>Ga0074045_10004820_pt1 | contig 11865 bp, 8 predicted proteins | sample BogForMeECP23OM2_FD_94442 | JGI IMG/M metagenome (GOLD analysis project Ga0074045, IMG submission 94442) | Bog forest soil microbial communities from Calvert Island, British Columbia, Canada - Bog Forest MetaG ECP23OM2 | ecosystem: Environmental > Terrestrial > Soil > Wetlands ...
CATTGGCGGGGCGCCAGATGTAGTAGTCGCGATACGGATTGTCTTTTGACTTGCGGCTCTCGACGAACCACGCGTGCTCATCGCTCGAATGGTTCACCACCAGGTCGAGGATGAGTTTCATGTGGCGCTGCTTGATGCCCTTCAACAGCTCATCGAAATCGGCCATCGTGCCGAACTCGGCCATGACCTTGCGGTAGTCGCGAATGTCGTATCCGTTGTCCGCGTTCGGTGAATCGTAGTGTGGGCTGAGCCAGATGACGTTCGCGCCGAGCCCCTCTATGTAGTCCAGCTTCGACGTGATGCCCTTTAGGTCACCAATGCCGTCGCCGTCTGAATCCTTGAACGATCGCGGGTACACCTGGTAGACGATGGCTTCCTTCCACCACCTCGGCTGATAGCCGTTGGCGGTGGTGGACTGGGGAGTGCTGGTTTGCGCCTGGGTAGCGTCGGCCGCCGCCTGCGTGAACAATATCATTGAAGTAATGGCGATGGCAGGAAGGACGATGCGGGAGTCCACCAGAGTCATCCTCAAAAGCTGGTTTATGTTGTGTCCAAGCGATTCTATACCGTTGGCGCTGCGGCCAATCCTGAGGGTACTACTCCTTCGCAGTCGCAAGCGTGCGCCCTCTTTCCTGTCGAACACGTATTGCCGTTTGCGCTGGTGCCCGCCCTCTTCCTCCTCTTTGGGATGTCCAACAACCTCACCGACATTTTGGTGCAGCAGTTCAAGAAGTCATTCGAGCTTTCGCCGTTGCAGGCGCAACTGGTGCAAACCGGGTGGTGCCCTCTGTTATTGTCTCTCGCAGATTGATCAGGCGCTCGAGCTGGATCGGGCGCGAATCGATGGACGATCGAGGTGAACCATGGCATGTGACCCGAAAGAGTTGAAACACGTTCCACTATTTGCGCTGCTCGACGATGAAGAAGCTGCCGTCCTGGCCGCGCAGGTCGAGCGCAAGAGATTTGCCCCACGCCAGCGCATCTACAAAATCGGTGATCCCGCCAAACAAGCCTACGTCATGATGTCGGGTAACGTACGGGTCACAACTGTGGACGAGGACCACCAGGAGGTCCTGGTTGATCAACCAGGGCACGGCGATTTCTTTGGCTTCGCCTCGATGCTGGAACAGACGCCACACCAGACCAACGCCATGGCTATGGAAGAAACGTTCTGTCTTGAGGTGAAGCGCGACGACATTGCCGTTCTGCTGCAGCGCAAACCGATGGCGGGCATGGATATGTTGACCGTGCTGGGCCGTCAGTTCCATGCCTCCCAGCAACTGGTGCGGCTCCGGGCCAGCCGCAACGTCAACGAAGTGATCGCGGAGGAATTGACTCTGGGAGACCGCATCGCCGACTCGGTCGCCCGCTTCGGTGGATCCTGGACGTTCATCATCCTGTTCGGCATCGTGCTCGTGATCTACTCGGGGCTGAACGTGGCCCTGGGGGCAAGGCGTGGGACCCATATCCCTTTATTCTGTTGAACCTTTTTCTGTCCATGCTCGCAGCCATCCAGGCGCCGGTAATCATGATGAGCCAGAATCGCCAGGACACCAAGGACCGCCTGCGTGGTGAACTGGATTACGAAGTGAATCGCCGCGCCGAGAGCGAGATTCAAGGCTTGGCACACAAGCTGAATCTGCTGACCGACAAGATTGGAGATGTTGACGATCTGATCCGGGAAGAGCTAATGCGAAGTGGAGATTCGAAGCATCCCCTGCCATGAAGCCTCGTGGCCTACCTCGCCCGGCTGTTCCCGACCGATCAGGCTTAATGCGCCGGCGGTATTCCGGATGTGTCCTTGTGCGCTGGATGGAATACGGAAACGACCGCAGGATCAGAGTAACGCGGGGTCGAGTGTAAGCAATCGGTGGAAACGTCAAGGCGCTGCCACGTCCTGGCGGTGGCTACCGCGATCTAAGTTGCTGCTGAAGGTACAGCTCAGCGCCCCTCTACCAACACCAAAGTTCAGGCCGGACGTTTCTCCTTTGCATCCAACCATCAACCGCGCTATTATCAGCCCCACAAAAGCCCTGTAGCAGGTTACCACCTCAGCTGCCGCGCCAGTTGCGGCGAATCCGAGGATACCATGAGTGAATCGCCACAGCTCCTCGCTCTCAGGCTCACGTTCCCCGATGACAGCACCCCAGAAGAGCAGGAGGAGACCGCGCTACGCCTGCGGCACGAACTGCTGGAGACCGAGGTGCTCTCGGTGGAAGCCGCCGCCGGCGTAGTGCCGCCGCAAGGCGCCAAAGGATTGCCTGTCGGGCTGGATACTCTGCTGATCACGCTGGCGGGCTCTGGCAGCATATTGAGTACCGTGATCGGGACGATCTCTAACTGGCTGATGGAACGCAAAAAGTGCAGTGTGACCCTGAAGCTGGACGGCGACGAGATCACGGTGACCAATCCTTCGGCTGACGACCAGCGCAAGCTGATCGAGGCGTGGGTGACCCGCCACACTGCCGCCGTGGGGAAATAGCACCATGCCGGCACGCGAAGCCCTCATCATCGCCAGCGCCCACTACAGCGATATCGTGCTGCAGCAACTGCAGGCGCCTGCCGATGACGCGCATAGCTTAACCGAGGTGTTGTCGCATCCCGATATCGGTGGTTTCCAGGTAAAGGAACTTATCGACCAGCCTAGCTACGAGGTCTCTGCCGCGATTGAAGAATTTTTCAGCAATCGCCAGCCAGACGATCTGGTGCTGCTGTATTTCTCCGGACACGGCATCAAGGACGAGGATGGGCGCCTGTTCTTCGCCACCACCAACACCAAGCGCTCGCGTCTGCTCTCGAGCGCTGTGCCGGCAACGATGGTAAACGAAGCGATGGTGCGCAGCCGTTCGCGCCGCCAGCTGCTCATCCTCGATTGCTGCTTTAGCGGAGCCTTTGCGCGAGGAATGTTCGCCAAATCCGACGGGAGCGTGGGCACCATCGACCACTTCCAGGGCACGGGGCGGATCGTCCTGACGGCCTCCGACGCGACCCAGTATGCGATGGAGGCAGACGCGGTGACGGGCCAGGGAATGCGTAGCATCTTCACCGAAACCATTGTGGAGGGACTGAAGACGGGCGCCGCCGACACCAATTTTGATGGACTGATTTCCCTCGACGACCTCTACGAATACACGTTGGATCGAGTCTCTGCTCGGACTCCGGCGCAGAGGCCCATGAAGTGGGTATTGGGTGCCACTGGCGAGATCGTCATCGCGCGCAACAACCGTCCGGTGGCGCAGCCTGCTGAGCTGCCGGCGAATCTCATCGACGCCATCGAAAACTCCATCTTTCCAGGAGTGCGCCAAGGCGCGGTCCGCGAACTGGGCAAGTTGTTGCGTGGACGCAACCGCGCCCTGGCGCTGGCTGCCGAGCTCAAGTTGCAGGAACTGGTGAACGATGACAGCAGGACAACATCCGAGTTGGCTACCAGTTTGCTCGCCGACTCCCGCAAGGCGAGAGAGGCTGGGGCCGAAACAGCGAACCTTCCCTTAACAGATACCCCGCAGCGGCCGGCCTGGGCTCCGGTTGAAAGCAGACCTGAGGCGACATCTACTGAGCCAACTGAGACTACGACGAAGGAGAACGCGCTGGCGCCAAGCCGGCTAACCGGCGGGGGGACGGAGCAAAGATCCACCCAGGCGGCTGAGACCGTGCAGAAGCTGCCTGTCGAGGAGCCGGTGGCTGCGAAGCCAGCTCAAGGAGTGCCGGACGGGGAAATACGAGTCATGGAGGCGATCACGTTTCGCAACCTGGCGCAACCACCGCCCGCCGCGCCATCGCTCACAGCGAGGGCTGCCGCCTCAATTGGGCTCGACGTGCCGGACGCGCGCCCCGAAACATTGGCGAAGGCCGCGAGGGCGGGTGTGGATATTTCGGTCCCGCCTGTTTCCGAGGCCAAGATCGAAGAGCGCGGAGTTCAGCCGCGAGCTGCAGTGGCTGCAACAGCGCCCGCGGAACTTCCCACGCCAAAACCTGACGGGAACGAAATTGTTGCGCCCAAAGCGCGGTGGGTGATGCCACCTGCCGTCGCAGGCGCGCCTCGAGTCAGGTCGTACGCCATGATTGGCGGAGCAGTGGTTCTTGCTTTACTGATAGCGTTGTTTACCGTATCTTTCCACCATCTCTTCCCCGACCACGAGCAAGGCAAAAAGCTAGCCGCACAAACTCCCGAAGCTTCTACCGTGGTACAACAACCGTCGCCACCACCGGATACGGCCAAGGGCGAGAAGGGATCGGCATCAGCTGCCCAACCACACCAGCTTGTCAACATCTCAAACATTGCCGCGGTGACCAGCGGTCCAAGTAAGCCGACATTGATTGAGGTCGATCCGCCAGGCTGGAACCTCAACGAGATCATCACCTATCACTGGAACGACGGGCATGGCAAAGCGCCGGGCACCATTGCGCTGCGAGCGCAGGACGGAACGATGCGTGGGCCATTCCAGGCGATAGGGCAAGCGGGACAAGGTGGCGCGCCAGACGTCAATTGGGTGGCCAAGCTCGACCTCTACCTTCCGCCAGGGGTTTACACGCTGATCGACTCCGACCCCGCCACCTGGTCACAGAACGCCCAGTCCGGCAACCAGGGTTTTGCCATCCTCAGTGGCACAACCCTGAGTGAGTCTGGCCAGAAAAGACCTGCCGAGCAGAAGCCGTCCCAAGAGAAGACCGGGATCACAGCGAAGATCGCAAGACCGAAACCGGAACCCACCACTGCTTTGGCAAAGAACACCGCGGACAGGGTGCAGGTGCCAGCCTCGGAACTGCAATCCCTCCTTATCAGCGAGGTCCAGCCTATCTATCCATCCCTGGCGCAACAGGCGCACGTTCAGGGCCTGGTCGTGCTGCGCGCCGTCATCGGCAAGCAGGGGACAGTGCAGAGCCTGCAGCTGGTGAAAGGTCATCCCCTGCTGGTGAATGCGTCGATGGATGCTGTCAAGCAGTGGCGCTACCGGCCCTACTACCTGAATGGCCGGCCAGTGGAGGTAGAGACTACCATCAACGTGAATTTTTCCCTGCATCCCAAGACATAGCTTCTACGGCAGTGAAGACCGTAGACCCTACCAGCAGTCACGCCGACATTGCCCATATTGCATGCCGCCCCGGCAGCAGGTGCTACTGCCTACTGTCGCGTTCATCCTTGTGAAACCGAGGCTTGGGGGCGCCAGGACCGGCCCCTCGGTCAAGAATGCCATCCAAACCACGAACTCAGATGCTCGTGAGTTTTCCGCCTCTGCTGGGCATTTTCTCCCGCGCACAGGGGACACTCTCCGTCCCGGTAGTGAATTACTCTTCGCCGGACTTACGGGTTGCCCAATGCTGACGCAGGTTTTCTGACTTCTCAGCCTTACGAAGAGACGCTATGAAATATGAAAGAGGAATGCAAAAGGACTCCATCCCTTCCTTCTAACATCACACGCTTTGGTGACCTGTGCACTTGTGCTGCCCCGGCACCAAACTGATACTAATGGGTGGAGCCTGTTCACTCGTCATGGTGGGCAGGAGCCCTCCTCCCCCGGTTTCTGGCCAGAACGACAAGAACCGGGGGTTTCTCAAGCAGTGCCGGCGAACAAGGATTCGGCGCCGGAGCCACCAAACAAGAAATGCATCTTCCAAAGGGCCACCGCGACCGATGGTTCCAGTCCCCGCATCCATAGGCGAGCCATCGCCGTTGCGCTTGGTGCTCTGGCGAGATCGACTCCCACGACTCGCAAAAAGTCTTCGCCGGTTGAGAGTCAAACCGAAACCTCCCGATCGCTAGCACAGCTAATCCTTGGGTCGTGGACGGTTCAGCCCAACACCCAGTTCACCAGCTAAATGGTCATGGCAACTGCGCGAAACACAAATTCTGGAGCACAACGCCCATCTGCAGCCTCAGCTGAAAATCTCGCTCCCCTAACGGCAACCGCCGAGGATTTCACGAGCCGTGGCCACCGCAGGTCCGGACAGACGGTAAAATGTGCTTCGACCCATGACCTTCGCCGTTCAGGAAACCGGCGCTAGGAAGCAGCCTCAAGTGGTTGCCTGAGGAATGAGGGGGGATGTCAGTTAAGATCGCAAGTTCGGTCGCGGGCGGCGCCTCGCGTCCCAGAAGACTCCACCGGATGGCGGAAGAGCTGGACCGCCGATCAAGGCAGTTGCCCCGGACACACGATTGTCTGAATTCATGTTTCGATGATCCAACTAGCCACGCGGACGCACTGTTGTTCCACGCTGGTCGGCACGCGATCCAGAACTAAGAACATTTCCGATTGCGGTTGTCGATTTTTCTTCGGTCGCACGTCGTACGCATAGGAGGCCGAAAGCCATGCAATACCTGTTACTGATTTACGCGGACGAAAAGCGCTGGGCAACCATGGACGAAGCCACGCAGGGGACCGAGATGGGCAAATGCATGGCGTTCAGTAAAGAATTTGCAGAACACATCAAGGGCAGCAACTCGCTCCAGCCGACCACCACGGCCACCACGGTACGGGTACGCAACGGGAAGCGGCTGACAATTGATGGACCGTTCGCCGAAACCAAGGAGCAGCTTGCCGGCTATTACCTGGTGGAAGCGGGCAATCTGGATGAGGCGATCGCGATGGCGGAGAAGAACCCAATCGCCCCTCACGGCTCGATCGAAGTGCGACCCATCAGGACGTTCTCCTAGGCGGGCGAACGCCTGACCGCGGTGGTTCGCATAAGGCGCCCACCAAGAACGGTTCGACTCCGCCCCAGTAGTGGTTGTACTCCCGCGGGGAGCGAGCCACAATCCATATAAGAGGATGGTCTATGCGTTACATGATGCTGATTTATACGAAGGAAACGGAAGCCGCGACGGCTGAAGAAATGAAAGCGGTCTCGACGGCGCACTGGGCTGTTATGGATGAGACCATGCGACGCGGCATTTTCCGCGGTGCTGATCCGTTGGAGCCCACGACGGCAGCGACCACCGTCCGGCTGCAGAATGGCAAGGCGCTGGTGAGCGACGGGCCTTTCGCGGAGACCAAGGAGCAGCTCGCGGCGTATTACATCCTGGACTGTAAAGACCTTGACGAAGCACTCGAGTGGGCTGCAAGGATTCCCACTTCGTGTGGCGGCGCCACAGGATGCGTCGAAGTGCGTCCCGTTCACGAGATTCGAAAGCCGGCGCCGGAATCGCACGCCTCCGAGTACGCTAAGGCGTAGATGGATGATATTCGCAGCACGGTCGATGGCATCTTTCGACGGGAGTCGGGGCGAATTATCGCGGGCCTGATCAGGATTTCGCAATCGTTTGACCTTGCCGAAGAGGCCATGCAGGACGCGTTCGCGGCCGCATTGACGCACTGGGTCAATGGCGGTATTCCGGGCAATCCTGCAGCTTGGATCACGGCGGCGGCCCGTCGCAAACTCATCGACTACGCCCGGCGCGAACGCACCCGGCGCGATAAGCAAGACCAACTTCTGTACGAGACGGAGACCGCAACCAGCGATGCAGATCCGATCGGAGATGCCGAGATGGACTTCCCCGACGATCGATTGCGCTTGATCTTTACCTGTTGTCACCCGGCGTTGACCATTGAGGCGCAGGTGGCCCTCACGCTGCGGACCTTGGGCGGGCTGACTACACCCGAAATCGCACGGGCGTTTCTGGTGCCAGAGGCAACCCTGGCGCAACGGCTCGTGAGGGCGAAGCGGAAGATCCAGGACGCCCGCATTCCTTACGAAGTGCCGCCACAGCGTGAACTGCCGGAACGTCTGGCGTCAGTGCAGTCGGTCATCTACCTGGTGTTCAATGAAGGCTACACGGCGACTGCCGGTGACAGTCTCATCCGACGCGAGTTGTGCGCTGAGGCGATTCGTCTGGCACGCACGCTTTGCGATTTGATGTCAAACCAGCCCGAAAGCCTTGGCTTGTTGGCGCTCATGCTGCTGCACGATTCGCGGCGCGATGCGCGCGTGGGTGCCGCCGGAGAGCTGGTACCTCTGGAACAGCAGGACCGTAGTCTCTGGCACCGCGATCAAATTGACGAAGGCCTAGAGCTGGTCGAACGGGCCTTGCACCTCGGCAACGCCGGACCGTATCAGTTGCAAGCTGCTATTGCCGCGTTGCACGCCGAATCCGGGACCGCGGAGGAGACCGACTGGCAGCAAATCGCGGCGCTCTACCAGGAGTTGGCAAGAGCGGACCCCTCTCCCGTAGTGTCGTTGAACCATGCAGTCGCCGTCGCCATGAGCGAAGGGATGGAAAAGGGGCTGGCGCTGATCGACGAGCTGGGATCCTCCGGAGATCTTGACTCCTACCATCTCTATCACGCGGCTCGTGCTGATCTGCTCCGCCGGATTGGCAGCTGGGACAGCGCGCTGGAAGCCTACAAGCGGGCGCTTTCCTTGACCAGCAACGCGGTCGAACGAAGATACTTACGGCAGCGCATGCTAGAGCTCCACAATCGCTCCGTGCCATGATCTGGCGTAAAACGAAATAGGCAAACCGGAGAAGTAGCTAAGGCGAGTTGTTGGCGAAGAGTCGACTACTCCCTGCACTTGCAGCATCTGGCTTCGGCTCTCAGTTTTAGTGCGCCCTTCACCAACCGAGGCCTAACAACTTAGCCGTTGAGAATCAGACGCTTTTTCGGGATGCGGCGATTAGCTGGTGACCAGCCATGCCAACCCCAGCAAAGAGGTCGATTCAGCGTCCCTCCGGTGCAACTTCCTAACTACAACTTCGGGCTAGCTCAAGAACGTCTCTGGTGAGAAGGAAAGATTTGCGCTAATAAGTCCGGAGTACCAACTTCTCCGGTATGCCGACCGTTAAACAAAATGAGATTTCATTGCCGGCACTCTCCCAGTTCTTGACGTGGACCGACCGGGAGGCTTTTGACTTCGTTTGTGCAGCCGACCTAACATTCAAGACATCTCGAGTGCTAGCGGTCATGGTCGACTTAAGTATTTCTCATTACCGCATACTGGAGCGGCTCGGCGAAGGCGGCATGGGTATGGTGTACAAAGCCGAAGACGTTCGGCTGCACCGGTTTGTCGCGCTGAAGTTTCTGCCGGATGACGTTACGTGGTGTCATGGACCCGCGCTAGCACGGTTTCAGCAAGAGGCGCAGGCCGCTTCAGCCCTGAACCATCCCAACATCTGCACAATTTATGACATCGGCGAGGAGGACGGCCAGGCATTCATTGCCATGGAGTTCCTCGACGGCGCGACGCTGCAGCAACTGATCGCGGGGCGCCCGTTGGAAACGGAAGCTATGCTGTCGCTGGCCATTGAGATTGCCGATGGGCTCGATGCGGCGCACAGCAAGGGCATCATTCATCGCGACATTAAGCCGGCGAACATCTTTGTCACCGAGAACCGGCACGCAAAGATCTTGGATTTCGGCCTGGCCAAGATGGCCCAAGGTGACGGGAGCGGTGCTGCTCAAGCCGCTGAGGCGCCGACGGCGAGCGGCGATGCACATTTGACAAAAGCGGGAGGAATTGTTGGAACGGTGGCCTACATGTCGCCGGAACAGGCGAGAGGCGAAGAACTGGATGTGCGAACCGACCTGTTCTCCTTCGGAACCGTACTGTATGAGATGGCGACTGGGGTACTGCCATTCCGTGGCAATAGCATCGCCGGCCTCTTCGACGCGATCCTGCATCGTGCACCGGTAGCGGCGATCCAGCTGAATCCTAAGTTGCCGCCCAGGCTGGAGGAGATCATCTGCAAGGCGCAGGAGAAGACCCGCGAATTGCGCTACCAGCACGCCGCGGAAATGCGCGCTGACTTGCAGCGACTGAAGCGCGACCTGGAGAGCGGCAATGTTACCGCGGGTGCTGGTGGAATAGGATTACCGGAAGAGATCGAGCAGCCTCCCAGCCCGATACCAACGTCTGCATCGCCCGGTCCAACCGCGGCGGAAGAGCCCACCTCGCCCGCCGCTGCAACTCCGGAAGCTCCAGCTGCCCTCGACAGGAGCTTTACTCCCTGGATGGCGATGCCGGCCGTGCTTTCACTTTTATTGGTAGTGGCAGTTGCCAGCCTCCTCTGGGTGGTGCAGAAGAGGAGAAGTGCTGTCGCCGTGAACCCCACTTCGATTGCCGTGCTGCCTTTTGCCGACTTGAGCCCTGGAAAAGACCAGCAGTATTTTGCGGAGGGACTCGCCGAAGAGTTGATTAACGATCTCACCAGAATACCCGGCCTGAAGGTGGCAGCGCGCTCCTCGGCATTTCAGTTCAACGGCAAGAATGAAGACCCGCGCATGGTAGGCGAGAAGCTCGGCGTAGCCGACCTGCTCGAAGGAAGTGTGCGCAGGGAAGGCAACCATGTTCGTATCACGGCCGAGTTGACCAAGGCTGCTGACGGGTTTCAGCTTTGGTCGGAAACATATGACCGCCAGGTCGACGACGTCTTCGCGGTGCAAGACGAAATCGCCCGCGCGGTTAGCGGGGCACTGCAAGCGAAGCTGCTGAGCGTCAATGACAAATTGGTTTCTGCCAGCTCGCGCAGCACCAGCCCCGAGGCCTATCAAGCTTACCTGCAAGGGAAATACTTCAGCGGTCGGGGACAGAGCAGAGAAGACCTCGATAAAGCGCTCAGCTATGCCGACGAGGCGATCAAGCTGGATGTGAAATATGCGCCAGCCTGGGCGCTGCGGTCTTCCGTGTATAACACCATGGCGGCCGTCGCCCTGATCGATAATGCAGAAGGGTTCCGTCAGGCCCGCGAAGCAGCGGAGCGGGCGATTGCGCTCGATCCCGGCCTGGCCTCCGGGTACTTGGGATTGGCGTTGGTCCAGATTTACAGCGACTGGAATTGGGCAGGCGCCGAGGCATCACTGAACAAAGCAGCGGAATTGGAACCCGGCAGCGCCGACGTCTTACGTTACCAATCATATCTTTCCCGGAGCCTGGGTCGTCTCAACGAGGCGATCGAACTTTATACACAGGCGGTCGCTCTCGATCCGCTGCGGGCCAATTCTTATCTGGGGCTTGGATACCTGCTGTACTGCGCGGGGCGGTACGAACAAGCTCAGGCCATATTGCAAAAGGCCCTGGAGCTGAATCCGCAAGCTTCCAATGCCCATATCACTCTGGGGAAGATTCTCCTCGCGGAAGGACGACCGCAACAGGCACTCGCGGAGATGGAGCGGGAGCCGAGCGAATGGGGGAAATTCATCGGTGAAGTATTGGCTTACCACGCCCTTGGTCGTCAACAGGACTCCGATGTTGCTTTGGCCCAACTCGTCGCCACCCATGGGAACGACTCGGCATATCAGATCGCTGAGGCATACGCCTATCGTGGGGAATCGGATAAGGCATTCCAGTGGCTGGAGCACGCCTATGAAGAGCGTGACCCCGGCGTGCCTGAGTTGAAGATCGATCCGTTGCTGAAGAACCTGCGACATGACCCCCGCTTTACCGAGCTGCTGAAGAAAATGCGCGTATCGACCTGACGGGATTCGATCGCCGCGAAAGCCAGTATAGGCCTCGTCTCGCTTTCCGGCACTTCTTGCCCGGTGAGCGTGGAATCGTGACCTCTTCTGAACTTTTGCGGGGCAAACCATCCGAAACTGCAGGCTGTGAAGAAAAAACACGAGGGTCTCTTCTTCGGTCACCATGGTGTAGGGAGTGAGAATGGAGTGCCGATGGCTTCACACGCTTGGCGGGACGCTACAGTCAACCTCGGACCCGTCAGAATCACGGATTCTGCACTCCATTGCCAAAAAGGGCCGCTCTCATCAATTGAGAGCGGCCCAGTCTCGTGCTAACGCGATTGCCTGCCTCTAAAGGAGATCGCTCGAACTTGCTTTTGACATTGTCACAGATTTGAAAAGGAAGTCAAGACCACTGACGTGGACCATCCTCGTCCAAATTAACTCCGCTGTGCTGAGCGCCGCCGGGAAGAAGAAG
>Ga0074045_10004821_pt1 | contig 11864 bp, 10 predicted proteins | sample BogForMeECP23OM2_FD_94442 | JGI IMG/M metagenome (GOLD analysis project Ga0074045, IMG submission 94442) | Bog forest soil microbial communities from Calvert Island, British Columbia, Canada - Bog Forest MetaG ECP23OM2 | ecosystem: Environmental > Terrestrial > Soil > Wetlands ...
GGTGATCGCCAGAATGTGAGCCTCATTGAAACTTAGCTCGAGGGCGGATCCGCGATGACCCGAGGTCCCGAAGGCCACACGTTGCGCCGCGATCGACGGATCCGGGTCCTCCGCGTAGTATGCGGTCACGAGCCGCGGAACATTCACCAGTATCGAGGGTGGGGCCGGCTGTCCTGCCAACGCACTGACTTTCATGATCCTGATCTAACCTCTCCGCGGTCCGCGCAGCTGCCGTCAGGTGTAGTTTGTCAGCACGCCTTGCCCCAACCAAGATGATCGCGCAGGAGGGAGCGCCCGGCTCGGGGCTCAACCTTTGCCAGCAATCAGAGGAAGCGGGCCATGATTCGCTCGCCCAGGATGCGCATATAGTGCAATTGCCGATCGAGCTTGCCACCCTCGGCATTCAGCCAGAGTTTGGTGGCGCCCGCCGCCGCGAGTTCCTCGATTCGCGCAATCCAGTCGTTCGGATCGCCGGCGAGCGCGAACCGCCGCATCGCATAGTCGGTCAATCCCAGTTCTTCCATGCGCTTGGGATTCTCGCCCGAGCTGACTACGTGATCATAGAGGACATACTTGTCGACGTACTCGCGAATTTTGGCCCGCAAGGCGTCCGGGACATTCTTGCCGTCGAGCGTTTGCCGCATCGAGTGATTCAGGATCGATGAGACCGACGCTTTGGCATTCTCGAGCGCCTTGGCGCGGTCCTCGTGAAGCGCCGTCCGCGTGGTGAACCAGATATCGACGTCGGACGGTGCGCGGCCGGCCTCCGCAGCCCCGGCGTGGATTCGGGCCACGGTGTCATTGATTACTTCGGGCAGAAGTCCGGTCCCGGCGATGACCGCGTCGCCGATACGCCCGCCCAGATGCAGCATCTTTGGACCCTCGGCGCAGATTGAAATCGGGATGCGCTGACGTATCGCGCCGCCATTCCAGCGGACCCGCTGTGGACGACCCTGATACGTCGCCTCACCGCTGGCCAGCAGGTTGCGGATACAGGTCACGTAGTCCTCGATCCGGGCGCGCGACGCAATCTCGTAGCCGATGTTCAGCACCGCGCTGTCGCCGCTGGCGATGTCCATAAACGCCCGGCCCTCGGTCAGGCTGTCGATGGACGCGAGGAAAGACGCCATGACCTGCGGCTCGCGCGTAAGCGGATTCGTCGGACGCAAACCGACGTGCGCCCGGCGCGAGGCTAAAGCGATCGCGGTCGCCCGGACATAGGCGTCGCCACCGATAAAGGCTGAGTCGTAGGTGCCGATCGCCTCAGCCCCGTAGTCTTCGGCCATCCGCACCAGATCCGAGAACTGGCCAAGCTCGTCGCGGCGCAGCAATGGTCCGGGCGTCACCAGATGGATTCCGAACGATATTTTCATAAGCGCATTATTCCATTTTCGTCGCGGCGCGCGCGAAGCCGTGCACCGATCCGCCGATGACTGGTTTTTTTACGTCGGCTAGGATCGGCACGTAAAGGCCAGATTTACTTTCGCGCTAACGCGCAGCCGCGGGCGTAGCGGCGAGGTTCTATGCAACTGAGATCCCCGTCCCGGAAGCACCATTCTTCAGAAATTTACCGTCTCGACGCAAAGGGCGAGTCAGCGTGTGGCGATGGCTAGCGTCGGGACGCCGGCGGCGGATGGCGTAAACACGCCCCCCGTGATCGACACCGTAATGCTCGGTGCGATCCTGAATCGGGTGCAGGCGCAGGCGGCCGCCGACCCGTTCAGTAATCCGATTCTGCTCTTCGCGCTGGATTTGACCTTACGGATCGACCGCCGGGAGATCACTCTCGACGGACTTGAGAGTCTGGTGCAGCGGCTGACGGCGGAGGCGTTCGCCGACCGCGCCGAGCGGCTGGCGCACTATCTTGGTGAAACCGCGGGCGCGGCGAACGAGCAGGCGATCAACGTGCTGATCGAGGGGAAGGCGCGCGCGGGCAGCTTCGAGGATTTTCGCGCGGCCCTCGCCCGCAACGTCTTCGGCGTGGTGTTCACAGCCCATCCGACTTTTTCAATTGCGCTGGAGCTGGCCCGTAGCCTGGTCGAACTGGCGACCGGACAGACGGTCGCCGGGGTGGCGCTCGATCAGGCGGACCGCGATGCGCGGCTGGAGGCGGCAGCGCGCCTGGAGCATCGGCCACCAGCGGAATTGTCGCTCGAGGTCGAACAGGCCTGGGCGGCCGAGGCGCTCAATCATGCGCACGACGCGCTCGAAGTCGCGCAGCGGACGGCATTGCGTGTGGCGCGCGAGCGCTGGCCGGAAAAATGGACCACGCTCGAGCCGCGGCTGGTGACGTTGGCGTCGTGGGTGGGCTACGACCAGGACGGCCGCACCGACGTGACCTGGACCCGCACGATCGCCGCGCGTTTGGCGGATAAACTGGCGATGCTTGAACGCTGTACGGGCAAAGTTACAGAGCTCGCGCTGGCCGCCAGCGGCGATTTTCAACCGGCGCTGGAAGCGCTCGGCGCGCGGCTGACCACGGCGCTTGCAACGGTGGCCCATCAGATCGCATTGTTGGCGGCCGCGGAACGCGAACCCGCAAAAACCGCGGCGTTCAGCCGCGCGATGGTGACGGGGCGGGATGATGCGCTGGTCGAGGTAGCGCCGCTCGTCGCGTTGATCGAAGCGGCCTTGCGGGAGGCCCCCGATGATGAGCGGCGCGAAGCATTGCTGGTGCTGCGCGCGAGCCTGAAGACGCATGGCCTGGGGCTGGCGCATATCCACGTGCGGCTCAACTCTTCGCAGTTACATAACGCGGCGCGGCGGCAGGTAGGGCTCGAAACCGAACCGAACGATCCGGCGAATCGGCGGTCGTACTTCAATACGATCAACGACCTCCTCGGGCGCGTGCGGCCGCTGGCGGTCAGCTTCCAATCGCTGATGGAGGAGCGGGCGTCGGCCAAGCGGCTAATGATGACCGTGGCGCAGATCGTCAAGTTCATCGATGCCGAGACGCCGATCCGGTTCCTGATCGCGGAAACCGAAACCGGCTTCACGCTCCTGGCGGCGCTCTATTACGCGCGGCTCTTTGGCGTGGAGGATCGGATCGAGATTTCGCCGCTGTTCGAGACCGAGGAGGCCTTCGAGCGCGGCGAACGGGTGATCGAAGAGGCGCTGAAGAGCGCGCACTATCGGGCGTATCTCGAACGGCAGGGGCGGCTGGCGGTGCAGTTCGGATTTTCCAATTCGGGACGATTTATCGGGCAGATGGCGGCGTCGTTCCGGATCGAGCGCCTGCGGCTGCGGCTTGCCCAACTGCTCGAACGCCACGGACTAAGCAAGCTCGAAGCGATTCTTTTCAACACGCACGGTGAAGCGATCGGTCGCGGTGGCCATCCCCTGACCCTCGCCGATCGCCTGCGTTATGCGGCGCCGCCGAACAGCCGGGCGGAGTTCGAGCGGCGCGGCGTGCGGGTGAAGGAGGAGACCAGTTTTCAGGGTGGCGACGGCTATCTCCTGTTCCTGACACCGGCTGCGGCGACTGCGAGCATGCGCCAGATTCTCGCCTTCGCTTTCGATGTGAGCGACGAGACCGGCAACGATCCGATCTACGCGGCGCCGGACTACGCCGCGGAATTCTTCGCCACGGTGCAACAGGAGTTCACCGACCTGGTGGACGATCCGGATTACGCGGCGTTGCTGAACCTGTTCGGCACGAACCTGCTCTATCGGACCGGGTCGCGGCCGGCAGCCCGCGAGGCGGAAGAGTGGGGCCGGCGGTCCAGTATCGAGCATCCTTCCCAATTGCGCGCGATACCGAACAACGCGATTCTGCAGCAACTCGGCTTCATGGCCAACACGCTGCATGGGATTGGCCGCGCCGTCGCGAAGGACCCCGAACTGTTTGCGGCGATGCGCTCACGATCGGCGCGCTTCGGGCGGGCGTTGCGGATGGTCGCGGCGGCGCTCGACCACACAGCGATCGACGTCTTGCGCGCGTATGTAAACACGCTCAATCCCGCGATGTGGCTGAATGGCGCCGGACGGGCGCGGCGGCCGGCGCGGGTCAAGGCGCTGCGCGAATTGGCGCGGCTTACCGGACGGCTGGATCGGCATGACCGGCTGGCGCGGCTGGTGCGGCGATTGCAAGCGGATCAATTGTGGCTGCTCGAAGCGATCGCGCCGGCCGAGACGGTGCAGCGGCGGCGTCTCCTTCTGCTGCACGGCATCCGTGTCGCGGTGATTCAGCGCATCTGTCTGCTGGCCACTGAGATCCCGAACTTCAGCCCGCAGCTTGGCGTGACCCGTGACGACATCCTGACGCGGATTCTTGAGCTGGACGTGCCGAGCGCGGTCGAGCGGCTGCGGCTGATTTTCCCGCACGCGGATAGTACCGGGAACGGGCGCGACGATTTTGGCGAAGAATCACAATACCAGCCGGAGCCGACCCTCTCCTACGCGCTCGAGCATGACGCGCTGTTCGGTCCAATGTTGAAGTTGTTTGATTTGGCGCGCCGGATCGGCACGGCGATCGCATATGAGATCGGCGCGATGGGTTAGCGGGTTGAAGTTTTCAGCATCTATTAAGTATTAAAAACATGCATATTCGTTGTTTAACACTAGAAAGTGTTAGAAAAGGTAACGTTAAATAGGAACCAAAAAAGCCGAAATCTTGTAAACGGATCCTTCAGCGGTTGCGTCAAACCTGAGACTGACGATGTTGCAGGCGTGCTTTGCTTCAGAAAAACTATTGTTCAACGTCTAAACATCGGAAAGTCTGGTCTAACGTCAAGGAGTTGAAGGAGTAAGGATGATGAAAAGGGGACATCGGAATGGATTGTTGGCTGCGGGAATTGGATTTGCCCTGATCGCAGGCGCGACCCCGCGGGCGTTCGCGGCGGCAAAAACGCCCTCGGGCGATATGAATTTAACGCTCGACGGCTATGCCGTCATCACGCCCAATTCAGGCGCGGCGGAAACAGCGGATATCAAAGGGATCGGGCAAGTGATCGCCGATAGCACCGGCGCTTTCACGGGCGCATTGACCTACACTGCCGTCAGCGCGGCGTTAGGTACGGAGGATGTTTGTGCCGGCACAGTCGCCGGAACGATCACCCTGCCAACCGGCAGCTTTGCGTCGGGTGACGGAAATTTCACGATGGGCCTGTCCTATACGCCTTCGAGCAGTGCCACCGGAACGGATTGCATTCCCTCCAGTGCGACCCTGCTCTGCACGCGGACCTTGGCCCATCCGACCTTGGTCGGCGACCTCGACGCGGGCCAATACCACTGTATCGCGACGAGCGTGACCGCAGGCACGGGAGCCTCGGCGACGATCAACGCCGCCTCGCTGCATAGCGATCTCAACATCTCCCGCGGTGCCAACGCGCCGACCAGCTAAGTAACGGTTTTCCAACCTGACTCTTCGGATCGAAAGCAGGTCCTGTCATCGGCAGGACCTGCTTTTTCTTTTGGTCAACTACACGTGGCCGCTTTGCAGTTCGCCCGCGACCGGAGTTAACCTCTGACCCGGCTGAGCCGCCCGCTAAGGCGGGATTCGGAGCCACGCCGGAGGTGCCTTGATGGTCGCGCAAGCGCGCAGGAATCTGCTCGACGGCTATCGCGTGCTGGACTTCACGCAGTTCGTCGCCGGACCCACCGTCACGAAGCTTATGGCCGAGATGGGCGCGGAGATCATCAAGATCGAAATCGCGCCGAACGGCGATCTCTGCCGCAACTTTCCCTTGATCGTCGATAAACGCAGCGCCTACTTCGTCCAGCAGAATCGCGGCAAGCAGAGCCTCTGCCTCGATGTTAAAAGCCTGGCAGGACAGGCGATCATTCGCGATCTCATCCCGCAGGTCGACGTGCTGGTGCAGAACTACGCACCCGGGGTGATCGGGCGGATGGGGTTCGCTTACGAAAACGTCCGCCGGCTGAACCCCAAGGTCGTCATGTGTTCCGTCTCGACCTTTGGCCAGACCGGATCGCTCGCGTCCGAGCCGGGCTACGACTTCGTCGGGCAGTCCTACGCGGGAGTGACCTCGCTGAGCGGCGTCGAAGGTGGCGACTATTATCCGCCGATGCTCGCGATGGGTGATGTCTCGACCGGGGTGCATGCGTACGCCGCCGTCGCGACCGCGCTGTTGCATCGCGAACGCACCGGCGAGGGTCAGCATATCGATATCTCGCTGCTCGACTCCTACTTCCACTACCACGACATGGCGGTCGAGCTGGTGAGCGCGAGCCATGGCGCGAAACGGGTGGAGCGGATTGGCAACCAGATCGGCGCGCTCTCGCCGGCCGGCATCTTCAAAACCAAAACCGGCGGGCTCTGGATTTTCGCCTTTCAGGACAATCACTGGGCGAGCCTGTGCGGGATTATGCGCCGCCCGGAGCTGATCAAGGACCAGCGCTGTATTGACCTTGCCGCGCGGGTCGCCCATCGCCCGGTGGTCAACGGCGCGATCGACGAATGGCTGATGACCCTGCCCGACACCGAGACGGCCGACGCGATTCTGCGCGAGGCGCATATCCCGCACGCTCCGATCCTGACGGTCGAGCAGGCGATGGCGCATCCACATATGATCGAACGGCGGACCGTGCGCACAGTCCATGATCGCATTATCGGCGATTTCCAGGTGCCGGGGTTCCCGTTCCGGTTCTCCAGCTTTCCCGATCAGCCTGAACTCGAGGCGCCCATGCTTGGCGAGCACAACCGGCAGATCCTGTCGACTCGGCTCGGTTTCACCAGCGAACAAATCACCAAACTCGAAGCCGAAGGCGTCCTGCACAGCGCCCCGTATTGACACGCTAGACGCTGGCGGAGCGCGCTGCCGCGCGGAGCGAGCACGGGGAGCGGCGGAGTCTGCGACGCGCGGCCAAATCAAGAGTCTGCGAGCTGCGTTAAAACCCTGAGGAAACACCCTTGAGCCAGACTGTTCACGAAATTCGACTCGACCAGACCCGGCGGCTGGCAGGCCAGCCCGGGAAGGGCCACAACCGCTGGCATCCGGCGATCCCGCCCGTCCTCAGGCTCGATCCGGGCGACGAAGCGATCCTCGATGCGCTCGATTGCCAGATTGGTGCGGGCAGCTCGACTGCGGCGGCGGCCGGATGGGACCTGAACGCGGCGCATCCGCTGACCGGTCCGATCTGGATCAACGGGGCGGAGCCCGGCGATCTGCTCGAAGTGCAACTCCTCGACATTAGCCCCAGCGCTGCCGGCTGGACCGCCCAATTGCCGGGCTTTGGGTTTTTGCGCGACCTCTTTCCCGAACCGCACCTGGTACGCTGGCGGCTCGCGCACGGCTTCGCCGAATCGTCCGACCTGCCGGGCATCCGGATTCCGGAGGCCTCCTTTCCGGGCGTGATTGGCGTCGCGCCGGCGCTCGACCAGCTTGCGCGAATCACAGAGCGCGAGCGCGCCACCGCGGCGCGCGGCGGGATGGTGATGCCGCCGGAGCCGCGCTCCGCGCTCCCGTCGCTCGAACCGATCGCGTCCACGGGCCTGCGGACGATTCCGCCACGTGAAACCGGCGGCAATCTCGACGTGAAGCAATTGGTCAAGGGCAAAGTGGTCTATATTCCGGTGTGGACGGCGGGAGCACTCTTTTCCATCGGCGACGCGCATTTCGCGCAAGGCGACGGCGAAGTCTGCGGCAGCGCGATCGAGATGGCCGCGACCTTTCATCTGCGCTTTCTCCTGCATAAGGGCGCGGCGCGCGATCGCAAGATCCGCGGCGTGCAATTCGCCGGCGTCGAGCGGGCGAGCGCCGGGCGCCGTTACTACGCCACCACCGGCCTCTCGATGCGCGATGAGGACGTGCAGGAATCCGAGGACGCGACGCTCGCGGCGCGCAACGCCCTGCTCGCCATGATCGAACATCTGCAAGAGCGTGGATTCAACCGCCAGCAGGCCTACGCGATCTGCAGTGTCGCCGTGGACCTTCGTGTGAGTGAGGTGGTCGACGTCCCGAATTTTGTGGTCACCGCGTTTTTGCCGCTCGACATCTTTACGACGTGACGCCAGCGGAGCCAGAGGCGGAACGAGCAAACGAGTCTGCGAGTTGCGTTCAGAAAAATGACTCTGCGACGCGCGGCCAAGGTTAAGTATCTGCGAGCTGCGTTAAAATTCCTGAAGATAACAGGAGATTCCATCGATGAAAGTATTATTCGAGAAACGTGGCGCGATCGCCCACGTCACGATCAATCGCCCCGAGCGGCTGAATGCCTGCGACCACGAGACGTACGCGCGTTTAGCTGATATCTGGCGAGAGTTTCACGACGATCCCGCGTTGCGGGTCGGGATCCTGACCGGCGCGGGCGAGCGCGCCTTCTGCGCCGGCAGTGATATCAAGTCCAACTACGTCGAAAAGCGCGGCGAGGAGCCGCACAATCTGCTGTTTCCCGCGATGTTCGAGCTGGATAAGCCGATTATCGCGGCGATTAACGGCCACGCCAACGGCGGTGGCCTGGAGCAGGCGCTCGCCTGTGATATTCGTGTCGCCGCCGAGCATGCGCAATTCGGTCTGGGCGAGGTGCGTTTGGGATGGCTGCCCGGCGGCGGCGGCACGCAACGCCTGCCGCGCCTGATTCCCCTCGGGCGCGCGCTGGAGATGCTTTACACCGGCAATCGGATCGGCGCGGAAGAAGCGCTCCGGCTGGGACTGGTTGATCACGTGGTGCCGATGAGCCAGCTTGCCGGCAAATGCGAAGCGATCGCGCTCGAGATCTGCAAGAGCGCCCCGCTCGCCGTGCGACGGATCAAACGGGTCGCGCTGGCCGGCCTCGACCGGTCACTCGCCAACGGACTGGAACTCGAACGCGAGCATTACGACTGGCTGCAGACCACCGAGGACGCACGCGAAGGCGCGCTCGCGTTTGCGCAAAAACGCGCACCCAACTGGCAGGGTAAATAGCGATGACGGACAGGATCGAGCAAATCCGGGAACGCACGCGCGGGTTGCGGCCCGTGATCGAGGCACATCGTGCGGAGGGCGATGGACTGCACCACCTGCCCGACGCGATCGCTCATGCCTTCGCGGAGGCTAACGTCTACCGCCTGCTGTTACCACATGAACTCGGTGGTGAAAACGTCGATCTGCTTACCTACTATGACTTGGTCGAAGAAGTCGCCTCCTACGACGGATCAGTCGGCTGGAACTTTTCTATCGGATCAAGCACGCCGATTATTCTTGGCGATCTATCGCCCACCAGACTCCATGCGATCTTCGCTAGTCCCGATTCGTGTATCGCCGCTTCCGCGTCGCCGCCCGGCCGCGCGGTAGAAGTCGAGGGCGGCTATCGAGTGACGGGCCGCTTCGCGTGGGCAAGCGGTATCCATCAAGCGCGGTGGGTGATAGCCAACTGCTTCGTCTTCGACGGCGATCAGATGCGCAAGTCAGCGGCCGGCACCCCAGTCATGCTCGGCTTCGTGATGCCCAAGCAGGACTGCAAAGTCCTCGATACGTGGCATGTGATGGGGATGCGTGGAACGGGTAGCACCGAATTCGAAGTTAACGGCGCGTTAGTGCCGAACGATATGACTATTCGCTTTTTCGGCGCGGAATCACAGCATCCCTATCCGATTTTTCATCTACCGCCAACTTACTTTGGCTACAATCATGTCAGCGTGATGAACGGGATCGCCCGCTCCGCGCTCGCCGGCCTGAAAGTGCTCGCGGGCACGAAGACCTCCGCGATGGGTGGGACGAGCCTCCGCGATGAACCGCAGGCCCAATACGCCGTGGCGAAAGCTGAAGCGATGATCGAAATCAACGCCCTCGCCGTCAAGGAATCCTTCCGTCCACTCTGGGCCAAGGTGGTGGCGGGTGAGCGCGTGCCGCTCGAGATGCGCGCCCGGGTCCGTCGCACCGTCGCCCATGCAGCCGAATGTGCGGTCGAAGCAGTGCAGCTCTGTTATCGTGCCGCCGGCGGCTCGGCTGTGTATGAATCCGCTCCATTCGAGCGGGCGCTCAGGGACGTCAACGCGGCCGCAACCCATATGGCGACCCGCCGTGTGATGATGGAAGAAGCCGGCCGGGTAACGTTCGGTTTGTCGCCACGGACCCCGCTCTTCTGACGGCTTGGTCAAGCCGACGCCGGCCGTTCTTGCGAGCGCACCTCCTTCTCAAGGATTCGCTTGGACATTACTTGTCCATGTTTTACGATGGCTGAACTATGCGCACGGCGAAAACCGTCTCCATCACCTTGCCCCCTGATCTGCTGGCTAAAGCCCAGGAGCTGGCGCAGCGCGAGCATCGCACCATGAGCGAGCTGTTTCGAGAAGCTCTCCGGCGCTACATGCAGGGTAGCGACGCTGCATGGGAAGCACTGTTGACGCGTACTCGTGCGCAAGGCCGCGCGCGGGGAATCACGACCGAGGATGACGTCGAGCGCCTCTCCGATGAATACCGGCGCGAGCGCCGATGACGCGGGTCGTCGCCGACACCAACATTTACATCTCGGCCTTGATGTTCGGCGGCTTACCAGGCGTGCTGCTCGATCTCGGCCTTATGCAGGCCTTCACGCTGGTGAACTCGCCTGCTCTGCTGGATGAACTTGAGGACAAGCTCCGCGTCAAATTCGGCGTGTCGGCACCAGACGCGGCCGCGATCCGAACCAAACTCGCAAGCGCTGGCGATCTGATCGATCCAGCAATTGTCCTCGACGCGGTGGCGGACGATCCCGATGATAACCGCGTCCTCGAATACGCTGTCGCGGGCCGGGCCGATTACATCGTCAGCGGCGACCGCCATCTGCTCAGGCTTAAACGGCACGCCGGCATTTCCATCCTCACCGCCCGGGAGTTTCTTGACGGGCTGAAACAGAAACAACCAACTTGATACCGTACGAATTTACTCACGGCAGGATCGCGAAGGCGCGTGCCGGAAAGCCCAGCCCGTGTAATGGCTTGGGCCAGGTCACGACGATCAACCCGCCGGTCGCCGGCACCTGATCCAGATTCGCCATCACCTCGATCTGCCAGTGCCCGTGCTGCAACAGCCACTTCTCGGATTCGAGATCCGGCGTGATGTCGGTATCGAGCGATTCGTGACCGTTCGCTACGATGCCTCTTTGCTCGTACAAGAATTGGATCGCCGCGAGCGACCAGGCCGGGAACGGGTAACGCTTGAAGCGCGCCGGATGTGTCTCCCAATCCCGGTCCATGTCGGTACGGAGCGCGGCGAAGGACCCGGTCGGAACGCGACCGTGCCGCGCCTCCCAGCTCTGGATATCGGCGACGGTCAGCGCGTGATTTGGATCGCGCGCGAGTAGCGACGTGATATCGAACACCACCATCGGCAGGATCATCTGCTTGAGCGGGATCTCGTCGACCGTCTTGCCCTGGGGATCGAAGTGCGCCGGCGGATCGACGTGCGTGCCGTACTGCCCCACCATCGAGAAGAACATTGAACGGAACTCGTCCTGTTCGATCGTATACGGGCGGCCGGTCGCGGGATCGGCGGCGGCCGAAAAGGTCGCCGGACCGAACCCCTTCCATACCGGGGTCAACGGGCCAAACGAATGGGTGAGGTCGACGAACTGTTTGGTCGAAATGATCTTGTACGCGTCGGCCAGTGAACCCGTCTGCGCGACTGCGCGTGACGCGACGCCACTCGCCACGACGACGATCATCCACACACACAGGAACCGACGATGCAGCGCGCTGATCTGGCTCAGATTATCCCCTGCCGCTTGAGTTCATCGAGATCGGCGTCGCCCAATCCCAGCCGCTCACCATAGACCTCGCGGTTGTGCTGGCCGAGCAGCGGCGAACTCTGTACTTCGACCGGCGAATCTTCGAGCTTCACCGGACATCCGGGCATCGTGAATTTCCCGCGCACCGGATGGTCGATCGTTACGATCATTTCGCGCTCGCGCAGATGAGGGTCGGCGAGCAGCTCGACACTATCGAGCAC
>Ga0074045_10004822_pt1 | contig 11862 bp, 18 predicted proteins | sample BogForMeECP23OM2_FD_94442 | JGI IMG/M metagenome (GOLD analysis project Ga0074045, IMG submission 94442) | Bog forest soil microbial communities from Calvert Island, British Columbia, Canada - Bog Forest MetaG ECP23OM2 | ecosystem: Environmental > Terrestrial > Soil > Wetlands ...
CTCCGGGGACAGGTCGGCCAGCTCGGGGGTGAGCCTTGCCAGCTCCCGCACGAATGCCTTGACCTGGTCCTCGGGCAGCCTGCCGGTCTGTACCATCGCCCCGCTGTCTGTCGTGCTTTCCATGTTCGCCATTTGTGCCTGGATTGGCCCTGTCTGATAATATAAGATTATCAGAGAATATCAAGGGCAATCCGCACCTGTATATATGATTTGGCCGCTCGAACTCCTCCCCCCTCAAGGCTTCAACCCAAACGACTGGAAAACCAGTAACGAAGGTGGGAAATTGCAACAGGGCAAGCACTTAGAACGATGGTATATCCAAAAGCTATACCTTTGATGGGGGGGAGTAGCTAGATAAATATTGATGCGAGCCTACTTGCAGAGCGAGGGATATCCCCCCTTTATCTTGCTCTAATACACTTCCTCTCTCTTCGCCACGGTCTATCCTGCATTTTCAGGGGTTTTAGGCGTCTTCAGGAGCCTCCTAAGCCTGATCTCGGGATTCATAGGCCGATTTTCAGGATCTATTGGCCGAATTTGCCTATTTCAATTTTTGAGCTCCACGAAGAACGAAAAAGAAGGGCGCAATGTGTGACGCGGCAGCCCGTTTCTTCGAGGCTGCGCTCTCCCGGAAAAACGGGCCCCGGCTCTCGCCACCACCTTGTGGGGAAATGCTCCTCCTCCAGGGTGGGTGGGCTTTTTCGCGGCTTGAAAGCCTTAGGGGGATGGGTCGATCTGACACTTTTTCAGATCAACTCAACTAGTACTGTAACAAGGAGCACCTCTCTATGAAAATCTTACCTCGCTTTACATTGAGTATGCGTGTATTCATGACATACGTCTGTACCAATCCCGACTGTCTTTGCAATGGTGAGTCAGTGATGCTTGAACGGAAGCTGTATCCGCATCCAAAGATTCAAGCGATTGCTAATCGTTTTGCTCCACCTCGATGTCCCAAGTGTGGGCAACCCTTCAACGATAGCTGAGACCGGGGGCCCTTGTGTCAGTCGATAACTATCTGCCGTTTTTGTACCACACGAATTGTGCTCTTACTATTGGTAACTCACGGCCGTACTCACTTGCCGCCCGCCTTCGGTTCGCATTCGTCCAGGATTGCCAGCGCTTCTTTGAGGCCGTCGTAACGGCCAGAGTCAAAGGCCTGCGAAGGCTTCCCCTTGTCCGCTTCATAAACGGCGCGCGCATTTCGGAATGCAATCTCAAGCCGTTCGCGGAGTTTCTCGAAAGCGCTGTTCATTTCCCGCCTGCCTTCCCGCTGATCCGCTCGGCAGCCTTTTTGAGAATATCGATCACCAGGGCATTGAGCGAAATACCCCGGTCGACCGCCTCGTGCTTCAGGATCTTATGCAGGTCGTCTGGAAAGTCTCTTGTCTGTAGTTTCATGAACTCGATGTACTACACTTAGTACATGCAGTCAAGAGAAAAATCGAGCTCTGCCATAGCTACAAAACACTGCAACAGTTCATATCAGAACCGAGCAAGACCTCTGTCACGCCGGTACAGCAACGACGGCCAGGTACTACGTGCGGGCCAGGTTGACGGATGAGGACCTGTTCGAGGAAGGGAATATCTGAGAACCTTGAAGTGTGAAGAGAGGCGAAAATGATTGGCTTGGATGAAGTCAATAAAGCAATGGGAATGGGCTATATGAAAGGGGTGGTATTCGGTCTAAAGCCCACGACTTATCTGCTTTCGACTAATGAGCCTGTCGACCAGGCGTGGCAGCAACTTGTGCTTCTGCGCCACGTCTCTGCATCTGATCCAGTATTCAAGAACGAGGCCCACAAGGCTCTGGTTGACCAAGCTAAGGTATACTTTCTTGACGCTCGAAAATCGAATTGGCGATCGGGGGGGTTGCTCTACTACTACAGCTACTTGAATCTTGCGAAAGCCGTCCTTTATTCAAAAGGCACATATGGGGAATCAATTGTCCGCTCAGCAAGCCTTCTGCACGGACTGTCAACAAAGCCTCAGTCAACAAATGAAATCCCGGAGTTTGAGCTAACGATTCATCCTAAGTCTTCCGGTGCGACATACAATGTATTCGCTGCACTTTATGAAGCGATAACAGGCACGCCTTGGCCCTTTGAGAAATGCATCACGATTCAGATTGGAGTTGTGATGCCGTACTGCACGGAAATCGGTATAGAGACAAAAGATTTTTATGGAATGGAGGCTAGGTTTGTGGGATGCCAATCGCTTTATAGAACATCCAGAACGGAGGGGCTTTGTTGGTACGAGTTTGTCGTACCGAGGTCATGCGTGGCCTGGGTGGTCTCGGATGTAGGAGCGGACGTTCTTGGTGAGGCAGATATGACTGAACTGGATAGGGATATATGGCTAAAGGCACATGGAACGACGAATGCGACGCTGAGCCGGCTGGCTCTCGTAAGATCGCAAATGAGGCCATATGATGAGCGTTTGGCTGTCGAGGTTTTCCGAGACGTTGTGGAAGCATTGCGGCCTCACGCAGTGCCTTTGGTAGAATTCCCCCCAGAGATTGAGAACTGGCTGTTTGTGCGAAAACTCGACCTAAAAGGGAAGTCGCTGATTTGGCATCCACTACTTTCCGACTATCTTTTTTCTTACGTGCTTAGCACCATTCTCAGATACTACCCGCATCTGATGGCCACCAATGGTCGTGACGCATACATATCTGAAGCATGGTGCAAGCAAGGAGCGGAGGTAGCATTGAGGTATTTCCTGCTGGAGTTCACAGCGCCAGGAATAATAGTTAGGAAGATTTAGGTTAGGGCGACGCTCGCGCGACGTTTGATGGAGAAGGAGACTAAAGCAATGTATTTCAAGGATTTCAAGGTAACGGTCGACCGAGATAAACTGGACCCCTCTCTGACAGATGATTTCTCAAACCGGGAATATCCCGTGCTTGCTCTTGAAAGAAACGAAGACGGGTATGACGTTCTTCTCGCAGGTGACAATGGTGATCTGTTATCCCTGGATAGCAACTGGGTGAAGGTCGTTAAGTAGAAAAGGGCCCGGAGGGCTTCGCCTCTCGCCAACGGCGGCGCTCTACCCCCTCGGGCTGATGAAGTGGCGCTTCGGGGAACCACACCCCTCCGCGCCGCCGGCAGTAGAACCCGCTCCGAAGAGAGCGGGACATAGTCGCGTCCACGCCCTTTATGTATATATGATTTGGAGGCCTCTCCAGCCCCCCTCCTCAAGCTCACCCCAAAGACAGGAAAACCGTAACGAAGGGGCCAAAATATTACAAAGTATGGAATTAGGTGAACATTGCGCAACAATGGTGCAATGTTGAGGGGGGGGTCTACAACGATAAGTATTGCCACAAGCCTAATTACAGAGCGCATTGCGCAATCCCTTTATCTTGCTTAGATCAACTTCCTTTCTCCTCGCCACGGTCTATCCTGCATTTTCAGGGTTTTAAAGCGTTTTCAGGGGCCTCTTAAGCCTGATCTGAGGATTCATAGGCAGCTTTTCAGGGTCTTTGGCCGAATTTGCCATTTTCAATTTTGTGCTCCACGAAGAACGGCAAAGAAGGGCACAATGTGCGAGGCGCGGCAGCCAATCTTCGGGCTGCGCTCTCCCGGGAAATGGACCCTGGCTTTCACTGGCAGCGCTACAGCTGACTTTCCCGTCTCTTGCCGTGTCGTTTTTCATGCCCCGAGTTTGTGGGCAGTTTCTAGGGCTACAAAAGCATAGGGATTGAAGAGCCAATAGCTATTCTCAAACTCCTCCTCGCAGGTCACCTCTCCTTCCCCCAGCCCGTCTCCGTCCACTCCGTAGAGCTCATCGTAAAACTCAGCCGATGTATTCAGTTCGCCGCTCATGTTCGCACCCTCCTCCAGGGCAGCTGCGCTGTAGCCGCCTCAATCTGTGCCTGCCAATACGGATCTTCCCGTTCCCGTAGAATCTGCTCTCGCTCCTTGGCAAGCTCCCGCTCTCTGGCCTGCCGTTCCTCCCTGCCTAGATCGGCTCTCTGTTCTCTTGTCCTGCGCTCTCGAAAGACCTTGCGCCATTTTAGAAAATCACGCGGAAAAAAAGTCACACGATCGGGAGCCGTCTCGATGCACGCACTGAAGGCCTGCATGAGCTCATCCTCGGGGACCCCGCTTTCCACGAGCTCACCGATGCCAGCGGAGAAATCATGGCCGATGAAGGACGGCGGAGCTCCTTGGCGTTGGGCCTCTTGGCGGATTTTGTGAAGCAGAGAAGGGAGAGGAGTCCCCGCGTTGCCTTGCGCTTGGGAGGGGCGTTCGGCGGGCGCGGGAGGCGCCTCTCTCTTTTCTCTTGGTTCTAGTTCAGATTGGATATAGTTCGTGTGATCTACAATCACAAGGGGGTGTGATCCAGGATCACAGGGGGTGTCATCCTGGGCGACAAGGGGGTAGCGCTTTGCCTCGATAGGCATGAGCTGGTAGACGTTTGAGGTGACACCTCCATCGGGGCGAAAGCGTGCGGTGCGCTTGAGGTAGCCTCGGGCCTCCAGGTGTTTGAGGCTCCGAGCCACGGTCTCCCTGGCGCAGCGGGCAAGCTTGGCGATGGTGGCCATGGAGGGCCAGCATGTACCCTCCCCGTCTGCGTGTTTGGCCAGGGCCAGGTACACAAGGATATCGACCGGGCCGAGGGCCTGGTCCTCGAGGATAACAGTTTCGATGAGCGTGAACGGCAGCCGCCGACGTTCCACTGCGACGGAATCACTTTGCATGGTCTCCCCTCCAGAGGCGCGGCGCTCGGGACATACCTCGAGCGCGGATTTTTGCTTGACGCTCCGGATGGTTTGTGCTATTGTCGGATTTACCAGAAGCGACAACAGCAGCCCACCAGGGCGCAAGCAGATCCCCCGCAAGACGCGGGGGTTTTGCATTGTTAGGCTGTTCGAAGAACAGCGCGTGTTATTCGGTTATGGCCCTACAGGCTTGACCCCTCCCAAGATCAACAAACAGCATACAATGCCGGCTGGTATCTTGCAACACTTACCGTCTGGGCTTGCCGGTGGCTCATGGGTACAGCTCTAACCCGGTTTCTAACGACTACGAGGCCACACAGATCATGCCCGCCCCCTGGTCGAACCGACAAACGAGCGGGATACACGCTGGCCTAGCATTCACCGTCGAACAGCCGTTAAACGCTTCGCGTGGTGAGGCTACAGCGAACGCGCCAAAAGCTTGCCGTATACTTCTACTCCCCTGCTTCACAACCCGCAAGTGAGGCCCGGACGGCAGCCCGTTTATGTACTGAATCCGTATTTTGTACCGACCGGCGGCGGGGCGTTTGACGAAAAAGTACCGGGTGCTTAGACGCGTTCGTTTTTTTCAGTAGTGACGGCCCATACCCCCGGCGCGATTATTTTTGCAGAATTCCTCGAGACCCATTTGCTGCTATGAATGTCTTCGTAAAAGACGTCGATCGTTAAGAGCCCGAGTTGTATTTGCTGCGGAGAAATGGGAATATCGAAATTCACTCCTTGAATACCAATAAGCGCCGAGTTTTTCGTTACTGCGCCGTTTATCGTGTAAGACTCCATGACTACTGGGCGTGAACTCATGTTCATTATCCTAAGAGATTGGGGAACTCCTATTAATGGGATCATCATAAGGCAGGCGTAATCTTGGATATCGAGAAGACGCTTATCTATCTCGTTCTGCTTTTCGCCCAGCATATTCTGCTTGCGTCCTATCCGCCAAGCAAGCAATCCAATGAAAAGAGTGGTACAGGCGATACAGAAAGTTGCAACTGTTAACATGTTGAAGGTTCTCCTTTTTTGGGCATCATAGCACAGCCGCAGAGCCGAACCTGTACTGTCCCCGCCTTTTGTACCTATGCGATGTCTGCATGGGCCGCTGTCCACAAGGGCGCTCGCGGTCGCCCCGCGCACGCCCGGGTCGATTGTACTGCCACATGCCCAGGCATAGATGCCTACCAGGGGAGTTACCAACAATCGGACCTTGTTTGGCCGAGAGACTATTCGCCAAGAAAGCGCTCAAAATTCGTCCGCTGATAACAATCGGCCGGTAGTCCTTGGCTCATCTCAGTTCGGTTCAAGACTGTTCCCCTCCAGGGTCCCCCGGGTTCCGGATGGGACCCTCTTTTTTGAAGACGAAGGCATCAAACGGAGGCATAAGATGGATTCCATTGGACTGCGCGGCTGTGCGCTCTGCGCGAAGCGTGTACCCATAACGCGCGAGGAGCTCTTGTACGGGGAGACGGACATCGCGCTGCTTTGTCGGTCGTGTATGGAGCTGGCGTTGAAGTCGGCGCAGAAGGCCGAGCCGCCAAGCAAGGTTGCGAACACTCTGTTAACAGGGAAGTGATTGCCCCGCCAGGAGTTGCGCGCGAAGTGTTTACAGCTTCAAGGCCTGTTTACAGTTCAAGTCTCTGCCAGGAAACGGGATAGCGAGATCTGTAAACACTCCTTATCTTGTCCTACCGGAGTCATGAAAGAAAAAACGGCCCCGGATGCGGGGTCCCGGGGCCGTGTAGAGTTGTGAGGATTTCCGTCTACCTTTTCGGCAGCCGTGTTGTGTACTTAAAGTCCTACTGAAAAAGAGGGTCACCATTCATATAGGGCGTTCGGCTTTTTGTTTGGATCGAGCAAGCCGATCCCTCGTCGCAAGCCACTACATAGTCCGGCCTGAAAGTCACGATAAGACGAGCTTGCCTCGGGCTTTCCCACCTCATTTGCTGCTTTTGCCGCTCCACTGCTGAGCGTTTCCAGCACTGCCGCGAGGGTCTCCTCAACCTTCGGGATTCCTACGTTCGACGGTTTCCACCGCGCCCATTGATCTTTGTTGGGGCCGAGCAACTCGTCGAGCACCTGTTTTAGACCACGAGCCTTGCCAGCGTGAAAGCTACGGGAGCCTTCTTCCTTGGGCTCGGGCCTGAGCGCTTCACCCAGCTCCTTTGCCATCTCGTTATCCAAAGTTTCCTGCGCTTTTTTGATACCCTTTTCGTCGATCATTTTTTCGCCTTCCTGTCATTCGCCCGGTTGTGTGATCATAACGCCCTGCAGAGTTACTGCTTTCTCTGTGAACGTATAAAAGACAGTCACCTCGATGCCGTGTTCGGGGATCTCAAATGTTACAGTGTGTACAGGAGTGTCTCCGATTTGCGGTCCCCATTCTGGCATCCTTGAGAGTAACCAAGTCACCGTCCCTAGAGCCTCGTCCATTGACTGGGGATCAATTCCCAGGGCATCGCGTGCCTGTTGAAAATCGGGGCTTTCGATTATCTCCCTATTGTAGGGTTGCGAGTCGTTGGGCAATTTTCAATCCGCGCTGATTCTCGTCCGCTGTTGGCTCTCGATTGGACAGGAAGACAGTGGAGTAGGGTATTGTTTCCTTGTCGCCAGCGGCTTTCCAACCAACAAACAGATGCGAGAGGGTGCTGGTTTGAGTTCCCGTGTAGTCGGCCAGTTCCGATATGACACGATCGACCTCTGCAATCTCTTCCGCAGTGAATAGGCTCAAATCCGGCTCCCGCAGGGCAATGAGACGATTCTGGTTGTATCCGTGATACTTGGTCTTCTTGATCACAGCCCAGCCTTCATTGGTCAACTCATCCCGTACTGGCACCAGCCTCCGCGGCGCCGGGCCCTTCTCGAGCCTCATGTACTCCTGGCCGGTAATAGGCACCCGTCGTTTCGAGTACATGATGAAATCTGAGTAGAAAAGGATCTTGTTTAGCTTTGTGGCGCCGAACTGGGGATCGCATTCCGACCGTCCGGCGATGTAAAGCATTAGTTCGCCGAGCTTCTTGTCGTTGGCGTCCATACGTAACCTCCCCTACTTATAACATACTGCAGTCGTTAACCCCTTTACTATGGCCGCGTCTTGCCCTGGGCAGCCGCCTTGATTGTCACAGCGGCCCGAAAGGAAACGGAAAGAGGAAGTCTCTGCCGCAATGGGCGCAGCGGATCTCGCTCGGTTGATCCTTCGAGTTGGCGTCGGTGGTTGTGCTGTCGAATGGACAGTACAGCGTGAACTGCGTGGCCCCGTCCGTCTGCTTACTGGCGGCTATTCGGTATTCCCTTTCACCCTCCGCTGGATCGATGTAAAGATCTTTGTATAACGGGCCGTCCCACATAGTCGCCTCCTTTTTCCCTTATCCTGCTACTGAGGGGGTAACACTTTCCCCGGCCACACTGCATACAAGGCTCGATAAACCAATACCACAGCTTCCGCGTTCCATTCCTCGGGGTGATTGTCCAGATACTTCCCTACAAGCGCGAACCATTGCCCCCATGTGGTGTTTTCCAATCTGAGCCATCCCACAGCACCCATGACCGTCACCGCTCCAGCCACGAAGCCCCGATATTCGCCTGCAAAGGCCTTATCTACCAACGTTGCGCTCTGATTTTGTTGCTTCTGCCAGCCCCCCCATAGGTCATGCAACCATTGCCCTGTTCCTGATTGCCCTGTGATGTCCTGCGCCCATGACCCCGTACCGACCAGAATGAAAACCGCCACCAGCACGAGTAGCTTTTTCACCGCAGCCCCTCCCGTTCCATGAGCTCCATGACGGCGAGCCGTGTCCCCGCGGAGAGGGACAGACCCTTGCTCTCGCAGTGAACGCGGAACCGCTCCATGACCGTCTCAGGGAACTTGACCTGGTAGGTCCTCATTCGGCCCTTGCTCTCCGCGGTTCCTTTCACCAGGTCCCGAGAATCCCCTGCCACGGTTGCCCGCAGCGCATCCTTTTTCAGTGCCATATCAACCCTCCACGGGCGAAATCGCCCGAGCATCGGCTATCAGCGCGTCAACCTCATCGGTCCTGTCCTCAAGTTCCCGCACGACCTGCGGTGCCTTCCCCTCGGCCTTCAACTCATCGATACGCTCATGCCATGCCGTGGACAGCGCCTCCAACTTCGTCAGTAGCTCCATACGCTCACCCCTCCACGATAGCAGCCGCCAGCCGCTCAAGCTCGGGAATCGCCCGCGCGGTCGGCTCGTAGTCGGCCAGAAATTGCTTGACCATTTGCGCCTCCGGGATCTTCGAGTCCTGGGGGACCTCGAAAATCTCGTAGCCCAACCCCCGGACCTTTTCCTGGTAGATTCCATGACGGCGGAAGCTCGCGTTGACCATGTTCAGCACCAGCCGGTCATGGCGCACCGTCCGGCGGAAACCCTTCTGTATCTCAGCGAGAAACGTCTTGAATATCTCCACACCGTCCAGGGACAGATACTCGGGAGTCAGCGGGGAGATAACTTCCCCCGAGCCGATCACCACGCACCTCTCGAGGCGAGTCTTGCCCGGGTGCGCGTCATAGATCACCAGCTCATAGCCCAGCTTGCCAGCCTCCGCGGCCAGTTCCTCGAATACGAAAGGCTCCCGTTCAAGTGAGTTCTCCGCAAAGCCCTCCAGGTCACCGCCCAGGCCAAACGATGGCACCAGGCCGAGCCCCGGGGCCAGTTCGACAATTGCCTCCCGGAGCGTCACGGTGCCCCGTAGCACGTCCGCCAGCTCATGCGCCGGGGACGTGGACACCAGCCAGGAGGAAAGCGAGCCCTGGGGGTCCGCGTCCACCAAGAGAGTCTTGACCTTCCTCGATGCGAGCCGCGCCACGTTTCCCGAGATTGAAGTCTTGCCGACACCGCCCTTTTGCAGAGCAAACGCCACTACTTTCACCGTCTCACCCCTCCCGTACAGCGTACCTATATCGTAGCGACAATAAACGTATCCTGTCAATAGGATGGATGGATGGAGTATCTACGCCCCGAAAGAGACAGTTACCAACAACGGGGGCTTGTACGCCAAGAAGGAAAGGGCCAAAACGGGTGTATAAACGTGGCATGCCTTTCTCGGATGAGATGGTGCGCACGGCCTGGAAACGGGCGGGGGGCCGGTGTGAATGCAGGCGGGAAAACCACGGGCATGACGGACGCTGCCGCTCGTCTCTCCTCTGGACGATGCGCGGAGCTGAGGGGGGCGCAGGATGGGAAGCGCGACGGCTCACCTCATGGGGAACGGACGTGCTGACGAATTGCGCGATACTCTGTGCGGACTGTCAGAAGCCGCCGCAGCCGGTCCGGATGCGCTAATGCAATAGGCTGCGGGGGGGAATGAGCGGGGCTGGGCTGGGGAGCGGAGAGCTGGAAACGGCTGGCGACGGGGCAACCCGTTGACTGTAAAGCGGCTGTAGGAAATCCCTCACTGCCGCCGCAGCCACCACGAGCGTCAGGAACGTCATAACGACAGTCAGGCGTAGGATGTTTTTTGTCATCTTGCGGACAGCCTCTGTTCGACTGCTCTCCTGTGCACGATGAGTCTCTGTTCGACTGCTTTCCTGCCTACGGTGTAACTCATCGCGCACTATCCCAGCGATGAGCAGGCAGGTAATCCGCTTACCATCGTCAGAGTCGCCAAGTCGCTGCACTGTCTCCATAAGTTCATCAAAAAGCTTCTGTAGCTCGGCGTCTGATTGGTTTTTTAGATTCATGTTCATAACTCGGAACTTACCTTCCCTTTTCGTCGAACAGCCGTTAAACGACGCGCGTAGCGGCCCTACAACGAACGCGCGGCGGGCTTGCCGTATGGCTACACCCCCGGTGATTCCTTCATGATGATCGAATAGCTGCCATGTTCAAAGGTTCCATTCGTGCGGAAGTGGAGAGTCAGGGAGTGATCGGGAGGGACCATAAAGTTCTCGACGGGGAGCGGTCTGGGAATATCGAGTTGCTTCCGGGCTACCTCCTCCCAATAAAACTTGTCGTTCATTGTGATGCAACGTAGATGAATGTCCGTCCCCTGCCACATTGGCTGTTCGTCCTCTGTGAAAGGCAGATCGTATTCGGGTTCAACCACGGCGTTCCATTCAAACCCAAGCGCGACGGTGTCGACGGCCAAGTAAGCCATAGGACCGAGAGGGTCTTCGACAACAACAGCAGGAAGGCTGAATTGCTTTGTGTATATCCCCATGGAGTCAGTGATCGAAACCACAATCGAGCTGTCTGCGGCAGACAGCTCGATTGTTATTGATCGCCCCTCTTTCCAGGTATCCGGTAACCGAGTCTTGATGGTGCGTACTGGCAATCTCATCATACCGTCATCCCCCTAACCAGGCCCAAGCTCCGGAGATAGCTCTCCGTCACCTGGATACTCGCATGGCCGAGGCGCAGCTCGAGCTGGTAGATGTCGCGGCCCTCCGCGTAGAGCTTCACCGCGAAGTGATGCCGGAGATCGTGCACGCTGTACCTGGCCGAAAGCATGCCCGCCGCGTGTAGTTTTTTGATCAAGTAGGCGAAACGGTGCGCGAGCTGGTCGGCTGTCAGCCCGGCGAAAGGGGCGCGGAGGGGGAGGCCCGCCCGCTCGATATCCTTTCGCACCCCCTCGGGCACCTGGCCCGATTGGTCTTTGCCCTTCGTCGTGGTCGTGAACCGCTCCCCGTGAATCGAGAGCCCGGGCAGCGCGCCCACGCGCAGCCCGATCGCGGCCATGGCGGACACCGCCGCACGCAGCACCGGGTCCGCTGCGGCAAGGATGGTCGCGACTTCTTCGGCGCTGGGCACGGCAAGGGGGCGTGTTGCTTTCCTTGCGGGGCGCTCCCGCGTGCCCCGGAGTGGATTGCGCAGCTCGGGGTGCCGCCGTTCCATCCAGGTCCAGAATGCCGAGCAGCCGGACACGATCAGGCGCACCGTGGCCGGTGCCCTGCCTCGCCCCTTCATCTCATTGATCCAATCATCAGCAAGGGCAGGGGTGAGATCCAGGGGGCTGATACCCTGGTGAGCCGTGAAGGCCTCCAGCGCGGAGAGGGCGGCCTGGTAGGCGCGGGCCGTGTGGGGGGATCGGGAGCGGGCAAGGAAGCGCCCACGCTCCCCCTGGTAGTCGATATGATCGAGCTTCACCCGCCGCTTTAGGTCGTCGCGA
>Ga0074045_10004823_pt1 | contig 11862 bp, 6 predicted proteins | sample BogForMeECP23OM2_FD_94442 | JGI IMG/M metagenome (GOLD analysis project Ga0074045, IMG submission 94442) | Bog forest soil microbial communities from Calvert Island, British Columbia, Canada - Bog Forest MetaG ECP23OM2 | ecosystem: Environmental > Terrestrial > Soil > Wetlands ...
ATCCGCAAGCGTCGGTGCCGGGCGAAGTGATCGTCAAGGGCGCACACGACTTTTACAGCTACGAATCGAAGTACGTCGACCCGGCGGGCTCGGAGGTGCGTATCCCGGCTGATCTTTCACCGGAGGCGACGGAGCGCATTCGCGAACTCTCGGTGGCGGCGTTCGAGGCCCTTTCCCTCCGCGGGATGGCGCGCGTGGACTTCCTCGCCAGTCCCGATCTGAGCGAACTCGTCGTCAACGAGGTCAATACGATTCCGGGCTTCACCGCGATCAGCATGTATCCCAAGATGTGGGAGGCGAGTGGGCTGCCGCTGCCGCGATTGGTTGATCGGCTGATCGAACTGGCGCTCGAAGACTATCGCGAGCGCGCCAAGCTCAAATATACCTTTGTGCCCCGCTCCGGAAGCGGCTCGCGCCCCGGGACCCACTGACCGGATGAAGGAATTACTCGTCGCCACCACCAATCCGGCGAAGCTCGCCGAGTACCGGTTTTTGCTGCGTGCTTTCGCACTCAGGATAATCTCGCTGCGCGACGCCGGAATCGACGCAGAGGCCCCCGAGACCGCCACCAGCTTCGTCGCCAACGCCCGTCTCAAGGCCGCCTTCTATTTTGCCCGCGCCGCCCGGCCGACCCTCGCCGACGACGGCGGGCTCGAGGTTGACGCGCTCGGCGGCGCACCGGGCGTGCTGTCTCATCGATGGATCGGGCATGAAAATCCTGACGATCGGGCGCTCGCGGAAGAGGTGATTCGGCGGATGGCCGAAGTTGAACCCGCCCGGCGCACCGCCCGCATCCGGGCCGCCGCCGTGCTGGTCTATACCGACCACGGCGTGGCGCGCGAGGCGATGGCCGAAGCCGCGCTCGAAGGCGTGATTGCGGAGCGCTGCTATCACGAGGTGCGCGAGGGGTTTCCGTATCGTTCGGTGCTTTACCTGCCCGAACGCGGACGCTATCTCGCGGAACTGAGCGACGACGAAGCGGCCCGGCTCAGTCAGCGCCGGATCGTCGTCGAGCGGCTTGCGGCCGAGTTCGCCCGGATAGCGGATCAAGGTCGCGGGCCAGAATAGCGGGAGACGGCCGCGCGGCCCCAGTCTGATCGGTTACTGACCGATTACTCCCCGCACTTGCCGGACACGCGGCTTTCTGGTCCATTTCGTAAAGAGCGGGACCTTTGCGGGTGATCGCGAACGCAACGCTTTGCGGCCGGAGGATTAACCATGACGGCCAAGGTAGCAGATGTCTTGAAACAGAAGGGGTCGCGGGTGGTTACGGTGGCGCCCGCACAAACGGTCGCAGCCGTCGTCGAACTCCTCACCCGGAACCGTATCGGCGCGGCCCCCGTAACCAATGAGGCGGGCGAGCTGATTGGCATCATCTCCGAGCGCGACGTGGTCCGCGGGATCGCCGAGAACGGCAGCGGCATACTGAACCGCGCGGTCGAGCAGCTGATGACCCGCGAGGTCAAGACCTGCGCCCCCGACGACGCGATCATCGAGCTGATGGCGACCATGACCAACGCGCGCATCCGGCACTTGCCGGTCGTCAATGGCGGCACGCTTTGCGGACTCGTCAGTATCGGCGACGTCGTCAAACAACGGCTCGCCGAAGCGCAACTTGAACTCGACGAGCTGCATCGCTACATCTCGTCGTCATTGTGAAATCGCTTGCAGGATATCGCCGGCCGGTTCACGCGCAAGGCCGCGCCCAGTGAGGTCTTCGTCGCGGCTGCGAATCGTGACGACCGGCCTCGCGGCGACCTACCCGCTCGGTGGTGTCTTCTGGGACTATATGCAGTACGCCTTGGGTTTTGCCCGGCTCGGTCATGACGTGCTCTATCTCGAGGACAGCGGCAAATGGTGCTACGACCCGGAACTCGCGACTTTCGTCGAGTCCGGGGTACGGAACGCCGCTTACTTCGCACGCGAAATCCCCAAGCTCGACGCCGGACTCGCGGAGCGCTGGTTTTTTCGCGACCCCGCCGGTCAGACCTGGGGGTGGGATTGGCGCCGGGTGGTGGACTTCTGCCGCGACGCGGACCTCTTCGTGCATATCTCCGCCTCGTGCGAGATGCGCGACGAGTACTGCGCCGCACGCCGCCTGGCGTTCATCGACAGCGACCCGATGTTCACGCAGGCGAGCGTTCCGGCCTATGCCGCCGGTCAACTCGCACCCGACGAAGCCGCCCGCCGGCGGGTCGAAATGATCCGCGGTCACGACGTCCATTTTACTTTCGGTGAAAATATCGGCGCTCCTGACTGCCGGATTCCGCAAGCGCTCTTCGACTGGATTCCAACCCGCCAGCCAATCGTGAATGAATGTTTCAGCGGTGCGGGAATCGAAGTACCTCTTCCTGAGCGCCGCCAGGTGCTGACGACCGTGATGTCGTGGGAGCCGGCCGAAAGCGGTCCGGTGGTCGAGGGCGTCGCCTACGTCGGCAAGAGCAAGGAGTTCGTCCGGTTTCTCGACCTGCCGGCGCGGGCGGCGCTGCCGCTCGAGATCGCGATCAGTGGCAAGGCGCCACGCGGGGAGCTGCGGGCCAACGGCTGGCGGCTGATCGAAGCGCCGGAGGTGTCGGGCGACCCCTGGACCTATCGGAGTTATCTCGCGCGCTCGTTCGCGGAGTGGAGCGTCGCCAAAAATGCCTACGTGCAAAGCCGCAGCGGATGGTTTTCCTGTCGCAGCGCCTGCTACCTTTCGCTCGGCGTGCCCGTCGTCGTGCAGGATACCGGCTTCGGCCGCGCGATCCCGAGCGGTATCGGCGTGCTCAAGTTCTCGACCCTGGGCGAAGCGGCGGCGGCGATCGACGCGATTGCGTCCGACCCTCAGCGTCACGGACGCGCCGCGCGCGAAATCGCGCACGAATACTTCGCCGCGCATAAGGTTCTGCCGCGCTTGATCGAAGACGCCTTGACCCACGCCAGTCATCGCCGTCAGCCTTAAAACCTGGCTCGCGTTGACCTTCGTTAATCGATAATTGGTCAGTCCGCACGCGAAGAGGAATTTTTCGGCGATGCATATTGCTGGTCGACCTGTCACAATGGCGGCTACGGCTGGTAGGACGTGTCCCGTGATGCATCATAGTCGCTGGTTCGCCCGGAGCCTCCTCGCTCAACGCTTAGAGACCGCTAATCGCACCCGACTTTCATGAACGATTCCCCCGCGATTAACGCACCGCTCATTGCCGTGGTCGGCATGGCCGGACGTTTTCCCGGAGCGCGCAACGTCAAGGAGTTCTGGCGCAATCTGCGCGATGGCGTCGAATCAATCAGCCCGCTCGACGACTATCAATTGCAGACCGCCGGAGTGGACGACGCGCTCCGCGACGGCGATCGGATCCGGGCCGTGATTCGCGGCACCGCGATCAACAATGACGGCGCGCGCAAGGTCGGCTACTTCGCGGCCAGCGTCGCGGGTCAGGCTGCAGTTGTCGCCGAAGCGCTCGCGGTCGCTGGCGTACCGGCGGACTCCATTTCCTATATCGAGGCGCACGGCACCGGCACTGCCGTCGGCGATCCGATCGAGCTGGCGGCGTTGAACCAGGCTTTCCGGGAGACGACGCAAGCGCGGGGCTTCTGTGCGATCGGCCCGGTCAAGACCAACCTCGGGCATCTCGACGCCGCGGCCGGCGTCACCGGTTTTATCAAGACGGTCCTCGCGCTCGAACATCGGCAATTGCCGCCGAGCCTCAACCTCGTCAAGCCGAACCCGTTGATCGATTTCGCCAGCTCGCCGTTTTTCGTGAATACGCAATTGCGCGATTGGGATACCAGCGGCGCGCCGCGGCGCGCGGGCGTAACCGCGCTTGGAATCGGTGGCACCAACGCTCACATCATTCTCGAAGAGTCGCCCACTCCGGCCCCAACCAGCGTTGCGCGGCCCTGCCAACTCCTGACGATCTCCGCCAAAACTGCGGCGGCGTTGGACGCTCTAACCAGGAACCTCGCGGATCATCTCGCCGATAGCGGCGTCAATCTGGCCGACGCCGCTTATACCGGCCACTTCGGGCGCAAGGTTTTGCTGCTCCGCCGCGCCCTCGTCTGCCACACCGCGGCCGACGCCGCGAAAGCGCTCTTCGCACTCGACCCTAAAAGCGTATGCAGCGACGCGGCGCGCGAAACCCCACCGTCGATCACCTTTCTTTTTCCAGGCCAGGGGTCGCAGTACGTCGCGATGGGGCAGGAGCTTTATCGCGACGAGCCGGTTTTTCGCGCCGTCGTCGATTCCTGCGCTGAAAAACTGCAGCCGCTGCTCGACCTCGATTTGCGCACCGTGCTGTTCCCGGCAGAGACGGCGACGGAAGATCAGCGCGCGCAAGCGAACCGCCTGCTCGACGAGACGCGGCTCACCCAACCGGCCCTCTTCGTCGTCGAGTTCGCGATGGCGAAACTGTTCGAGGCGTGGGGCATCCGCCCTACGGCGATGATCGGGCACAGTATCGGCGAATTCGCCGCCGCCTGTCTCGCGGGCGTGATCGAATTGGACGACGCCCTGATGATCGTCGCCGAGCGTGGCCGCCTGATGCAGACCTCGGCTCCCGGTGCGATGACCGCAGTGCCGCTCGCGCCGGATAAGGTAGTTCCGCTCCTGAACGAACGGCTGAGTATCGCCAGCATCAACGCCGAGGATCAGTGCGTGGTGGCAGGGCCGGAAGACGCGGTCCACGCCTTCGAGGCGGCTTTGGGAGCCAGCGTGCCGTATCGCCGCCTGCGCGTGCCACACGCCTTTCACTCGGGCATGATGGACGGGATTCTTCCGGCCTTCGGCGCCTTCATCTGGCAATTCACGTTCGCACCGCCGCGCATCCCCTTTGTGTCGAGCGCCACTGGCCGATGGTTCGGGGAGGCCGAGGCGCGCGATCCGGACTACTGGCGCCGCCAGCTGCGGCAAACCGTGCGTTTTCGCGACGGTGCGGTGGAGCTCCTCAAGCGCCCGGATGCGATCCTGGTCGAGGTCGGTCCCGGCAACACGCTCGGCACGCTGATAATGCGCCAGCGGAATTTCGCCGCGGAGCAGCGGGTCATCTCGTCGATGCGCACGCGCCAGGAGAACACGCCCGATCTTGAAGTTGTCCTGCGCGCGCTCGGTCAATTGTGGCAGGCCGGTTGCAGGATCGATTGGCGCGGCTTCCACGCCCACGAGACGCGTCGGCGGGTCGCTCTCTCGACCTATCCGTTCGAGCGACAGCGCTTCTGGATCGAGCCAGGCCAGCCGGCGATCGCGCTTGCCGCGGCGGAGCCCGTCAGCGGCGACTCCGGCGCGGCGAGCGCAAGCGAAGGCCTTTTTCACGCGGTGTGGCGACGCGCCGATCGCGCGGCGGCCTCAAGCGGCGCACACGAGCCGGCCGGCTGGCTGATATTCCGCGACGCACAAGGATTGGGCGCGCGAATCGGCGAATTGCTGCGCGCACGCGGTGAGCGATACTATGAGGTGGTCGCGGGGCTGCGGTACGAGCGGCTCGACGAACGGCAATTTCAAATCGATCCGGCGCGCCGGGCCGATTATGACGACTTGCTCGCCGCACTGGGCAAAGAGCCAAACCGTGCAAACGGCGATCAGGCGCTGCGCCTCACCGTACGTAAAGAAGGTCGTGATTACCGCCTTTCGGCGCAGACCCCGGGTGACCAACAGGCGGGCGAATGGCTTGAATGCGCGCAGGGCGAAGCCATCGTCCGGCCGCAGATGGCGCCCGGCCAAATCGATCTCGAAGCGATTCGCCATAGATGCTCGCTGCGAGCGCTTTCCTTCGATTCCGGGCATCAAAACCGTGTTCAGGAAAAGTATATCGCTTTCGGTCCGCGCTGGCGATCGCTGGAGAGAATGGATCTCGGCCGCGATGAAGCCTTGGCCTTCGTTGCAATGCCACCTGAGTTCCATGCGGACTTCAGTAGCTATCGCATTCATCCTGCGCTACTCGATATGGCGACCGGCGCCGCCGTGTTTCTGATCCCGGATTATGCCTCGGCCGGCCACCTGTATGTGCCCGCATGGTACGGCAGCATTACCCTGTACGGCGATCTGCCGGCGAAATGCTATAGCCACATTAGCCTCAAACGATCAGCGAGCGCCGACTCCGCGCTGGCTGCTTTCGATATCGTGATCACCAACGAGTCCGGCGACCCGGTAATCCAGATCGTGGATTTCCTGCTGCGCGAGGTCCGTGACCCGGCGACACTCGCCGCCGGAACCTCGCGACGCGGCGTGGTTGCCCGCCCTGCGAACCTCAGGTCGATCGCCGCCACAACGGTGGCCGACGGCATTTCCAATGCGGAGGGGGTGGCGGCCTTTCATCGCGTGCTGGCCGCACCGGCGCCGAATATCGTAGTCTTTCCCTCGGATTTTGCCGTAGCCGTGAGTCAGGCGAACCCCGCTCGCCCGCGGGCGCAAGACGTGACCACGACCCTTCGGACCGGCGGCGTCAATGACCCGGTCGAGACGGCTTTGCTGGATTGGCGGCGCGACCTGCTCGGTGCGCAGAACCCAGGTAAGGACGACGATTTCTTCGCGCTCGGCGGCCGGTCACTCACCGCGGTTCGGCTGCTCGCCAGGATCAAGAAAACCTACCGCGTCGACCTGGATCTCGCGGTACTGTTCGAGGCACCGACGGTGGCGAAGCTGGCGCGGTTGATCAGGCGGGACGAAACTCCCGCGACTTATCGATCAATCGTGCCGATCCGGCCGGCGGGGACAACCCCACCGCTCTTCCTGATTCACGCGCTGGGCGGGCGCGTTATTGGCTACGGCGATCTCGCGCGGCGACTGGCCGCGGAACAGGTAGTGTACGGCGTTGAATTCGCGCTGCCGGACGCCGACCCGTCGCATTTTCGTATGGAGTATCTGGCCGCGAATTATCTTACGGAGCTGCGCCGCGTCCAGCCTGAAGGGCCGTATTACCTGCCCGGCTTTTCCTTCGGCGGCCTGCTAGCCTACGAGATGGCGCAGCAGCTGTATGCGGCAGGCAAAACGGTCGCCTTTCTGGGCATGCTCGACACGTGGCAGACCGGTCACCTCCGCGAACTCGAGAGCGCTATGAATATGCCGCTCAAGGCGATGCAGCGGGTGAAACTTCTGTTGCGTCACGCCCGGACCGAAGTGTTCAGTTCCGCGGAGTTTCTCCCGATTGTCACCAAGCTGGGCCGCCGGGGCGGCCAGTTCATCACTGATCTGCTCGGCAGCGGGCGGCGCGCGGCGTACGACCTGCTGGAGAAAGCTCAACTGTCCGTGCCGAAGGTTCTTCAATTCAGCAATGATATCAACTGCTTCGCGGTTCAGAAGTACAGATTTCTGCCCTATCCGGGCCGTATCACCTTTTTCCGCGCCAGTGACGGCATGGGCGCGGTTGACGATCGCTATGGCTGGGACCTCGGATGGGGACGCCTGGCGCAGGCGGGAGTCGACGTACATGAAGTAACCAGTGATCATCTGGGTATACTCCGCGAACCGAGTGTACGGGAGCTTGCCCGCGAGATAGCCGCGTGCATGCAGAAATGCCGGACCGCGGAAGAACACTCGTCGAGCCCGGCGATCGTAATGAGCGCGCAATTCGAACGCCCTTCGGTCGGTGCGCAAGTGAGCTCGAAGTGAGATCAAGGAGGATTTTGCGCGGCTGCGTCAACAGCGGCTCGACGCGACTCTGTATCTACGAATGATTACGTTAGGCTTAAGCGGAATTCCAAAATCGATGAGCTTCAAGCGCGCCGAATGGCCCGCTTTGGAGGAACGCGAGTATCGCATATCGCAGGGTCACGACTCCGCGGCGGCATTAGTCGTCGACGGCCGGGTGGTTGCCGCCGCGGCGGAGGAGCGTTTCAATCGCCGCAAGCACAGTGGAGATTTCCCCGTCCAGTCTCTGCGCTTTTGTCTGCGGCAGGCGGGTCTCAAGCTCGAGGATGTCGATCAGATTGCGCACGCATTCGACTATGCGCCGTATCGGGAACTCTTTACCCTCGATCCCAAAAGTCAGCGCCTCTATGATGAAGTCTTCTCGCGCGAGGCACTTCTGCACGAGCTTGCCCGCGACTGTCCGGGGTTTCCGGCCGAACGCTTTACCCAGATCAATCACCATCTCTGCCATGCCGCGAGTAGCTATTTGACTTCCGGCTGGGACGAATGCCTGGTTATCGTGCTCGACGCGATGGGCGAGGCGCAGAGTGTGTCGGTCTTCCACGGGAACGACGGACGCCTCGAGAAACTTCGCGAGATTCCCGCCAACGATTCCATCGGGATACTCTACTCGCTGGTTACGCTACATCTCGGGTTCGACTTTAACTCGGATGAATACAAAATCATGGGACTCGCGCCTTATGGCGATCCGGACCGTTACCAGAAGGTTTTCGACTCGATGGTTGAACGACGTCCCGACGGGACGGTGCGGATACCGGTTTTGCGGCTCAATCGAACCCGCGACGAGCGCGAGAATTACCTCAGTACACGCGCTTGGCTGTCCGAAAATCTGATTGCGCCGCGCGATCCCGAGGCGCCAATCACGCAGGAGCATCGGGATATCGCGGCCGGTTTGCAAGCCTGTCTGGATCGCGCAATTCTTCATATCTGCGGTCATTTCGGTCGCAGCACGGGGTTGCGCCGGCTTGCACTGGCCGGAGGGGTCGCGCTCAACTGCACCGCCAATGGCCGGCTGATGAAGGCCGGGCTTTTCGACGAGCTCTACGTCCAGCCCGCGTCCGGCGACGACGGCGCCGCGCTTGGTGCGGCGCTTTATCGTGCCTCGATGCTCGAACATATTCAGAATGACCGCTTTCCCGCGCCACTGCTCGGTCCGGACAGCGACGACCGCGCCGTCGCGCAGGGCCTCGCACAGTTCGCCGACCAGATCGAAGTGCGGCGCTTTCCGAATCTGAAAGAGACCTGCGCGGAAGCCGCCCGCCTGATTGCACAGGGCGAAGTGCTGGCGTGGCATCGCGGACGGATGGAGTTTGGTCCGCGAGCGCTCGGCAATCGCAGCATCCTGGCTGATCCGGGAGGCCCCGGTATGCGTGATCGGATAAACGCGATGGTCAAGAAACGCGAGTCGTTTCGTCCATTCGCACCCGCCGTCGCGATCGAGGAAGTCGATCGATGGTTCGACGTTCCGCCGATGACGGCGCTACCGTATATGACCTTTACCGTCGACGTACGCGAGGAGTATCGTGCGGCGTTACCCGCGGTGACCCACGTCAACGGGTCGGCACGAGTCCAGACGGTTTCCGTGGACGATAATCCCGCTTTTCACGAATTGCTGTGTGCGGTGGGCCGGACCACCGGTCGTGCGATGGTGCTTAACACCAGCTTCAACGTCAAGGGTCAGCCGATTGTGAACACCCCGGCGGAAGCAATCGAGACGTTTCTCCATACGGACATGGACGCCCTCTTTATTGAGAACGTAATGGTAAGGCGGAAAACGGCGGCTTGAGACTATCTATCGTGGACGAGAACTCGCATGAAGCGTCGGCTTGCACGACTGCACCGGTGATCGATCGCGTAGCGGAGTGGAATCGCACCACCGTCGAATTTGACGCGGCGCGGTGTGTGCACCAGGTGATCGAGGAAAGCGCGCGCAGCCATCCGGACCGGGTTGCGCTCATTTTCCGCAACCGCACGCTGACCTATCAGCAACTGAGTGATCGCGCCGATCACCTCGCGCGGCAGTTGCACGCGCGCGGCGTCGGACCCGATATGCCGGTCGCGATCGCGATCGAGCGTTCGCTGGAGATGGTGGTTGCAATCCTCGCCGTACTGAAGGCCGGCGGCGCGTATCTGCCACTGGATCCCGCGTTTCCAAAAGAACGCACCGACTTTATGCTGGCCGACAGCGACGCCCGCGCAATCCTTACGTCCGCCGACTTGCACGAGCGCTTCGCCGATGCGGCCGCACCGGTACTGTGTGTCGATGCGGATAGCGAGCCGTTGAATCTCAGCACCGCCCCACCGCCACCAATGGCGGTCAACGGACACGATCTGGCGTATCTCATGTATACTTCGGGATCGACCGGCAAGCCGAAGGGCGTGATGGTCGAGCATCGCAACGTAGTCAACTTTTTTGCCGGGATGGATCGCGTCATCGGCGCGAACGACGCCGGGGTCTGGCTCGCCGTCACCAGTATTTCCTTTGACATATCGGTGCTCGAGCTGCTGTGGACTTTGGCGCGCGGTTTCACGGTGATTGTCCAGCCCGAAGAAGGCAAGCTCGAAATCACCGGGGAGGACTCGATACCGGCGCTGATTGCGCGGCACGGGGTTACTCATCTGCAGTGCACGCCCGCGCACGCGCGGATGCTGGCGCGATCGGCTTCGGCGCTCGCCGCGCTGGGCTCGCTCCGCTACTGGCTAATCGGCGGGGAGGCCTTTCCACTGGCGCTGGCGCAGCAGCTTCGCGCGGCGCTCAAGGCGCGCATTATTAATATGTATGGTCCCACGGAAACGACCGTGTGGTCGACCTGCCACGAACTTAGCGGCGAGGAAGCTTCGATTCCGATTGGGCGGCCGATCGCCAACACCCAGGTGTACGTGCTGGACGCGGCGATGGCTCCTGCACCGGTCGGCGAGGCGGGAGAACTCTATATCGGGGGCGCCGGCGTCACGCGTGGTTATTGGCGGCGGCCTGAATTGACGGCGGAGCGTTTCGTCGCGGACCCTTTCGTGAACACACCGGGAGCGAAGCTTTACCGCACCGGAGATCTGGTAAAGTTCGGCGAGGGCGGCCTGCTCGAATTTCTGGGGCGTGCCGATTTTCAGGTCAAGATCCGCGGTTTCCGGATCGAACTCGGTGAGATTGAAACTGTGCTGGGCGCGCATCCGGGGATTCGCGAAGCGGTGGTAATTGCGCAGCCGAACCCGGCGGGCGATCCGCAGTTGGCCGCCTACGTGATCGCGCACGAGGAACAGGGGCTCAGCGCCGCCGAATTGCGTATCTATTCGCGCCAGAAATTACCGACCTATATGGCGCCGGCAAGCTATACGTTTCTCGACGCGCTGCCGATGACGCCCAATGGCAAGGTTGATCGCAAAGCGCTGTCAATGGCGCATGGCGCGCAATCCGGCTCCACATCGGCTGACGGCGGCGTGGCCACCAGCGAGCTCGAGAAGACCATCGTCGCGATCTGGCAGGAGCTGCTGGGTCTCGCGACGATTGGCCTGCACGGCAATTTCTTTGATCTCGGCGCAACCTCGCTGACCGTGGCTGAAGCGGCAACCCGTCTGCGCGAAGTCCTCGGCCGCGAGATCAAGCTGACTGATCTGTTTGCTTATCCTACTGTCAGTTCTCTGGCGGCTTATCTTAGGCGCCCGGAGCCGCATCCGGCTACGGGGCCCGGTTCGGGACGCGGCGCCGCGCGGCGCGACGCGCTTGCGGCGCGCGCGTCACGCAAGCGTTAGCCAGGACTGCACAGGACGGGGTGATCTCAGAAAGTCGGCAGGTGCTGGACTTCCTTGTACTTGTAATAACCCGGCCCAACGCCGTATTCCATAATGCCATACCCGATATCGTCACCGCAGCGCCATTCGATCAGATGGTCGCTCAGCGTACTCGCCTCGGCCAATACCTTTGGATCGCTCAAGTCCCAGACGTCGTGTTCGGCGTAATAGTCGCCCTTGTGATCGCCGTGATACCAGCCGCGATAGCCGCCGTACCCACCGCCCTTGAGATGCCAGCGCGCGGGGTGAGTAACGAATGACACCTGCTGGCTCTCGCCATTTTTGAAGAAAAGCTGAACGTCACCACCTTTCAAGGTTTGTACCGGTCCGCTGGCGTCCCAGCGGAACTCCTGCTCCGCCCGCTTGAGGAGCCATCCAGGGTCGGCCGGCGCGCCGAAGGGCACGACTCTTTCGCCACTGAAGTAGCTATACTTCCCCGGACCGCGCTCGACGAA
>Ga0074045_10004824_pt1 | contig 11862 bp, 5 predicted proteins | sample BogForMeECP23OM2_FD_94442 | JGI IMG/M metagenome (GOLD analysis project Ga0074045, IMG submission 94442) | Bog forest soil microbial communities from Calvert Island, British Columbia, Canada - Bog Forest MetaG ECP23OM2 | ecosystem: Environmental > Terrestrial > Soil > Wetlands ...
AGCGCATTCCAGTGCGTCGGGGCGCCCTGCCTCGCAAAGCTGCTGGCCGGCTCAAGATCGCTCTCGTGCTGCTCGCGGTCGTCGCGTGCGCCGGTTTCATCTGGTTCGGCCTTCATCGCTACACCACGCGATCATGGCGTTTTCGCATTGACTCCAGCGACAACATCGCTATTTCCGGCACTGAAAACGTTAGCCGCTCGCAGGTGCTGGAAGTGGTGGCGAGCGACATCGATCGCAACATCTTCTTCGTGCCGCTGGACGCGCGCAAGAAAATGCTGGAACAAATTCCATGGGTGCAATCGGCGTCCGTGATGCGCCTGCTCCCTAATCGGTTGAAGGTCATTATCAAGGAGCGCACGCCAGTCGCCTTCGTTGAGATCAACTCCCATATCGAGTTGATTGACGCAAATGGCGTAATCATGGAGTTGCCTGCGAATCCGCAGACGAGCTACTCATTTCCTGTCATCGTAGGGATGACGGACGGGGAGCCGCTCTCAACCCAAGCGGCGCGTATGAAGACTTACTCGCAACTCGTGAAAGAGCTAGATGGCGGTGGAGCGCATTATTCGCGTGATCTGAGCGACGTTGATCTGTCCGATCCGGATGATGTGAAGGCCACCGTCACCGATCCGCATGGAGCGGTGCTGGTGCACCTCGGATCCTCGAATTTTCTAGAGCGCTTCAAGGTCTACGTGGCACACGTACGGGAGTGGAGAACGCAGTTCCAGAAATTGCAGTCGGTGGACCTGCGGTACGACCACCAGGTGATCGTCAACCCTGATGCCCCTGCGGCGGCCGGTAACGAAGGGAACCCTACCGCAGAAGCGAAACCTAAGGTCGCACCGAAGAATCCAGCTTCACCCCAAAAGAGGAAGCGCTCGTAACCATGGGAAGTCAAACCGAGAACCTGCTAGCGGTCATCGACGTTGGTAGCGCTAAGACATGCGTTATCGTCGCCGAAGTGAACGACTACGCTTTGCGCTATCGCGGGCACGGCATCTCCGATTCGCGCGGCATGCGAAAGGGCGTCATCGCGGATCTTGACAAGGCAGTGGACTCCATCAAGAAGGCGGTGGAAGAAGCTGAAAACGTCTCGCTCGCGCCGGTGGAGCACGCCCTGGTTGGCGTTGCCGGCTCGCACGTTCGCGGCGTGAACAGCCACGGTGGTATCTCTCTGGGCCCACGTTCACGCGAGATCAACCGTGAGGATGTCCGCCAGGCTGTTGAGAAGGCGCGCAGCATTGCCCTGCCCGACGACCGAGAGGTGTTGCACCTTCTGCCACAGGAGTTCATCGTTGACGGCCAGGGCGGAGTCCACGATCCCGCCGGGCTGATGGGCAGAAAGCTCGAGGTCCGCGTCCACGTTGTTACCGCGGGAACGACGGCGGCGCAGAACGTGGTGACGGCGCTCAACCGCGCCGGAATCCATGTGGACGACACTGTCTTCGAGGCGCTAGCCTGCGCCGATTCGGTACTCCAGACCGACGAACGGGAACTCGGGGTTTGCCTGGTGGACATCGGCGCCGGATCAACTGACCTGATCGTTTACTTCGAGGGAGTGGTGATCCACAGCGGCGTCATCCCGATTGGCGGCGATCATTTCACTAACGATGTGGGCGTCGGTTTCCGCACACCGATTCCCGACGCTGAAAGCATCAAGAAGATGTTTGGCTGTGCTGTCGTCACACGAATCCCGTTGGGCAACGAGATCGAGGTGCCCTCAGTAGGCGACCGGCCGTCGCGCATGATGCAGCAGCGCATGCTTGGCGAAATCCTGGAACCACGCGCCCGTGAGCTGATGGAACTGCTGCGCGATCACCTGCGCCAGGCTGGCGTCTACGAATTGCTCGGCGCTGGAGTGGTCCTCACCGGCGGTGGTTCGCGGCTCAACGCGCTGCTGGAGGTCGCTGACGACATTCTGCGGCGGCCAGTGCGTCTAGGGTATCCGGTTCCCATCGCCAAACTGCCTTCAAGCCTATTGGAACCAGAGTTCGCGATGGCGATTGGGATGGTACTGTACGGACATCGGGCACGCCAGGCGCGGATGAACATTGATCGCGGACTCGGAGCAAAACTCAAGGCGCTGTTTGCCAGACAAAACGCTTAACCAATTTCAGAGTTGATCCGCGCCGCCACGGCCGGGCTTAGGGAGTGGAGATGATAGAAGACTTCAGCAAGAAGGACGAACCCGAGGACGACATCCGCATTCACTTCAACGAAGAGCTGCTGAACAGCGCGAAAATCAGGGTCATCGGTGTCGGAGGAGGTGGCGGTAATGCCGTCAACCGCATGATCGAGTCTCACCTTGAGGGCGTGGAGTTCGTCGTAGCGAACACCGACCTCCAGGCGCTGAAGCTCTCTAAAGCGCCAGTGAAGATCCAGCTGGGAGTCAAGCTGACCAACGGCCTGGGCGCGGGCGCCAATCCCGAGGTCGGCCGCAAAGCTGCGCTGGAGGACGCTGACAAGATGATCGAGGCTCTGGAAGGCGCGGACATGGTGTTCATCACCACAGGCCTCGGTGGTGGGACCGGAACCGGGGCTGCGCCGATCATAGCCTCGCTGGCCAGCGAGATGGGCGCACTGACCGTCGCGGTCGTAACCAAGCCGTTTGCCTTCGAAGGCAAGCGCCGCCAGAACCAGGCCGAGCGCGGTTTGCAGGAGTTGATCGATTCAGTGGACACCACTGTCGTCATCCCTAACGAGAAGCTGCTAGCGGTTGCCAAGGACGCAGGTTTCTTCGAGTCGTTTCGCGTCGCCGACGACATTCTGCGTCAGGCAGTGCAGGGCATTTCCGACATCATTACCATTCCCGGCATAATCAATCGTGACTTCGCTGACGTGAAGACCATCATGGCGGGCATGGGCTACGCGGTGATGGGCACTGCGACCGCGAAGGGCGAAGGACGTGCCACGCTAGCTGCGCAAGCCGCAATTGCATCTCCGCTGCTCGAAGCGGGAGCGATCGACGGCGCACGTGGCATCCTTATCAACATCACGGGGTCGAGTTCGCTGCGTCTGGCCGAAGTGAACGAAGCGTCCACCATCATTCAGAGCGCTGCCCACGAAGACGCCAACATCATCTTCGGCGCCGTGCTCGACGAAAAGATGAAGGACGAAGTGAAGATCACGGTAATTGCCACCGGCTTCAAGGATGTGCCTCGGCAGCGAGAGCATTCGAACCCCGTGGCCGACGCGGTGCATAACGCTCGTGCTGCGACGGCGAGCGTGCATGCGACCTACGAAGTCCCGTCGGTGCGCGAGCCGCAGAGGCCTCCGTCTGCCAGGCCTGAGCCGATGAGTCCGGCAGAGCCCGAGGCGCATCGAGCTGCCGAGCGTCCGCACGCAATTTCATATGTTCCCGGCGATATTGAGGACATCTCCGAGATCGTGCGCCATGCCAAGCCGGTGGAGGTCACACCTGCCCAACCAGTTCGCGACGAATCGCCCGCAATTGAGACCGTCAGCAGCGGCGTGAACATCACCTACGACGCCGACGATCTGGAGATTCCGGCCTTCATGCGCAAGCGAGGAGAGAGCTAACTCAGTACTCTGGTTCTGAATTACGGTGACGTATCGCGTAGGCAGTCTCAGGCGCAACCCCAAAGGGTCTTGTGGAGAGCGTGGCCAATAGAGCGTTGAGGGGCTTGCGAGTGAGGGTTCGCGAAAGCCAAAAGGTGTTTCCTGGTAGCGCTTTTGCAATTGCAAGAGCTGTCGCTCGAGCGGCGCCCGGGATAAGATAATAAGTTCGTGTCCTTCTGAGCGCGATCGGCCGGACTCTTGTCCATGAATGCAGGACTGGGCTGCCTCCCGCAGGCGTTCCTTGCGGGACTTTACTGTAACGAATGCGGTTTCTGCGCCATCAGCTCGGTGAAGCGCTTATCTTCGCGCAGGCTTGCGAATTCGGAGTCGGTGTATACGTTCTTGATATTTTTGTACCCTTCTTCCATGGCTTTGCGCAGATATTCGAGCGAGTGGTCTAGATCGCCAGCCTGGGCGTACATCTTCGCCACCATGAAGGAAAATGCAGCACGGTCCTCGGGCGAGGTCGACTGCACCATGATGCCCGTCTTAGAGACGCGGTCGAAGATATCAGGATCGAGCGCGTAAGCCGCGTGGTACTCGTGCGCTGCACGTTTGAAATCGTGCATGGCGAAGTAAGACGATGCCATGTTGTAGTGGAATACGGCATCGGTTGGCTGCAGCGACAGGGCCTTCTGATAGTAACGTATCGACTTACCGTAGTTTTGTTTCCTGAATTCCATGTAGCCGCGATTGTTGTAGCCCGCAGCGCCGTGTTTGTCGAGCTTGATGGCGCTATCGAAACACCTCGTTGCTTCTTGGTTGCGCTGCATGAGCAGGTAGGCCATGCCCGCTTTGTTCCACAGCAAAGCGGATGGCTGCTTTGCTATTGCTGCTTTGTAGAAGTCGAGCGAGTCAAGGAAGCGCTTCTGAGCTCGAAACAGATCACCTTGTTCCTCTAACTCCTGCGCAGAAGCATTGGGGTTCGGAACGGGTGGTGTAGGAATAGCCTGCCGATCGTCCCCACCCAGAAGGCATATCGGAAGCAGAAAGCACACTGCGAGGCAGGCTTGCAGCAGGGTCCGCGACGATGGGGGATGAACCATAGCCGGATGTCCGAAGCCACGTACTTCAGAATAATAGACCTATTTTGGCGGCGGATTGTTCCCAATATCTGCGTTGCCCGCCCCGTTCTTCTGTTGTTGGTCGCCGCCGCTGTCTCCCCGTCCGAAGAGCCTGCTGAAGAAGCCTTTCTTCTTTTTAGCTGGAGGTTGCTGGGCCGCGGCGGGCAGGCCGTTTGCGGCCTGGTCTGGTGTTACGTTCGATAGAGCCGGAACGTCGCCATTGGTCGTGGTCGGTGGCGGGGCGACCGTAGGTGCGCCCAGACCGAAGATCTTGGAGAAGGTTCCCCGGTGATCAGTGAACGCCACATCGCAGGTCTCAGTCGGCTCGGTGCCCGAGATAAAGGCGACAGTGTAATCCTGCGGACACGTCGAGGTAGCCAGTCGGTTGGTCAGCTTGTCCAGCGTCACCTCGACCACGCCCGATGGCGCAGGGAAATTCCTTGCGTCCGCGTATTGGGGCAGCTTGACCGCCCGCTTCATAAACTCGGCCCAGATGGGCGCAGCCGTCGAGCTGCCACTCAGCTTCAGGTCGGTGTAGTCATCATTGCCGACCCAGACGATGCACAGCAGGTTCGTCGTATATCCCGCAAACCAGGCATCGTGGGAGGTCCCGGTCTTCCCTGCAGCCGGCGCCTCGAATCCCCTGGCGCGGACCGTGTGGCCTGTACCATTGTTAATGACGCCTTCCATCATGGTCGTGAGCACGTAGGCCACCCGGGCGTCGAGCACCGCCTTGCTGTCGGTGTGATAGTAGTTGACGGCCCTACCGCGCGAATCGCGCACCGACTTCACCATGATCGGTGAAAGGCGCGTGCCAGCGTTGGCAAATACTGTATAGGCCCCCGCCATCTCCAGGGGAGTAGCGTCGTATGCGCCAAGAGCGATCGCCGGAGTCGCCTTCACGCTGCTGATTCCGGCTGCTTTAGCCAGCGCCGCCACCTTGTCGAAGCCGATCTCTTGCGCCACTTTGACAGTTGCGTTGTTCAGCGACTCGGCCAGCGCATATCGCGCGGTCACTTCGCCGTGATATTCCTGCTTATAGTTGCGAGGCTCATATATCTGATCGCCATAGGCAATGCTCACTGGCGAATCGTCCACCAGCGTGGCCGGCGTGAACACGCCGTTGCTGCCCGTGCCGGGATTTGCATTATTGGACGCGGCCGTCAGCGTTTCGCCTGTTAGGGCCGTGTTGATGGCCGCACCATAGACGAACGGCTTGAAGATGGAACCTGTGGGGCGTTTCGCGATGGCGTGGTCCAACTGGCTCATGCCGTAGTTCCTGCCGCCCACTAGTGCCAGCACCTCACCCGTGTGGGGGTCGATTGCAACCAGCGCCACCTGCGGCATTGGTCCGGAATCGACCGTGGTCTCGGTACTGGCGCTCGGGCCCGTACCAACTTTGATCCTGTGCGTGCGCCGTTTCGTTACCTGCTCGTCCACCAGTTTCATGCCTTCGTCCACCGCTTCGGCGGCAGCGCGCTGCAGATATGGGTCGAGCGTGGTGTAGATACGGAGGGCGTGATCGTTCAACTCGAGCTCACTGTACTGATTGGAGAGCCGGTCCTTCACCAGATCAACGAAGTACGGAGCGTCACTGGCCTCGACGTTGAGTGTGGCCAGCTTCAGCGGAGCGGCCTTCGCGTGCTCGGCTTGTTCGCGCGTAATGGTTCCGGTCTCAACCATGGAGTCGAGTACGAGGTTGCGGCGCTCCAGCGCGCGCTTCGGGTTTCTGTACGGCGAGAGATAGTTCGGCCGTTGAATCATTCCCGCCAGCAAAGCTGCCTCAGGCAGCGTCAGGTTCTGGATGTCCTTGTTGAAGTAGGCATGCGACGCCTCGGCAAAGCCGGCGATGGTGAACGAGCCGCGCTGCCCCATGTACACCTGGTTGGCGTACATCTCGAAGATGCGTTGCTTGCTGAACCTGTGCTCCAGTTCGAGGGCGATCAGCATTTCCACCATCTTGCGTTTCACGGTCTTCTCAGGCGAGAGGAAAAATCCTCGCGAGAGCTGCATGGTGATGGTGGAGCCGCCCTGGCCGTGGCGGCCTTCGCGCACGTCAACAAATGCCGCCTCGATAAGCCGAAAATAGTTAACCCCGCCGTGCTGGAAAAACCGACGGTCTTCAATGGCGAGCACTGCGTCCACCAGGACCTTGGGAACGGCATCGAACTTGATGATCTCGCGCTTGGAGCGCTGCTGCCCTTCAAACAGCGCGGTCACCAGTTGCGGCTCGAGCTCGTAGGCATCGGCGCCCTGTTTTCCGGTTTCGGTGATCGTGCTGACTTTTCCGCTGTCAAACGTGATGACAGCGCTGTTCAAACCGTGGAACGACTCCACACCAGGATTTATCTGGATCGCATGCGACGTCAGGCGGAATTGGCCGACGGGCAAATCGCCTTCTTTCCCTTCTTGTGTGTATCCCGCGCGGTGCAGTTCCGCTGCGATGTCGGCCGCGTCGATCGTCTCACCCACCGAGACCGTTTGCGGCCGGGCGTAGATCTTGGCCGCGTTGCTGAAGATCGGCCCTGACATCCGGCGGTCCACGATCCTCTCGTACTTGACGTAGAAATAGGCGAACATCGCCAGGAAGACGATGCCGGCGACCATAAAGCCAACGGCAAACAGCTTCACCAGCGGGTCGCCGAACGAGAAGGGACGCACCTGCGGCGCCTTGCCCTTTATGGCGCGAGGACCGGGTTTGGGCGCGCTGCGGACTGGACGCCTGCTGTCATGGAATTTGAGTTTGATTGCCACGTTATGAATACGCAGAGAAGCCGCTCTATGTTAAGACGGCCATGCAGTGTTTTCCGTTATCTAAGATGCCGGCTTCCCGAGGAAATCCTCGAAACGTTTCAACATCTTAGACGCACAGTCCAAAGCCCGGCGTGGAGACTTGGCGCCGGGTAGACGAAAGAAAAGACGGACGCCAAAGCAGTCTTTATTGTAATCCAGGCAGCCGGTTGTCAAGCACGAAACGGGGGGGGGCGCGGGTGGGGCAAACCGGTGGTTACGGGGCTGACGACGCGCGAGATTCGCCACACCCAGGTACGTCCAAACCCTGTGAGACAAAAGCCGCAACTTATTGCATAGATATTGGTTTACATCTAAGTAGTTCAGTTGGACTTGCTCTTACGTGCGCACGGTATTTTGTTCATCTTTCCTGCTTCTCCGCCGAAGAATAGAATCGGATGACGAATCCGTCATGCCGGTGACAGATGCTCGTCGGCCCCGGGGAGCATAATTGTAACGCGGCTTGTTTTCTCTTGCTGTGCGGTCTCGATGGGATGTCGGAAGGATGACCCTGCCTCAGTCACTATCGCCGATGAGCCATGGATGGCGTGGCGTTGTTCGCAGCACTTTCATCTCGCTGGGGTGGATGGTCGTTCTGAGCGGCGTCGTGTGGGCGGCAGCGCCGAGCGATGTTGCGACGTACTCGATCAGCCTTTCGGTGATAGACGAAAAGAACCTGCCGGTAGCCAACGCAACGATTGAAGTCCGTGCAAACCAGAAGCTCTTAAGTACCTCCACCACAAGCGCCGCGGGAAAAGTGACGCTCCCCATCAATGCGGCAGGAAGTTATTTGCTGAACGTTCAGAAGAGAGGCTATCTCCCGACTGAAACCGCGCTGGAAGTCAGCGAAAGTACCACCGTCCAGGACGTTGACGTTGTCTTGAGTGAAGCGGCGTTGAGCCAGCAGACAGTCGAAGTCAAAGGCGAAGCGTCGAATCCGGTCACCGAAACCGCAGGCAACCCGGCGACGTTGAGTCCGACGAAAGCCAAGGACACGCCATTGCGCCCCGCCACCGTGACGGACGCCCTGCCGCTGATACCCGGAATCGTGCGCGCGCCGGACGGGAGTGTGCGAATCGCCGGGTTCGGCGAAGATCATAGCGCGTTGCTGGTCAATTCAGTGGATGTGACCGATCCCGCCACTGGAGGGTTCGGACTCAGTGTTCCCATCGATAGCGTACAGACGATCGAAGTCTCGGAAATGCCATACCTCGCGCAATACGGGCGCTTCACCGCCGGTGTGGTCGCAGCCGAGACGCGCCGCGGTGGTGACAAGTGGGTCTACAACCTGAACGATCCGTTCCCCGACTTTTTCATCCGGAGTGGGCATCTCGAAGGCGTGCGGGACGCTGCTCCCCGTTTCAACATCAGCGGCCCCATCATCGCCAATCGTCTCTACTTCCTGGAAGGCGCGGAGTACCTACTGAATAAGCAGGAGGTGCGCACGCTCCCGTTTGCCCAGAGCCTAAGTACCTCGACAGCGATCAACTCGTTCACCCAATTCGATGCCATACTTTCTGCCAATCAGACGCTGACCGGCAGCTTCCATTTCGCGCCACATTCGCAGCAGTATGTGGGGCTGGACTACTTCAATCCCCAGCCGGTAACACCCAATGCGGATTTCCATGAGACCACCGCCACCATTACCGACCGGCTGGCCATCGGCGGCGGGCTCTTGCTGAGCACGATAGCGAGCAGAGTGGTAAGCAGCGACGTAAGTCCGCAGGCCGCAGCCGACATGGTACTGATTCCGACCGGAAATCTGGGCAACTACTTCAGCCAGGAATCACGCCGCGCCAATCGTTTTGAATGGATTGAAGACTGGACGCCCCGCCCATTTCACTTCGCCGGGCAGCATACCTTCAAGTTTGGCATGGTGCTGGGCCACAGTGAAAACGTGGGCCGCTTTTACGCCCGCCCGGTTCTGATCGAAAACGCCAGCGGCCAGCTCTTGCAGCGCATTAATTTCACTGGAGTGGGGGCGTTCGACCTTGCAGACACCGAGCCTGCGGTGTTTGCCCAGGACCACTGGGTGCTGAATTCGCATCTGGCGGTCGACGTCGGTCTTCGCGTCGAAGCCCAAACGATCACCTATACGACCCGCGCCGCTCCACGCACGGGCTTTGTCTGGAGTCCGGATACGGGCAAGACTGTGGTCCGCGGCGGCATTGGCGTCTTCTACGATTCCGTTCCACTCGACGTCTATGCCTTCAACACCTATCCCCAACAGTCGATCACGACCTACAACTCGTCGGGTGCTCCCGTCGGACCACCGGTGCAATACATCAATCTGACGTCACAGGCGGCGCAATCGAACTTTCCCTTCATCGATCGTTCTTTGAAGAACGGCAACTTCGCTCCCTACAGCGTGGCGTGGAACTTGGCTTTCGAGCGGGCCGTGACTCGGTTTCTGCTGCTTCGCCTGAAGTACCTCCAGAGCCATGAGCAGGACATGATCACGCTCCAGCCGGAAGTGGTTCAGAACCAGAATGCGTTCGTACTTGGGGGATCGGGTTGGGCGCAAACGAGACAGGCCGAGTTCACGGCGCGGATTGGAGCGGTTTCCAATCGCCAGTTCTTCTTTTCTTATGTTCGCCAATATGCCTACGGCGACATCAGTGATGCCAATTCCTACCTGGGAAACTACCCTTTTCCGGTTGTGCGCCAGAATCTTATAGCGAGCTTGCCCAGTGAAATTCCAAACCGGTTTCTGCTGTGGGGCTCGTACGTTTTTCCAAAGAAGATCATGGTGACGCCGCACGCGGAGTTTCGCAACGGTTTTCCCTATCAGCCGACCGACGTGTTCCAGCAGTACGTGGCCGCAACCTACGGCCCACAGTATCGCTTTCCGATGTACTTCTCTCTGGACCTGCGAGTTTCGAAAGATATTCAGGTGGACCCAAAGCACGCAGTCCGGATCTCGGGTACGGTCAGCAATCTGACCAACCATTTCAATCCGCTGGAAGTACACTCGAACACGGGCGACCCGTTGTATGGCACATTCTTTGGGAACTATGATCGGCGGGTTGTGCTCGACTTCGATGTTCTTTTCTGATTCTGCAGCAGCCTAGCGGAGTGCTTCCGCCAGCTTGCCGCTGGCGATCAACTCGGCGACGCGCGCGAAGTCAGGGCTGAAGATGCGGTCTTCGGTAAAGGTGGGAGACACGGAGCGAATGGCTTCGTAGGCCGCCTGCCCGCGTTTGCTGGTTTTGAGTGGAGCGCGGAAATCGAGGGCCTGCGCCGCGGCCAGCGCTTCAATCGCCAGAACGTTGCGCGTGTTGGTGACAACCCGCAGCATCTTGTTGGCCGCCGTCATGCCCATCGAAACATAATCTTCCTTGTTGCCCGACGTGGTGATGGAATCGACGGACGCAGGGTGGGCCAGCACTTTGTTCTCGCTGACCAGCGCCGCAGCCGTGACCTGCGCCATCATAAATCCGGAATTCAGACCGGCGCCGGGCGCCAGGAAGGGAGGCAGACCTTCATTGAGCGAAGGATTCACCAACCGCTCCAGTCGCCGCTCCGAAATCCCTGCCAGCCCGCTGAGTGCGATGGCCAGAAAGTCGAGTGCAAACGCCAAGGGCTCACCGTGGAAGTTGCCGCCGGAAATGATGACCCCGGGGACCGGCGCTCCCAACGCGCGTTTGGGCGCGCCGACCTTCTTCTCTTCGGGGAAGACCAGCGGGTTGTCCACCGCGGAGTTCATCTCGACCTCGAAGACCTCGCGGCAATGCGTGAGGGTGTCGCGCACCGCCCCGTGGACTTGCGGGATGCAACGCATTGAGTAGGCATCCTGCACCACCTGGCAATCGCGGTGCGACTCCCGAATCAAGCTGCCTTCCAGCATGCAGCGAAGATTTTGCGCCACCAGCAACTGTCCCGCGTGCGGCCGCGCGTTGTGGATACGCTCGTCATAAGCGACATCCGTGCCCTTCAGTGCGTCGACGCTGAGGGCTCCGATTACGTCGGCGGTATCGGCGAGGATTTCCGCCTGGAGTGTCGCCAACAATCCCACTGCCAGCATGCCCTGGGTGCCGTTGATGAGCGAGATCGCCTCTTTGGCTTCCAGTACAAGCGGCTTGATGTCGGCTTGCTTCAGTGCGCCCGCGGCGGGCATGCGTGTGCCGTGGTAGACCACCTCGCCCTCACCGATCAGCACCAGCCCAAGATGAGCTAGCGGAGCCAGATCGCCGCTGGCGCCCACGCTTCCTTGCGAAGGGATGACGGGATGCACGCCGCGGTTCAACATCTCAACCAGGGTGTCAATGACTACGGCGCGCACCCCGGAGAAGCCCTTGGCGAGTGAATTGGCGCGCAGCAGGATCATAGCGCGTGTCACGTCTTCAGCCAGCGGTTCGCCGACGCCCGCCGCGTGCGAGCGCATCAGATTGACCTGGAGAGTGCGGATGGCGTCCGGCGCAATGTGCAA
>Ga0074045_10004825_pt1 | contig 11862 bp, 7 predicted proteins | sample BogForMeECP23OM2_FD_94442 | JGI IMG/M metagenome (GOLD analysis project Ga0074045, IMG submission 94442) | Bog forest soil microbial communities from Calvert Island, British Columbia, Canada - Bog Forest MetaG ECP23OM2 | ecosystem: Environmental > Terrestrial > Soil > Wetlands ...
CCTTCAGTTTACTGTGCCCATTCTTAGCAGGCAGCTGCTCACATTTGGAGGTTCATTTGTAAATAGCTGGGCTAACACGGTTCAGGACAATTTGAGCAACTGGACGGATGTCAATTCCATAGATTTGCCGTATCAATATAACTCCGGGGGAAGAACCAACACCTATGCGCTGTTTGTCCAGGACGAGATTTCGATTTTGAACAACCTCACAGCATATGTTGGGGTCAGGGAGGATTGGTGGAGGGACTACGATGGCTTTGCTAATCAGCAGCCTGATGGCTTTGGGAACCCGGGGTACGATAACGTCTATTCCTCGAAAACAGCAAACTCATTCGATCCAAAATTTTCCGTTGTTTATAAGCCCTTTGAGCAGACGACGCTACGAACAGATGTGGGCAGGGCATTCAGGCCGCCCTCGGTTTATGAACTGTACAGCACATGGTCATATTTCGGGTTCGCTTTCGAGGGCAACCCTGATCTAAACCCTGAAACCACGGAAAGCTGGGATGTCAGTATTGAACAGGGTCTCTGGAAAGGCGCCAAAATAAAGGTAACCTATTTTGAAAATTACCTTTCGAACCTTATTTATCTTGGGACAGTAAATGCGACGACACAAAAATATTACAATGCAGGGAAAGCGGAAAGCACGGGCCTGGTATTCGAGGCTGAACAAAAGATGGACAAATGGCTAAGGCTTTTTGCAAATGCAACCATCAACAGATCTGTCGTATTGGAGAACAGCGCCGATCCTGCTTCGGTGGGCAAACAATTAGAGCAGCTGCCGAATCGCATGTATACTGTTGGGGTGGATGGTGAAAAGGGCCCATTTCTCTATTCAGTTATCGGGTCCTATGTGAGCAAACGATATAACAATTCAGATAATTCTGATGCGGTAAACAACGTGTTTGGCTCGTATGACCCTTATACTGTCGTGAACGCAAAAATAGGGTATAAACTAACAAATTTTGCCACGCTGTCATTTGCAGTCAATAATATTTTCAACGAGCAATATTTTGTCTATTACCAGGCGCCGGGCAGATCGTGGTTCGTGGATCTTAAGTTGAAATTCTAATGGTTTTTAACATGGATCAGAAGTCAGAAATCGGAATTCAGGTCTTGCGGAGCAGGAAGGCGTCATGGGTTCTGGCTCCAGGGATACTGATTGCTGCGCTACTGCAATGCATGGTTGCGGTTTCGATGTCATATGCTGAAGTTCTCCTGTACAAGGACAAGTTGGGCAGGGAAGTCAGCATTCAAACGCCGGTCAAACGGGCGGTTTTCTTCGAGACGTATGAGCTGATTCCTGCGCTCGACATCTGGGACAAGGCGGTGGGAATCAGCCGTTATGCGTACGGCAACGATCTCATGACAGCGGCGAAACCGGATATAAAAAAGAGCATTCCGTCGGCGGGCAGCGGCTTCGACGTCAATATGGAAGCGCTCCTCAAGTTGAACCCGGAGATTGTGATCACCTGGACGTCAAATCCGCAGAACATTCGCTTCATGGAAGAGAAGGGATTAGCGGTCTATGCGATTTATCCTGAAGGTCTGGATGAGTTGTATGAGGTCATGCGGTTTCACGGAAAAATTTTCGACCGGGAGAAACGCGTGGAAGCCGTCATTGCCGAAATGAACCGGGTATTCGGCATGATCAGAAAACGCGTGTCGGCTATTCCCGCGCTGGAGCGGCGGAAGGTCATCTGGATCAGCTCACGGCCCACCTCAGTCGCGTGCGGCATCGGCGTCACTAATGACGTAATTACGCTGATTAACGGTATAAACCCGGCGGAAGGCATCAGGGAGCGCAGTACCGACGTCTCGGTGGAGCAAATCATTGCCTGGAACCCGGATGTGATCTTCATCTGGGGCAATGCGAAGTATACGGCACAGGAGATCATGGACAATGCGCAATGGCGGTTCGTGAAGGCTGTCAAAGACAGGCGGGTGTTTAAGGCACCCGAATGGTCTACCTGGTCCCCACGGCTCGCTCCCATTGCGCTTTGGATGGCGGTAAGAACATATCCGGAACAGTTCCGGGACGTGCAGATCGAGAAGGAGGCCGACATCTTTTACCGCAGCGTGTTCGGGGTGGAGTTCAACAAGGTGAAGGGCTTTGCGAACTAAAGCATATACCACGGCGGTTATTGTCGTATCGCCGTTTTTGGCGGCGTGGCTGGCACTGTTTCTCGGTGCGTATAATCTTTCCCCTGTTGCGGTGCTGAAAGCATTGTACAACGGGCTGCCCATCCTTGGAAGCGCAATGGACTCGCCGGAGCGGGCGATCGTGCTCGATATCCGCGTGCCCCGCGTGTTTCTGTCTGGACTGGTCGGCATCGCGCTCTCGGTTTCGGGCGTGGCCCTGCAGGGGATATTCAGGAACCCGCTCGTGGATCCTTACATCCTGGGGATCTCGGCGGGAGCCGCGCTCGGGTGTGCGCTCTCGGTCGGGTTCCTGCCGCACCTTCCGGTCCAGGTGCTTGCGTTTGTTTTCGGTGTGTTTGCCGTATTTCTCGCCTATTCCATGGCAAAAACCGAGGGTGAGGTATCACGTCTTCCGCTCATACTATCCGGTGTAATCATATCCGCGTTTTTCATGGCCATGGTCTCAATCGTGAAATTCCTGGTCGAGCCCATGAAGCTCCAGAACATCGTTTTTTGGCTCATGGGCAGTTTCTCGCTAGCGGACTGGAAACTCGTCGGCATTGCAGCGGGAGGCATGGCCATCGGCCTCATCCCCATCGTGTTCATGCGCTGGAGACTGAACATTATGAGCATGGGCGAGGAGGAGGCAAAGGCGCTCGGCATCAACGTCCGGCGCGACCGGTTTATCTTTATCGCGGCGGCGACGCTTATCGTAAGCATAGCGGTGTCGGTGAGCGGCATTATCGGATGGGTCGGCCTCATGGTCCCGCATTTGCTCAGGATGGTCGTGGGGCCGGACCACCGGAGGCTGGTGCCGCTCAGCATGGCCGGCGGTGCGACATTCATGATCGTTGCGGACACGATTGCGCGGAATCTGACGAACTACGACATCCCGGTCGGTATTATTACGGCGATTATGGGAGCACCGTTCTTTGTATATCTCATGAAAAAAGGCGGCAAAGAGAGCTGGGGGAAATAGATGCTTCAAGTCGACAATCTTTCATTCCGGCATTCCCAAGAAAGCCAGGATATCATTCACGATATTTCATTTTCGGCTGGCGAAGGAGAGATCACGACGGTCCTCGGGCCTAACGGGTCCGGGAAAACCACGCTGTTCCGGTGCCTAGTCGGTCTCTGGCGGCCGCAGCACGGCAGGATGCGTTTTGGTGATCGAGAGCTTACGCATTTATCGTCCCATGACCGGGCACGGCTCATAGCCGTTGTGCCGCAAGACCACGAACCGCCCTTTCCGTACACGGTGTTCGATATCGTTATCATGGGCAGGGCAAGCCATGTTGCCCTGTTTTCTGCCCCGACCGATCGGGATGTGGCAGCTGCTCGCGATGCTATTTCGAGCGTGGGGATTGAACATCTTTCAGACAGGCCTTATACTAAGATCAGCGGAGGCGAAAGGCAGCTTGTGCTGATTGCCCGAGCCCTGGCCCAGCAGGCCCCCATCCTGATCCTGGATGAACCAACGTCTCACCTCGATTTCCGGAACCAGGTGCTGGTACTTGAAACCGTGCGTTCGATTGTGCTTGAACGCGGCCTGACCGCGCTTATGACGCTCCACGACCCGAACCTGGCGCTGCTTTTTTCAGACCAGGCGCTTGTCCTGGGCGCTGGGCAAATCATGGCAAAGGGCAAACCGAAACAGGTGATTACGGCGGACACGCTTCGGGTGGTGTACGGCATCGAGGTCGCGGTGGTGAACTATAACGGCACGGCATTCATCTGTCCGAAGGTATCGCACCATAGCGCAGGGAGCACGACATGATCGTTCTCAGGTGCCTGAGCAAGACATACGGCCGTATTTGTGCGGTGAAAGACATCTCTTTTTCCATAGGACGCGGCGAGGTCTTCGGGCTGCTCGGACCGAATGGCGCGGGTAAAACGACTACGATTAAAATGCTGACGCTTCTTGCACGGCCAACATCCGGTGATGCGACGATCGACGGTCTTAATATCATATCGGATAAGAAGGCGATTAAGCAGTGCATCAGCGTAGTTCCGCAGGAGAACAATATCGACCGTGAGTTGACTGCATATGAAAACCTGCTGATCTACAGCATGCTGCACAGCGTGGCGGATCGGCAGGCAAAAATCCGCGCCAATCTCGAACTGGTCGATCTCTGGGATCGGCACGACGACGTGGTTTCAAGGTTTTCCGGCGGCATGCAGCGGCGGCTGCTGATAGCGCGGGCCCTGCTTACTGAGCCCTCGGTCCTTTTCCTGGATGAACCTTCCATCGGCCTCGATCCGCAGATACGCCGCCAGATGTGGGACATCATACGAAAAACGCGTATCGACGGCCGTACCGTGCTTATTACGACACACTATATTGAAGAGGCTGAGGCATTATGCGATTGTGTAGGCATTCTTTCGAAGGGATCGTTGATTGCGCTGGATACACCGGGGAACCTCAAGGCTAATGTTGGAGAATATATCGTGGAGCATGTGAACGGCGAAGGGAAAATGATTCAGCAGATCCGTAAAAGCCGCGATGAAGCACATTCTGTTGCTCGTAAGCTGGAAAATGGAGTGACGGTGAGAAAAACGAATCTCGAGGACGTGTTCATAAAACTGACCGGGGAACGTATAGAATGATCTCTTCAGGCTGGTATCCAATTTTTTTTCGTGAGATGCTGCTGTTCCGGAGAAAGCTCCTGAAGCTCGGTTACCTATTCTCGGCAATGGTGGTGCCGATCATTTATCTGGCGGCGTTCGGCCTCGGTCTCGGCAGGAGCGTCCGGATACAGGGCACGGACTACCTGAGCTTTCTGATCCCGGGATTGGTGGCCATGAGCTCCATGAACAATTCGTACACCTGGGTGGCGAGCGCGTTGAACCTTAACCGGCTTTATTTTAAGACCTTTCAGGTTTTTGTGCAGGCTCCCATTCAACCTTCGTCCATCATGATCGGCGAGGTGTTCGCGGGCATGGTGAAGGGACTATTTGCGTCTGTGCTAATCATGCTTACTGGACTGCTGACACCGTCTACATTCTCAGTCGGGCCAATCTTCATCGGAACGCTCTTGCTCAATTGCTTTCTATTTGCGAGCCTCGGCGTGATCACCGGCATGATTGCCAAGTCCCATGAGGACACCTCGACCTACAACAATTTCTTTATCATGCCCATGGCGTTTTTCACCGGGACTTTTTTCCCCATCGATCGAATGCCGCTGGTTTTAAAATGGATTGTGTATGTGTTTCCGCTGACGCACACGAACATTCTCATAAGGAAGAGCGTGTTCGACAGCGAAGGTGTCATCTCGCTGGCAGTGCTTATCTGTTATTCAGTCGTGTTTTTTGCTTATGGATCGCGGCTGATCCGGAACTACAGCGAATAAGCAGGAGGCTTTGATGAATATCTGTACCGTGATGTGGTCGAACTATCTGCCGCTTGTAAAAGAGGCGTCGGACGCGCTCGATGTACAACTTTCCTCATTTTCCACCAAACAGCTTAGCACGTCGCCCGATCTGATCGAGTCGGTTAAAGCAAAGATGTGGACAGCCGATCTCATTCTGCTCTACCGTACCAGCGACGCATTCTGGGATGAGATTGAGATTGAGGTACGCGAACTGAGGGACCGCATTCCGGTGGTTGTTGTCGGCAGCGACCCTTCATTCTGGGCACTTTCAACGGTCGAGCCGGAAGTGGTTGCCACAGTATACCGGTATATATTCAATAGCGGGCGTGATAATATCGGCAATATGCTCCGGTATCTCGTGCACCACCTGTTCGATCAGGCTATTACGTTTGAACCGCCAAAGGATATGCCATGGCAGGGAATTTATCATCCTGCTGCTGATCAGGTCTTTCATGATACCGTTTCCTATGTCGCGTGGTATGAGAAATATCTGAGGAAAGCACCTGGCTCCTTTGTGGGCATTCTTTATTCGCGCTCTGCCTGGGCAACGGGCAACCTTGATATTGAGCACTCGCTGATCGTCGCGCTTGAGGAGCGCGGAATCGGTGTGGTACCGGTTTTTTTGTATGCCCTCAAAGACCCAGGCGTGGGAAACTTAAGCGGGGTGGAGGTTATCGAACGGTTTATGCTTCGGGACAATAAGCCGCTGGTGAGCGGCATTATCAAGTTGACCAGCTTTTTCCTCGGGCATACCCGTAGCGAGATAAATTCAGCTGACGCGCCATCCGGCGTAGAGCTTATGAAGCGGCTGAATCTGCCGATTTTCTGTCCTGTCATTTCATACTACAAAAATGAAGAACAATGGTTGCAGGACCCGATAGGGCTCGGCAGGCAAGTGGCGTGGAGCATTGCCATGCCTGAGTTCGAAGGCGTAATAGAGCCGATGATCGTCGGCGCCTCGCGCGGTATAACAAACCCCGAAGAGGAATTCTATGAAGCGATTTCAGACCGGATCGAGTGCTTTGCAGACCGCGTATCCCGTTGGATGTCGCTTCGCAAGAAACCCAACAATGAAAAAAAAGTGGCTTTTATTCTGCATAGCAACCCCTGCGCATCGGTTGAGGCCACGGTAGGGGGCGGGGCGCATCTCGACACGCTCGAGAGTGTTGCCGACCTCCTGAAACGGCTAAAGCAGGAGGGGTACGAAGTAGAGCCGCCAACTGATGGCAAAGAGCTGATCGAAAACATAATGAATAAAAAGGCCATCTCAGAATTTCGATGGACAACGACCGACGAAATCGTGGCCAAGGGCGGAGTGCTCGCAAAAATATCAAAGGAGCGGTATGAGGAATGGTTCAACGAGCTGCCGGAAAAAACGCGCACCCGCATGGCCGAGGCATGGGGCAATCCACCCGGCGAGGAGAAGGATGGTATACCAGCTGCTATGGTGCATGCGGGAGAAATCCTTGTCACCGGTGTCCGATACGGAGATGCGGTGGTCTGCGTGCAGCCGAAACGGGGTTGCGCAGGAGCCAAGTGCGACGGACAGGTTTGTAAGATTCTGCATGATCCTGACGTGCCGCCACCCCATCAATACGTGGCGACCTACAAGTGGCTCTCGAGCGACTTCAAGGCGGATGCAATCGTGCATGTGGGCACGCACGGCAACCTGGAGTTCCTTCCGGGCAAGGCGACCGGCCTCTCATCTGCCTGCCTGCCGGACATCGGTATCGACACTATTCCGCACCTGTATATTTACAATGCAGACAATCCCCCAGAAGGAACCATTGCAAAACGGCGAAGCAAGGCGGTGCTAGTTGACCACATGCAGACCGTGATGGTCAAGGGAGAACTGTACGGAGATCTCGACCAGGTGGACCGGCTCCTTGAGGAATATGAGCGGTTCCACGACACCGAGCCGGCACGCACCCATACCATCCAGCATATGATCACGGAGCAGGCGAAAAATCTGAACCTGCTCGATGGCATAGAACTGACTCATGCTAATTTCAAGGACCATATCAACGACCTGCATAATGCTCTCCAGACGCTGAAGAACATGCATATACCCAAGGGTATGCATACTTTCGGAAGGCTACCCGAGGTTGAGAAACTCGGAGATTTCGTGCATGCCATCGCGCGTTTCGACGTTGCTGTCGGATCGCTCCGTTGGCTCGCGGCGCGTTTAATCGAACAAAAAGAACAATTAAGCGAAGAAGCACTCCGGGAGCATGCAGACGAAGCCAGCAGACAGATATGCCACAGGATGGTACTGGAAAGCCTAACGCTATTTGATGCAATCAGCAAAGAGTATGTTGTTACCGAGGAACTGGCGTCATATCTGCCGAAGCTTGAACAGGCGATGACCAACATTATCCGGAACGTGCGCGCAACCGACGAGGTGGCATCGCTCCTGAACGGCTTCGAGGGCGGCTATATCGAGCCCGGGCCGTCAGGACTTATTACGAGAGGTCGTCCAGACATTCTGCCCACTGGCCGCAACTTCTTCTCGCTCGACCCGAACCGCATCCCCACGCCCTCTGCGTGGAAAATCGGCAAAATGCTGGCCCAGAAGACGCTTGAAAAGTATCTAAGTGACGAGGGCCATTATCCCGAGACCATCGCATTTTACTGGCAATGCACCGATATCATGTGGTCTGACGGCGAGGGAATGGCGCAGATGATGTACCTGCTCGGAGCAAAGCCGGTCTGGAGCGGAAACGGACGGCTCAAAGGATTCGAGGTTATTCCGCTTCAGGAACTCCAGCGCCCGAGAATCGATGTCGCCATACGGGTATCAGGAATAACCCGGGACAACTTCCCTTCCTCAATCGATGTGGTGGATGAGGTCGTCCAAGCAGTCGCAATGCTGGATGAATCGGTTGAACAAAATTATGTAAGGCAGCATACGCTCGAACGCTTAAACGGCGCATCTTTGGATGACCCCGAAGCAATCCGCGCCGCGACCTACCGGCTCTTTGCGAGCAAGCCGGGCACGTATCAGGCAGGCACGCAGCTCGCCGTGTACGCTTCTGCATGGAAGACCGAAAAAGACCTGTCGGACGTCTTTCTCTTCTGGAACGGTTATGCATACGGCAAGAACGTGTACGGTGCACCCGCACATAAGAGCCTAAAGGAGAACCTGAAGTCGGTCAATGTTACGTTCAACAAGACCGTGACGGACGAATACGATCTTACCGGTTGCTGCTGCTATTTTGGAACTCATGGCGGGATGATTAATGCCGCCCGCGTTCTTTCGGGTAGAGATATCCAAAATTATTATGGCGACACCCGCGAACAGGACCGCGTTTCGGTGCGTACGCTGACCGAGGAGATGCGCCGGATAACGCGTGGCAAACTTTTGAATCCCAAGTGGATCGAGGGTATGAAGGAGCACGGGTACAAAGGAGCGGGCGAAATCAGCAAGCGCGTCGGCCGCGTATACGGATGGCAGGCGACCGCAAAAGCGGTGGACGACTCTGTTTTTGACGATATTACCCGTACTTTCATGATGAACGAAGAAAACCGGAAGTTTTTTGAAAAGAACAATCCTTGGGCGCTTGAAGAGATTGCGCGGCGGCTTATCGAGGCGGTAGAACGCAATCTCTGGAACCCATCGCCCGATGTCCGCGAGGCACTTCGTGATCTCTATGTCGAGATCGAAGGCTGGATCGAGGAACGAATGGGAGACATCAAAGGAGAGTTTCAGGGCGGAAGCATAGACATCATGACGAAAGAAGACGTTGCGGGCTGGAAGAAAAATATGGAGGAAATTTTAGAATGATATTTCCTTTTACTGCAATAGTGGACCAAGAAGAGATGAAGTCGGCACTGATCCTGAATGTGATTGACCCATCCATAGGTGGTCTACTTATCATGGGCGAGAAAGGAACGGCCAAAAGCACGGCAGTACGCGCGCTTGCCGAACTGTTGCCCGAATTGGAGTCAGTGAAAGACTGCGTTTACAATTGCGATCCGGTAGGCGATCTCTGCACGGAATGCAAGGAACAACTCCCGGATCACGGCCATCTCCACCGCGAAAAGCGAAAGATGCGGGTTGTCGAACTGCCGCTCGGAATCACTGAGGACCGGCTGGTCGGAACCCTCGACATCGAACACGCCATCCGCAGGGGTGAAAAACGATTTGAGCCCGGCATTCTAGCGGACGCAAACAGAAACTTTCTCTACGTGGACGAAGTGAACCTTCTCGAAGACCATATCGTCGATCTTCTGCTCGACTCTGCTGCCATGGGCGTTAATACAGTGGAGCGCGAGGGGATCTCGTTCGTTCACCCGGCTCGCTTTATTCTCGTGGGTACTATGAATCCGGAAGAAGGAGACCTTAGGCCCCAGCTTCTCGATAGGTTCGGCCTTTGTGTCGGTGTCACGGGCGTGCGTGACAAGAAGCTGCGGGTCGAGATCCTTCGCCGGAAGGCGGCATTCGACAATGATCCTGAAGCTTTTCTTGCGTCATGGGCAGAGGAACAGCAGAAGCTCACTCAAAAGATTATCGCTGCCCGGCTGAAAGTTGGATCTATCCGGGTTGATGATGTGCTTGAAAAAATAGTTTCAATCACAGCATTACTCAACCTTGATGGCCACCGTGCAGACATCGTGATGATGAAGACCGCTCGGGCGCTTGCCGCTTTCCGCGGCCTTATAGAAATTGGCCAGGACGAAATCAAGGACGCGTCCTGGCTGGCACTTCGCCACCGCCTGAAGCGACTACCTTTTGAGGATGCCGGCGCAGACCGCGAGAAAGTGACCGCGGCGCTGGCACAATTATGAGTTGTTCCGCCTTTATTGGCCATGACGACGCAAAACTCGCGCTGCTTCTGAACGCTATTGATCCACGGTGCGGGGGCGTTCTTTTTGTCGGAGAAAAGGGATGCGGCAAATCAACGCTCGCCCGTTCTCTCCCATCGATACTTCCTGCAGGGACTCCCTTCATTGAACTGCCGCTTAACGTGACTGAGGATGCGCTCCTTGGCACCATCGCTATCGAGGACACGCTCAAAACCGGCGAACGAGTGTTTCAGAAGGGCATCTTTGCGCGTGCGCACACTGGCGTACTTTTCATTGACGACGTCAATCTGCTTTCAACTGAAATCATTTCGCTCGTGCTTGAAGTGCAGAGCAGGGGGGAGAACATCGTGGAGCGCGAAGGTCTCGCAATTCGCCATCCCGCGTCATTTATTCTTGTCGCCAGCATGTATCCACGGGAAGGCGAACTTTCTCCCCATTTGCTCGACCGCTTCGGCCTATGCGCAGGATTTGAGCGTCTGGAAAATTCCGAGCAGCGCATTTCAGTCATGCGTTTTGCGCTCGGAGACGGATTTCTAATGACGGACAAAAAACTGTATGAACAAACTGAACAGGCGCGCAGCCTGATCCGGCACGTATCCATACGGGATCGTTTGCTTGAATATATTGCCGATATCTGCCTAGTGTATCATGTTTCAGGCCACAGGGCGGATCTGTATCTACTTGCTGCTGCACGCGCTCAGGCCGCGCTGCATGGCTCCCGAGAGGTTACGCGGGAGGACATCGACTCTGTCGCTCCCCTCGTACTCATGCATCGCAGGCACGAACTGCAACCACCCCCGCCTCCACAGGAACAGGATGAAGAGCGTAAACAACCAGATCAGCAGCACGAACCACCTCGTGATACGAAACAGGAACAAAAACCTCCGGACCAGGATAATGACCAGAAGGAGCTTCCCCCCAAGCCTCGCGAGCTGCCACCGCAGAAGGAAGAAATTTTTGCTGTAGGTAAGACCTTCAAAATAAAACGACTTGTTTTCCGCAAGGACCGTATTGAACGATCGGCTACAGGCCGGCGCACGCGGACTCGCACAAAGAACCGCGGAGGTAGGTATGTAAAGAGCGTACTCCAGGCAAGCCGTGACATTGCAATTGATGCCACGCTTCGGGCTGCAGCGCCGTTTCAACGCGTGCGTAATCGGCAGGACGTGGTTGTGATTGATGATGAGGACTTCCGCTATAAACGGAAAGAGCGTAAGATGGGGCATGTTGCAATCTTTGTCGTGGACGGTTCTGGTTCCATGGGTGCGCAGAAACGAATGATTGCAGCCAAAGGAGCGATTCAGTCGATTCTTATGGATTGCTACCAAAAGCGTGACATGGTATCGATGATCGTATTTCGCAAAGACAAAGCGGAGGTTGTACTCCAGCCAACAGCAAGCGTCGAGCATGCTGCACGCAGACTGTGCGAGATACCGGTGGGCGGCAAGACGCCGCTCGGCGCCGCCGGCACGCCGGCCGAGCAGTGCCCGCAGAAGACCACCCTGCAGGCGGCCGACTGGAAGCTCATCAAGGGCAACGATCC
>Ga0074045_10004827_pt1 | contig 11858 bp, 6 predicted proteins | sample BogForMeECP23OM2_FD_94442 | JGI IMG/M metagenome (GOLD analysis project Ga0074045, IMG submission 94442) | Bog forest soil microbial communities from Calvert Island, British Columbia, Canada - Bog Forest MetaG ECP23OM2 | ecosystem: Environmental > Terrestrial > Soil > Wetlands ...
CACACAAAAACAAGCCGCACCCGAAACTCGCCTCATGATCTACGATGATTCCATGAACAGTGAAAGTTCAAATCTAGGCGAACAGCCAGACGTTCAGTACACGCCCGAACAGCTTGCCGCGATCCGGTCGCTCGATGAGCCGTCTACGACCACATCCAGACCTGTGATCTCGAAGACTACAGGGCTCGCAACATTGGCGGCAGGAGTTCTTGTCGCTTGCGCAATCTGCAAATTCCTCAATCCAACACTGGCGTGGGCGATAACATGTATCCCTGGAGGCGTAACAGTAATCTACGTCAGCAGGCGGATCATATTCGGACGCCCGCTGACAAATAAGAAAAGTTGGATAGTGTATGTGTTCCTTTGTGGGATGCTTCTTGGAAGCGGTCTCTGGGGACTGCGTCATCTTATATGACAGAACCGACTCCATCTCCCCTCATCGCCCTCATCGAAGACGAAGAACATCTTGCTCAGGGTCTGCTCTTCAACCTCGCCGCCGAGGGCTATCGCACCCACCACGAATCCGATGGCGACGCCGCCCTCGCCTACCTCCTCGCCCCGCCCGAACCCATCGCCGCCATCGTCCTCGACTGCATGCTTCCCGGCGCCGACGGCTTCACCATCGCTCGCGCCCTGCGTGACGCCCAGTGCTTCACTCCCATCCTCATGCTCACCGCCCGCACCCGTCCGCAAGACATCCTCGACGGCCTCGAAGCAGGGGCCGACGACTATCTCCCCAAGCCCTTCAACCTCAACATCCTTCTCGTCCGCATCAAGTCCCTCCTGCGGCGCACCGCCTGGCAATCCGCCCCCATCGCCTCCGCCGAGCCATCCCCCGCCGACTCCTACACCTTCAACCACCGCACCATCCGCTTCGACGCCCTCGAGCTCATCGCCCCGCACCGCACCACCCACCTCACCGTCATGGAGGCCGACCTCCTCCGCTACCTCACCCTCCGCCCCGGCCAGATCGTCTCCCGCAAGCAGATCCTCGAAGACGTCTGGCGCGTCCGCGAAGACACCGACACCCGCGCCATCGACAACTTCATCGTCCGCCTCCGCCGCTACATCGAGGACGACCCCTCCATCCCCGCCCACCTCACCACCGTCCGCGGCGTCGGCTACCGCTTCCTCCCCAACCCCTGATGCCCATCCACCAAATCGCATACTGACTGGTCAACGCCGCATGAGCTGCCCAGTTCACTGACACATCAGGCTGAACTCCTCAATGAAGTGATACAGCCTGTTCTCGCCAAATCAGCTTCAGGTCCCGGGGCAAGCCGTGACCTGGAACTGCCCGGGAACATTAACCGGACCGAATCCCTCGCCTTGAATCGTCACGGTATAGCTCCCCACGGGCGGCGTGGCATATGACGAAGGGTTGCCGGGGGCCGGGAGCCAAACATCAATCTCTTCATCGCTCGCAACCGTAAAACTCGGAATTGGAACACTCGGGGTCGCGGCGCTTGGGTCGGTGGCATTGAAGGTCAGAGTAGTCGTACCAGTCAGCCCCGGCCCATCGATGAATACTTCCTGCCCGGCGCAGCCCTGCGACGTCATTGTTAAGTGATTCGCATTGACACTAACGCTGGGGAACATGACCGAGCCGAAGCGGACATCGATGTACTCGCCGCTCGCCGGCGCGGTCTGGTTCCCGCTGACCGCGACCAAGCCTGATATTCCAGCGGTAACGGACGAAGTCAACGCGGTGGACGAGGTAAATGTGCTGCTAATTGCGGAGCCGGTCTGCTGGCCGGAACCAGTTGACGCGTTCCCGTTATAAAACGTCCCGGGAACACTGAGCGCAAGACTCATGCTGGAGCCGGATACAGAGGTAACACTCGTTGCCGTTGAACTCCCTGTCTGTGCGGTATTCACAGCACTCGCCGCCGTCACATGATTAATCGAGGTGGTGGACACATTTGAGCCGGAGCCGGGAGGGATACCGTTGCCCTGCGTTGCAACGGCAATCGTCGCTGTCCCATTGGGGTTGGTCAGGGTGCTGTTGGCCTGCGCTAAGGTCGCGTGTTGGCCATACAGATAGAAGGGATCCAGCGCCAAAAGGTTCGCGCAGTCGTAAGGAGACAGGGTGAGGTTGGCCGCTGCATCGTAAGGTTCATATAGGCCTTCGTAACAAAGATGCAACTGCAGAACGGTGACGCCCCAGGGAATGCCCCCTGCTGGCATGGGCGACACTTGCAGCACGCCGCCGTTTGCCGGCCCGGGCATCTCCCACACCGCGTAGCTCGGGAACGGTTCCAGGTATAGGGTGTCCTCCCAGAAAGGAGACTGGAACACTGCAGCCGATCCTACATTTGTCCACGTGACCGTACCGTCAGTGGTTGCTCCAAGCGCACTGAAGCTTGGTGGTATGGTTGCACCGCTCTGGCCATTATTCTGGCAGAGATATGCATTTCCGTCGGGCGGGCTGGGCTGGATCAGATTCGGTGTCATACCGTTGCAGTACTCCGTATTCGCTTGCCATGTTGTTACTGCCGGAGCTGGTGTCGGTATGGGGGGCTGGCCCGGCGTGCTTTTGGGGGGCTGTGGCCACCCGCCGTTGATGTTAGTCGTGTCCGTCCAGGTATTGGTCATGCCGGCCGTGGTGGTTGTGGTCGTTGTCTGTGTATCTAGATTGGTGTTACTTGACGTGGAGCCAACAGACCCTGTGAAGCCTACCTTAATGCCTCCTCCACCCGCTCCTCCTCCAGTTCCTGGAATAGTGCCCGTTAAATCGGGAGTCCAGGCTAAGCCCTGGGAACTTGAGCTTTGTTGCGATTGGGCAGAACTAAGCTGGTACTGGGATTGGATAGCAACTCCGCCCGATTGGATTGTGGAGTACTGGTACGTGGCCGCGTTTCCCGGCGGCTCGTACGCAATGAAAACCGGTTGCACCTTTCCTTGTATGGTCCCCAGCGGTTGCACAACGATCGGAATCACGATGGAGGCGGGAGTTCCGATATAGGGGTTAGACGTCGTAAAGCTAAAGCGGACAACAGTGACGATTTGGGACAATTGCAGGTCAAAGGTTACGGTATCGGTGGCATTGCTTTGGGTTGCGGAAGGATAGGGATAGGCGAGCATGCCGCTCGTGGCCAGGGTGCCGCCTGTGCCGGTGTAACCGTACTCGTTCATCAAGCCAAAATCCACCATCCACGCAGGATTCGGCTGCGATGGATTCCACGCTTCCGATTGGACATTCAGGGTGAAAGCCTGTCCTCCGTTCAGGCTTGTCGCGCCCGGTTGTGAGGGGCTGCTGGCGGTCGCTTCTCCAAAAGCGAGATTGCTTGTAAACGACAGTCCGTCGGGATCGGATTGAACTTGTGTTGGAATGCTGGGAGTGTTGAGGACCTGTAGGCTGATCTGCGTTAAGGGCAGCGCGTTGGAAGCGTACCACCCTTGCACCGAGTTCATCGCCACCATGTGGGTGGGAACTACAATAGAGATATTCGGGCTCGACACGTACAGCGGAGGGGATGAATAACACGTCGCTATGACGCTTACCGAAGCGCTGCCCGCCGGCATGGGAGGGGGACAGCCAATAGGCGATGCCAGAAGCGGTCCGGCGAATGCGTTCACGGAGACAAGGTCGATCAACCAGTTATTGGGATTGAGGTTGTCCTGTGGTGGTGGAGCTATCGTGCCCCACGCGGTGGGAGTGTTCGCTGCTAGAAACGTTTGCAGCCCCGATAACCGGTTCTCGTTGAGAGGAGTAGGAACATAATAAGGGAATTTGTTCAGGATGATTCCAGTTCCGGGCTGCAAGACGCCTGTGGATTGTTGCCCTGCGGCGGTACCCTTGTAAAGAGTATAGCCGCTCATGACCTTGTCAAAGCCCGCCGGCAGAACACGCATCGTTGCCATCGGCACCGCGCGTGTTTGCGCTGTTTTAACTCCCAGCGCGTTTCTGACCTGGCTGGCAGGGACGACCATCAGGGTCGGCCCTTTGAACTTTGTGCTCAGGTATGCAGGCAGCGCCGCCTGCATCTTTTGATTCAGGGACGCCAATCCTGGAATTGCGGCGCCTTGAGTCACGGGGATCTTCTGATTGCCCAGTTCAAGTTCCCCGTTCACGATTTGCACCTGCCTGGTGGCGGGCGCGACCGGACGCGGAGCCTGCGTCTGCGCCCACGCCTGGTTTCCTCCAGAAACTAGGAATATTGTCAATGCCAAGCGAACCGCCAACAATGTTTTCCTCATGTTGCCTTCACCTCATTGTTTCTCTTCCCCTCGCTCCATTAGCGAAAGGACATTAGTAGACTTGCTTCGGACCGATTTTGGCCGAAGGTGAAAGCTTGATTGTGATCTGTACCACAATTGGCTGTGATGTATAACACAATTAGGTTGTGACATGTATCACAGGAGCGCGGCCATGTCAATAGCTATTGTTGCCGGGTGCCCCATCCCTCGCAGTCCTATCGCGATGAGTGGCCAATTCCCGCCAAATTCGCGTGTCAACCCCCTCGACCCTCCCAAATTCCCCTAACCCACACCCCACCAACCACTTCCATCTCCAAATTAGTTGGCATAGTAGTTTCCCTCCAACGCGTATAATTAAATCAGTAAGCAAAACCAAACAGACCCGGCCAAGCGCGCCGGGCCTTCGCATTTAACTGTTCCCTGTTCCCTGTCCTCAAGTCATTGATTCCAGAGATCGACAGATCTAAACCCTCTGGAATGAAGATCTTGGAAATTTGATCCAGATCTAACCCATTATTTATGAAGATCTTGGATCATTTCATCCTTTAAATTAAATACGGCGTAGCCGGGTGTCCCCCACGGCTTCACACCGGAAGGAGGTTGAATAGCACCGAGCCAGATCCCCCGCGCAACGCGCAACCCTAAGCCTGAAATCTCCTCTGGCGGACCCACCCGCCCCGGAGTATGATTCGCACCGAACGAGGCCCGCGGGCCTCGCGTCTTCCTGGCAAGGAGGCGTCCCATGTCGAAGTGCACTCTGCGCAGCATCTTCACCGTCCTCATCTACGCCGGAGTCGTCATCTTCCTCTTCCCGTACTTCATCGGGCGCCTCACCAACGTCGGTTTCTTCGTCCTCGCCGGTCTTGGCCTGGCCGTCGTCTGTGGCATCCTCCGCTGCTGCTGCACCGAAGGCGAAGAGGGCGACTGCGCCGTCGACCCCGTCCCCGCCAAGCCCACCCACCACTCCACCACGCGCTAGCCCCTCCGCTCCGGGCTCGCCGCTGAGACCGATATACTCGACCCATGCCCCGTCCGCTCGCCCTGAGAAAACTAGCCGCCCTCGGACTGCTTCTGCTCTCCGCATCCATCGCGCGCGCCACCGTCTTCTCCCAGCTTCAGGGCGTCGTCCACGACCCCCAGCATCGCCCGCTCGCCGCCGCGCACATCACCCTTGCCGCCGCGCGCTCCGCCTTCACCCTCTCCGCCGACAGCAACGCCGAAGGCGCATTCACCCTCCCCAACGTCCCGCTCGGCGACTACACCGTCACCGTCACTCACGCCGGTTTCCAATCCCTCCAGCAATCCCTCACCATCCACTCCGGAACCGCGCCCATCCTGCACCTCCAGCTCCAGATCGCCAACGTCTCTACCACCGTCAACGTCACCGCCGAGACGCAATCCGCCAACGTCGACACCGTAACTCCCACCGCGCTCCTCTCCCGCATCGACATCGCGCAGACTCCCGGCGCAGACCGCACCAACTCCATGGCCATCATCACCGACTACACGCCCGGCGCCTACATGACCCACGACATGCTGCACATGCGCGGAGGCCATCAGGTCGCATGGCTGCTCGACGGCGTCGAGCTGCCCAACACCAACATCGCATCCAACCTCGCCGCCCAGATCGACCCCAAGGACATCGACTACCTCGAAGTCCAGCGCGGCAGCTACACCGCCGACATCGGCGACCGCACCTACGGTGTGTTCAACATCGTCCCCCGCACCGGCTTCGAGCGCGACCGCACAGCCGAGCTTGTCCTCTCCGCCGGCAACTTCCTTCAATCCAACGACCAGCTCAGCCTCGGCGACCACAGCGCGCGCAGCGCCTACTACGTCAGCCTCAACGCCAATCGCAGCGACTACGGCCTCGCCCCGCCCATCGGCGCAGTCCACCACGACGCCACCAACGGCGTCGGCGGCTTCGCATCACTCCTCTCGAACCGCACGCCGCAGGACCAGCTCCGCCTCATCGCCCAACTACGCCGCGACTTCTTCCAGATCCCCTACGACCCCAGCACCTCCGACTTCGAGGCCATGCAGTACAACTCCAGCGGCCTGCGCGACACCCAGCACGAGTCCGACGCCGCTGTCCTCTTCACCTGGCTGCACACCTTCAACCCCTCCACCGTCCTCCAGCTCTCGCCGCTCTTCCACAACAACACCACCGACTACAACTCCAGCCCCAGCGACACGCCAACCGCAACCACCGTCCATCGCGCCTCCAACTACGCCGCCGCGCAGGCCAGTATTACCACCACCTTCGCGCGTAACACCCTCCAGGTCGGCCTCTACTCCTTCGGCCAGCACGACAGTTATCTCTTCAATGTCCTCTTCAACGACGGCAGCAGCGCCGCACCCATCCACGAGAACGACGCCACGTCGGGCGGCGTCATCGAAGAGTATGTCTCTGACAATTACAAGCCCACCGACTGGCTCACCCTCATCGCTGGCCTCCGTCTGGCCCACTTCCAAAGCTCCTTCACGGAGAACGAGGTCGATCCACGCTTCGGCGTAGCTCTGCGCATCCCGCATCTCAACTGGGTCTTCCGCGCCTTTTACGGCCGCTTCTACCAGCCTCCTCCGCTCATCACCGCCTCTGGCCCTGTCCTGGCCTTCGCCAACGCCAACGACACCACCCTCGTCCCGCTCCACGGCGAGCGCGACGAGGAGCACCAGTTCGGCCTGCAAATTCCCCTCCGCGGCTGGCTGCTCGACGCCGATACCTTCAAGAACCGCGTCAACAACTTCCTCGACCACTCCAACATCGGCGACTCCAGCATCTACTTCCCCATCACCGTCGACGGCGCGCTGGTCCGCGCCTGGGAGCTCACCCTCCGCTCGCCGCGCATCGCCCGCTTCGGCCAGGCCCACCTCGCCTACTCCAACCAGATCGCCCAGCAGCGCGGCAACATCACCGGCGGCCTCATCTGCACTCCCATCGGCGACCCCGCCTGCAACGCCGGTTTCAACTACACGCCGGTCGACCACGACCAGCGCAACACGCTGAACCTCGGCTTCAACGCTACGCTCCCCGCGCGCGCCTACGCCTCCACCAACGTCTACTACGGCTCCGGATTCACCAACGGCTCGCCCGATCCATCCACGCCCTACCCCAACCAGTATCTACCCTACAACACCACCTTCGACCTCGCCTTCGGCAAGTCCATCACCGAAAAAATCTCCGCCTCCATCACCGCTACCAACGTCGCCAATCGCCGCGTCCTGCTCGACAACTCCCTCACCTTCGGCGGCTTCCATTTCAACGACCCACGCCAGCTCTACGCCGAACTTCGCTACCGCTTCCGCTTCTAAACTCCCGCTCCGCTATACACTCAAACTCAGCACTGTATGCGCCTGCTCACCCGCTACATCCTCCGCGAAGTCGTCTCCTACGCCCTGCTGGGCGCGGTCCTCTTCACCTTCGTGCTCTTCATGCGCGACCTGCCCAAGATCCTCGAGCTCGTCGTCCGCGACTCCGCCTCCCTCACCGACGTCCTGCGCATCTTCGCCTACACCCTGCCCAACACCCTCACCGTCACCCTGCCCACCGCCGTCCTCGCCGGAATCCTGCTCGGCCTCAGCCGCCTCGCCGCCGACAGCGAGATCACCGCCATGCGCGCCTGCGGCATCGGAGCCTTCACCTTCGTACGCATCGTCTCCATCCTCGCCTTCATCGCGCTCGGCCTCGGCCTGCTCAACGCCCTCGACTTCGCGCCGCGCGCCGCTGGCAACCTGCTCAAGTTGGAAGACCAGCTCAAATCCTCGCAAGCCTCCTTCGAAGTCCAGCCCCGCGTCTTTTACGAAGACTTCAAGAACTACGTCCTCTACGTTCAGGACGTCCGTCCCGCTGCCGGCGCCGCCGCCTGGCACCACATCTTCCTCGCCGATCTCACCCAGCCTGCAAACCCCAACATCACCACCGCCGACCAGGCCCTCGTCTCCAACCCCGGCCCTGCCAACTCGCAAGCCCTCCGCCTGCACCTGCTCGACGGAAGCCAGCACCAGATCTCCCCCACCGACCCCAACCAGTACGACATCTCCACCTTCGCCTCCACCGACCTGCCCATCCAGTTCAACTCCCAGGACAACACCCACATCTCGCGCTTAGACACTCCCCTGCACGCGCTCTCGCTCCGCGAACTCCTGCAACGCGCCCACACCCCCGGCCTCAACTCAGTGTCCCTCAACACCGCCGACGCGCGCGCCGCCCGCATCGAACTCAACCTCCGCTTCTCCTATCCCTTCGCCTGCATCGTTCTCATGCTCATCGGCGTCCCACTCGGCCTCTCCTCCCGCCGCGGTGGCAAGAGCACCGGAGTCGTCCTCACTCTGCTCCTCGTCTTCGCCTACTATCTCCTCTCCAACATCGGTGTCGCCTTCGCCAAGTCCGGCAAGCTCTCCCCAGCCCTCGGTGTCTGGGCCGCCAATCTCATCTTCACCGCCTTCGGCATTCTCCTATTGCAACAGCTCGCCGGAACGGGATTCCTGATTCACTTCTTCCACTCCATCGCCGCATCCCTCGGCAAGATGCTCTCCCCCATCGCCCCCTCGCGCATCCGGTCAACCCTCGCCGGGCTCACCCGCCCCACGTCCCACCCAGCCTCCAGCGCAGCCGCCGCACAGATCTCCTCCATCCTCGCAGCCGCCGCCACCGCGCCCAGTCCCAACCATCCCACCCACGCGCACGCGCTCCATCCCCAACCATCCCTCGTCCAGAGAATGAGAAGCCTCTTCAGAACCAACTTCCCTCTCCTGCTTGACGAGTACGTCATGCGCGCCTATGCCACCAACTTCATCCTCTCCCTCGGCGCCTTCGCCCTGCTCTTCATCGTCTTCACCTTCTTCGAGCTCATCGGCGACATCCTCCGCAACCGCATCGCGCTGGTCACCGTAGGCGATTACCTCCTCAACCTCATCCCCTTCATCATCTCCACCGTCACGCCGCTCTGCTCGCTGCTCGCCGTCCTCATCACCTTCGGCTCGCTCAACCGCAGCTCCGAGCTCACCGCCATGAAGGCCACCGGCATCAGCCTCTACCGCATCGTCGCACCCATCGTCGTCCTCGCCGCCATCCTCTCCGCGACCCTCTTCGCCTTCAACGAGTCCTACCTCCCCGACGCAAACCGCCGCCAAGAGGCCCTGCGCGCCGAGATCAAAGGCAAGCCCGCGCAAACCTTCCTCCGACCAGACCGCAAATGGATCTCCGGCCAATCCGGCGGCCAGTCCAGCCAGGACACTCAGGCCGCTCAGCCCGCAACTTCCGCCACGCCGGCCGCCCCCGCGCGCATCTTCTACTACCAGGCCTTCGACGCCGACCGCGACATCTTCGCCAGCCTTACCGTCTTCGAGTTCGATCCCCAGACCTTCACCCTCCAGCGGCGCATCTTCGCCAGAAGCGTGCGCTGGGACCCCAACGTCAACCAGTGGGCCTTCGAGAACGGTTGGCAGCGCACCTTTGCCAGCCAGACCGTCGCTTCCTACCAGCCCTTCACCGTCGCCAGCTTCCCCGAGATCCACGAGCAGCCCGCCTACTTCATCAAGGAAGAAAAACAGTCGCAGGAGATGACCTATGGCGAGCTCTCCAACTACATCGCAGACCTAAGCCAGTCCGGCTTCGACACCATCCGTCTTCGCGTCCAGCTCGATCGCAAACTCGCCGACCCAGCCATCACCCTGGTCATGGCCGTCCTCGCCGTCCCCTTCGCTCTCTTCATGGGCAAGCGAGGAGGCATCGCAGGCATCGCCACCGCCATCGGTGTCGCCATCTCCTACTTCGCCGTCGCTTACACCTTTAGCGGACTGGGAGACATCAACACACTCCCACCCCTGCTCGCCGCCTGGTCCCCCGATCTCCTCTTCGCCATCGCAGGCTCCTACCTCCTCCTCCGAACCCCCACATAAACCACACCATCTTTTTAAAATTAGGTAAATTAGGAAGTGACATGAAAACCACCTTTCCGCTCTCCGTCCTCGCCTTGACCATCGCGGCGTTTCCTCTCGCCGCGCAAACCGCCAAACCGGCCGCTCCCCCCGCTGCGCAAAAGGCCGCAACCAGCACGCCAGCCACCGCCGCAACCCAACCAGCGCGCGGCTGCGCCAAGCTGCCCGAGCTCTCCCCCAAGGTTCCCGCGCTTCCCGCAGGCCTGCCCTGCGCCAAACCGCTCTACACCATCACCCTCAACCCCACCGCCAAACTCAGCGACGTCTCTCCCATGGAAGACCCCGGCCTGCGCGATGCCCTCGGCATTCAGTTGCCCTCCAGCTTCACGCTGAGCTACATCGACACCAAAGTCGGCAGCGGGGCCCGCATCGCCCCGCGCAAGTGGTACTCCATCCAATACACCGGCTACCTCGTCGATGGCACCAAGTTCGACTCCTCCTACGACCACCCCGACCACGCCCCCTTGTCCTTCCTGCAAGGTCCAGGCCCGCAAGGGCGTCAGGTCGTTCCAGGAATGGACACCGGCCTCGACGGAATGCGCGTCGGCGGCAAGCGCCGCATCTTCATCCCTTACCAGCTCGCCTACGGCCCCAACAAATACAAAGACATCCCGCCAAAGTCCTGGCTCATCTTCGACATCGAACTCGTCAGCCAGAACGACAAGGACCCCACGCCCAAGCCTCCTGCGCCAGCCGCCGCTCCGAAACCGGCAGCCGCACCAGCGCCAGCCGCAGTCGCACCCAAACCGGCAACCGCGCCGGCTCCAGCCGCGTCCCCAGCTCCTGCCGCTACTGCGCCTAAACCAGCAACTGCGCCTGCGCCAGCAACCGCGCCTGCGCAGACAACCACGCCGCAGCCCGCTGCACCCAAACCCTAACCTCACCCGCAAACCGATAGAAGGCCGGGAGCCTCCCAAGCTCCCGGCCTTCTGTTTTGTCCTTTCGCCACTCCGCTCGTCATCCTGGCGCAGCCGGTATTTGTTTTGCTTAAGGGCACGGCTTCAGCCGTGCCATAAGTGCTCAATTGGCAACGCGGCTTTAGCCGCTGAGGTCAGCTTTCAGTCCAGCCACAACTTTGCCTGCGCACGCGCAAACTCATTCCGCTCGACCATCTATACTTAACTCAGGCCCTCCCCATGTAACAGCACCGCAAAGGAGCCCCCCATGCTGCACAAGTCTCTCGAAGCCCTCGAAATGACCGGCATCATGGCATGGCAGATCTTCTGGGCGCTCTCGCTCGGCTTCCTGATCTCCTCCATCGTCGAAGCCGTCGTCTCCAAGGCCCAGCTCTCCAAACTCCTCCCAGACTCCTCGCCAAAGACGATCCTCAAAGCCACCGCCCTCGGCGCGGCCTCTTCCTCCTGCTCCTACGCCGCCACCGCCATTGCTCGCACCCTCTTCCGCAAGGGAGCCGACTTTATCGCCGCGATGGCCTTCCAGTTCGCCTCCACCAATCTCGTCGTCGAACTCAGCGTTCTCCTCTGCGTCCTGCTCGGATGGCAGTTCATGGCGGCCGAATTCGTCGGCGGTCCCATCATGATTGCGTTACTCGTAATACTGCTGCGCGCCACCCTTCGCCCACGCATCATCGAAGCCGCCCGCGCCCACGCCGCCCGCGGCCTCGCCGGTCGCATGGAGGGCCACGCCACCATGGACATGAGCCTGCACGAGGGCTCCTTCCTCCAGAAACTCACCTCGCGCCGCGGCATCACCGC
>Ga0074045_10004829_pt1 | contig 11856 bp, 8 predicted proteins | sample BogForMeECP23OM2_FD_94442 | JGI IMG/M metagenome (GOLD analysis project Ga0074045, IMG submission 94442) | Bog forest soil microbial communities from Calvert Island, British Columbia, Canada - Bog Forest MetaG ECP23OM2 | ecosystem: Environmental > Terrestrial > Soil > Wetlands ...
CCTCGATATCCGGCGTATGGAGTTCATCTGGGCTTTGACCGCTTTCGCTGGCGTCGTGCTGCTGGGTACGCTCAACGGGATCCTCGTTGCTGTCGTAGTGTCGCTCGTGGCCCTTGCGCAGCAGACGGCGGACCCGCCGGTCCGCGTGCTGGGGCGCAAACCGGGCACCAATGTCTTCCGGCCGCGCTCAGAGGAGCATCCCGAGGACGAGACGTTCCCGGGTCTGCTCCTGCTGCGGCCCGAGGGCCCGGTCTTCTTCGCCAATGTAAGCCGCCTCATGGAGAAGATAAGGCTGCTCGTGGAAGAAGCGAAACCCCGAGTCATGGCGCTCGATCTCGGTGGGGTGCCCGATATCGAATACACCGGGCTCAAGATGCTGGCTGAAGCTGAGCAAAGGGCGCGCGAAAGGGCGGTGTCGGTATGGCTGGTCGGGCTCAACCCAGAGGTACTTTCGGTGATCCAGAACTCTTCGCTTGGCAAGCTGCTCGGGCGGGAGCGGATGCACTACAGTCTGGAGCTGGCTGTCGCCAAATACCTAGCATCTGTGGGCCCAGCGGAAGCTCCCGTACGCGAAGAGCGAGGCTCGGAGCACCGAGTATAGAAGCCAATGACCGGAAGAATCCGATTGCGACAGATTCATAAGGGTCGGCGGTCACGTCTTGGTAGGCGTTTTGTCGCGCGATTTCGAAACCCGCGCCCAGTCCCGTAGACGCCCCAGGCCACGACCAGAGTGATCAGCAGTTCAAGAGCTCCTGATCTCAAATGCCACGGCGATTGTCACTATTCGGGGTTATGCCCGCCTCCCTTTCGCTATATCAGCGATCAGCGACATCCTTCAGATTACGAAGGACGAAGGAATCGGGAAATGTGCGCGACTGACCGTTAAGGAGAAAATATTTAGCCGATTGCTCCTGGCTGCACCTTGCCTCGGTTCGCTGACGGCTCACGACGCTGAGCCATCCATTGCCGTTAGTGAAAACGGGCGCTGCGGCGCGCATGGCATTCGAAATGCGTCAGTTTGCGCTTATCTAGATGGTAAGTTCGTTCTCGCTGGCGCGACGAAGGATGCCCTCAAGGCGATGCCGCCTTTTGAATATGCACACTGACGCCGGAGGGTGAAGCAAAAGCACATAACCGGAGAAACAGCATGTTCTCCCTTAACCCAAGTAACAACGACATGCAACGTGCCATAAGCGACGCGCTAAGTGCCCACTGGGGATTATTGATGTTCCAGGGTATTGTCATGATTATGCTCGGTGCCCTCGCTTTTGTTCTACCAGTGGCGGCAACGATCGCCGTCGACGTCTACGTGGGTTGCCTGCTCTTGATCAGCGGCATCGTGGGACTTGTCGCCGTGTTCTCGACCAAGAACATGCCAGCCTTTCTATGGAGCCTCATCACGGCGGCTCTGTCGGTCGCCGTCGGAGCCCTGCTCATCTGGAAGCCCGTCGAAGGTGCGCTCTCACTCACGCTTGTGTTAACCGCATTTTTCATTGTCGAGGGCGCTTTTCAGATCCTGACGTCAGCGGCGTACCGCGAGGTGGCGGGTAGCTCGTGGGGTTGGATGCTGGTCTCCGGTATCGCGGATCTGGTGCTTGCCGTAATCATCATTTCGGGCTGGCCCACGACCGCTATCTGGGTGCTGGGTCTTGTGGTCGGCATCAACCTGCTTACCTCGGGTTGGGCGATTGTGATGGCAGCCTATGCAGCGCACAGCCTCGGCAAGGGACTCGAAGCTCCCTTTGCGGCGGCACACCACTGATCTGACCGCAGATATCGCCTGTAATGGCCCGGCGTCCACATGGCGTCGGGCCCCTTTTCGCCAATCAAGCGATCGGCCCAATTGCGAGTGAGGCAAGGCCCCGCGAGAAATCGGGGGCCGGTTGAGATTCGTGCGTTCTCGCTAGAGTTTAGGTAGAGTTCGCCCAACGTCTTTTGCGGGTGCTCGCGGGGGCAGCAGTCGATGAAATCATCCCACCGTGCGGATCTGGCGGATGATCTATCGCCCCGATAATGACGCAGTCGCAATCGAGCGGGCAGCACGACATGACCGAACACGCTCGACGGGCTATCGCTCTCGGGCCTCCACCGAAGAGGCGCCGCCATCTACACGGCACGAACCGGTCCTAACCTGCGAGGCAATTGTTCATGAGTCACAGTACGCCCGTCGCTTCCGATCTGAATGAATTCAAGCGCAATCTGGACCAGATTCATAGTCGAATCACGAAGGCGCTACGAACGAAGCGGCGCGACCTGGGATGGAGGAAGTCTCAGCTTCTGGCTCTGACGGCTTTGCTCACCGAAAACGAGGAGTTGATCAATGACGCTTTGTGGAAGGATTTTCACAAGGGACCATTCGAATCGGCAGTCACCGAGATCGGAATCGTCGTTTCAGAAATCGACTTCATGCTCTCTCACTTAAAATCCTGGACGAAGCCTGAACGTGTCCCAACGCCTTTTTTCAATCAGCTCGGATCATCGCACATTCGCCGGGACCCGTTCGGACTGACGCTGATCATTGGCGCCTGGAATTATCCGATTCAGCTTCTGCTTGCCCCACTCGCGGCGAGCATCTGTGGTGGAAACGCCGCCATCATCAAGCCTTCTGAACTGCCGGCGAATACCGCTCATCTGATCTCAAGCCTTGTTCCGAAGTATCTGGATAACGATCTTATCGCGGTCGTCGAGGGTGCGATTCCGGAAACCACCGCATTGCTGGATAAGAAATTCGATCTGATCTTTTTTACGGGAAGCATACCCGTCGGAAAGATCGTCATGAGCAAGGCTGCAGCGAATCTGACCCCCGTGGTGCTTGAGCTCGGGGGTAAGTCACCTGCTATCGTGCTTGATGACGCAGACATAAGGATTGCCGCTCGGCGTCTGGTTTGGGGAAAATTCATGAACGCAGGGCAAACCTGTGTCGCGCCGGATTATGTCTTGGTGCACCCAGAGATTAAGCAGCTGCTGATCGAGGAGCTTAAGAGCGCGCTGAAGGAACTCTATGGCGAGAATGTCAAGGAGAACAGGGATTACTGCCGGATTATCGACGCAAGAAACTTTGGTCGCCTAGTGGCTCTCTTGGAGGGCGCGAGGATCCTCCATGGGGGAAACAGCGATAAGGCTTCTCTATTTATCGAACCAACGATCGTCTCGGCAACGCCCGATGACGCGACCATGCAGGACGAAATTTTTGGACCAATCCTTCCGGTCGTCGAAATCGGGAGTCTTGAGTCAGCCGTTCAATTCGTCGTCGACCGGCCAAAGCCATTGGCGCTTTATATATTCAGCGAAAACAGTCGGGCGATTGAAAAAGTCCTGAATCAAACCTCCTCAGGAGGGGTGAGCATCAACGACGTGATCATGCACATGGCTGGCACGACGCTACCGTTTGGCGGAGTCGGCGCGAGCGGTATGGGCAACTATCACGGCAAATGGAGCTTCACCACATTCACTCACGAGAAAGCTGTTTATCAGAAATCCACTCTTTTCGACGTCCGGCTTCGCTATGCGCCTTACACTGCGGGGAAGCTGAGACTGGTGAAAAGAATTTTCAGATAAAATCCTCCGAAGCTTGAATTACGGCGCAGTTTCTAAGGCTGGGTTCCACGGGTACGGGCTGCTCTGGGTTCGAATCGATGGACGGTTAGTCCTCCTTTTGCAAGAGCGAGAATGGGCTATCTAAATCCTCGTCTGGTTTGGTCCCGATGGCGGCGCACCAACGTGGCGACCAGCTTGCTGTCTTTCCCGTCATTGTCGTCTATCGTGATCGCGCTGATTGCTGCGTTGAGTTGTCAACTGTCAGCGGCGCAAACCGTGCAGGAGGGGCAGCAAATTGTCCACGAGTTCTGGAGCTTCAGAGACGGCGCCCCGCAGGTTGTCGAATCCCTTGCTCAGACGACTGACGGCTACCTTTGGCTGGGAACCGAATCCGGATTGTATCGCTTTGATGGCGTCCGCTTCGAACGATTCCAGTCGCCGTTTGGAGAACAACTTCCGGCGACGGATGTTGCATGCCTGTTCGCTCCCCGAACCGGGGGCCTATGGATCGGATATCGGGTTGGTGAGCTCCCCTTCAGCTTTCTGAAGAGTGGCAAGCTCACCAATTTTAAGGTCGCTTCCACTACCGGAACTGTCCAGGGATTCGCTCAGGACCGTCAGGGAATCGTATGGGCTGGAAGTACTCGCGGCGTATGGCGATTCGATGGCTCGAAATGGCAGCAGAACCCATATGATTGGAATCCCCAGTTGCGTGTCGCTCAGCTGGGATTCGATCGGGACGGCACACTTTGGGTCCTAACGGACCGTAAGAGTACAGATGTTGGTAGGCAACTCTTCTATCTATTGCCGGACGGCGCGAAATTTCGCAGGGCCGCAAGTAACGTCCCAGTGGAAGGCTTTACCTGGGATGCCGACGCCACGATTTTGACAACTCACGAAAAAGGCCCGTTCGAGGCAGGTTCGGGTCTGGAGTTCGAGGATTCGCTTCCTGCCTATCCAATACTGAGGAAAAACTCGGAACAAACGGTCGACCGCGCAAACGGCATTTGGTTTGTTTCGTCTTACGATCCACTGTTTCGTCATCCTGCTGGCACACCACTCGCCGAGGTCATTAGCAAAGCCTCGCGAAGCAATTCGCAGGAATACGACTTCGATCCGTACCGCTACTCGAGACTGGTGGATAGCGAGGGCAGTGTATGGATCGGCAGCACGAGGGGAATCCACCGGTTTTCTTACAGTCCCCTGATCCAGCTGCAACTTCCCGAGTCGCATGGCTGGTTCGCCTTAGCGCCCGATGAAGGAGGGGCGGTGTGGATCACTACCGGGACCGGGACCGGAGAATCGACTCTGTATCATGTGGTAGACGGCAAAGTAGCGTTTCAAGAGCCGCAGCGGGGCGCGGCGAATTTCGCGTACCGGGCGCCGGATAAGACATTTTGGTTCGCCGGCGAAGGTGGACTCTGGCATATGGTGGGTGATCGTGATCGTCTCACCAAAATTGAGCTTCCTCCGTCGCTCACGGGTGCTGACAACGCGCAGTTTCTCCAGGCAATTACGCAAGATCGGTCGGGAGGAGTGTGGGTTTCCTTCTGGAATCGCGGCATTTACCGGTACGCCGATGGTGCCTGGACAGAACATGGAGGACGTCCCGATCTCCCTAAACAAAGGGTCTACATCGAGTTCAGGGACCATCTCGACCGTATCTGGTTCGGTTCGAGAGCCAACCAATTGGCGGTGCTGGACGGGGACCGCGTCCAGACGTTCGGCCCGGGTGATGGCGTTCGGGTCGGGGAGGTCACCGCGATCTACGGACGAGGTGCGGAAATTTGGATTGGTGGCGAATTTGGGCTTCAGCAGTTTGATCACGGGCAATTCCATAGCATCCAAGCCGTGGATGAGGACTCCCTTCGAGGAATTTCCGGAATCGTCGAGACCGCGAACGGAGACGTCTGGCTGAATGGGTTGGGCGGAATTTCTCATATTCCTCGGCAAGAGATTGCGCAAGCACTGAAAAATTCCGCTTATCAGGTCAGCGGTGAGCGCTTTGGCCGAGGCGATGGACTACCGGGGCTAGCGCCGCCGCTTCGGCCCATCCCTTCTGCGATCGAGGGCACGGATGGACGGCTATGGTTCACTGTGAATAACGGTGTCGTATCGTTGGATCCCGCGCATGCATCAAAGAGGGTTGCGCCACTTCCGGTTTCGATTCAGACAGTTTCCGCCGATGATAAGGTCTATGAACCGGATCGACTCCCGAGATTCCCAGCGGGTACCTCCAACGTGCAGATCAGCTATGCCGCGGTGAGCCTCTCGAATCCGGAGGCGATTCGTTTTCGCTACAAGCTGCGGGACGTCGACAACGAGTGGCATGAAGCCGGGAGGACGACCTCGGTGAACTATCGCAGTCTGCCTCCCGGCTTCTATCACTTCGTGGTCGGTGCCAGCGATGCCAATGGGCTATGGTCGGACAAGACAGCAACGGCCGAATTCACCATCCTGCCGGCGTACTACCAGACGAGTTGGTTCCGCGCTCTGTGCGCCATACTGCTCTTGTTTCTGGCGTGGGGGGGTTACCAACTACGCATCCGTTGGTTGCATCGTCAGTTCGAGACGACGCTGGAGGCGCGCGTTGCCGAGCGCACGCGCATCGCGCGCGACCTGCACGACACCCTGCTACAGAGCTTCCACGGGCTGCTGTTGCGGTTTCAGACCGCGTTCAACCTCCTGCCGGATCGTCCGGCCGAATCGAAGCAGGTCCTAGCGAGCGCCATCGATCAGGCGGCCGAGGCGATCACCGAGGGCCGGGACGCGGTGCAAGGACTGCGGACCTCGGCCACCGAGACCAACGACCTCGCCGACTCTCTGCGGGCGCTCGCCGAAGACCTCGCGAACGAGAACGGCAATGATGCATCGCTGCATATCGAAGTTCAGGGCACATCGCGGGCGCTGCATCCGATCGTGCGCGACGAGGTCTTCCGCATCGCCGGCGAGGCGTTGCGTAACGCCATCCGCCACGCCGATGCGAAGCAGATTGAAGTGGAGCTGCGCTACGACGAGCGGCAGCTTCGGGTGCGGATCCGCGACGACGGCAAGGGGATCGACCCGGAGGTGCTGCGCGCGGGGGGGCGGGAAGGACATTTCGGGTTGAGCGGAATGCGGGAGCGCGCGAGGCTCGCCGGCGGCAAGCTGACCGTCTGGAGCGGTCTCGATGCGGGAACGGAGGTGGAATTGAGCATTCCCGGGCTGCGCGCGTACAGTAGCCGTTCACCGGCCCGATCTTGGCTGGCTCAGAAGGTCTTCGGACCAAGCGAGACGAGCGATTCATGAGCGACGATCCCCAGCGCATCCGGATCCTCTGTGTCGACGATCACCCCATCGTGCGCCAGGGCATCGCGGGGCTGCTCGCCGCGGAGCCCGACATGACTCTGGTAGCAGAAGCAGCGAGCGGACGTGAAGCGATTCAGCAGTTCCGTGCGCACCGTCCGGACGTCACGCTCATGGATCTCCAGATGCCCGAGATGGGCGGGCTCGACGCGATCGGCGCAATCCGAGGCGAGTTTCCTGACGCGCGGATCATCGTGCTCACCACCTATGCCGGTGACGCGCAGGCGCTTCGCGCGTTGCAGGCCGGTGCTCGTGGCTACCTTCTGAAGAACGCATTACACAAGGAACTCCTCGACACCATCCGCGCGGTGCACGCCGGGCGCAAGGCGCTCGCCTCGGAAATTTCGTTCGAGCTCGCGGAGCATGCGACGGAGGACGCGCTCACGCCGGCGGAGATACGCGTATTACGCCTGATCGCGCAGGGCAATGCGAACAAGGAGATAGCCAGGGCGCTCACGCTCAGCGAAGAGACGGTCAAGGGCCAGGTACGAAACATCCTGTCGAAGCTGGGCGCCAAAGATCGCACGCATGCCGCGATGATCGGGCTGAAGCGCGGAATCATCCAATTCTAGACTGGCGTCACGCCTCCTCGGTTCACCTGGCCCGTCGTCCCGAACCGAAAGGGGCATGCGCCCTCACTCTTTCGAGGCTTTCCGCGTCGTCGGGCCGTTCGTAGACTCGACGTATGCGAAGACTTTTCTCAACGTTTGCCCATGGTGCCCCTGGCGCCGGGCTTCTGCTCATGCGTGTGGCCGCAGGCGGCGCGCTGCTGTTTCACGACGTCGCTGCGCTGACCGCCGGATTGGCGCCCACCTCGGTCGCGCTCCACGTCCTCTGCGCTGCGATGGGCGTGCTGCTGGTCGTGGGCCTATGGACGCCGATCGTTGGTGCGCTCGCGGCGATCGACGCGGTGCTGCAGGGGTTCTTCAACCCAGCTGACGTGGGCTTCTACATGCTGCTCGCAACGCTCGCCGCAGCACTTGCGCTGCTTGGTCCCGGCGCCTGGTCTCTCGATGCGCGCCTGTTTGGCTGGAAGCGCGTCGAAATACGCGACGGAAAAGGCAACGCACACGGAAAGAGGCGCTAGCCACTCCCCTAATGAGGGTGTCGCGAGCGCATTCCGGTGGCGCCAACTCCCCTTCGGTGGCCGTAGAGAACATTGATCGAGCCGTAAATCCACACCAACAGAGGGTCGCGCGCGAGTGCCACCCGGCGCGATAGTGGCGACCAGAGCAACCCTCGTTGCGGAGGTACAAATGAATGTTGCGAACGTCATTCCGCTCAGCGCGCCTCACGCGGCCCCCTACGCAAAGCGCGGAGACCCGGCTGCCGTGGACCCGGTACGCGTCCGCTTCGACGCATTCGAACTGGATGAGGCCAATGCCCTCCTGCAGCGCGATGGGAAGGCGGTCACTCTCGCGCCGAAGCCTTTCGCAGTGCTTTGCGCGCTGGTGCGCGCCCCCGGCAGCCTGGTGACGAAGAACGCGTTACTCGACCTCGTCTGGGGTCATCGCTTCGTCACCGAGTCGGTACTCAAGACGGCCATCAGCGAAGTGCGTGCGGCGCTCGACGACGACCCGAAAGGGCCGCGGTACATCGAGACGGTTTCGCGACGGGGCTATCGCTTCATCGCCTCCACGGTTGGCGCGTCGTCGCAACGCGCGCCTGCCATCGAGCGGAACGTCGCGGCTGGGCGCGACCATCCCGCCCTGGCGGCGCTCACGGCATTGTGCCGCGGCGATGCGGCGGTTGCCGACCTCATCCGCGCGGTTGCCGCCACGCTAGAGCGCGAGCCACTTGTGATCGGCGAGTCCAACTATCGCCGCGGCCTCGGCTGAACCACTCCGAGCCACGCTTGGGTGGAGCGCGTCGCCAGCACAACGAGGTCGTCGTCGCCGGACATCTGCACCAGCTATTTCAGCGCCGCAGAGGGACAATGACGATGCGCACCGGCTATCCGCCCTTCGGCAGTGCTGAGGGAGCGACACGAAGCGCGCCCTCCTGAGCACTGAACATCGGGCGCCAGGTCAACCATAGGTGTAGAAACCGCGGCCGGCCTTGCGACCGAGATAGCCCGCGGCGACCATCTCCTTGAGCAGCGGCGCCGGCCGGTACTTCGGATCGCTGAAATCGCGGTAGAACACGTCCATGACCGCGAGGAGCACGTCGAGGCCGATCAGGTCGGCAAGCGCGAGCGGTCCGATCGGATGGGTGCAGCCCAGCTTCATCCCGTCGTCGATCTCCTGCGCGCTCGCTATCCCTTCCGCGTACAGGAACACCGCCTCGTTGAGCATCGGACACAAGAGGCGGTTGACGACGAAACCTGGCGAATTTCTGACCACGATCGGCGTTTTGCCGAGTCGCTTCGTCAGCGCGCCGGCAGCCTCAACGGTCGCGTCATCGGTCTGCAAGCCGCGGATCAGCTCCACCAGCGCCATCATGGGTACCGGGTTGAAGAAGTGCATGCCGACGACGCGCTGAGGGCGCTGCGTCTCCGCAGCGAGCTTCGTGATCGAGATCGATGAAGTGTTGGTCGCTATGGTCGCCTCGGGCTTTGCGAACTCGTCGACCTGCTTGAGGATCTTCACCTTAACCGCCTCGTTCTCGGTCGCCGCCTCGATAACGAAGTCGCACTTGCGGAGCGCGCCATAATCCGTCGTGCCGGCGATGCAGTTCAACGCGGCCTCTTTGTCGGCTGTGGACAGCTTTCCTTTCTTCACCAGCCGATCGAGGCTCGATGACACGGCGTTGCGCCCGCGCGCGATCGCCGTCTCGTCGACGTCGATCATGGTGACCGGAATCGCAACGACAGCGCACGCCTGCGCGATGCCGCTGCCCATGGTGCCGGCGCCGATGACGCCGATCGTTTGCGGAGATGTCATATGAAATGTCCCTCAATAATCGTCGCCGGCCGACCCATGCACTGCCCGCAGGGCGACAGAGCCAAGCACAGCGGCCTTTTCATGCCGTCGAACCGAGCGGCCTGCTGAAACCCCCAGGCAAAAGCAAAGAGGATTGCCGTCGCTCGTGTGGGATGCAATGTCTACCATGCAAAGCTTCTTTCTCGTTATCAGCCCTCAGCGCTGTATGTGCCGTCTCGGGTACTCTTCAAGCCATGATGTTCACGCCGCCGTCGACGTACAGCGTTGCACCGGACAGCCGGCGCGCATACGGCGTGGCAAGGAATGCGCAGGTGAAGCCGACATCCATGATGTCGACGAGTTCGCCAATCGGCGCGCGATGTGCGGCCTCGTTCAGGAGCAAATCGAAGCCCTTGAGCGAGGACGCCGCGCGCGTCTTGAGCGGCCCGGGTGAGATCGCGTGCACGCGTATGCCCTTGTCGCCGAGCTCGAAGGCGAGATAACGACACGACGCCTCGAGCGCCGCTTTTACAGGGCCCATCACGTTGTAGTTCGGGACGACCTTGTTGGCTCCGTGATAGCTCATCGCGAACATGGATCCACCGTTCTTCATCAACGGAACCGCCAGCCGTGCCATGCGCACAAACGAATGGCAGGAGATGTCCATCGCCAGCTTGAAGCCCTCGGCCGAACAATTGACGAGCGGGCCCTGCAAATCGTCCTTCGGCGCATATGCGATCGAGTGGACAAGGATGTCGAGCTGGCCCCACTCGTTCGTGATCCTGTCGAACACCGCCTCGAGCATGCCCGGCGTGGCGACATCGAGCGGCATGAAGATCGCTGCGCCGAGCTCTGTGGCGAGCGGCTCGACGTAGGTTTTCGTCTTCTCGTTGACATAGGTGATCGCGAGTTCGGCGCCCAGCTCACGGAACGCCTTCGCGCATCCATAGGCAATCGAATACTGGTTCGCCACGCCGACGACGAGCGCTTTGGCGCCCTTCAGCACTTGCGGCGGAATTTCAACGGCCATGAACCTTGGTCTCCTGGATTTGCATCTGCGGGAGCTGCGGCAGTATCACGAGTTGAGCGTCGGTTGTTTCTTGCTGGAACCCGGCACCGCGACGTCAACCCGAGGCGGCACATCGGCGCCCGCGAGCAGCGCCTGCGTGTGCCGGGCGATCATCAGCTCTTCGTTGGTCGGGATAACCCAGACCGAGACGCCGCTTGCCCCTGTACTGATGCGCGGACCGCCGGCCGCGTTTGCCGCCGCGTCGAGCTCTATCCCCAGCCAGCGCGCATCGCGGCACACGCGCTCGCGTACTGCCGTGCCGTTCTCGCCGATCCCGGCCGTGAAGACGACCGCGTCCAGGCCGCCAAGCGCAGCCGCGAGGGAGCCCAGCTCGCGGCCGATTCGGTAAACGTAGAGGTCGATTGCGGACTTTGCACCGGGCTTGTCGCTTTCAAGCAGGGCGCGCATGTCGCTGGAAATGCCCGATACGCCAAGCAGGCCCGACTGCTGATAGACGAGCTTCTCGATTCCGCGTGCATCCATCTTGAGCTCGTCGAGAAGGTAGAGGATCACGCCCGGGTCCAGGCTGCCGCACCTTGTTCCCATCGGCAAGCCGTCGACCGCGGTGAAGCCCATCGTGCTCGCGACGCTGCGGCCGTTCGCTATAGCGCACATGCTGGAACCGTTGCCAAGATGCAGCACCACGACCCTGCCGGCGGCGGCTTTCGCGTCGTAGGTAGGCAAAACCTCCGCGATGTACTCGTAGGAGAGCCCGTGGAATCCATAGCGTCTCACGCCGCGGTCGGTGATCGACCGCGGGAGTGCGAATGCCTGTGCAACCTCGGGCTGAGCACGATGAAATGCAGTGTCGAAGCAAGCGACCTGAGGCAACTCCGGCGCGCGTTCCAGCAGGGCCCGGATCGGCGCCAGGTTGTGCGGCTGATGCAGGGGTGCGAGCGGAACGTATTTCGCCAGCGCCGAGATCACCGTCGCGTCGACGCGAACCGGTCGGCTGTACTCGAGGCCGCCGTGAACGACGCGGTGTCCAACTCCCGTCAGGCGCTGCTCGCCGAGCTCCGCACGCAGGAAGGCGACCAGGTGATC
>Ga0074045_10004830_pt1 | contig 11855 bp, 9 predicted proteins | sample BogForMeECP23OM2_FD_94442 | JGI IMG/M metagenome (GOLD analysis project Ga0074045, IMG submission 94442) | Bog forest soil microbial communities from Calvert Island, British Columbia, Canada - Bog Forest MetaG ECP23OM2 | ecosystem: Environmental > Terrestrial > Soil > Wetlands ...
CGGTGAGCAGAACATCCTGCTCTCCTAGAGCGTGGCCTTCGCCATCTGCCGCGTGCTGGGTGTCCCAGACTGTGCGAAGGTACTGCAGATACTGCGATGAAACTTCGACGGGCGAGAGTTTGCTGACCTCGTCCGGAGCCTGCCAGGGAAGAATCGGCGCAGTGCGGTTGGCGGCGGCATTTGACAGCCACGACTTCGCGGATGCGATCAGCCTTCCGGGATTCTCGGCGCCTCGCGTGCGCGCCAACTCGCCAATCACGAACTTCGGATCGGCATCCCAGGGCAAGCTGAGACTGCCCTTGGGAAAATCCAGTTCTCCTGGAATATAGAGAAAGGATGGAAGCAGCGTCCGGTCAGCCACTTCGTTGGGATTAACTACCTGCGGAATGACGCCGACTTCGATACGCGCGCTCTCTGAGGCGGCAGCGGTATCGCAGTAGGCCAGCGCGGAATTGGTAGTGCCTAAATCGATGCCAACGATAAATCGTGAGTCCAAATAAGTCTCCTGTGGCGACGCTTGCGCCGCGTGCAAATTGCGTTATTGAGCTGAGAGGCAGATCCGGCTAAGGGATCTCAACCTCTGCTGGCGCCACAATCGCTCGACCCGTACCTTGGGGCAGCGACGGTAGGTTTACCTCAGTGACGCGCCAGCCGCGATGACGCAGCAGCCCACGAAGTGGCGGTTCGCCGGATACGTTTCCAAGCAGTTTGATGGCCGCTGGATCGAAGCCCACGGGCACGGTGACGGGCTGATCTTCCTCGGAAGATAGGACCGGCTCGAGCTTGACGTAGCGGTCCAGGACCTGGCGGCAGGAAGTGTGAATGCTGCGCACGGCCGCCCCGAGCTGACCGTCCGGGTACGGTGAAACGTCCTCGGTCAGGAAGTCCACCAGTCGTCCGTCGCGCTGGAACAAGGCCAGCATCTGGATTGCCCGGTCGAGCGATTCAGGAGCGGGCTTGTCGGCTAACGTCTTTGCCTGTGGTGGCTTAGAGACGCCGAGCGCCTGCAAGACATCCGCCGGAATCTCTCCCTGAAACAGCAGCGAGAAGAAACATCGAAATGCAAACGATAGCCGGGATGAAAATCCGATCATAGTTAAGTGAACTCCAATGCTGCGCTGGCACTACCCCTTAAAAAGGCCGATGTATTAAGGGAAACACACTGGGGGAGCGTTGTACAAGGCGGGGGCGGGCGGTCGCTTGTTCGCTGACCTTGCTGCCGCGAGCGCCGTCTAAGGCCGAACCGTCGATACAAGGCTCTCTCGATACCACTCGAGAGTGCGTCTTAGCCCCTCCTCAATCGTGAAGCGAGGAGCGTGCCCTAACTCGCGTACTGCCGCAGCGGTGTCGGCCTGTGAGTCTCGCACGTCGCCCACGCGAGGCGCTCCATACAGCGGTGGGATCTCGACTCCCTCGATTTTCTGCAGTAAGTTCCAGATCCGGTTCAGGGAGTACCGGTTGCCGTTCCCAGCGTTGAACACCTTGCCGGCAACCCCGGGCGCTTTCGACGCCTTTATGATCAGGTCGACGACATCATCAATGTAGGTGAAGTCGCGGGTTTGTTCGCCGTCACCGTAAATGGTGGGCGAGGTGCGCTCCAGCAAGCACGTCATGAACACAGAGATAACGCCGGAATACGGGCTGCCGGGATCCTGCCTCGGGCCATAGACGTTGAAAAAGCGAAGCGAAGTTGCATCGAGGCCGTAGCATGAGGAAAAGGCGCTGCAGTAGTACTCCCCCATCAGCTTTTGCGCTGCGTAGGGCGACTTGGGGTTGGGTGGCATCGTCTCCACCTTGGGGAGGACCTCGGTATCTCCGTACGCCGAGGACGATGCGGCATAGACTACCTTGCGAACTCCACCTTCCACAGAGGCGCGGAGAACATTGAAAGTCCCATTAATATTGGATTCGTGCGATGGCACGGGATCAATGATCGATTTCGGGACGGAGGGAATCGCGGCAATGTGAAAGACGGTGTCGGCGGCGGAAATCACCGGGCGAATCGCATCGCAGTTGCGAATGTCCGCGTGGTGGAAAATGATCTCGGATGATACCTCTTCGAGGTTTTGTTTGCGGCCTGTCGAAAGGTCGTCAATCACCTCGACCGAGCCGTCACCCAACGCAAGCAGGCCGCGAACCAATGCGGATCCAATGAATCCAGCCCCTCCAGTTACAACGTATTTCCTCATGATTCCTTCGATTTCCAGTCTGACAATTTAGGATTCCTGACCTTATTGTACTGTCCGAAAGTAAAAGTAAATGTGCGGGGCACCCCTACAGGCGCCTTTGGGTGAACTATACCTGCCCCCGAGTTTTGGCGCCGCGTGGACACCTTAGCTTCCGGCCGGAAGGCTAGTTTGTTACGCAGCCTCGTGGTCATTTGATGATATTCTATAGTTTGTCAATTTTATGGCAAATCGCTCACTTCGCAAGCGAACTCATGACGCGTGGATGTTACCTTAGAAGTAGGCGACGAGTGACGAATGCGGTAGACAGCCTCCAGCAGATGATGAAGCCCGTCGGCGCCGAAGTGCAATCGCTATCACCAAGTTCAGCATGGATTCCAGGCTGGCCAACTTCGGCGGCGGGGACCCGCAACTTTTCATGTGCCCATGCGGTACGCTATCTATCGTTCAGTGCCCACAAGATGCAACCGGTTTTTTACATCGTCAAACACCAACCGAACGGAGTAGGTCGTTAAAGTGGCTCTCGAATCCACGAATTCGACCGGATCCCCTGTGGCGGTCGCGCTGGAGAACGCGACCGTAGAAGGCGGAAGGGCTCGCCCTAAGTCGCTCACGTTCCGCGAGCAGATTCACGGGTTTGGATGGCGCGGCTGGTTGCTGGTGGCCGCAGTCATCGCTCTCTACGCTCCAGTGCTGGTACACCTGGTGAATCAGTGGTACACCGATGCCGACTATTCGCACGGATTTCTCGTTCCGTTTCTCTCGGCGTACTTGATTTGGCAGCGCCGCGACAAACTCGCGCAAGTGGTGCGTCATCCTTCCAACTGGGGTCTTCTGGTCGTTGTTGGTTCCTTAGGACTGCTGTTCCTCGGAAGCCTAGGTGCAGAACTCTTTCTCACAAGGATCTCGATCATTGGAACGATCTGCGGGCTCATTGTTTTCTTCTCGGGATGGCGATTGCTACGGGCCTTGGCGTTCCCGCTGGCATTTTTACTCTTTGCCGTGCCGATCCCAGCGCTGATCTATAACGAAATCGTTTTCCCGCTCCAAGGTATCGCCTCGCGATTTGCCACCGGTTGTCTGGAAACGCTCAACCTGTTTCCGATTATGCGCGAAGGCAACATCCTGATCATGCCCGGGATGCGCCTGGAGGTCGTGGAGGCCTGTAGTGGTATCCGCTCGCTCATGTCGCTTTTGGCATTGGCGGCGGGTTATGGATACCTGGCGGAAAAGAGCGTGCCGGTGCGCTGGTTCTTGTTCCTGGCAATGATTCCGCTGGCGATCATCAGCAATGGGACTCGGGTAATGATCACGGCGCTGATGACCAATTACATCGGCCCGCAGGCGGCAGAAGGATTCATGCACGAGTTCTCCGGCTGGGTGATTTTCGTGGTGGCGACGGCCTTGTTCCTGGCGCTGCACACCCTGACCGTGGTGGTTCGCAGGAAATTCGGATGGATGCCGAAAGACCCGAATGTGGCAGCGAAAGCGTAGGTGGTGGGATGAGTAATGCGGTGCGATATTGGACGATGATTGCCGTGTTGTTGGCTGGAACTGCGGGCATGGGCTTCCTCTCGCACGGAGAGTCAACGCCGCCCGCCCGTCCCATGAATGAATTCCCCCAGGATATCGGTGGTTACAAGACGGTCGCCGACATTCCGCTTGACCAGAACACGCTGAAGGTGTTGGGCGTGACGGACTACCTCAATCGGGTGTACTTAAACCCGGCGGAGGGAGACCTGGGACTGTATATCGGATATTTCCGCACGCAGCGCACGGGAGCAGCCATCCATTCGCCCAAGAACTGCCTTCCGGGCGCCGGCTGGCAGCCGATGGTTTCTGAAATCTACCAGCTTTCGCTGGATGACGGCCGAAAAGTTCCGATTAATCATTATGTGATCCGTAAAGGTCTCGATCAGGAAGTTGTTCTTTACTGGTACCAATCGCACGGCCGAGTCGTGGCCAGCGAATATTGGGGCAAATTCTACATGGTTTACGACGCGATCCGCTTGAACCGCACCGATGCCGCGCTGGTGCGGATCTGGGCCCCGGTGCGGAATGGCGACATGGACGCGGCGCGGTCGCAGGCACTTGCGTTTGCCAAAAAAGTTGTCGTTGACGTTGGTCAGATCATTCCCCAGTGACCCCAGGAGAATTCATGCGGAATCGTTACATCATTTCTATTGCGACGGCGCTGGTGGCCGTCCTTCTCGTCGGTGCAACCGGGTGCAAGGGTAATCCGGAAAAGGCCAAGAAAAAATACCTGGAGAGCGGCCTCAGCTACGTGGACAAGAAGCAGTACGACGCTGCCGTGATCCAGTTCAAGAAAGCGCTCCAAGTCGACCCCAAGTACTCGGAGGCCCACTATCAACTGGGAATGACCTATCTCCGGCAGCAGAGTCAGGATCCGCAGAGGGTGAAGGACGCATATATCGAGCTGCATCAGGCGGCCGAACTGGATCCCAACAACCTGAAAGCCAGGTTGGAAATGGGCAATGTTCAGTGGGCGGGGAGGCACTTCAAGCAGGCGGAAGATCAGGCCCGCTACGTTATCCAACGCGACCCCAACAATGCAGATGCATACACTCTGCTGGGCACCGCACTGTTCGCGCAGAAGGACACCGACGGGGCACTGCAAGCCTATAACAAGGTCATCGAATTGAAGCCGAATGACTCCGGCGCGTATTTGAACCGCGGCGTGCTGTACACGAGCATGAAAAAGGATGCCGAGGCAGAGGGCGATTTCCAGAAGGCCATCAGCCTGAATCCCAAGAACCAGGAGGCCTACGCCAACTTTTCGCGCTTCTATCAATACAAGCAGGAACCAGCCAAAGCGGAGGAAGTCCTGCAAGAGGGCATTAAGAACGATCCGGATGCGCCCGCGAACTACCTGCGGCTGGCTGGCATGCTATTGCAAGAGAAACGCCTGGCCGACGCCGAAACCGTGGTGGGAAACCTGCGCAATCGCCTTCCGAAGAACCCTGATGTTGCCGGCGCGATCGCGGAATTTTATCTGGCAGCGCGAAACCCCGACGCCGCGATCAAGGAATATCAGCGCGGACTGTCGATTGATCCCAAGAACGAAAAGCTAACCGTCGCTTTGGCCGAAGCCTATTTGATGTCGGGCCACATCGAGGAAGCCACCAAGCTTGACCAGCAGATGCTCAAGGACAAGCCCAATGATGTAACCGGACGTATGCTCAAGGGGCGTCTGGAGGCGATCAAGGGCGACTTTCCGGCGGCCGTCACGACCTTACGCGGCGTGGTGAAGGATTCTCCCGAGAACCCGCAAGCCCATTACTTTCTGGGGCAGGCAATGCTCAAGACGGGCGACTTGTCTGGGGCAAAGAACGAATTCCAGGAAGCGATCAAGCGTAATCCTGACAATCCGCTTTACCTTCAGGCCCAGGCCGAGGCCTATCGCGACGCGCGCGACTTCGACACTGCGAGGGAATTCGCCAACCGCTTATTGAAGCTTAACGACAAGAATCCCCAGGCTCACTTCCTGCTCGCCTCAATTGACCTGGGCGCGAAGGAGTACCAGTCGGCCCTGGAGGAATTGTCGCTTGTAGCCCAGGCGGCGCCGAACGACCCAAGTGTCCACTTGAATATGGCATTCGCCTACGGAGGATTGAAAAAGTATCCCGAAGCCGAGCGCGAGTTTCAGACGGCCCTGAAGTTGAACCCGCAGTATGACGGCGCCATGGGTGAATACGTCGCGATGCTGTTCGGTCTCAATCAGGGTCCCAAGGCACTACAACTGGCAAGTCAGTACGCCGCGGCCAATCCGAACCGGGCAGCAGCACAGTTCATCTACGGTTCCGCCCTAGCTAACAGCAAGAAGCTGGACGAAGCGATTCCCGCGTATCAGAAGGCAATTCAACTCGAACCGAAATCGCTTTTGTCGTATATGCAACTGGCTCGCGTGTACGATCTGCAGGGTAAGAACGACGATGCGCTCGCGATTTATCAGAAGGCGCTTACCGTGGCCCCTGATTCTGTTGTCATAATAGGCGCAATCGGCAACGCCTACTTGGCGAAAAACGATCTTAAGTCGGCACAACAGTATTTCGAAAAGGCGAACAGCCTGGCTCCCCATGATCCGGCGGTACTGAATAATCTCGCATGGGTGTACGCACTGGAGGGCCAAAACCTCGACGTAGCCTTGTCGCTGGCGACGCAAGCCAAGCAGGCAGCTCCTGACGCGATGTCGATCAACGACACCCTCGGCTGGATCCAGTACAAGAAGGGAAATTACGTGATCGCCGTCGGGCTGCTTACCGATGTCGTGAATAAGATGCCGCAGAGTTCAGAATACCGTTACCATCTCGGCATGGCGCTCAACGGCGCTGGGCAGAAGGATCGCGCCAAGGAAGAACTCAAGCGGGCGCTGCAACTGGCTCCTCCGCTGAATACCGAGGAGGCCAGGCAAGCGCAAGATACGCTGGCCAAGTTGTAGCTGACGCGACGCATTGGACCGAATCTCTGGAGTTTGTGGCGGTCTGCGGGAATCTTTCCCGGGCCGCCGGTTCTTTTTGGGCACGCCGGACCTGCACCCAAGGCCAGTCTCATTCTGGGACATTCGATAAATATAACCACCTTAATATTCAACTAAGTTATATAATTTGCTTGTGGGAAGTGTTAGGCCAAGTCGCGTTGGAGCGCGTCCCGTGGCCCGCACGCGCTCGATGAATGGCGTCGCCGATTTCGTGGGAAGCGCCCATCTCTTCTCGTCGGCCCTGACGGATGTTCTGCAGGCCAGGTTGTTTCGGGAAGCCGGCGGCGCAGGGCTCAGCCTCTCGAACTTGAAGTTACTGCAATTGCTCGCCGTCGCCCAGACGCAGACGGTCGGAGAACTTGCCGCATTCCTTGGCGTCAGCGGAGCGGCGGCGAGCAAAATGGTGGAAAAACTGGTTCAAAGCGGATGGCTGTCCCGCGCTACCGGCACGCACGACCGCCGCGCAGCCCATGTGACTCTCACCCCACAGGCACAGAAACTGCTCGCGGCCTACGAAAAGTTGAGGCTGGAGAGACTGCCGGCAATATTTCATAAGGCATCGCCGCGGCAACTGCGCGCGCTGGCGCGATTGATGGACCAGATCACGGTGGAGATTCTTAACCACAGTGCGCGGGCGGGGGATATTTGTCTCCACTGCGGGATCTATTTCCGCAACAAGTGCCTCGTCCGGGACATGGATGGGAGAAGCTGCTTTTATCGACAGCGGGCAGAATTGGCGGCCGAACGGAAGCGTAAGTTGCACGCAGGCTGACGGATTTTCCGTGGCCTGCCCGGGTTGGAAAACTGCGTAGAGGACCGGTCAAGCGCCCGGTCCGGGAAGTACTCCGATGACAGCACACGCTGGTCGGGTGCAAATGAGTGCATGGCGGTGGATCCTGCTACTGCTCACTGCTGGCGGCGCGGTAGCCAGTTTTCGCGGCGCAGTCTACGGAATAGGTTCAACCACCAACCTCAGTGACGTGATTCCCTGGGGCCTCTGTCTGGGGTTAGACGTTTTCTGCGGTATCGCGCTGGCCGCGGGAGCTCTGACCGTCGCGGCGGCCGTTTTTGTGTCTGACCGCCCAGACTGGCGAGCCGTCGCGCGTGCCAGCCTGATCACGGGGGCCGTCGGTTACGCGGTCGCCATGCTGGGCGCAGTCGCGAATCAAGGTCTGGGTGAGCGTGCCTGGTGGACGATTCTAAGCGGTTGGACTCCGCGTTCGATCCTGTCGGGTGCAGTTTGGACCTTGCTGTTTCTGGCGGGCGTACTTCTCATTGAGTTCCTGCCGGACTGGTCGCTCTCGGCGGCGCGCAGCCGGTGGTTCCCCATCTTGCGACGCCTTGATGTGTCATTGGTCATCCTCTTGGCGGCACTCGCCATCCTGCACCAGTATGGATTGAACCGGGTCATTGGACTCGCGGGAACGCGCATTTCACCGATGTGGTCAGGGTCGACGTTGCCGCTGATGTTTTACCTCTCGTCGATCTCGGGCGCTCTGGCCGTGCTCCTGTTTGCGTCATGGCGAAGCCGGCTCGCCTTTGGTAAGACAATCCCCACGCCCGTTCTGCAGGGTGTCGCACGCGCCCTGACGATCTCCGTCTTCCTGTACCTGTTGCTCCGGTTGACGGGCCTGATCGAATGCGGCGTATTTCCTGTTCTGTTGCACTTTTCTCACGAGCACGCGCTGTTGTTGCTCGAGATTGCGCTCTTCTTCTGCGGCATGATGTCGGTCAAGGACCATGAGGTCGACCCGGGGAATGCGTTCGTCGGACCGGCGCTGATCATGGCCGGCGTGCTGGCCAACCGCGTCAACACGTCGATTACAGCGGTCGAAACCGCAGCTGGACAACAGTACTGGCCAAGCTGGGGCGAGGTCTTGATTGCCTACAGCCTGGTGGGGCTGGGGATTGCGGCCTTTGCGCTGGGGGTGAAACATCTAGAGATTTTCCCCGCTGCCGATTATCCAGATAGGCCGGCGGATTGAGCCACAGGCGATTGGAAAGGACGAAGCGATGGAAATCAAGCGGATCGTGAAGTTCGAAGCTGAGCGCGATCCGGCGTTTGCCCATTGGATCAGCCACACAGTGGGAGGCGAGAGGATCCGCCATTGCCTGCAGTGCGGCCTGTGCAGCGGCAGTTGTCCGCTGTCCCTTTACATGGATTACACGCCGCGACGGCTCATGCATCTGTCGCGCGAAGGGTTTAAGGAGGAGGTCCTGGGCAGTTACACGATCTGGCTCTGCACCTGTTGCTATGCTTGCATGGTCGAGTGCCCCAAGAACATCAACATCACGCACTTGATGTACGCGCTCAAGACGCGAGCCATCGAGGAGCATTTCTACCCCAAACACTTCGCCATCCCGGTGCTGGCGAGGGAATTCTCCCGGATGATTCACGATTCAGGCCGTATCACCGAGAGCTGGCTGGTGATGCGGGTCTTGCTCAAGACAGCGTTCTGGCGATTGTTCGGCTTCACCCGGCTTGGGCTGCGGTTGTTCCGCACCGGGCGCATGCGCCTGGCTACGGAAAGAATCGAGCGACGGGAAGAGATTGCCCGCCTGCTGGAAGCGGTCGACCAGACCAAGCAGGAGATGGCGCGATGAAATACACCTACTATCCCGGCTGCTCTCTTCGCGGAACCGGTCGTGCTTACGAGGAGTCGTTGCTGGCCGTGTTTCGCGCCCTCGATATCGAACTCGAAGAACTGGACGACTGGAACTGCTGCGGCGCAACCACCTACATGTCGTATGACGAGCTGAAGTCCTACGCGCTGGCCGCACGCAATCTCGCGCTGGCAAAGAAGGCTGAACACGACTTGATGGCCCCGTGTGCGGCCTGTTACCTGGTCCTGAACAAGACACAGCATTACGTGGAGGACTATCCCTGGATCGGGCAGATCGTATCGAACGCTTTGGTGACCATCGGTCTGCCCGACTCGATCAAGGTAAAGGTCCGCCACCCTCTCGATATCCTGCTGAATGACGTCGGGTTGGACGCGATCAAGAAGCGAGTGACGCGTCGCCTGAATGGCCTGAAGGTCGCGCCGTATTACGGTTGCCAGATCGTTCGGCCGTATGCGGTGTTCGACAACCAGCGGAATCCCACCTCGATGGACCGGCTGCTGGAGGCCTGTGGCGCCAAGCCCACGTACTATCCGGTGAAAACCAATTGCTGTGGCGGAAGCCAGAAGGGCACACTGCCCGAGGTGGGCCTGGACCTGATCAGGCACCTGCTGACGGAAGCCAGGCGCAATGGCGCTGAAGTGATCTCGACAGTTTGCCCGCTGTGCCAGTTCAACCTGGAAGTCTTCCAGGACCAGGCGGCAGCGAATTCGCACAAGTTCGGTATGCCGGTCCTGTACTTCACGCAGTTGCTGGCCGTGGCCTTCGGCCTACCTCTGCGGGAAGCCGGCTTCCAGCGTTCGTTCATCAATATCAAGCCCGTGCTCGCGGAAAAGGAAATTGCGTATGTCTGACAGCGGCAATCGCGATCTCACGGCAAGAATTGGCGTGTACGTCTGCCACTGCGGCGCCAACATCGCGGCCATCGTCGATGTGCCCGCGTTGACGGAGTACGCAGCCACCGTTCCCGGCGTTGTGGTGGCACGCGAGTACAAGTACATGTGCTCAGACCCAGGGCAGGAACTCATCCGCCAGGACATCCACGATCACGATCTCAACCGGATTGTGGTCGCGTCGTGTTCTCCCCTGATGCACGAGCCCACATTTCGCGGAGCGTTGGCACGGAGCGGAATCAACCCGTTCTTGCTGCAGATGGTGAACATCCGGGAGCACGTCTCGTGGGTGCACACCGACAAAGCCGAGGCCACAGCGAAGGCGAAAGACCTGGTGAGGGCGGCGGCGCGACGGGTCCGGCTGCATAAGCCACTGGAGAAACGCCGGGTCGAGATCAATCCCAATGTGCTGGTGGTGGGCGGCGGAATCGCCGGCATCCATGCCGCGCTGACCATCGCCAATTCCGGCAAACACGTTTACCTGGTGGAACGCCAGCCGACCATTGGCGGCCACATGGCGTACTTCGACAAGACCTTCCCCACGCTGGACTGCGCGGCCTGCATTCTCACGCCCAAAATGACGGCCGTGGGATCGCACCCGAACATCACGTTGTGGACCTACTCGGAGGTCGCGGCCATTGAGGGCTACGTCGGGAACTACAAGGTAAAGGTGCGCCGCAAGCCGCGCTACATCCACGAAGATCTGTGCATCGGCTGCCAGGAATGTGTTGAAGCCTGCGTCTACAAGGAAGGCCGCTGGGCCGATGACTTCAATCTGGGACTCAGCAAACGCAAGCCGATTTATCTGCCATTCCCGCAAGCCGTGCCGCAGAAGGTGCTGATCGATCGCGAGGCCTGCATCGAGTTCAAGTCAGGCAAGTGCAAGAAGACCTGTATCGAGGCCTGCGGAGAGCGCATGGCCATCGACTTCGCACAGAAAGAAACGATCGAGGAGATCGAGGTTGGAGGCGTGATTCTCACTACCGGATTCAAGACGTTCGATGCGCGTCGCAATGCCTATTACGGCTACGGGACTTATCCCAACGTCTATACCTCGCTGGAAGTCGAGCGCCTGGTCAACGCCTCGGGTCCGACCAGCGGTGAAATCGTCTTGCGCGACGGCAAGAAGCCCGAAAGGGTGGGAATCATTCACTGTGTGGGCTCGCGCGACCACAACACCAATCGTTGGTGCTCCAAGGTGTGCTGCATGTATTCGCTCAAGCTGGCCCACCTGATCCGCGAGCGCATTGGCGCCGAGGTTTACAACTTCTACATCGACATGCGCACGCCCGGCAAAGGCTATGAGGAATTTTACGATCGCCTGCTGGATGAGGGCGTGCACTTCGTGCGGGGCCGCGTCGCCGAAGTTTCGGACTGGCCGGTGCATCCCTCGGAGGAGGGGAAGCTCATCATTCGAGCCGAAGACACGCTGGCGGGATTCGTACGCCGTATTCCCGTCGATATGGTGGTGCTGGCCGTCGGGCTGGAGCCCCAGGCGGATGCACGCGATGTTCGCCGGCTGTTCAACATTAGCTGCTCGGAGGAAGGATGGTTCCTGGAGCGCCACCCGAAGCTGGCACCTGTTAGCATGTTTACCGACGGCGTCTTCATCGCCGGAGCATGTCAGGGGCCGAAAGACATTCCTGACAGCGTGGC
>Ga0074045_10004831_pt1 | contig 11853 bp, 9 predicted proteins | sample BogForMeECP23OM2_FD_94442 | JGI IMG/M metagenome (GOLD analysis project Ga0074045, IMG submission 94442) | Bog forest soil microbial communities from Calvert Island, British Columbia, Canada - Bog Forest MetaG ECP23OM2 | ecosystem: Environmental > Terrestrial > Soil > Wetlands ...
CGCAAGTTGTGCCCCTTTAATCGCGGTGGTCGCGTCGACCTGATGCTGCCCGACCACGTTAGGCACGCTCACCATCCGTGGTCCTGAGGAAAGCACCAGATTCACCCGTGAACCCTCCGTCACTGAGCTCCCACTCGCCGGGTCTTGGCTAATTACGAGGTCCCGCGCCAGCGGCGCACTACTGTAGGTGACGGTCCCTACCGCAAGTCGCGCCCCCTTAATCGCGGTGGCCGCGTCGGCCTGATGCTGCTCGACAACGTTAGGCACGCTTATCGTCTGTAGCGCTATGAAAAATTCGTCTTCCAGCCAGGCGTATTGTCCATCCGGATTTCTGACAACTACAGTATATCTTCCCTGAATAGCAACACTAAACGTAGCAGTTATTTGTATTGGGGAATTAACGGGTAGATCTGGCGGCAGCGTCACCATCCCGTTGAAACCTTTCTTAGGATCATTGCTATCAACAAGGGAAACGCTCGCCTGGGGCAGAATGTTTTCTACAGTTATGGTAAGGGTATCCGGTTCGTCAACGTTGTGTACGATGCCTTTGATTTCGAGGACAAACGAGGGTAGGCGTTGAATTTTATTCGCCTCTTTTTCCGTCAAATCTAAAAATGTTGCTATGTTCTGTAGTGCACGCTGCACACGCGCAGTATGAAAGCCATGGACTGGATTATTAGAATGGGCACTCGATTCTTTCATCGCAAGAAACATTAGATACTCGAGCTGATTGAGGATTGAGCGGAAGGCAACCACACCGTCCTTTCCGCCTTCCTGCACTAATTGTAAGCCCTCGCTAGTTGAAAAATTTTCCACCCAACTAAATAAATCGTACACTGTGATTAGTGGCTGGTGGAAGAAACGCAACTCTGTAGCTTGCCGGTCTGATGCGCCAAAGAAAACGGAATCCATTGCATCGTAAGCCTCCTGTACGGACTCTTCCAGAGCGTCCAGCGCCTGAGAAATCAATACGAGCTGCGTCCCCAGGTATGGTCCTCCTTCAGGATGTCCTCTGCCGGTAAAATAGCCCCTCTGGTTCTGCCATGTCTGGTAAAGAGAGTAAATGTAGTCGTACAAGATTAAATAATTCGTGAAATCTTGTTCATCGTCGATTGTATTGACATTTGTTCGCGTTAGACCAAAGCGGTAGGCAAGTGTTACAAGCTGAATGGTCGTGTTGGCTGAGGCCGCGGGCGGAATCGGCGCGACCGGTGGCGCACCCAGAAGCTGAGAAAAAAACGAATCGATTCTTTGCACCCTAGGGCCGCCGACCATCCCCAGTTCGTTGACTAAAGCCGTAAGCTCCGTCTGAATAATGGCCCGTATGGCTTCCATATCCTCAGGATCGGCCGTTGGAACGCCTAATAACGTTAGCCCATTCAGCAACGGCAAAGATTGATCTAGCGCGACCTTAGCGCGCGCGTAAATGCTTGCCTGCGCCCCGGTTACCTCTCCGAGGTCGGCCTGGACCATGTAATTTTGCGGTTGGACGTCCCACTCAACATGACCTTCGACTTCCTTCAGGAGAAATGTCTTAGTCAGCGCTGCTAAAAACCCTGTCGTGTCATCGGCACGATAACGCCAGCCGAGCAGCTGGCGAATGGTGCTCTGGGCTATGCTATCCAACGAGGCACCACCGCTCGGGCCAGAGACGCCAGTGCCGTCACTCGGCGGGGACGTCACGTCGCGAGTAAGAATTGGGTATGTGACGGCGTCCTCGACTGCGCCGGTGATTTTTCGAACATCAGCTTTTCCGTTTTCAGCCATAATAGTCTCCACCTCGCTGGTTAGATTGAACTGGCATTTTTCATTCCCGTATTTCTAGTTGAGTTGGTTCTCTGGCTTTGCGTGGAACTCTCTATGCGTCAGGGTCAGCACAACGCGTGTCGCTCTTCAGGTGAATTCATGCGCAGCTTTTTCTTGATTCTCGCGCGTCGTAATCTGCTGACCGATGTTCGTCGTCTGGAGTGAGATCGCCTTTGCACTCAGTTTATCAGCCAATTCCTGCCAACATTCGAAAAGCGCCTGAAACGTCTCATACAAGGGCGCGCGACAGGCCTCGATGACAGTCTTCACGAGTGCAACCCATTCAGGCCATTTTCCGCCTTTCCGGCGTCCCATTACAATCAGTGTTTGCATAGCTTCATACGCGCTCACGTCCTCGAGGAAGGTTTTCAAAGCGCCGTTCATGCAACGCTGGATAACGATCAACGCCAACTGCGTCTCCAATAAACGCCGTGGATAACGGACCGCCCGCTCGGCACCCGCAGCAGCGTGTTGCGCCTCTTCAATTGCCCCCTCCAATTCAGACACCGCGTCCGCCAATCGCTGCACTGGAAGCGGTGCCTGCTCCCTTCCAGAATCGCCGTCGATTCGTTGCTGCGATTGGCTTTCTGGGTGGTAATCGCCGCTGACATTCAGCTGCAGTTCGTCCACGGCTTCCTTCAGCACCCTTAGTTGCTCGCCCAAGAGTTGGAATGCACGTTCAAGAGCCATGCGTTTATCTCCTCGCTAATTCCTTGTAAAAATTTTCTTTGATAACCTCCGGCCGCGCTAGGCGATTATCCAAGGCAAAACGCGCAGCGCCGATCAGAAACCGTTCTGGCACGACGCCCGGATCGGTGCCTTGTCCTAGCCGCCGCGCTGCTTCCTCGATCATCCGTTGGTCCTTCTGCGCTAAGGGGAAGACCTGAGCCAGCGATTTGTTGCCCAACTCGGAATAGGGCTGGTAACAGACCGAGTCCACCACGCAGTAAATAGCCTTCGCGGCTGTCTTCAACACTACCGCGGGAAAATTCCCTGAGCCCGGATCGTCATAGATGCGCATCCAGGCCCGCCGGTATTTTTCCGCTTCCTCCGTGAAGTCCATGCGTCGCAGCAGTTCGCTACTCAGCAGCATCCGCAGGTACGGCGTGGGGTGAACGCCACGCGGGCTGAAGAAATACACCATCTGCGGCGAGCGTCCGACTACGTCCATGAGCGACGCGACAACGGCCGGACCACCCAACAGCAGGCCCGCCAAGTCGGCGAACATCTCCCGGTTCCATCGTGTCCAGAGCGCTGCGATGCTGCTGGGTAATCCTTCCTTTAACAACCGCCGCGCGATCCGGCGCGGCACAGTGAACGTCAGCCCAAGATCGCTTTGAAGGTTGTGACAGACTTCATGCGCCACCCCGCCTAGCGTCCAAGGATTCACCAATCTGTGATATGGTAGTTGGATCAGCGGAAAAGGATTGAGTTGCCGGCCAAGTCTCCGAAGCGGAATACCGCGACGGAATGTGGCCGGACCGAACCCGGTCGCCATGTAGGAGAAAGGCGGTGGGGCAGGAATCGACTTCTCACGGCCCAATCCCACATAAGCGGTCCGGTAGCAGTCCAGGGCGATGCGATCGCAACTGATCAGCCAGTGGCCGTATTGGGATTGCCGCTGTCCAAAAAGCTCTAGGTAGAAGTCCCAAATGCGTTCGATGGCCTGGACCCAGGCATGCGCATTATGTTTATGGGTCATTACACGGCGCAGGCTCGAGGGTACTGGCTCCCGGAGCGCGTCCGTCACATAGCGATTCATCAGCGAGGCGCGCACCTGCAAGCTCCGTCGCAGGGAAGCCATTAGTTGATTCACCGCCAGCACGTGTCCGTCAGTCGGCGATTCCGCTCCCGTGCCGAACTCCTCCCGGCGAAACGGGCGCAGCGCCTTTGTATGGCGGACAAGGTTGATCGACTGTGCAATCAACCAGGACCGGAGCACCGGCTGTGTGCGCGACGTGGGCACCGCGCCGTTGGGAATTGGCTCCGCCGCCGTGCCTTGAAGTGGGGCTATGGTTTCCATTTCAAATTCCCGAGCGATTTATCTGCCGCAACTCGCACAGTTCACCGGCTGGAAACACTGGCAAGGCGCAATTGCGATCGGCGCCGTTGCCACCCCCGCCGGCGCGCCGTAAACGGACCGACTATAGATAGGCCGCCACGGAATCGCCGGAGTAGGCGCGACTGTCCGGCGCCCAATGAGTCGGCGCGCCGCGCGGTGATAACGGTGGTCCAGCGCTCGGGAGCGGCGAAAGGCCATCACGGCTTGCCTCGGGCTGCTCAAGGTCCGAGCGGTTTGGCGCGCCAACAAACTCACGGCGGTTGACGGAGTGATCGGACGTCCTTGCGCCGCCAAACGCGCGACGCTAGCGATTGTCCGCTTCGCAATGTTGGGTACTGCACGCAGCAACGGCCGAGTGGCCGAGTTGCGAAAGAGTGTGCGGGCCACTTGTGACACGCCACGGGTCAGATGCGGAACCACCCGCGCCATAATCCTGGGCGCAACTTTCTTCGCCAAGGACGGGAGAGCTTTCGCTGCAAATTTGGCCGCGTGCGGCAAAATAACCTTCGCAGCCAGCGGAACCAATGGCAAAAATTGCTCGGCTGCTTCCTGCTCGCTTTCCGCCGTGACGGCTTCGTGACTCATGTGTTCCATCATGGCATTGGCATGCTCGGCACGAAGCGGATTCGACGCGGCCTCCAACTCGAAGGAAAGTTCGTGTGCGAATTCACTCTCTCCCTCGATGACGGGCGGCGCTGTCCGGACACTACGCAAGGCCTCACGTGCCGCGACCAGAGCGATACGCCGCAGCGCCTGTGAGCGCCCGCCGCGATCTGCCATTGCAGCGAGATGATTGAAGAATGCCTGCTGCTCCATTGCGAGTTGGTGCTCATGGGCAGCCTCGAATTCGTGGGAGGCCTCGTACTCGTGCGCCAGCTCGTGCGCCAGCTCCATTTCCATTTCTGCGGTGATGGCAGACATAGCTATTCCTCCTCTAGTAACGGCGGCGGCGCGCTGCGATCTGGGCCGCCCTGCTGGAAACACGCCCCAACGTGGGCGCCAGTCGCCGCGCCGTGCGAATGTTGCGATCGATCACCTGACCGCAGTAGCGCGGGCTCCCCAGCACGCGCCGTATTTGCAAGGCCATGACTCGCGCGGCGCGCTGTCGCGTGACCGGGCGACCAGCGGCAGCACCGCGTGCCAGGACGCGCGCCGTGCGCCGGACGATGGTTGGCACGACCCGGACTGCTGGTCGGGTCACCCGGCGCAAGCGCAAAATGCGCGTGAGAATCGACGCGCCGCGCACTAGGTGAGGAATCATTCGGCGCAAAGCTCGACGTTCGCGGGCGGTGATAGTGAGTGCCGTGGCTGCGCCGACCATGGCCTCGGACTCGGATTCGCTCGCCGATTGCGCGGCAAAATGGGCCATTACCTCGGCTAATGCCTCATGTTGCATCTCGTGCGCGCCCCCTAGCTCATGCGCTGTTTCGAACTCGTGCGCGCCCCCTAGCTCATGCGCGAGCTCCTCTTCGAACTCGTGCGCGCCCCCTAGCTCATGTGCAAGCTCCTCTTCGAACTCGTGCGCATGGGCTTCATGGGTCATTCCCGCTTCGAGTTCCATCTCATATTCACGGAGTTGCGACGCGGCCAGCTGCCCCAGCTTTGCACCAAGCATGGCGCCAGCCGGCCCGCCGAACGCGCCACCTACGGCTTTTGCAACCAGAGGGGCAGCGATCCGGCCGATGGTCTTTAACATAGGCGCGGCTCGTTTGATAAAACGGCCGACCCCGCGAAAAGCACGTTTGAAAAACTGCTCGCCGTTCTCGCCTTCGAATTCGTGTGCGCCCCCTAACTCGTGTGCGAGCTCGTCTTCGAACTCGTGCGTGGCTTCGAGTTCATCCTCCAATTCATTTTCTAAATAGCGTTCCATTGCATCCTCGGGTTGATGGTTTGCGGTTGCCGTCGTTCATGGAGAAAATAGAGGCAGGACCTTTTCGTGAGTAGTCGCACGTTTCGAGGAAACTCAACCGCATTCCCTGAAATGAGCTTCGCCAAACCGAGGTACCAAAGAAATGCTACCTAATACATGCGTAGCTTGATCGTGCGACTAAGTTTGCAAAAAGAAAGATTGCGATGTGTTCGCTTACATTGTAAAAAGAAAGTTCGCGAAAACTTTGTTGGACTACTCAAATGGCAATACCTGCCAGGCAGGTTGAGGCTACTTTTGGTCTCAGGAGTGTGGTGGCGACCACCCACCCTCGCAAAGTCCTGTCGTCCCCGGCCGTGGTGCCTTCATTGGAGACTCTCATTCGACAGCTTATCGCGCAGGCGCACAACGGCTCGGACGCTTGTACCGAGGGCAACAACGATGGCAAGGAGCGAGTCATCATCGACGCTGAAGTTGATGGCGTACGTTGCTTACTGACTCAGTTGGTAAAGTCTCGGACGTCCGGAATCTCATTCAGCCCGCGTGAGTCCGAAATCGCGCGCATGGTTGCTAAGGGTTATCCGAACAAAACAATCGCCGCCGTGCTGGAGATTAGTTCGTGGACAGCATGTACTCATCTGCGTCGCATATTCGCAAAGCTGGGTGTCTCCTCCCGCGCCGCAATGGTCAAGCGGATGATGGACACCGGCACATTGGAGCGCACCCCGGAACGATAGGAGGTAACAGGAGGGATGCCGTTTTACGACGAGCTCGCGACGCCTCTCGCCATTGCGTAAACGTTCGAAAAGGTGGGATTCATTACAACGCCAAAGTGGTGGCCCCTTGGTGACGGCGGTCGGGCTTGGTTGATGTTTGTCAGTTTTCATGGATAGGAATTTCTCCGTTGGTTAGGAGACAACCAGGCGCACGACCTCATCCCAGGCCGGCGAGATTCCGTGTACTTTGATTGCACCCGTGAGGATCGGGTCCAGGTAAGGGTAATGTTGACTGTGTCGAGCTTGTAAAGCGTCTGGTCGTGGATGTCCCGGATGCGTGGTGCTAACTCGAAGCCCAGCAGGCTGCGGTGGCCATGACGACCTCGGTGTAGCCGTGGGTGTCGGTGTAGCAGGTTCGCGGATCCAGTTCGGTGTCGTGTTCCACCACGCCGTCGAGCACGAAGGCGGCTTTCGCGTACTAACCACATCGGCCCGAAAACCTCCGTTAAGGACCTACAAATTCGCGGCTCTCTGGAGAATTGCTGCGCCAGTGCCTTCGGTCCGTGAAAATCTCTCGGTCTTGACTTCCCGGGCCGGATTCATGGCCAGCACTCCCTTTTCGGTGAGCCAGGAAAACAGCATCCGGATGGCGGCCATGTGTTGTTTGACCGTGGGCGCCGCGGCCTGGCGTGGAAGGATTTCGATATATATGCGTCGACCGTGATCGGCTCAATGTCTTCGAGGTCCTGATATCCCGCGCGCTCAGCCCAGGCCAAGAACTGTTGGATTGCCCGGTAGTAGGCGGCTCGTGTGTTAGCGTTGCGGATCGGGACCGTAAAAAATTCGAAGAACTTTTTGCGGGTCGTTGGGCCGGCGCGGGCGATGAGTGCCGGGGCCGAGAAAGAATCTACAGAAACAACGGCAAGTGTCGTTTTCAATTAAAACGTAGACTGGCCACCGACGATTTCTCCTCGTAGTCTACGATTTAATTGAAAAGGGTTTTTTCAGTTAAATCGTGGACTTTTCATTCAATTCGTAGACCATTTGTGGCCTGAATCTGGTCGCTGATTTAAATGTAAAATCATCGTTCCTGGCACCGCGCTGACCAACCCGAATGGGAATGGGATTGTCGGCCGGACACTCTGTTCAAGCCGCTGGCCCGACGAATTCTAACTAGGTTTTCAGACTGTGTGTGGCCCTTTGCAGAGGAGTGCAAACGGTCTACGATTTCGCTGAAAAAAGCCGGGTTAGTCTACGATTTATTTGAAAAAATCTGACCCGGAAATGACTTAGTCTACGATTTAACTGAAATCGACACCGGGGTTTTAGTGGATTGGCGCTTACTGGTCTGCGGAGAGCCGCTTTCCGGGCTGGAGAGAGGTACATTTCGTGAATGAGTTGCTTGGCTTTGTCCTGGACGCTTTTGGGCATCTTATCGAGGATGTTGAGCGTCCTATGCGCCCAGCAATCAGGTAAAAACAAATATGCCCGCCGCAGACCAGTCTGGCGATCAGCGGACTCTCAAAAGAAACATCAAAAATAGAAGTATTGAGATTATTGCTACCAAAACGAACGCTACAACGAGGAACTTCAGCACGTGGAACTTTGACGAGATCTGCCTTCGCTCGGGTCGCATGGGACATGGCGGGGGTGGGGCACATGGCGCGGGCGCTTTCGCGTCGCCGCGCTCCAAGTACTCCTGTTCCTCCCGATTCCCGGCGCTCGCGCTCTCCGAGCCGGCGGAGAGCCTGGACACCTCCAAGCGTTGAAACTGAATCGGGAGAAGTGGTTCAGGTGGTGGAGGCCATGGGTCTTCCCAGTAAGTCGGTCGAATGAACGTTTCCCGCCCCTGGGAAAATGCATGGCGCCATTCGCGCTCCACATAGGGAGATTTTGACGAATTCCAAGACCAGAATAGCTGAAAGATGTCAGCTTGAGTAATCATTCCTAAGAGCCCCTCTTCCCATCGCTCACCGGCCCTCAAGTCCATCCAGTCTCTCAGGTAACGGTCTCCGAGGCTCAGCCAGTACCGTTCCATTTCTTTAACGATCTCCAGATCTTTGTGCGAATAGGAGGCGAAGATTTTTCGAAAACGACGGACTGAACTCGACTCAGAAGTCTCTCGCGCGATAGCGCCTGACCCACGGGGTTCACTTATTCGAATGGAAATCGCTACTTCAGCGAGGATCAAATGCCCCAAGAAAACTGTGACCCGACCTCGGGCAATGCCAGGCACATCGGAAATCTGCACAGCCCTAAGTTCGAATGTTTCAAGGTGAACGGACAGGCCGTCTTTCCATAAGAAGCTCCTAGTTGGCGGATTACATTCAATGCCCGGAATTTTCGGCACAAAAGTGATCTCGCCCTCTCGCGGAATTGCAAGACGACTGTCATCGGTTGTTTTGCGGTAACTCTCATGGCGAGGTCCTAACATTCGCTCCGCTTCGTCTTGGGGTAGACCCAACACTCGTGTCACCAGCCGCAAAGTAGCGCGGAGCCTGGCAGTCAGGCAGCAACGGCATCCTGATCAATGGCCAGCCGCTTGCTCATGTCGAGCCGAAAGGTCCCGTAGGGAGTCACGTGAGCGTAGGTCATCCGGCAGCATGCGTTGTGCCCAATCGGGCTCGCTCAGTACACGCTGATGATCCAACGTGTGCTGAGCGAGTCAGCTTGGGCGGACCGGATGACAGCGGAGGATAAGCGGGGACTTACGCCGTTAGCCCGTTATGCTTTGCATAACGGGCTAACAGTTAATAAATAGAAAGATATATTATGGCAGTAGACATGTTTCTGGACATCGAAGCAATCAAAGGCGAACCACCCCAAACAAATCGGCGTGCTGTCCTGGTCCTCGGGTATGAGCCGCAGCGGCTCGGCCCACGTGGGTGGCGGCCCCAGCGTCGGCAAAGTCAATGTGCAGGACGTGCAAGTCACCAAATAGCTGGTGGCACCGTCGCACACCGGCAAAAAAATGACTTCTTTGAACTCACCCGAAGGGAGTATAGCGGCCTTGAGGGTTTTTGCGGAGCGTTGACGGTTAATTGCCCTGGGCCGGCCAAAGCGCCGCTTCCGGGGTTAAACGACCATGAAGACGATCCCTTACCGGGAGATTGACCTACAGATCGGGGGCGCCCAAACCGGCCACTGCGCTGAGGTCCGCCACGATGAGGTAGGCCCAGCTGAGGTCCGCCCCCCCCAGGTTCGCGTCGCCGAGGTGTGCCCCGGTGAGGTCCGCTCCCGTGAGGTTCGCGTCGCTGAGGTCCGGGCGCAATACATTGGGGTTTTTGACTCGCCACTCGTTCCAAGCGGCTACCCCCCGCCGGAGGATTCTGAGCTGTTCTTCGTCGGCCATTGATTCTACAACAGGCGCTCCACTATGCGCTTTCAGTGCGACTCGCTTCCATCAGGTCGGTGTAGTTAGTGCGACGCTTACAAAAGAACGTCCCGATTCTTCTCGAATCGGTGCTTGATTTTAGATGCCGCCTCGCTGGGAGGAGTGAGTTTCCAAAGCCGCTGGTAAAATCTATCCACCGATGGGAAATGCTGTTTTAGAAAACGGGATCGTACTCCGTGGCGATCGATAGTCTCCACCATTGGTCTCAATAATTCAGCAAACGCCCTTGAAAGCAATTTAAGTTCCTCGTCAAATGGGTGCTTCAGAAGGTCGTCGTTTAAGTCACGTATTAGATGAATTGAGCACCGGGCCTTGTAGAAAACTGTGTGGGACTTTACGTACCTTTGTTGAAATTTAACCGTTAAAATGGTTGCGGCGCGGATGGCCTTGCCAAAGTGCCTTTAACCTTGGCGAGAATTTTATCCTTATCCGCCCCCCACACCACAACATGCCCGAAATTTCCGACCGAGAGCAGGCACCAATTTTCGCCGTTTTCGACCGCCCGAGTATGAAGGGCCCGGATCTCATCGTCCGGTGTCAGCCGCTCTATAACCTCCCGGAACGCGCCTGCAAAGGTCCACCCTTTCTTTAACAGTGGTCCAATCTCTCGCATTTGTGCGTCTGTCAATTTTGCAAACTGGACAATTTCCTCAGATTTTTGGATAAAGTTTCTGGCCTTGACCTCCGCGTAGAACCAAGTTCCCAGAATCACCTTGATTCGAGAAAGAGCCTTCTCGATGGCCGCGGGACTCGGTGGGAGCTTAACGGTTGCCGCCTCCTCTTTGCTCGCTGGCTTTTGAGCGCCTCGTGCCACTTTACCGCCTGCTGCCTCGGCGAACGCCCGCGTCTCATGCTGGGCGCTCCCGTCCAGCTCCTGAGACGCGGCCCCGGATATTCCTATGCCAGACTCACGGAATCGAGCATCTCGCGGCGGACTTATCTCTGCAAGCGCACTGCTTAGGCTGCGCCAATCGGCTTTCACATCCTGATACAGGCTCGGGTTTGCGTCTCTAATCTGCCGCACCTCGAAAACTCTTCGCTCGTTAATGCCAATCTTTTTTGCCCCCTCTGATAGAGTCCCTTTTGGTCTTCCTCGGCCTTTATTTTTCTGCGGATCCGCACTTAATTCAATTTGCTCGGACCATTCCAGCGCGATGGCGGCTTTTTGACCCACGCTAAGATGCCGTCTTCTAAGATTGCGGCTCAATACGAATTCCTCCGGGCTTCGCTTGGTGGCTTTTGCGTCAAATTCCTCAATCCGAGGTTTCACGCCGGCTATCTGGCAAGCCCTGTAGCGATTCCGACCGTCCAAAATAACGCCTTTGTAGAGGATGATCGGTTCAAGTTGTCCTCTTTCCTTGATATCTCGGGCGAGTTGGGTCAATTCCTCGGGGGGGAGCTCTGGGAAGAGTGCCGCGAATGGATGCGGTTCGAGGGGATTGGACATTAGAGTTCTCGCGCAAAGGTAATCAAAATCATGTCATGTTCTCCCTTCGGTGAGGAACACTTAGGCGGTCTGCATGAATGTATTGTTCGGTTTTAGTCACCGTTCTTCTTCTGCAGACGGGAAGAGAAAGGCTACGGTTACGCGAAGGTGGTTTTCACGGATCGAAGCCAGCTCGACCGAAGGATCCAAGACAACGGGGTTATCGCAATAGGTGCACTTCAGAGAAGCACCAGCGCCTTGACCGACGCTTTTTCCGCGGCCGGCCTCGACATCAATGACGTTCCTATGGTTCAGGCCGATCCCTGGGATCGCGACGCGGCGCGCATGAGGCTCAATGCCGCGCCCGATGCAACCGCCATTCTGTCGATGTCTGTCATGCAGGCAATCGCGGTCATCAACGAGGCCCGCCGCCGGGGTCTGTCCGTGCCGCGCGACCTTTCGGTGGTGGGCTACAACGATATTCCGGATGCTGAACGCTCAGATCCGCCACTCACCACGGTCGATGGATTGGGAGTCCAAAAAGGGCGCACTGCTGCGCGGATTGTTTTCGAGGGCGGACCA
>Ga0074045_10004832_pt1 | contig 11853 bp, 10 predicted proteins | sample BogForMeECP23OM2_FD_94442 | JGI IMG/M metagenome (GOLD analysis project Ga0074045, IMG submission 94442) | Bog forest soil microbial communities from Calvert Island, British Columbia, Canada - Bog Forest MetaG ECP23OM2 | ecosystem: Environmental > Terrestrial > Soil > Wetlands ...
CCCGCATCTTGCACGCCAGGCAGCTTTCTATGATGTCCAGACCATATGGTGTAAGCACGACGACCCCCTGTACTTCTCATGGTATCCCCGCGACTTAAGGCTTCCTACCACGCGGTCAGCGCCTTGACGGCCAAAATCCGTCGATTCCCGCCGTCCTTCGGCCCAGCGCACGTTGCCAGGTGAGGGAGGTCACCTGTCCCGGTGATGTCCCGTTTCGCGGAAAAGGGGCATAAATAGGGGTTTCCGTGCTTTATTGGGCGGTTGCGGCACTTTGAGGCCTCGCTCCGGATACACTCTAGCGGAACACTCATACCGCACACCGAACAAGTACATACGTCACAAAGGCTTGTGATGTATGACAGCCGGGCACAAAGCCGCGGCCGGATGGCGCGCAGGGCTACGTTGTTAACTGCGGCGCTGCCACGCGTTCTGCATCCAGCACCACCGCGATGGCGTGGACCACGGACGCAATGCGCACCGCTGCCAGAATCTTCTCCTCGCTGAGGCCTTTCTCGCGCAGCGACTTTTCATGCGAATCCACGCAGGCTGCGCAATTGTTGATGGCTGACACCACTGTGGCCCACAGTTCGAAATCGAGGGGATCGATACCATGCGTCTTCATCACGTTCATCCGCAATCCGGAACGCATGGTGCTGTACTTCTCATTGGAAGTGAGGTGCTTGAAGCGGTAAAAGACGTTGTTCATGCCCATGATGGCGGCCGCAGCTTTTGCCGCGTCGAGCGCCTCGGGCGTTAGATGCGTGGCAGCCTCATCCACAGCAGCGTCAATCAACTGCTCGTTACGCGAAGCGATGGCCGAGGCAACCACAGTCCCCCACAACTGCTGTTCGGTCAATTCGCTCTGCTGCCGCACCACGCTGGAGAAGTTGAGCTTCAGGTCTTTCGCATAAGAAGGCAGACTTTCGATAACTCCATCAAGATTCATGTGACTCTCCTTACAAAATTGCTTTTCTACGTGCATTACAACAGCACGCAAGCTTCCTCAAAGTCCAGCCGCGGATTACGAGGGAACAGCTTGGCTGGATCGCCGTATCCGATATTACAAAGGAAATTCGAGCGCACGTGCGTGGTGGGGAAGAACTCCTGATCGCAGCCGTGTTCCTCGCGTCCAGCTCCGAAGAACTCGTGGTCCACCTTCGCATTATCGAAGCCAGACATGGGCCCGCAATCCAGTCCCAGTGCGCGAGCGGCGATGATCAGATATGCGCCTTGCAAGCTGGAGTTGCGCTTGGCGGTGACTTCGGTCAGCTCCGGGCTGTTCGCGAACAAATCGCGCATCTTCGGATTGTGCGGAAACAGTTTCGGCAGCTTGTCGTAGAAGCGTGCATCGTAGCCGATGATCGCGGTAACGGGAGCTAGCATAGTTTTATCAACATTGGTGGGCGACAATGCCGGCAAAAGTCTCTGCTTGGCTTCCGGAGTGCGCAGAAAGAGGAAGCGAGCGGGACTTGTATTTGCGCTCGTCGGTCCCCATTTCATCAGGTCGTAAAGCTGCTGAAGAGTTCCGTCACTGACCGGTTTGTCAAGCCACGCGTTATGCGTGCGTGCCTGGCGGAAGATTTGATCAAGAGCTTCGTCGCTGAGCGGCTGATGCATATCGTAGACCTTCAACTCGATATTGAACTGCTATGACCTATGGAGAGAAAAGGCGGCTCCGTGGACAGCCAGAGCGGAGCCGCATGAATATTGCTTAGACCTGAATCGTCTCCTGGCCCTTCTGCCAATTGCAGGGGCAGAGCTCATCGGTCTGCAGCGCATCGAGCACGCGCAGAACTTCCTGCGGGTTGCGGCCCACCGAAAGGTCGGTCACGTACGCGAAACGGATGACGTTATCAGGATCGACAATATACGTCGCACGCTGGGCGACTCCTTCTCTCTCGTCGAGGATGCCAAGCGTGGAACACAGATCGCGCTTGATGTCCGAAAGCATGGGGAAGGGAAGGTCTTTCAAGTCGGGATGATTGTTGCGCCACGCGAGGTGGACGAAATCGGAGTCAATGCTGCAGCCCAGAACCTGGGCATCGCGGTCGTGGAATTCCTTGTTCAGCTTGCCAAAGGCAGCGATTTCGGTCGGGCAGACGAAGGTAAAATCCTTGGGCCAGAAGAAGAAGATTCTCCACTTGCCTTTGTAGTCTTCGTTCGTAATGGTTTTGAATGCGTTGTCCTTGTTGGTGGTGACGGTCGCAGTAACACTGAAATCAGGGAATTGCTCTCCTACGCCTAACATGGGTATCACTCTCCGTTTGAATTAAGTTATGAAGATTTGAAACTAATTGCAGCGCAAGCTTTGCAGATGCCCTGCAACTCAATACTAAACTTCTCCACCCGGAAACCGGAAGGGAGTGTGCCTCGCAGCTTCACGGGAGCGAGCGAATTAACGGGCAGGTCGGTGATGGAACGGCAGCGCGTGCAAACCAGATGATGATGAGGACGGCGGTTGGCGTCGATGCGCCACGAGCCATGATGAGGGCTGACTTCGTGCAGCATGCCTGCGTGCACGAAGGTCTTGAGGTTCTTGTAAACCGTCGCGAGTGAGATCGACGGCAAGTCTTGTTTTACCTGCCCGTAGATCTCCTCCGGCGAATAATGTCCGGGTCGTGACACCAGCGCTTCGTAGATTTTTTGCCTCTGGTGTGTCGCCGCCAGGTCGTGCTCGCGGCACATCTGGCGAAACTCGTTGTAAGTCTCCCGGCGCATATTTGTTAGATGATAATCGCTATTAAACGATTCAGAATGTCAGTGTCGAGAATCTTCACCATAGAGGCACGGAGGACAGAGAAATGTGATCCCAGATCACTCGCCTGTCAGCTCCAGCTGGATGGCGGTGGGTGGTTCGCCCTCCTCGGTCGTCAACTCACCCCAGCGGAGATAGAACGCGAAGAACGGATCTGTAACATGCAGTTTCTTGTCCTCTTCTTCAAAATCCAGAACTGGAGTGGAGCTCTGGTCGGTTGCAGCGATAGTGGACATGTGTTTCAGCACGCGCGCGATCTCTTGGAGCTGCGGAATTGAGCCGCTGGAAACATCCCTGATCGCCGCGCGAAGCTCTTCATACTCTATGGAAACTAGCCCGGGCCGGAGGTGCGCTAGCCCGTGCAGTACCAACTTGTAGATGTCAACGGTCTTGCCGCCCTTTAAAAGCCGTGGCAGGCGATCACTTCTCTGTCGCGGACCCCTCGCGAGCTTCTCGAACATAGGTCGACCGATGGTTTCTGCTACATTTTTGTACACTGCTTGTATTTGGTCGTCGGACACTGGTATCTCGATCTTAACGCCTGAGGACTGAAGATCCACTGCGCTGCAAATGCCCCGACAGAAATCCTGCATAAGGTGTGGGCTGCCAATGGACTGTGAGGCTAGCATTTTTGTCAAATCAGAAGTTGGAGCGTATCCCAGGAGAGAGAAGCCAATGTTCGGGATGTACTGAAGCTCAGATTCGGACCACGGCTGAATGTCAACTGCGGAAATCCGCCCCGTCATCTCCTTTTCCACTTTCATTGCGTCATAACGACGATGGGGAATAGCGATGATCACGACCGGAAGGCCTTCAAATACGAGTGGTTTGAGCGCGCGAATAATGCCGCCCTGCATTTCGCGAGGAATGTAATGAAAGTCGTCGACGACAAGAGGAATCTTGTTAACTGACAGTCCCTTGATTGCTGCAACACGCGATGAAATGATCTGCCCGGTTGTGGTTGTGCTACCACGCCCAAAACTCACCTTCGAATTGAGTTCCCCAGCTCCTTTCGCCACAATGAGATTTGCTTCTACGCTCCCTTTCCCGCCGATCTCCCCTTGCACATCCGTGGATTTCTGTCGTTCTGTCGACTGGAATAGATCCAATTGTTCAACGATGGTTTGCCAAAAGTCCTCCTCTGCTGACACGATGCCACCGTCGACCCATACAGCTTCTTCTCGGGGGAACACCTTCTTCGTCAGGACGGTCTTGCCGGACTTAGTCTGGCCAGTGACGGTAACGAGTTTGCACAGGTTGTCCCTTGCCTCAGACAGCCTCTGTTCCAATTGCAGTTCTGCTCGCGGATTGTATGTGTAACGAGGGAATCCGCCAGGAACGAATACGTCTTGGTATCGCATAGTCTCTTAGAGTACCCCGGGTTCCGCATTGAGGAACCGTGTACCCATTCCCTAATCAACCGTTTAGCACGTCAACCCGCTCGCCCACTCTCTTCGCTTTTCGGCTTCCGCCTGATTGAAGACGCCCGCAATGCGCGTCCCGCAGTTGGTGCAAGCGCCGTTCTTCAACCGGTTCGACATCACCGAGTGCCACGAGCGCGTTATGACAACCTGCTTGCATCCCGGGCAGATCGTGTTGCCGCCATCGGAATAGATGTTGCCTTCGTACACGTAGTGCAGCCCCATCTGCATCGCAATCCTGCGCGCGCGATGCAGTGTCTCCGGTGGCGTCGGCGGCTTGTCCTGCAGCTTGAAGTCGGGATGAAACGCGGTAAAGTGCAGCGGCACATCTTCGCCGAGGTTCTCCAGCACCCAGCCGCACAGCTCTTTGAATTCCGAGTCGCCATCGTTCAGCGTCGGAATAATGAGGTTGGTGATCTCGAACCACACGCCGGTTTCGTGGCGCAGCCACTTCAGCGTGTCGAGCACCGGCTGCAAATGTGTGAGGGTGATCTTGCCGTAGAAAGTCTCAGTGAAGGCCTTGAGGTCAACGTTGGCCGCGTCGATGTAGCGGTAGATGTCGAAGAATGCCTCGCGCGTGATGTAGCCGTTGGTGACCATCACGGTGTTGAGGCCGGCGTCGTGCGCCTCGCGCGCAATGTCAATGACGTACTCGCCCCAGATGGTCGGCTCGTTGTAGGTAAACGCGAGATGCGGCGCGCGATGCTCCAGCGCCACTTCGACCACCTTCTCCGGGCTGAGGCTCAGCGAGTTGACCTGGTCGGCTTTGGCCTTGGAGATGTCCCAGTTCTGGCAGAAGAAGCAGCCCATATTGCATCCCGCGGTGCCCATCGAAAGAATCTTCGTTCCCGGGAAAAAATGATTGAGCGGTTTCTTCTCCACCGGGTCCATCGCAATCGCGGCGGGCCGTCCGTAGCCGAGCTGCAACAGGCGCCCGCCTTCGTTCTTGCGGATGAAGCAGAAGCCGTTCTGGCCTTCTCCGATGTGGCAGTGGCGCGGACAGAGATAGCAGTGGAGACGTCCATCGGCCATGGTCTCCCACCAGCGCGCGTAGTGAACTTGCGGTTGCAGGACTGTTAACTGCATGGTAACTGCTCCCACTTAATTGTAACGCCTGATGAGTTCTCCTGATGTTGAGCAATTAGCATTCAGCAATTAGTTCTACTGCGCTGTCATCCCGACCGAGGACTTTAGTCCGAGCGGAGGGACCTGCTTTTTGTGTCGTCCCGGAAGGGACTCGGGTTCGTTGGTGCGCTTACCCAGGGCTTACGCCCTGGGCTAAATTTGTTTCGCCCTTCGGGCTTCGTTTCTTTTGTACCTCCGAAGCGTGTCCTCAATGCGGATGCGATCATTCGCAGCTCGAGATTCTCGCTTTCGCGGACACCGCAGCTCTGACGGAGAGCTGTCACAACTCGGCAATCAGCTTTTCAAGTCTCCGCCACGTTAATCTCCCGCAGCAGCCTCGGCAGCCGGTTCGTCAGCCTTGGCCGGCTCGGGCTCCTTTTTCGGCGGCTGCGGCGAGATTGCATCGTTGCCGCGCACGCCAAACAAAACTTTCTGCGGCCCCGCCGGCTTCCATCCCTCGGTTTCATATTGCAGGCCAGCCCTGCGGTAGCAATCGGCCACCAGTTCTTTAAGGCTCTCCAGGTCCTCGGTCTTGGCGGCCTCGGCCAGGTCGCGGCGGATGTTCTCCCAGTACAGCTTGCATTGTTCGGCCTGCCTTTGCTTGCCCTGCCTCCACGGGCCCAGCTCGCCTTCGCCGGGAACGTAGAATTCTTCGACGTCACGGCCGTATTTTTCCCGGAGGAATTGCAGGGCCTCGCTCGGCTGATTCTCCTCAGGCCGGTCTTCCTTTTCCGCCCCGTCGTCCTCGTAACCCCGGTCGTCCTCCTTGGCGGCCTTCAGTTGTTCGGCGTGTTCCTGGATGCCGTAGTCCGCTTCCAGGCTGTCGTAGCTGCTGCAGCGGGTGACCTTTTCGGGCTTCGCATCCTTGCCGGTACGGAAGTCCACGCCCTGCCTCAGGTTGCAACTGGCGATTTGCAGCGCGTACAGCAGTCGGCCCGACATTTTGGGGGCGATGCGGTTGCGCAGCATGGCGTCCATGACCATCATCACCGCCAACTGAATGGAGTTGGCGTCCTCCAGCGGAGGCAGCACCAGAGGCGCGCTGTCCTGCGTGGCTTCCTGCTTTTCGGCGCGCAGACGGCGAGCCACGCAGGTAAGGTGCCAGTGGCAATAATCGCGGCCGCGTATGGCGGGCGAGCCGCAGAATTCGCCGTTGGGTTTTGCGTATTCACAAGTTCGCATGATGAGTTCTCCTTGTTTCGATAATTGGTAGTTGGTAGGCGCTGTTCGCTATTCGCCGTTCGCTCTTCGCTTTTCGCCAGACTCGGCGCCTGGCGCAGAACTTGGCAGACTATCCACTATCCACTGACCACTATCCACTCTCTTCCCCCCTCCCCCCACCCCGCCTGCAAAATATTGAAAACAAAGGGCAATAAAAAATCTTTCCTTGCAAAATATTGCAGGCGAAGGAGTTATAGGCAAAATCTTGATCCGCAAAGACTTAGCAGCAATGCTTGCACTTGGGAAACGACCTTATCGCGAGCCGCGACTCCTTACAGTAACGGTGGAAGCGCCGGACTTTAGTCCGGCGAAGACAGATAGGAGAGAGTTGGGCTTCAGCCCCGGTCTGCACAATCCATGAACCGGGGCTGAAAGCCCGATGTCCGGGGAAATGCGCATTTCGCCGGGCGAAAGCCCGGCGCTTCCACCCGTTCTTCATCTCGGTGCGTGGAGCGCTCCCAAGCGAAACCAAGATGAGCTGAGGCGAGCAGTTGGCAGCGGACAGGATCGTCCACCGGGCATGGGCCACGCGACGGCCGGACGCCCGAACCGGGTCGAAGAAGGGACCCGTCACTTCGCATCCTCAGTCCGCAACCCGCAATGGCGGGCGGCACGAAACCACGACGCCTGGGGCCGTGGGTAGCGAGTGTTGGCGCAGCCGTGGCGCGCTACCTCAACCGTAGTGATTCGGTTGGGCCATGTCAACAACAAAGTGCCAACACCGCCTAGATAAATATGCCATTTTCCCAAAACGGGAACTAGAGGACCGCAGAGAGAATCTATCCGCCCGTATTTCGCCATCTGGTGTGAAAACCAAGATTCTTATTGAGAGCAAACGGTCCAAGACATTCCACACCTACAGCCGCGCACACATCAGGAACTTTGCGATTTTGTCGCTGCGCCGATGGCCTTGATATTTCGGTTGTCACCACGCAGCGTAGAATGGGGGTCTACAAGCGCGTAGGCGATTAAGAACGGGTCCCGGCCAATTTTCTCAACCTCGTCGTCGGTGAGATCGGGCGCATAACCGATTGTAACCACTTGCTGCACCAGAGTGGCGTTAACGGCCTCTTCGAGCAACAGAGCAGCGTTGTTTTCATCGTTCGAAATCCAGGCTTTCAAAGGATCATCGTCGCGACCTTCTTCGATTTCCTCAATCACTTCCTGGGGAATCTTTATATGACCTTGCGTGGCTTGATGCAGTAACCAACTCCAAAATTCGGGCACCTGGTCGATTGGGTAATAGGAATTGCTTGCAGTGATCAGAATGTTGGCGTCGAGAAGATATAGCATCAGCGTCCGCCCTCTGTGAGGGTGCCGTGGATGAGGGGATCGACATTCCTTGCTTTAACGCCTAATACCTGGGCGGCTTTTGTAGGGGTGATGATTCCTTCACTGAGTGAACGCCTTATGATGTCGAGTAGCGCATTTCCCAGCCGATGTCGCTTGACGACGTAGTAGCTGGGGCCTCCAGCGGTGCCAGTTGTTTCTTCCTGTTCCTGCCTTCTGCGGATTTCAAGCCACTCTTCTCTGAGGCGGTCAGCAACCTGCCGCCATGTCGTATCGGTGATCGTATCCGTCCGGAGAAGTTTGTATGCCACCATGGCACGACTAATGTTTCGAGAGCTGGCGAAACGCGAAATGCCCTCCATGAGATCATCGAGGGTCGCTGGTCGAAGGTCACCGAAGCCTCTGATTTCGGCGGCTGGAAGTAGGATTTCCCCGGCGACATCGTTGCAGTACTTCTCAATACCTGCCTCAGTGCTTGTGCTGCTGATACCTGTCGTGCCAAGCCACAAATGGACGATTTCGTGCAGCATGGTAAAGGACCATGCCGCTTGCGCGTCTTGATCGTTAATGACGATGAAAGGTGCAAAGGGGTCGGCAATAGCGAAACCCCGGAAAGCATCGACAGAAATGTTCGTATGGTGGCTGCCGAGATTGCCAAGCAGCAGCACGTAGACGCCCGTAGCTTCCACTCTTTCGCGAAGGTAGCCGAACGCCCGCTGTACATCAGCCTGCCTGCGAAATTCGTCCAAAGAAAATTGCAGGCGTTCTTTGATCCGGCTGGCTAAATTGCCTACCGAAACGTTCATTGTCGCTGTTCCGACGAAATCGACGGGCTGCGGGTCTGTTTCTTCCATGAGGCCGCGAACAGCGGTTTGCCTGCCGCGAATGTCGCGGATCAGCGTGTCAAGGAGCGGGCTGTACTCAGGCGGCGTCCCGCCAGGTACCGTTCGAAAATCTTCGCCTCTGTCCCCTATGCGCGGCGGCTGGGCGAGATAGAAAACGAGGAGAGCGCGGCGGTACGCTTTCGCCATCCGCAGCAGGACGCTGCGCGAAGGCTGTTCCTCGCCCGCCTCCAACGCCATCAAACGCTGTACCGCCGATCTGTCGCGGGTATCTTGGAACGCGAGAGCGTGCGCGGCTTGGTCTACCGTTAACCCAGCAGTATCCCTTGCCCAAGCGAGAATTTCAGGATTAACCGCCATAACGAGCGCCCTCAGTCTCGCTCAATACTAAACGCATGCGGAAGCGCTGGAAAGTGTTACGGGATGTACCGTTATTGGAATGGGCGAGGAAGAAGTATCAAGGCGTGGCCGGGTGGCCACCGAACCTTCTTCTGCTTGTGTGGTGGGGTAGGCTACTTCCGCACATTTTCAGGTACTCATCGTCCGTAGGTACGGTCTTGATTCTTCCCAGACATTCGCAAAAGGCGCGAATGTGTGGCACCCGGCCGAAAGCTGTTGCATTCCCTCCCGCTCTCGACTAATGTGGCGCGGTAATTCACACGGTACGGCGGGTGACAGACGATGGCGAACAAAAAGCATCTGGCAATCCTGGGAAAGGGAGTTGCTGCCTGGAATGAGTGGAGAGAGCAGCATCCGGACATAATAACGCCGGACCTCAGCGGGGCGAACCTCTTCGGGGCGGACCTTAGCGGCGCGGACCTTAGCGGCGCGGTCCTTAGCCGGGCGGACCTCATCGGGGCGAAACTCATCGGGGCGAACCTCAGCGTGGCGGACCTCGCCGACGCGGACCTCGTCGACGCGGACCTCAGCGGGGCCAACCTCAGCCCGGCGAACCTCCACGAGGCGAACCTCGGCGGAGCGAAGCTCAGCGAGGCGGTGCTCAGCGAGGCGGTGCTCAGCGAGGCGGTGCTCAGCGAGGCGAACCTCCGCGGGGCGGACCTCCGCGGGGCGACGCTCAGATGGGCGGACCTCCGCAACGCGGGCATAACCGGGGCGGACCTCCGCCGGGCGGACCTCACCGGGGCGCACCTCCGCGCGGCGAACCTCGACGGGGCGCTCCTCAGCGAAGCCATTCTGTTCTTAACTGTCCTTGCCGATGTCGATCTGAGCACGGCCAAAGGCCTGGATACGGTGGGCCATGAAGGCCCCTCCACCATCGGCGTAGATACGATCTATCGCTCCCAGGGCAAAATCCCGGAAGTGTTCCTGCGCGGCGCGGGCCTGCCCGACGAGTTCATCGCCTACATCGGTTCCTTGGTCGGCCGCCCGATTCAGTTCTATTCCTGCTTCATCAGCTATGCAGGCGAGGACCAGGAATTCGCTGACCGTCTGTACGAAGGTTTGCAGAGTAAAGGCGTGCGCTGCTGGTTTGCGCCGCACGACATTCAGAGCGGGCGGAAGATCCACGAGCAAATTGACGAGGCCATCCGCCTGCATGACAAGCTGCTCTTGATCTTGTCGGAGCACAGCATGAACAGCGAGTGGGTAAGACGGAAATTTTCAACGCCCGAGAACGTGAGGTTGCGGAAAAGAAGAGGAAGCTGTTTCCCGTTCGGCTCGTGCCGTTCGAAACTCTGTATGACTGGAAATGCTTCGATGCCAAAACAGGTAAGGACTTGGCGCGGGAGATAGCCGAATACTTCATCCCGGACTTTGCAAATTGGAAGGACCACGATTCGTATCAGAACGGGTTCGAGAAACTGGTGAAGGACCTGAAGGCAGTGGATAGTGGGTAGTGGATAGTGGATAGAAAAGCAGGTCCCTCCACTCCTCGGTCGCTCGTCGCTCGGGATGACAGCATGAGAGAGCGTTCGCAGGATAGGGGTCCTTCGACTCCTCGCTTCGCTCGTCGCTCAGGATGACAGCATGTGAGAGCGTTCGCAGGGTAGGGGTCCCTCGACTCCTCGCTGCGCTCGTCGCTCGGGATGACAGCGTGAGGAGGGCCGCTGCGCAAATGGCGAGAACTTAATCCTAACGTCACTTCCGGAAGTAGTACGTCCAGCTCAGGCTGATGTACGACTTCAACGGCACGCCGACGACGCGCTCGAAGGGGGCAGGATCGGTGGGAAGCGCGAGGACTTCGGTGGTCTGGCCGGTGTAGCCGCTGGCGATGAGGAAGTTGGCCGCGATGGACATGGTGTCCTCGCGGAAGGGCTTCAGCACCGCGCCGCGAAATTCGGTGACGGGCACGCCGGTGAAGCCGTCGCCGAGCGGCTTGGCGCGAACGTACTCGAACTCGCCGCGCACCCATAGACCGAACGGCAGGTGCTTGTAAGACGCGACCGTGTCCCAGATGAAGCGCGGCGCTTCGGGAATCGGCTGGCCGGTCTGGGAGTCGCGGGCATCGGCCTGCGCATAGGAGACGTAAATTGCGCCGTAGGTGAAGTTTCTTTGCAGGGACGCGGAGATGACCTTGTTCAGCGACGGGCCGACGATTTCCTGCAGGCCGGTATCGGGATCAATCTTGGCCAGCTCCTGCGAGTTGGAGATGCGCCGCAGCGTGACATAGAGCTGCGTCTGCTTGATGACCTTGGAGAACACAAGCTGATATGCGTGCGAGGGCGCGAGCAACGCGGGTATGCCGTTGCCGTTGCCAATGCGGGGATCCTCGGTGTGAAACGCCTCGCCATAGCTGAACGCCACGGTCGGCAGATACCAGCGGTCGGGAGGAAGCACGGTGAACGTGCCTTTGGGCAGCGTCAGAGTGGCCAGATTGTCGAAGGAGTTCTGCGGATTGATGAGGTCCTGGTTGTCCATCCAGACTTCTTCCTGGCGAACACCGAGGTTGTAGTGAAAGTACTTGCCGAGCGGGCCGTCGATGGAGATGAAGGGCTCGACGAATGACAGCGTGAGGTTGTTGCTGGTGACAGGCTGGAAGAAACCGTCGTCGTCGGCGCGCTTCAGATCGAGATTGCGCGGCGCGTCCCGGCGCAGGTCAACGCCGGCCAGCAGAGCCAGCCAGCGACGGACACTCTGAATATAGGTGACCTCGCCGCCGAAGATGTTGCGGGTTTCACTCTGCTGAATGAGGCCGTCGCCGAAGTTGGAGCGCAGGGTGAGAGCGTAGTTGCGATAGAAG
>Ga0074045_10004835_pt1 | contig 11849 bp, 9 predicted proteins | sample BogForMeECP23OM2_FD_94442 | JGI IMG/M metagenome (GOLD analysis project Ga0074045, IMG submission 94442) | Bog forest soil microbial communities from Calvert Island, British Columbia, Canada - Bog Forest MetaG ECP23OM2 | ecosystem: Environmental > Terrestrial > Soil > Wetlands ...
CGATGACATCATAAAAGCTGTGCAGATGTTGGAGCCCACGTTCGGCGGGATCAATCTTGAGGACATCAAAGCTCCGGAATGCTTTTACATCGAAGAAGAGCTGAAGAAAGTGATGAACATCCCCGTTTTCCACGATGACCAGCACGGGACGGCGATTATCAGCGGGGCTGCGTTAGTCAACGCACTGGAAGTTGTCGGGAAAAAAATTGACAAAGTGAAGGTTGTCTTCAGCGGTGCCGGAGCTGCGGGCATGGCATGTGCCCGGTTGTACGAGAAACTTGGTGTGCGGCGCGAGAACATTTTATTTGTCGATACAAAAGGCGTGCTCTTTAAAGGCCGGATAGAAGGCATGAACAAATACAAGGAATATTTTGCCGCTAACACCAATAAGCGTACGTTCGCCGAAGCGATGAATGGCGCCGATGTTTTCTGCGGCGTCTCGGTGAAAGGCATCGTGACGAAGGAAATGGTGAAGTCGATGGCGGACAAGCCGATCGTCTTCGCGATGGCGAACCCCGACCCGGAAATCTCCTACGAAGATGCTCTCAGCGTTCGCGATGACCTCATCATGGCAACGGGGCGGTCCGATTACCCGAATCAAGTCAACAATGTGCTCGGTTTTCCATTTATTTTTCGCGGTGCGTTGGATGTACGGGCAACGGCGATCAACGATGAGATGAAAATCGCAGCATCGCATGCACTTGCGAAACTTGCTAAAGAGGATGTTCCCGATTCCGTTATTCGTGTGTATGGCGGGAAGAGGATTGAATTTGGGCGTGAATACATTATTCCAAAGCCGTTTGACCCGCGTGTGCTGTTGTGGGAGACTGTAGCGGTCGCACAAACTGCGATGGCCACCGGAGTAGCACGCACTCCGATCGCGGATATTGAAGCCTATAAGGACCGCCTTGAGGCGCGCCTGGGTAGAGCGCATGAGATGATGCGGTTCTATATCCACAAAGCGCAAAAAGCCCCGAAACGCATTGTTTTCCCGGAAGGGCAGGAGGATAAAATTCTCCGCGCAGCGAATATCATCGTTGAAGAAAAGATCGCAACACCGATTCTTCTCGGGAGCCGGACAATCATCAGCCAAAAAATTTCCGAGTTGGGATTAGACATCGAAGATGCCGAGGTCATCAATCCGAAAAAATCGCCGAAGTTTGACGAATATGTCTCAGGATATTTCGAATTGCGAAAGCGAAAGGGAATCACGCGGTATGTTGCTGAACGCCATATGAAGACCAATAACGAATTTGGGATGATGATGGTCAGAAACGGCGATGCCGATGGACTTATTTCGGGACTTACACAACATTACCCGGATACGGTCCGCCCTGCGCTTCAAATCATCGGTACGAAAGAAGGCGTGCGCAGGATCGCGGGATTGTACATGTTGATCTTTAAGAATCAGACGCTCTTCATCGCTGATGCAACGGTAAACATAGAGCCAACGGCCGAAGACCTTGCTGAAATCGCACTCTTAACGGCAGAGAGAGTAAAGCGCATCGATGTTGTTCCGCGCATTGCGATGCTTTCGTTCAGTAATTTCGGAAGCACACAACATCCTTTAACGGAAAAAGTGCGAAGGGCAACCGAAATTATTAAACAGCGAAATCCAAATCTCATCGTTGACGGTGAGATGATGGCAGATACTGCGATGAGCTCGGAAATGCTCAACGAACTCTATCCATTCAGCATTCTGAAAGAACCGGCAAATATTCTTATTTGTCCCGACCTCACGTCGGCGAACATTGCCTACAAACTTTTATCGCGGGTAGGCGGCGCATCGGCAATCGGGCCGATTTTGTTGGGCATCCGCAAACCGGTCTATCTTCTTACGCCGGGTGTCGAGGTGAACGATATCGTCAATATCACGGCGATGGCGGTGTTTGCCTCGCAGCATGAAAAATAGTCGCGTCGCCTTTTGAAAATTGCGCCGCAAGTTGTATTTTGCACCTCAATTCTTCACCTTCGTATGCGGGTTAAGGGGGAGTGGAATGCCCTGTTAAACCCTGTAACTGGTTGTGTGTCAAAACTATGCAAAGATTAAACGATATCAATTATTTATAGTGGATTACGATGAAAAACAGATTCATACTTATAGTTGTCCTTTCCGTTGCCGTTATCGGTGCGGGGGGATTCTTTTATTTTTCCAGCGGTTCTGCGCCTGATCTGATGTATCGTACCGAAAAAGTCACACGGGGAGATATTCAGGTGGTCGTGACGGCTACGGGGACGGTGAGCGCCGATACGACGGTCACCGTGGGAACACAGGTGTCGGGCACTATTTCGAAACTTTATGTGGACTTCAACAGCCAGGTCAAGAAGGGACAGGTTATTGCACTCATCGACACGACATTCCTTGCGTCTGCAGTCCAAGATGCCCGGGCAAGTTTGGAGAAAGGAATAGCGCAGACGAATGATTCCAGACGAACCTATCGGCGCGAGAAAGCCCTATTGGAAAAAGGACTTGCCGATACGGCAGACTACGATGCGGCGATGACAACATATGAATCGAATGTCGCGGCACAGAAATCACTCCAGTCGCAACTTGACCGCGCGATCATTAATCTTAATTATGCGACAATCAGGGCCCCGATCTCCGGCGTAGTTATTTCACGCGCCGTTGATATTGGGCAGACGGTCGCGGCAAGTTTTGCCACTCCGACTCTTTTCACCATCGCCAACGACCTTACCAGAATGCAGGTGCAGGCAGCCGTTGACGAAGCTGATATCGGAAGAGTGAAGGATGGAGAAGACGTGCTCTTTACCGTTGACGCTTATCCTGAACTGACATTTCATGGCACGGTAACGCAGATTCAGCTCGCGCCGGTGACAGTGCAAAACGTTATCACGTATACAGTCGTTATTGAAGTCCCGAATCCGGATTTGAAACTCATGCCGGGCATGACCGCCACGTCAACGATCCTTGTCACAAAAAAAGAGAACGTCTTTAGGATACCTACTATTGCTTTCCGTTTTCAACCTCTGCCTGAGCAAATCGAAGCACGAAAAGATTCGACCAGCGCGGCCAATGATTCTGCTAGAGCGGCAGAACGGAGAAAACTGCTCGCACAGCAAAAGCAGGCAGGTGGAGCGATGGGGGTAAACTCATGGCAGACGACATCGGAGCGTCCAATGACGCGCCTGTGGGTCGTTGAAAAAAGTAAGAAACTGACGCCGATCTATGTACGCCCCGGAATCGCCGACGGAACGTTTACCGAAATCCTTCAGGGCAAAGTGGAGGAAGGACAAGAGATCGTTGTCGGTGTGATGTCGCAGAAACCTACCGCAGCAGCAACCCCGTTTACGCAGCCCGGTGGCGGCGGAGGACGGAGGTTCTAGTATGCCGGACAACAATTCTCTCATACACGTCAGTCATATCGTCAAGACGTACGAGATGGGCGATGTTGAAGTACATGCGTTGCGCGGTGTCTCTCTCGATGTCAATCGCGGGGAATTCGTGGCGATCATGGGCGCTTCGGGTTCCGGAAAATCGACGTTCATGAATATCATGGGCTGTCTTGATGTCCCGACAAAGGGGGAATATCTTTTGGACAATGTGAATGTCAGTCAGCTCAGCAGGGACAGTCTTGCCCGCATACGTAATGAAAAAATAGGGTTTGTTTTTCAAGGATTTAACCTTCTCTCGCGTACGTCGGCGCTCGAGAACGTCGAACTTCCCATGTTCTATCGCTCGCTATCGAATAAAGCCCGGCGCGATAAAGCAATGGAAGCATTGCGCATCGTTGGTCTTGAAGATCGCTGGCAGCATATGCCGAACCAGCTTTCCGGCGGACAACAGCAGCGTGTTGCCATCGCACGCGCACTTGTGAACGATCCGTCAATTATTCTTGCGGATGAACCGACAGGCAACCTTGACAGCAGAACGAGCGTTGAAGTGATGGAAATTTTCCAGCAACTGAACGAAAAGGGAATTACCGTTCTGCTCGTGACGCACGAATTGGATATCGCGGAATATGCAAAGAGGAATGTTGTCTTCAAAGACGGAAGAGTAAAAAAAGATTTTGCGGTGGCTAATCGCAGAGTCGCCGTGGAACAACTGAAAGCGATGCCGGCAGGCGTTGATGAAGAAGAAGAGGTGGCCGCATGAACTTTTTGAATATCATGAAAGTATCCACCCTTTCACTCGGCCGGAACAAACTTCGTTCGTTTTTGACAATGCTCGGGATCATCATCGGTGTCGGCGCCGTTATTACGATGATGGCTGTCGGAACAGGAGCGCAGGTCAGCATACAACAGACAATCGCAACTCTCGGAACAAACGTTCTTCTGATATTCCCGGGATCTTTGAATCAAGGAGGTGTGCGGAGCGGTACCGGATCTGTCACGACGTTGAACGCTGAAGACCTCGCAGCAATTCAAACTCAATGTCCTTCTGTAGCAATGGCTTCGCCGGTCATAATGACGTCGGGTCAGCTGGTATATGGAGAGCAGAATTGGGGAACGCGTATCACCGGATCGAACCCGGATTATCTCGAAATTAGGGCCTGGCCTCTTTCAAGCGGCGTTGCCTTTACAGATGCCGACGTCCGTAGTGCAACCAAGGTCTGTATCCTCGGCCAGACTGTCGTCGACAATCTTTTCAAGGGTTCGAATGCTGTCGGCGCAGTCATCCGAATAAAGAAAATGCCGTTTAAAGTTGTCGGTGTTCTCTCACCGAAAGGGCAGTCTGCTCAAGGCCAGGATCAGGACGATATTGTTATTGCCCCGTATTCGACGGTCCAAAAGAAAATGATGGGCGTGACCTATCTCGGCATGATAATGGCATCTGCCGTGAGCGAGCAATCAATGAACGACGCGCAGAGCCAAATGACAGATCTGATACGGACACGGCACAAAATCCAGCCGTGGGAAGATAATGACTTTACGATTCGCAACCAGACTGAAATCGCAAACGCAGCGTCGGCAACGATAAACACCTTCACAATCCTGCTCGCATCGATCGCTTCCATATCGCTCCTCGTCGGCGGGATAGGCATCATGAACATCATGCTCGTCTCTGTCACAGAACGGACGCGTGAAATCGGCATCCGCATGTCGATCGGCGCCCGCGGAAGGGATATTCTGCTGCAATTTCTCGTTGAAGCAGTTGTCTTGAGCATGGCAGGAGGACTCATCGGCGTGATCATGGGGGTTGGGTCTTCAGATTTGATCTCTAAACTTGCAGGCTGGCCTACGTTGGTTGCAGCATCGTCGGTTGGGCTTGCATTCCTTTTCGCTGCCGGGGTGGGTATCTTTTTCGGATTTTATCCCGCACGAAAAGCAGCGATGCTTAACCCGATCGACGCATTGCGATACGAGTGACGCCGCGAATTTTTGTACTCCCTGTCTCTTGACTCCGAAGAGAAAAAGTATACATTGTGCGTGAATTCAATGTGATACTATATCTATGCCCCCTCCAAACACACATACTCCAAACCAAAACGAATTGCTTCGGGCATACATCCTGGAACGCGACCACCTCCGGTGTCAGTGGCCGGGCTGCGGCGTAGCGACCGCACCTGAAGTTTTGTTTATCATGGAAAACGGCAAGAACGAAGAGGACGGTGAACGGTATCAAAACGGTGTCACGTTGTGCCGGAAGCATCTGGACACGGTGATGATGCACGAAAAAACATTTGCGCCTCTCATTTACGACCTGATCCAGTTGGTGGAATTTGAAAACGAGCTTATTTTAACGGAACGGACGGTCAAAGGAATTCTTGGAGAATAATGATGGAATTTTTACTTCGTCTGCTGCCATCGTATGAAGCTCCTTGAAAAAGATTATCTTATTGAGTATAATAATCCTGTCCTTCACGGCAGGATTTTTTTTCCCCTATGTTACCCGGAGCAATGAATGCACATATCGAAGGTGTTGGAGGATAACCATCCCTCTCTGAGTTTCGAATTCTTTCCCCCGAAGAATGAAGATGCTTCAAAGAATCTCTTTTCCTCCATCAAAGACCTTACTCTTTTGAAGCCTTCATACGTCAGCGTTACGTACGGTGCAGGAGGGTCGACACGCCAGCTCACACACGAACTTGTGGTGAAGCTGCAAAAGGAGACGAACCTTACGATCGTTTCCCACCTCACCTGCACAGGATCCACGAGAGACGAAATTCTGCAAATTCTCATGAAGTACCAGGCGAGCGGCATTGAGAATGTGATGGCGCTGCGGGGCGACCCGCCGAAGGGAGAGACCTCTTTTATTCCGGCCCGGGATGGATTCACAAATGCCGGAGAGCTCGTTGCGTTCATCAAGAAACATTTTCCGGCATTGGGGGTTGGAGTCGCCGGTTTTCCTGAGGGACATCCCGATACGCCGAACCGTCTGAAAGAAATGGAATTCCTGAAACTAAAAGTGGACCAGGGGGCGGACTATATCTGCACCCAGCTTTTTTTCGACAACAACGATTTCTACGATTTTTGCGAACGGGCGCAGCTTGCCGGCATCCGGATTCCAATCATCGCCGGGATCATGCCGGTAACATCGCGCAAAGGCTTGGTGCGGATGGCCGACCTTGCACTCGGCATCCATTTTCCTGCCAAGCTGCTGAGAGCGCTCTCTCGCGCGGAAGATGATGAGTATGTCGAAAAAGTTGGAGTGCATTGGGCGACGGAGCAGGTAAGGGACCTTATCGACCACAATGTGCGCGGAGTCCATTTTTATACGCTCAATAAATCTACAGCGACGCTGAAGATTTATGAAACGCTTGGTGTAAAAAACTCTGAGAGCCTTAAGACCCAAATTACAGATTTAAACGCATTTAAATAATTCTTTTGTTCATAGACAAGTCAGAATTTTCAACACACGAGAATCGCCGGCGCCGATTTTTACCGCACCGTCGAACTCTTCATCAAAGCCTGCCATCGCTGTGATATGAATTTTTAGTCTCGAAAGATTGAAATTTCATACGATTATTAAAGGGGTACATACACGATTATCGTCATCTGGTTAATTAAAAGCTAAAGGCAACATGGAGAATAGAATTCGAGTCGGCGTTCTTTTTGGTGGACGGTCTGCGGAACATGAGGTTTCTCTTGTCTCAGCCGCTTCAATCATCGAAGCGCTCGACAGAAAAAAGTATGATGTTTTCCCGATCGGCATCACGCCTGAAGGGCGGTGGCTGAGTTCGAACGACGCGGTAAAGTTGTTGAAAGAAAAATCCTCAGTTGAAAGCCTTCCCGAGCATCTCATCCTGCCGGACCCGCGCAAACAAGGCCTTGTGGAAATCAACACTTCCGGTGTCGCTGAAATTCAAAATATCGATGTCGTATTTCCCGTCATGCACGGCACATTCGGGGAGGATGGTACGGTGCAAGGACTTCTTGAGCTCGCGGGGGTTCCATATGTGGGAGCCGGCGTACTCGGTTCGGCAGTCGGCATGGATAAGATGATTCAAAAGCAGGTGCTGGAGGCGGCAAAAATTCGCGTTGCTCAAGGACTCTCTTTTTTCGTTTCGGAGTTTGAAGAGAGTCAGAAAAAAATCGTAGCGCGGATTGAAGAGGAGCTTCAGTATCCATGTTTCGTGAAGCCGTCGAACACCGGTTCAAGCATCGGCATCAGCAAAGCGCACGACCGGAATGAGTTGATTGATGCGGTTACTCTCGCCGGCCAATACGACAGAAAAATCATTGTCGAGAAATCGATAGAAAAGGCGCGCGAAATCGAATGCGGTGTTATTGGCAATGATAAACCGGCGGCTTCGGTGCTTGGAGAAATTATTCCATCCAACGAATTCTACGACTACGACGCCAAATACGTCGACGGGAAATCGACGGCGATTATTCCGGCCGATATTCCGAAATGGGCGGTAAGAAAGATCCAATACGTCGCGTGCAAGGCGTTCAAGGTTCTGGATTGTTCCGGCATGGCGCGTGTCGACTTTCTTGTGCAGGGGAACGGCTCGAAGATTTTTCTCAACGAGATCAACACGATTCCCGGTTTCACATCGATCAGCATGTTCCCGAAACTTTGGGAAGCCTCGGGCCTCTCGTATTCCGACCTTCTCGATAAGCTCATCCAATTAGCGATTGAACGGCACCGCGCAAAATCTGCGTTGAAAACAACGTACACGCCCAAGACGGATTGGTACAAGGGATGAACTTCATTACAGTTCCACGACAAAATAAATGTGAAAACAGTTATCTTCTTTTGCTTCTGCAGTTTTTCCGTTTTTGCCCAATCTGACTCCACGGCACTTCAGCTTGCACAACAAGAACGTGAATTCTCTCAATCGGCTGCAACGAGAGGATTCATCGGCGCCTTCCTCGACTATTTCGACGATAGTTGCGTCGCCTTTTATCCACAGCCTGAGAACGCTAAACACGCTTTGACAGGAGAGCCTGAGTCGCAGGCCTCGCTCGTCTGGCGTCCGACCTTTGTTGAAGTTTCTGCGTCAGGCGATTTTGGATTTACAACCGGACCGTCTGAATATCGTGTCGGTGGAGCTAAAGATTCGATGGTGTATTACGGACATTTTGTTTCTGTCTGGAAGAAAAATGGCGATGGAAAGTGGAAAGTCGTTTTGGATATAGGAAGCAGTTATCCAAAATCTGAAAAGAAAGAAGAAGTGTTTTTGGCGAGAGAATTTTCGCCTCACGAAATGAAAAAGTCCTTTTCGGTTGAGGGGGAACGTGTAGTCATGATGGCTGCGGACAGTGCTCTCTCCGATTTAATACAAGTAAGAGGGAGCAAGACGGCATTGCAGAAATTTGCTTCCGATGATGTGCGGGTCTATCGGAAGGGATTATTTCCAGCGCACGGGAAGCGTAACGGAGGAGAACTCGTAATAAATGAAAAGCCGCTCCACTACACTCTTTACGCCGGGGAAATTTCATCAGCCGCTGACCTCGGGTTTACTTATGGCGTTGCCGTTGATGCAGCCTCAGACACAAGCAGCTATGTTCGCATTTGGCAAAAAGAAAATGAGTGGAAGGATGTGCTTGATGTCATGAAACCATGGCCGAAGAAGAAGTAAACGAATTCCGTTTACGACGCTGGAGTGCATTCCTCAGTTTTTCTCCATACTTACCATTATCTCCGCCTCGTTTGTTCCGGGAAACATATCGAACGAAACAGCGCGCCTGATCTTGTATCCGGCGTTCCGCCATCGTTCTAATTCTACCGCCATAAGGTCGATGTTGCAGAAGATGTGAAGCACACGCTGCACTTTTTTTGCCCCTATGATTTCTATAACGCCCGGTTTGGTTCCGTTGCGGGGAGGGTCGAGGATGACCTTGCTGAATGTTTTTTGAGATGAGAAGAAACGTTCGAGGTTATCTTCGTCGATGTCGCTTTCGATATACTTGCAGTTTGAGATTCGTAATCGCTCCGCATTCTTCTTCGCATCACGGACCGAATTTCCGGAGAGCTCAATGCCGGTTGCGTTTTTAATCGAGTCCGACACGCTCAGGGAAAAAAGGCCGTAGCCGCAGTAAAGGTCGATGAGGCGGTCTTGCGCGTTCAGTTCTAAAAGCTCTTTGATTGTTTGCACGAACGTTTCGACGATGGAGAGATTCGTCTGCGAAAATGAAAGAGGGGAAAAGAAAAATTTTTTCGGGCCGACTTTTTGAAATATCTCAGCTTTGCCGAAAATTTTCTGCAACGGGAGTTTTTGATTCTTTTGGGGCTGCGGCATGTAATACCGCGACCGTTTCTCATCGACGATAACGAACACGCCGATGACCTCTTTTATTGCTGCGGTCAGATGTTTCGAGAGACTGTTGATGAATTGCCGCATTCCGGAATCAAACATTGCCAGATTAAGTATGACGGTAAACTCGCTGTAATTTCCTTTGACGATAACATAATTCACCGTTTCAGCGGCCTCTTTGAATTCTTGTCTATTAAGGTAGGCCTGAACGCAATGGTAAATTTCTGAGTGCTTTTCCGGTTCAATCATGCACCGGTCCACCTGAACCGGATTCATTCCCGCTGATTCCTCCTCTGTTCCGATCAATCCCAGGCGCACGTTCCCATTCGCAAAAAAGGCCTTCCGCTTTGTCACAACCCTGTAATTTCTCCCAAGCGGGGACGCAGTCAAGGGTTCCAGGATTGCGTCAAATCCCAGCATTTTCCAAAACTCCTGTAGCACGGCGTTCTTTATTCTATAATCAATGTCATAATCGATTTTGTGAGCCGCACACAGAGTGCATTTTTTCCCTGAAAGATCCTGGCATTCTCCGCGTGTCAACCTTCGTTGCGGCAAGGGAGAGAGAGCTTTTGAAAGGAGATCTCCGAAAAGAGGATAGGTGCTGTGAGAAGTTCCAATTTCCATACAAAGAAAGTAGGGAATAACGACAGCAGAATCAATCCGGTTTTATTGACGGCGGTTGGTTTGAAAACCTTCCGAAGGTCTGCGGTGAAGCATCGAGCGACACCGCTGTCTTCATATTTCATACTTTCAACTTACGCCAATTCTTGCTACATTTCTTCTCAATGAGCGCCGATTTCTTACGAAGAATAAAAAAGAAGGCCGACGTACAATCCCTGTTCTCGAGGCTTTGGTCGAATAAAAAGCTCAGCGCATTACTCGCTGCAGCGTTCATCATCCTGCTGTACGTCCTCTTTAACAATCAGGGTGTTCTTCAACGTGTTCGACTTGAAAGAGAGAAGAAGGAGATGCTCCAAAAAATCCAACAGGCGGAACAGGAGCAAAAGCAGCTTCAGGATCAGTCAAAGGCGCTCGACGGCGACAAAAAAGCCGTAGAAAAAGTTGCTCGCGAAAAGTACGGCATGGTGCGTGAAGGCGAAAAAGTCTATCGCGTGGCGCCGAAAAAGTAGCGGTGCAGAAACACCTCGCATTGTCAGTACGCTAACCTTCTGAAGTTTTATGGAACTGTTCGAATACACAAAACCGGAATCGAAGCCGGGCGTCAACGCGCCTCTTGCAGAGCGCGTTCGCCCGAAGACGCTCGGCGAGTTTGTCGGCCAGGCACATCTGCTGGGCGAGGGGAAACCGCTTCGGTTGATGATTGAGAACGACGAGCTTCGTTCAATTATTCTTTGGGGCCCGCCGGGAATAGGGAAGACGACCCTGGCGCGCATTGTTGCGAACCATACGGACGCGGAATTTTTTTCGCTGAACGCCGTTGCTTCGGGAGTCAAAGAAGTCCGCGACGTGATTGCAAAAGCTGAGAAGTTCCAGAAGCAGCTTGGGAAGAGAACGGTCTTGTTTATCGACGAGATCCATCGTTTCAACAAAGCCCAGCAGGATGCGCTGCTGCATTCGGTCGAAGACGGCGTCATTATTCTTATCGGCGCGACGACGGAGAACCCGTCGTTCGAAGTAATTTCGCCGTTGCTTTCGCGCGCACGGGTCTATGTGCTCGAGTCGCTGGGACGGTCCGAGCTTGAAAAAATCCTCGACCATGCGTTAACGGCGGATTCTATCATCACGAGAGAGAAAGTGGAGATTGCTGATAAAGATTTCCTCTTTCTTCTTTCCGGCGGAGATGCGAGGATGATGCTGAACGGGCTCGAGAGCGCATTCTATTTTGTGAAGCCCGATGCGAAAGGGGTTAGAAGGATTTCCAAGGAAGTGCTCGAAGATGCTTTTCAGCGAAAGTACACAATCTACGATAAGAAGGGGGAACAGCATTACGATACGATTTCCGCTTTTATCAAAAGCATGAGAGGCTGCGACCCCGACGGCGCAATTTATTGGATGGCACGGATGCTCGACGGCGGAGAAGACCCGAAATTTATTGCACGACGAATGATTGTCCTGGCTTCTGAAGACGTCGGCAATGCCGACCCGTTCGCTTCGGTCGTGGCAACAAACTGCTTTACGGCGGTCGATTATGTCGGGATGCCGGAAGCACGGATTATTTTGTCTCAG
>Ga0074045_10004836_pt1 | contig 11849 bp, 10 predicted proteins | sample BogForMeECP23OM2_FD_94442 | JGI IMG/M metagenome (GOLD analysis project Ga0074045, IMG submission 94442) | Bog forest soil microbial communities from Calvert Island, British Columbia, Canada - Bog Forest MetaG ECP23OM2 | ecosystem: Environmental > Terrestrial > Soil > Wetlands ...
AGCCCGCCAGCGCGGCCTTGCGCGGGTCCACGCGGAAGTTCACCGCCGGCCCGATCACGAAATTCTGGTTCACCACGTCGACCACGCCGCGCACCTTCGGCAGCCACTGCTCGACCTTTTCCGCCAGGTCCAGGTAGACCTTCGGGTTGTCGTTGTAGATCTTGATTTCGATTGGCTGCGGCGCCGACACCAGGTCCGAGATCAGGTCCTCCAGGATGTGCGGGAATTCGATGTCCAGCGCCGGCTCGGCGCGCTTGATCTGATCGCGCAGCTCGTCGGTGACCTCCTCCAGCGAGCGCTTGCGGTCTCTTTTCAGCTTGACCAGGAAATCGCCGGTGTTGGGCTCGGCGATGGCCAGGCCGAGCTGCGCGCCAGTGCGCCGCGAGTAGCTCTCCACCTCGGACGTGGCCTGCAGCATGCGCTCGATGTGGCGCAGCACACGGTCGGTCTCCTCGAGCGACGTTCCGGAGGGCATGATGTAGTCCAGCACGAACGCGCCTTCGTCCATCTCCGGCAGAAAGCCCGAGCCGAGCTGGGTGTAGACGCCCACCGAGCCCGCCAGGACCAGGCCCGCGGCAATCAGCACCAGCGTGGTGTGCTCGAGCGACCACCTGAGCGTCCGCTCATACCCCGCGGCCAGACGCCGCATGACGCCGCCCTCGCCTTCCTGTTCGGCCTCCTCGATGGTCGCGACCACATCCTCGCGCCGCGCCGGTCGCACGAACAGCCGCGCCAGCACCGGCGTGAACAGCAGCGCCAGCAGCAGCGAGGCGATCAGCGCCGTCACCATCGTCATCGCCAGCGCGCGGAAGAACACCGCCGTGATGCCGCCCAGGAAAACCAGCGGCACGAAGACCATAATCGGCGTCAGCGTCGAGCCGATCAGCGCCGGAGTCAGCTCGCGGATCGCGTTCAGGCTGGCGTCGCGGCCGTCCTGGCCCAAAGCCATGTGGACGCTGATGTTTTCGACCATCACGATGGCGTCGTCAATCACCACGCCGATGCACGCCGCCAGTCCGCCCAGCGTCATCAGGTTGAAGCTCATGTGGAACAGCCGCATGAAGACGATCGCCGCCAGCACGGCGATGGGAATCACGATCGCCGCCACCGCCGTCGTGCGCCAGTTCTTCAGGAAGCCCATCAGCACGGCCACCGAAAGCAGCAGCCCGATCAGGATGCTTTCCACCACGCCGTTGATCGAGTCCCGCACCAGGATCGACTGGTCGTAGAACACGCTCAGTTGCGCGTCCTTGGGCAGCGTCTTTTTGATTTCACCCAGCTCGCGGTTGACCGCGTCGGCGATCTCGATTGAGTTGCCGTCGGGCTGCTGCATCACATTCACCAGCACCGCCGGACGCCCGTTGGCGGTCACGACGTTGTAGACCGGCTCTTCGGCCGGCACCACCGTGCCGATGTTCTTGATCTGCACCGGCGTGCCCTTCACGACATCGACCACCACGTCGCCGACCTGATCGGCCTCGCGCAACAGCCCTGTGACCGTGGTCAGGTACAAGTGGTAGTTCTCCTGCATCATGCCCGCCGGGTCGATCACGTTGGTCGCGCGCAACGCGTCTGCCACCTTGCTCAGCGGGATGCCGTAGCCGTTCAGCTTCTGCGGATCGACGATGACGTGGTATTCCTTCGGCCGCCCGCCAACGATGCGCGTCTCCGCCACGCCCGGCAGCCGGTACAGCCGCGGGGCGTAATCGTAGTACGCCAGCTCCCACAGATCGGCCAGCGAGCGCGAGGGCGAAGTAATGCTGAAGCCGACCATCGGAAACACCGAGAACGTTAGCCGGTTGATGATGAAGCGCGCCTCGCCGGGCATCGACGGCATGATCTGCGAGATACGCCCCTGCACCATGTGCAGCGCGTCTCGAACGTCCACGTCCCAGCGGAAGAAGACGTTGATCTCGGTGCCGCCGCGCGCCGTGATCGAGCGCACTGTGGTGATGCCCGGCACGGTGCGGATCGTCTCCTCCAGCGGCCGGGTCACCGTGAGCATCTGCACGTCGATCGGCGCGATGCCGTTGTCCACTCTCACCGAGATGCGCGGAAAATCGGTCTGCGGAAAGATCGAAACGGGGATCCGCGGCGTCAGCACGATGCCCGCCACGGCGAAAGCCACGAAGACCAGCACCAGCGCCCGGCCGTGCGCCTCGACGAATCGCGCCAGCGCCGCAGTCACTTCTTTTCCTCTTCAGCGGCGCCCTTCTCGTCCGCCCGTGGTTTGTCGCTGCTGAGCTTCACCTGCATGCCGTCGGTCAGTTCGTAGACGCCCTCGGTGGCCACCGTCTCGCCGCCCTTCAGGCCCTTCAGAATGCGGACCCGCGCGCCCGAAACCTCGGCCGTTTCCACGTCCCGCCGGTGCGCCGTCTGGCCCTCGATCAGCATCACCCAGCCCGTGCGCGTGCCCTCGTTGAACTGCAGCGCTGCGCGCGGAACGGTGACGCCCTTGCGCCGCGCGGTGACGATTTCAACGTCGCCGAACGTGCCCGGATGCAGCGTCGGCGGCGGCGCGCCGATCTCGCACCACACCTCCACCGTGCGCCGCGCCGGATCGGCCGACCGGTTCACCACCGTGATCCGGCCCGGCTGTGACGCGGCCTTCCCGCCGTCGCCCGCCGCGGCTGCGCTGCCGGGCAGAAAAGTGCACGTCTGGCTGAGACGAATCGGCCCCGAGTCGGACTCCGGAATCTGGGCTCGCGCCACGGCTTTCGATAGATCGCTCACCGTGAACACCGGCGCGTCCGGGCGCGCCATGTCGCCCGGAAACATGAATTGCTCGGTCACCGTGCCGCCGAACGGCACCGTGATGCGCGCGTAGGAAAGCTGCGCCTCGGCCGCCGCCAGGCGCGCCTTGGCCGCCTCCACATGGCTGCGCGCCATCTGAATGTCGCGCTCGCGCGACTGGTTTTTCAGCAGGTCCAGCGACATCCTCGCCACTTCGTAATTGGCCTTGTCGGTGGCCAGTTCGGTCTCCGCCACCAGCAGGTCGCGCTGCGGGATGGCGCCATCTTCGTACAGGCTCTTGCGGCGCTGGTAGATCGCGTCGGCCTGCTTGTAGGCGGCCTCGGCGGCCACCAGTTGGCCGCGCGCGCGCTCCACGTCTCCGGGCAGCGTGCCCGCCACGGTCTTCTGTAAACTCGCTTCGGCGTCCGCGACGCCAGCCTGCGCCTCGGCCTGCCCGGCCACCAGGTCGCGCGCCTCCAGCTCGGCCAGCGCCTGGCCCGCCTGCACCGTGTCGCCCTTCTTCACCAGCAGCCGTTTGATCGGCGCCGCGAAGCGCGCCGCCACACCCGCCTGCTGCCCCGCGAACAGCGTCGCCGGCCCGCTGATGCTCTCCTCCACGTCCTCGATTGCGGCCTGCGCGGTCTTCACCTCGATCACCGGCTTGGCCTCGCCCTCGTCCTTCTTGGCGCAACCGCCCAGGAACAGCAACTGGCCCAGCAGAGCCGCGGCGGTCACGGTCGGGAATATGCGTTTCATTGTCCTGAAGCCACCTCGAGATCGGCCCGCGCGTTCCAATACGCGGAGATGGCCGAGAAGTAGTTGCCGCGGGCCTGCGCCAGTTGCGACTGCGCCGCCACAACGTCCAGCGCCAGCCCCTCCCCGCCCTCGTACCGCACCTGCGCCAGCCGGTAGTTCTCCTCCGACAGGCGCACCTGCTCGCGCGTGGTTTCGATCTGCGCCCAGGTCGAACGCACGCGCGCAATGGCCGTTTGGTAGTCGCGCGATAGCTCGCGCCGCGCCATCTCGCGCGAGATGTCGAACGACTCCAGCCGCACCTGCGACTGCTTGGTCGCGCTCCAGGCCTTGAGCCAGTCGAAAATCGGCACGTTTACCGTCGCGAAGAACGCCTGGCCGCGGTAGGACCAGCTGTAGCGCGGGGCGTCAATACCGTATTGCCAGTTCAGCGAAGCCTGCGGCAGCAGGTCGGACCGGGCGCGGCTGACATCGGCCCGCAGCCCCAGTCGCTGCGCGTCGAATATCTGAAACTCGGGTCGCCGCATGTATGCGTCGCTGGCCGGCGCGGGCTCCGGCTGCGGCAATGGGGCGTCGAATGGATCCACTACATTCAACGGCGCGCTGGCATCGGCGGTCCAGTAGGATGCCAGGTCGTGGTTGGCCGTCTCGGCGTCGAGTTCCGCGCCCTCGAGCGCCTGCTGCAGAAACGCGCCCTCCGCCTGCGCCTTCACCACGTCGGCCCGCGCCGCCTCGCCGCCGGCGTTCAGCTTGCGCGTCCGTTCTTCGAAACTCCGCGCCTCGGCCAGCGTGCTTTTCGCGACCCCCACCAGCCGCCGCGCCAGCACCAGCCGGTAATACGCGGCCGTCACTTCCCGCCGCAGATCGCGCTCGGTCCGCTTCACATTCAGCCGCGCCGCCTCGCGCTCCGACCGCGCCCGCGCCAATTCCGCCCGCAGCCGGCCTGAAGTGTCGATGGGCATGGAGGCCCCGAACTGTGTCACGTACTCATGCACCGCGTTCAACGCAATAAACTGCTGCTGCGAGCTGTCCGTTCCGCGCGCTGGCGTGTTGTAGGTAAACCCGCCCGCAGCCTGCACCTGCGGCAGGAATCCAGCCCGCGCCCCCACCACGCCCTGCTGCGCCACCCGCAGATCGTCCCTGGCCAGATTCACCTTGCCGCGCGCATCCAGCGCCAGGCGAACGCAATCGGCCAGCGTCAGCGGCGCGCTCTGCGCCCACACTCCCGCGGCCAGCGCCACGGAAACTACACAAAATCGGAAGAGATTTCGCAAGAATTGCCTCGCCGATCGCCCGCCGGGGGCCCGTTGCGGCCCCACCTTGTGCAAGCGATCAGGATATCGAAAAAGTTACCCTTCCGAATGAACGAATCGTTCCACCACTCACCTGCGGCCGTGGCATGCTGAATAGGCAGGAGGTACCCATGCCGGGAGATCTGGGACATCTATTCGACCAACACCTCGCCGCGGCCGCGGTGCGCCTCAACACGATCATCGAGGAGCAGGCTGATCAACCCATTCGGCCCGGCGGCTGGCGGCGCAAGGAGCTGCTGGGCCACCTGCTCGATTCGGCGGCCAACAATCACCAGCGCTTCGTGCGCGCGGCGCTGGACGGCCATTACGAAGGACCGGGCTATCAGCAGGAGGCGTGGGTGCGCTTGCACGACTACGCCGGGCTGCCGTGGGCCACGCTGCTCACGGCCTGGCGCGAGCGCAACGCTCTGCTGGCGCGGGTGGTTCACAACATCGACGAGTCGAAGCTCGCGGCGCAGTGCAGGGTCGGCGCGGACCCGCCGGTCACGCTGCGTTTTCTGATCGAGGATTACCTGCGCCACCTGGAACACCACGTGGCCCAGATCACGGGCTGAGGCTCAACCCTCCGCCGGCTGCAGCATCGTCGCGCGCAAGTACAGGTAGCTGCGCACGGCTTTTTCCAGCGGCGGCATCGGCTCGATGCCCAGCGCGTCCATCTTGGCGTTGCCCAGCGCGGTGTAGCGCGGGCGCCGGGCCGGCGTGCGATACTCGCGTTCGCTGGTGGCGCGCACCTCCGGATCGAGCCCGGCGCAATGGAATATCAACCTAGCCCATTCATACCACGAGATGGGCGTTCCGCCGCCGGCATGGAAGACGCCGCGCGCGCCGCGCTCCACGAGCTCGAAGGTGGAGTGCGCCAGCGCCGGCGCGTAGGTCGGCGAGGCCACCATGTCGGCCACCACGCGGATGGGCTGATTATCCGCCGCCAGGCGCAGCATCAGCTCGATGAAGTTGCCGCGCGCGGTCTTCAGCCCGGCCAGTCCGAACACGCCCGAGGTGCGCAGGATCAGCAGATCGTCGAGGTAGGCGCGCGCGTATAGCTCGCCGCAGAACTTGGAGACGGCGTAGGCGTTCACCGGATGCGCCCGGTCTTCCTCCGTGTAGGGGCTGCCCTTGGTGCCGTCGAAGACGTAATCCGTGGAGAAATGCACCAACTTGGCGCCCGTCTGGCGGCATGCCACGGCCATGTTGCGCACCGCCAGCGCGTTGACTTCGTAGGCCGCCTGGGGCTCGTTTTCGGCCACATCCACCATGTTGTAGGCGGCGCTGTTGATCACCAGCTCGGCCTCGCTGGTGGCGATGACGCGCTCCACCAGCGCCGCGTCGGTAATATCAACGCCGCTTCTGTCGTAGGAGAAGACCGTGAAGCCGCGCGAGGCGAATTCGCGCTGGATCTCAAAACCGAGCTGGCCCGCGCCGCCGAATATGATCGCTTTCCTGCTCATGATGCACTTGAACTATACCGCATCGGAAAGCGCCATCGGCAGACCCGGGACTGACGTCACGCTCGTTCGGCGGTCCCCACACGCCGGGCCACAGCGAGGGCGCTACAGCCCCGGGCCGGGGTCTGAAGATCACTTCCGGCTAAGCCGGCCAATTGGGGGGGCTAGGGTCGCAGCTTTGTCTGATATCCGCGCTGTGAACATGCCAGGCATTTCTTGCAGCGGGGCGCGAAAGCCCGCGCTCGCTGCAGTGCCCGTCTGGGCCAGGGTGGGGCTGTTCTGACCACACAGGTAAACCGCATCGTGGCTACGAGCCCGGCGCGGGCCGATCCTGTTCTTTCTGTTCTCTGCGCCGGCGGACGTGTTGCGGCAGCAGGTGACCCGGCTCGCCTTCGCGGGCCTCGCCGAGCAGGGCGCTGACCAGTTTGCGCAGGCTGTGCAGGCCCGAGAGGCTTTCATTCATCTCGATCAGAATCGAGTAATCACCGCAGCCTTCGTCGCGGCAGGCGATCACCTCGCCCAGCAGAATCGTGTCGTGCTGATCGATGCGCACGGGAATGCCCGGAGCAAATGGCGCGGCGCTGCGCGCCGTCATGAGCCGGGATGCCATGTGCGTCACCACGATCTCGGTGGCCATGCACGGACCTTGCAGCGGAACCAGCCGGGCCTTCCAGCTGATGGCAGGCTCTGGTTGAACGGGCTCTCGAGCTTCCATGATGGGGCATATCGGCCCCAGCGGGGGAAAGGTGAGCGATTTCGGAGCGTCCGGTGCTATTTCGAGCCGACTGCCATCCACAGCCCCAGGGCGAGCGCGGCGAAGCCGATCGCTTCCAGGGCCAGGCGCCGCAGCGCCCGGCTGCGCCAGCCGGCGTAGGCCTTGGCATTGGCCGCGGAGTGCGCGCGGCTGCGCAGATACTTCTGCCCGGCGTCGTCCGCCAGCAGGATGGAAGCCGCCAGCTCGCCGCGCAGCGCGGCATCCATTTCACGCCGCAGCTCCGGCGGAAGCTCCTCCAGCGAGGCGAAATTGCGCACCTGGCCGTCGCGGCCGGTCAGCACCAGAGTGGATCGGAAAACCGGATTGGAACGCGCGCCGGGCATCGCTTACCGCTCCCCGCCCGCGGCCGCAGGGACCGGACCCGGCGCCACGGTCTGCCGCACGCGCTCCATGACCACCTGGATGAAGCCCAGGCCGGCCTTGGACAGCGCCTTATCGCGGCGGTAGACCAGCCCCAGCCGGCGCATCAGCGGCTCCGGCGCCAGCGAGACGGCGGCGAACTGGCCCGTCTCCAGCCCCTCCTGAAAGTGCGTCTCGGCCATGAACGAGATCCCCATGCCGGCCCGCACGAAGCGCTTGATCATCTCGGTCGAATCCAGCTCCATCGAGATCTGGACCTGGTCCTCCACCGGCTCCAGCCAGGCGTTCACCTTGGCGCGCGTGGCGCCGCCCTTGGGCAGTAGCAGCAAGTGGCCGACAAGATCCTCGCAGCGCACTTCCCGCCGGCCGGCGAGCCGATGCCCGGCCGGAAGGATCAACTTGATCTCATCGGTATGAATCGGCAGCACTTGCAGTTTTTTCTCCTGGATCGGAAGCTGCGTGAATCCGAAGTCGGCCAGGTTGTCCATCACCGACTCCACCACATGCCGGCCATAGCTGCGGTCCACCAACAATTGGACGTTCGGAAAGAGCTTTTTGTATTCCGAGAAGACGGTCGGCAGGATGTAAATGCAGGTGGCCTCGTTGGCCGCGATCACCAGCTCGCCGCGCGGCACGCGCTCGAGCTCGTGGATGGCGTCCTGGGCGCGCCGCCGCAGGTCCAGGATCTGCTCGGCGTAGACGCTCAGGATCTTGCCCGCGGCGGTCAACTCAATCCGCGTCCCCAGGCGTTCGAACAGCGAGCAGTTCAGTTCCTGTTCGACCTGCCGGATCTGGGCGCTGATGGCAGGCTGGGTGCGGTAACAGGTCAGGGCGGCCTTGGAGAACGACTTCAGGCGCACAATTTCGAGGAACGTGTGAAGCTGGTCGAGATCCATTCTCCCCTTGTCGGCCTACTTATATTATCATCGGTTTTCCATTCTCGATACGGCGATCGGAGCAATCCGGGACGCGCTGGACGCGGGGGCGGCCGGCGGGTTCCAGGTGCGTGGGCGGGCCGGGGAGTGGCCGGCAGCGCGCGAGCGCCGGCAGACGGCGGTGTTTTTCCCCCGGATCCGCTTGCCGTACAGCGGAGTATGAATTACCATCGTCCCTATGGTAAAGAAGGGCTTGCTAGGGACAGCCGCCGTGGCGGCGCTGGTCTTCTCGGTCGCGCTGGGCGCGCAGAGCGGATCGAAGGAGAAGATCGAGCGGGGCCGCTATCTGGTGGAAGAGATTGGCAAATGCCAGGAATGCCACACCCCGCGCCTGGAGAACGGGCAATTCGACCGGACCAAATGGCTGAAGGGCGCGATGATCGATTTCAAGCCCACGCATCCGATGCCGAAATGGGAGGAGATGGCGCCGGACATCACGAGCACCGGCAAGGTCAAGGAGTGGGGCGAGAAGGGCCTCAGCGGATTCCTCGAAACTGGCGCCGGGCCGGAGGGGGATAAGGCCGACCCGCCCATGCCGTTTTACACCATGAAACCCGAGGACGCCGAAGCCATCGCGGCCTACCTGGGCAGTCTGAAATAGCCGGACGGCACGCGAGGATGCGCCGCTGTTGCGGCGTTTCACCGTCGCGACACCGTGTTTTGACGGTCCTTTCACGCTCCGCGGCGCAACGGCGGAGGGCTAATTCTTGCGGCCCGGCGTGGCCTTGGCGCCCGGCGTGGCCTCGGGCCCCTGGATGATCTTCATATTCGCCGGCAGGGTGAATTTTTCGTCGGTGACGCCGCTGTCAATCCGCACCGATTCGCAGAAGATCTCGTAGATGCGCTCGCCGTTGCGCTCGCGCAGCGTCACCCACGGCCATTTCACGCCCTTGGTGTCGCGGAACTTGGAGAAGACGGTCACTTCCTCGTCCCGATCGTGCGTGATCTGGTTGCGCTGGAACCACAACTGGCGCACCGGATAGTGCGTCGTTTCGTCGAAATACACCGTCACCGTGCGGTTGTCATTGTCGTAGATGTCGACCACGTCGACGGGCACGTTGTTGTACAGATCGAGGCCGCGCGACTCAAAGCCCATGCCGGGCTCCTTCAGGCGCATCCGCAGGATGTAAAAAATGTTGTGCAGCAGGCTCTCGCGATAGCGCGCGTAGTCGGCATCCTGGACCGGCTTGGCGCCGCGGTAGGTGACGTTGAAACCGCGGTTTTCGTCCAGCAGCACGTAGGCGGTTTCGTCCTTGCCGAAGACCTGGCGCTCGCGTTGGCCAATGAACGCGGCCACCGGCGGTTCGGGCGGTGTCAAATAGCGCGTGTAGATGCGCGCCAGCGACAGGCCGGATAGTTTCTCGTTGAAGAAGCTATAGGCGCGGCCATCCTCAATCCGGTCGCGCATCGCCAGGAAGGTGTCGCCGCCCAGCACGGTCAGGCTCTGCATCACCACTTCCTTGCCTTTGGCGGCGGGGTCTTCAGCGGGCGCCGGCGCGGCGGCCCGAACGGGGGAAAAAGCGGCGCACAGAGCAGCGCCAGCGAACACCAGCGAGGCGAATCTCACGTACCGATTGTAGACCGCATGCCCGGGTGGAATCAGCACCAGATTCCAGGGGCCAATCGGGATACGGGCTGGCGGCGCAGTTCCCTGCCGGCTGCAGCGCAGCGTGCCTATCCGGCGGCGGAAACACATCCCGGCGCGCCGCAGGCGGCGTAAACCGCCCACACTCCTTCGAAGACCTTGTCCCAAGTGGCGGCCTCGGCCGCGGCACGCGCCTGCACAGCCATGGCCAGGCGCGTCCCGGGCTCGCGCGCCAGGCGGGCGCAGTGCGCGGCAAACGCCTCTGGCGTGGCCCCGACCAGACCGTCCACGCCCTCCCGCACCAGATACTTCGGCCCGCCCCCGGCGGTCACCACGCACGGCACGCCCGAGGCCATGGCCTCCTGGATGACGTTGCCGTAGGTGTCGGTCTCGCTGGGGAAAGCGAACACGTCCAGGTTGGCGTAAAACTCGGCCAGGGGCACGCCTTTGAGAACTCCCGGGATCTGCAGGCGCCGCAGGTTCTGGCGCAGCCAGGGCTCCTCCTGGCCGTGACCGGCGATCCAGATTTCGTAATTCGCGACAGCCTGGCGTTCCAGCTCCTCCTCCACCGTCTTGAGCCAGCGCACGCCTTTCTCGGGCGACAGCCGCCCGGCGAACCCGATGCGCACCATGTCGTCCTGGCGGTTGCGGCGGGAAGGGTGATAGAGCTCGGTGTCGACGCCGCGTTTCATGAGCGCGCTGGGCCGTTTGGTGAAGCGTTCCAGCAGCGCGGTCAGCTCGGGGTTCGGGGCCAGGGTCCGCCGGGCGAATTTGTAAAACTGCATCGTCGTCCGTAGCGACAGGTTCTCGGCCGTGCGGCCGGCAGCCGCGGCGACGCCGGACGGGAGCCAGCCCAGCTTCTGACGCAGCCGGCGTCCGCCGTACTCATGAATATTGGTATGCCATGAAGCGACCATCGGAACGTGGTAGCGGCGCGCGGCCCAAACGCCCAGGATGCCGAGATGGCTCGGGCCGGTGACATGGACCACCTCGGGTTGAAAACGATCCAGCTCGGCGATCAGCAGCGGCCGATGGCGCAGAAAGCGCAGGTCGAAGCGCATGTCGGCTTCGAGCCAGAACGAATAGCGGCTTACGGCCAGCTCGACGCGGCGCACCGCGCCCTGGTCCGCGCAATGCGTCTCGGGACCAGTGTGGACGCTGAGCAAGGGCAGGCCGCGGCGCTGGGCGAAGCTCTCCAGCATGCGGCTGGTGAGAGCGACACCGTTGACTTCGTGGAAGCTGTCGGCGAAAAAGGCGACCCGCGGCACAGCGTTACCGCATTATGCCAGTTCCTGGACCGGAGGCGTCAACTGCCGCAGCGCAGCGTGCAGGCCGCGGCTCTCGAGCAGCAGGCAAGCCCCGACAAAACCGCGGACGATCAGCGGCTGGTAGTTATCGGGCCAGATGCTGGAGAGGGATTCGACGGCCCCCGTTCTTGAATCGCGGTAGAAAACGCGATCGCTCCAGCGAACCCAGCCGTGGGTGTGCGCCTCGTTGTCCCGCATCACGTCGGCGACCATTTTCATGATGCGCGCCACGATCGGCTCACGGTACTGCGGCATGACCAGCACGTGCGAGCGGCCGTAGTCGCGGACCTCCTCGACGAATTCGCTGAAGGTGTCGGAATTGGTGAGATTGATCAGCGCGTTAGGCTCGCAGCAGTGGCGGTCGCCACCGGAGATGACCGGGCGCTCCATCGACTCGGCCAGCGCGATAACCCGCCGGTTCTCGCTCCAGGGGCGGATTCCATTCAGCTCGAGAGCGTGCAGGAACGGCCTGTAACGGCGTATAAACTCTTCCGCGATGCAATTGTGAAGCTGCTTGCCGACGCCCTTTTCGTCCCAATAAGGATGGTTGAGGACGACCAGCGTGTCGGGCTCCTCGTTGAGCCAGGCCAGCATGCTCTCGACGTCGTCTTCGCACGGATCGGCGGTGAAGGCGGCCAGCGACTCC
>Ga0074045_10004840_pt1 | contig 11840 bp, 13 predicted proteins | sample BogForMeECP23OM2_FD_94442 | JGI IMG/M metagenome (GOLD analysis project Ga0074045, IMG submission 94442) | Bog forest soil microbial communities from Calvert Island, British Columbia, Canada - Bog Forest MetaG ECP23OM2 | ecosystem: Environmental > Terrestrial > Soil > Wetlands ...
AGGAGGGTCAGATGGGGGGCACAGAGACCACCACCTTGACCGCGGCCCAGATGCCGTCGCACTCGCATTCGGTGGGCGCGACAGAGACCGCGACCACGAACGATCCCAAGGGCGCGGTCCCGGCGAAGTATATAAGTCCCGCGGCCGGCGCTCACGTCTATGGGGCACAGTCCGACGGGACGGCAATGAATAGTGCCATGATCGGCGCAAGCGGAGGCGGGCAGCCGGTCAGCACTTTGCAGCCATATCTGGTGATCAACTACATCATCGCGCTGCAAGGAATCTACCCGTCGCGAAACTAGTCAGGATCCGGAGCGCCATTCGAGTTCGAGGTGAGTGGCGCGCCGGGCCGTTTCGCGGAATCCGAGCCGCTGGTAGAGTCCCAGGGCAGGATTGCTGTGCCAGACGCTCAAGCGCAGGGGTAGGCCTGCGCTTTCGGCCTCGGAGATGAGCGACTTCAACACAGCAGACGCAATCCCCCGGTGCTGCATTTCGGGAGCGACTGCGATATCGACGACCCGAAGTTCGCCGGCTTCGCGATTCAGCAGAAGCCGGCCCGCGGCCTGTCCGCCAAATTCAACCATAAAGTGCTGGGAGCGCGGGAAGCGGGCAGCGTAGTCGCGGGACTGCGCTTGATACTGGAGGCGCAACAGGGTCTCGCGCTGTGCTTGCGGCAGGGGAGCGAATTCGGCTTCACGGGAAGCGCAGAAGAGAGCGAACAGGAAGGCTTCGTCTTCGGGGCGTTCCGGGCGGAGATGGATCACCTGAGAACCAGTGCTTTTCTCGAGTCATTCTATCTGAATGCGCACGGTGCGGCGCATCCCTGGGGGCGGCTGTTGTACTCTGGGAAGATCAACAACGGTGAGAGCATATTTTCGCGGAGGAAGGCGTGCTGATCCGGCCATTGCCGTTGCTCAACTTCTTCGTCGTGATGGTGATGTTCTCCATCGGGCTGCGGGTCAGCGGCGGAGAGCTGCTCGAGGTGGTACGCAACCGCAGGCTGCTTACGCGCGCGCTGCTGGCGAATTGCCTCCTGATACCGGCCATCGGCTTTCTGCTGGTGCGCATCTTCCCGCTTACGCCCGACGCGAGTGTCGGCATCCTGCTGCTGGCGGCCATCCCGGGTACCCCCATCGCCTTGCAATTCACTCGCACGGCGAAGACACGCCTGGCGGCTGCAGCCGCGATGATCTTCGTGCTTTCCCTGGTGAGCCTCGCCATGGCCCCGCTGGCCATCGAAGTGATGCCACAGGCGGCCCAGCGCAGCCAGCGGCCAATACTCAACCTGGTGGCCAGTATTGTGCTCTTTATCGGTCTGCCACTATGCGCCGGATTATGGGTTGCGCGGCGCGCACCGAAGATTGCGCCCAGGATGGTGCTGCCATTGGGCATTCTGGCAAGCATTGTGTTTGTTTTCCTGATGTGGGAGACGCGCCTGGTGCGGCGCGAAGCCTTCGATGCGATTCGCGGCCGGGGAACCATTCTGGCGATGGCCCTATTGCTGCTGTTGTCGATGCTCATAGGTTGGTTCAGCGGTGGCCCCGACTCCGAGTCGCGCAAGGTGCTGGCAACCTCGACCGGCATGCGCAGCGTGATCGTCGTACTGTATATCGCGCGTTATTGTTTTCCCGGGACAAGCGTCTACATGGTGCCGATCGTGTATTTGTCGCTGATGGTGCCGACGAATCTACTGTTCCATCTGGCGTATACGGGATGGCATAAGTGGCGGCCGGCGGCGGGGTAACGGTGAAACTTTAAGTGAGGAATTGTGCCGTCCCTGAAGGAACTCGTGTTATTTTTCGCACTCTACCCAGCACTCCGCCTGCGGCTCCGTGCTGGGCTAGACTGAGCCGCCCCCTGCGGGGGCTGGGTTTGCAGCAAGCTTGATCGCATTCTCTCCCTTGACTTTTTAGTATGCGACCCAGACAGGCATGGGTGGCGAAAAGCGAACGGCGAGAACACTACACCCGCTACAATCGTGTGCGATGTCGTTTCGCTTTCAGATAGAGGCGCGTGACGGAGCGGCGCGCGCTGGACGTTTCTTCACCCCCCACGGCGAGGTGCAGACGCCGGTCTTCATGCCTGTGGGCACGCTGGCAACCGTGAAGGGCGTGCCACAAGACACGCTGGAAGAGCTGCGCGTCGAGATCCTGCTGAACAATACCTACCATCTTTATTTGCGGCCGGGGGTCGAGACGGTCCGTCAGCTTGGCGGCGTACAGAAGTTCATGGCATGGGACCGCCCTATCCTGACCGACTCGGGTGGCTTCCAGGTATTCAGCCTCAGCGATCTGCGCAAGGTGACCGAAGAGGGCGTGGCGTTCCGCTCGCACCTCGACGGCTCGGCGCACTTTTTCAGCCCGGAGAGCGCCATCGCCGCCGAGATCGGGCTGGGCGCCGACATTATTATGGCGTTCGACGAGTGCACCGAGCATCCGGCGGAGTACAAACGGACGCAGGACTCGATGGAGATGACGCTGCGCTGGGCGCGCCGCAGCAAGGAGTATTTCGAGGGGCACAAGTGGGAGACGCCGTGGTTCAGCGTCACGCGCGGACTAAAGTCCGTGCCGGACAGTAATAACAACGCACCTAACGGCACGGCTGAAGCCGTGCCGCTTCAAAGCGATGTTGAACCGGGGCAAACGCAAACGCTGTTTGGCATCGTGCAGGGCGGAATGTTTCCTGACTTGCGTCGCGAGTCGGCGCAGCGGACGGTCGAGCTTGACTTCCCGGGATACGCGATCGGCGGGCTGAGCGTAGGCGAGCCGCGTCCCATGACCTATGAGATGGTGGACGCCGCGATTGGTTTCCTGCCGGAGGACAAGCCCCGCTACCTGATGGGCGTAGGCACGCCGGAGGAGATCGTTCATTATGTGGCCGCAGGCGTGGACATGATGGACTGCGTGCTGCCGACGCGGGCGGCGCGTCACGGATTGCTGTTCACCTCCGAGGGGCGCCTGACCATCAAGAATGCGCGGTTTGCGGCCGACGAAGGCCCGATAGATCCCGCCTGCCCGTGCAAGGTTTGCGCTCGCTACTCGCGGGCTTATCTGCGGCACCTCTATGCGTCGAATGAGCTGTTGGCGCAGACGCTCAATACCATCCACAATCTGGCGTACTACCTTGACACCATGAGGAGGGTGCGGCAAGCTATAATACTTGGGGATTTCGCAAAGTTTCTGTCGAGTGTCCGGCCCCCGCATCTGACACCCCAAACCGCGCAAAAGCGGCGCGGCTTGGGGGCCCCGGAGATCTGAGCGTTCCTTGTCAGCCATTGGTTAATCGGGCCGGTTGCCCGGCGGGAGCGAATGCATAGCTCGTCGGACCCAGATTTCGGCGAAACGCGATATTATATAAAGATAGGGCTGCGTTTCTGAACCGCCGTGGCGGGCCAGTGTGTTGGCTGACAAGTACCTTGTGTTCAGTTGGAACTCCCTGAAACATCCCAGAGTGTCCCGGAATTTGGAGGGTAACAGCGCGCCCTTCGGCAAGCTCAGGGCAGGCTCTGAAGGCGCGCCCCTTCAGACAAGCAAATTCCGGCGATGGTTCCCAAGGAAAGTCGAAGCAAATGGTTAGACTGACAGGTTTGTTCGCGCAGGGCATCGGGGGCGGGTCGGCCCCGATCCTGATGATGGTTGCGATCTTCGCAATTGTCTATTTTCTTTTGATCATGCCGCAGCAGCGCCGCCAGAAGAAATGGCAGGCCATGCTGAAAGAAATCAAGCCAGGCGACAAGGTGGTCACCAGCGGGGGTCTGACGGGGGTCATCATGTCCGTCAAAGATGATGCTGTAGTCCTGCGGGTCCCGCCGGACAACATCAAACTGGAAATTGCCCGTTCCTCCATCGTCACTTTAACGACCGCGGAGGGCTCCTCCAAGGCTTAGTAGGGTTGCCGTTTTCTCATGAACAAGAATCTTCTCGCCAAGACAATTCTGATTATTGCGGTGCTGATCGTCTTTCTGTTCGGCATCTTCGGCCTTCCGGGCAGTTTGAGCGGCAGAGGTTTGCTGGCATCACTGCAAAGCCGCATCCATCTCGGACTCGATCTGAAGGGTGGGACCCACCTGATTCTGCAGGTGCAGGTCAACGATGCCGTCAACGCCGACACCGATCGCGTGGTCGACCGGCTGAAGGAAGCCCTGACGAAGGCGAATATCGCCTTTGGAGAAATCTCCAAGCCTGATCCGCAGGGCCATCCCGAGCTGATCCAGGTCAAGGGCCTGCCGCCGGAGCAGGCTTCGGAACTACGCCGCATCGTCAGCGAAAAAGCGCCGGAGTACGACCTGGCATCGGGAGCCGAGAACTCGTGGACGCTCACCATGAAGCCGTCGGTCGCCAACGACACCAAGAAAAAAGCGGTGCAGCAGGCGATCGAGACCATCCGCAACCGAATTGACCAGCTTGGCGTTTCCGAGCCGGTGATTCAGGAGCACGGCCTGGGTGATTACCAGATTCTGGTGCAACTGCCCGGCGTGGACGATCCGGCACGGGTGAAAGAAATTATGCAGTCCACTGCCATGCTGGAAATCCGGCAGGCGGTCGGCGGGCCTTATCCCAGCGAACAAGCGGCGATGCAGGCGACTGGCGGCGTGCTTCCGCCCGACACGGTGCTGATGAAGGGAAACAGTCTTCATCCGCAGAGCGGGGAGGAGAACCCCGAGGTGTACTGGGTCATCAGCCGCGTGTCGGCGGTGAGCGGAGGCGATCTGCGCACGGCCGATGCAAGCCATGATGAGAATGGGCGCGCGGACGTCAACTTCACTCTGACGGGCGACGGCGGGCGGCGTTTCGCTGCCTTCACCGGCGCGCACGTCAATGACAAGCTGGCAGTGGTGCTCGACAATCGGGTGAAGTCGGTAGCCACCATCCAGGAGCAAATCCACGACCAGGGCCGCATCACCGGATCCTTCACGCCGCAGGAAACCCAGGACCTGGCACTGACATTGCGTTCGGGCGCGCTGCCGGCGGGTATTAAATATCTGCAAGAAGTCACCGTCGGGCCGTCGCTGGGCGCCGATTCAATTCGGCAGGGCGTGCGCGCGGCGATCATCGGCATGATCGCGGTCATGGCATTCATGCTCTTCTATTACCGCGCGGCGGGAATCAACGCAGACCTGGGACTGTTCCTGAACCTGGTCATCCTGCTGGGTTTCCTGGGATTCACCGGCGCAACCCTTACGTTGCCGGGAATTGCGGGCGTCATCCTGACCGTCGGTATGGGCGTGGATTCCAACGTCCTTATCTTCGAGCGCATCCGCGAAGAGTTGCGGCACGGCAAGACGCCGCCATCGGCGGTGGACCAGGGCTTCGCCCATGCCTGGACGACGATCATCGATACTCACGTCACGACGATCGTCTCGGCCATCATTCTGTTTCTGTTCGGGACCGGCCCGGTACGCGGGTTCGCCGTCACGCTCAGCTTCGGTCTGGCGGCCAACCTGTTCACGTCGGTCTTCGTTTCGCGGGTCATTTTCGAGTCCATTCTGAACCGCCATCAGCGTGGCGAGGCATTGAGTATTTAATGGGATTTAGCACAGAGGCACTGAGGCACAGAGAAGCAAAGAATTTGAAATGAATATTCCGAACTCATTGATCGGGTGACAGAGTGAATTCCTGGGGGATTCGGACGGCGAGCACCGTGAGACAACTTTTTATGAGAAATCCGTGCCCTCCGTGCCTCCGTGGTGAGAAAATTCTGCAAGGGGCTAGCGGTGGAGTTATTTCGTAATACGAACATCGATTTTCTGGGCAAGAAGTGGTACTTCCTTGCCTTCTCTCTGATCTTCAGCGTCGCCGGACTGCTGTCCATTTTCTTCTGGCATGGCATTCCGCTGGGCGTGGAGTTCCGGGGCGGTACTCTGGTTTACGTCAAGTTCGCCCAGACTCCCGACCTCGACCAGGTCCGCCAGGCCATGGATAAAGCGGGGCTTAAGAACCCGCGAATCCAACGCTTCGGTCCGGTTTCCGACAACGAGGTCCTGATTGATCTGGGCTTGCAGGAAACCAGCGAGTCTGCGCTCGATAAGGGGAAGAACGCTATTATCCAGGCGCTGCAGACCGAGAATCCGGCCAATCAGGGCAAGCAGGACCTGAACAACAGCGGCGCGGCGACGTTAGAGCTGTACCTGCTGCAAAAGGACCCGCTGCATCTGGGCACCGACGCGGCCACGCAGTACCACGCCATGGCGCAGAAGATAGAGGATTTTCGCAACAAGGAGCGCGGCGGAATTCTGACTTCAGTAGACGATCTGCGGGGAGTGGTGCCGCCGGAAGTGGCCAGCGCGGTGCAGCAGGACTTCTTCACCTCTAATTTTGTGGTGCGCAATGTGGAGATAGTGGGGCCGCAAGTGGGTGGCCAGCTTCGCCATCAGGCGATCATGGCGACCCTGTACTCGCTGGCTGGAATGCTGGTTTACCTGTGGTTCCGTTTTGAGATGATCTACGGAGTGGGCGCGGTTGTAGCCTGCTTCCACGACACCATCATCACGGTCGGCTTCTTCTCTCTGCTGAATAAAGAAATCAGCCTGACGGTCATCGCTGCCATCCTGACCCTCATCGGCTACTCGATGAACGACACCATCGTTGTTTTTGACCGCATCCGGGAGAACATTAAGCTTTTGCGGCGCGAACCTCTGGCCGACATTGTCAACAAGAGCATCAACCAGACGCTGAGCCGGACCATCCTCACCTCGGGATTGACCTTTTTGACCGTGCTGTCGTTGTACGTGTTCGGCGGCGAGGTCCTGCGCGGATTTTCTCTGGCGTTGGTGATTGGCATCCTGATTGGGACCTATTCCTCGATCGCGGTTGCAGCCCCGATGCTGGTGGCTTATCAGGACTGGCGGTCGCGGCGGGCAGGAGAGGCAGTCGCAAGAAGCTTGAGTACTCCGCGGAACAAAGCGCAGAACAAGGTGAAGGTCAAGGCTTAGGGAAGGTCTGATTAAGTCAGTTGGGCGTCCCTGAGGGGCTAAAGCCGGGCCTAATATCAGGCATTTACGGACAGCCTGAAGGCCGTCCCCTTCAAAGAGCTAAACTTAATCAGAGTTTCCTTAGGCAGGCTTGGGAGATTGAAACCGCAGATCGGGACGATTCCCCGGCTAGGTGAGTGTGCAATTTTCGTACAGGGGTGTATACTTCGGGACGCTATTGCAGAGCAGGTTTGAGGACCGCCCAAGTGTTTCCGCGGGCTACAGATTTCGGTAGGCCCTTACGGTTGCAAGGAGCAAAAATCGTAAGTCCGGTGTCTAAGTAATTTTAAGCTTTCGACGGAGAACAGGCCATGTTTGAAGACAGCCTTGTGGAATCGGGAGGCAAGCTCAGGACTAAGCGGGGCGCGACTACCGTGCTCTCGTTTGTACTGCAAGTCTTGCTGATAGGCGTGCTCGTATTATTGCCATTGATCTTCACGGAGGCCCTGCCGAAGCAGCAGTTGATGACATTTCTGGTTGCACCGCCGCCGCCGCCGCCCCCTCCGCCACCGCCGGCAGCTACTCCTCCCGTTCACGTGGTGAAGCCGCAGACCGAACTGGACAACGGGCAGTTGCGCACCCCGGTGGCGATTCCGAAAAAGATCGAGATGATTAAAGAAGATGAGCCCCCGCCGAGCGCAGGAATGGCTGGCGTCGTGGGTGGTGTCCCGGGCGGAGTTCCAGGAGGCGCCATGGGCGGGGTGTTGGGCAGTGTTATCGGCAATGTTCCGGCCACAGTGCCCAAGGCAGCGACCCCGCAGCGTGTGCGCGTGTCCCAAGGCGTATCGCAAGGCTTGCTGATTCACAAGGTGCAGCCGACGTATCCGCCGCTGGCCCGGCAGGCGCGTGTTCAGGGTACGGTTGTTCTGCAGGCATTGATCGGCAAGGACGGTACGATTCAGAACCTGCATGTGGTAAGCGGACACCCGATGTTAACGTCTTCCGCGCTGGAAGCCGTGAAACAGTGGCGCTATAAGCCCTACTACTTGAACGGCGAGCCGGTGGAAGTGGAGACTACGGTAAACGTGAATTTCACGTTGGCGGGCGGTTAGAAGGCTTGGAGGATGGCGGTTAGGTTGTGCTTGGGGTTGGCCGCGGTCTCCAGGTCGCGACCGTGTTTTGATTGCTGATTTCTTCGCGTGCGGCTTGCCGTGGTGGGACGCCTGCGGGAAATAAAGTTTGACCGAGAAGTTCGAATCACCGGTAGTACCGATTTTGGTCTGCTGTATCCAAAGTTCCGAGGAGGAAAAGTCGACTCATGTTTCTAGCTAACATTGCAACCTACGCTCTCAGCCACGTGCCCGCGGCGGCGGCCTGGATTTTTCAGGAAGCCACCGTGGGTTGGGACCCTATCTCCCTGTGGAAGCAGATGGGATGGGCGGCCAGAATCGTCGTCATCATCCTGTTCATCATGTCAGGATGGTCGATCGGCGTGATGATTGATCGCGCGATGGCGTTCAGCGCCGCGCGTAAACAGTCCCGCGCCTTCGCTCCCGCCGTTGCCGGCGCTCTGCGTGAAGGCAAGATCGACGAAGCGATCAAGGTGGGCGAGCGCAATAAGAAGAGCCACCTGGCCAAGGTGGTCACCGCCGGCCTAATGGAGTTCAAGGCCCACGGCGAGTCCACCGACATTCCCGGGGAGCAGATTGAAGCCTCCCAGCGCGCTCTGGAGCGTGCCGAAGCCATCACCCACGCCGAGTTGAAGCGTGGCTTGGGCGGCCTGGCAACCATTGGTTCGACTGCGCCCTTCGTGGGCCTGTTCGGAACGGTGGTGGGCATTCTCAATGCGTTTAAAGAGATTTCGACGCAGAAGGCCACTGGCCTGGGCGCTGTCGCCGGCGGTATTTCGGAAGCGCTGGTGACCACAGCCATCGGACTGTTCGTCGCCATTCCGGCTGTCATGATGTTCAACTACTTCACCAACAAGGTGGAAGCTTTCGACGTGGAAATGGACAACAGCTCCAGCGAGCTGATCGACTATTTCCTGAAGAAGCGGAGCGTCCACCGGTAGCTGGCGGTCCAGCGCCTTTGGCGCCAGCCCAGCTGGAAGGAGGTTGAACTCTATGGCAATGGCGGTACGCAACGAAGGGTCCAAGGTCAACTCCAACATCAACGTCACGCCCATGGTGGACGTGATGCTGGTGTTGCTCATCGTTTTCATGGTGATCACGCCCATGTTGCAGCATGGCGTGAGTGTTGACATGGCAAAGGTCAATAGTCCGACACCGATGCCGGATGCCGATAAGGAAGACTCATTGCTCGTGGCTGTTATGCGGGACGGGCAGATCTACTTCGGCACCGACCGCGTGAAGGCTGACGAGCTCACCGCCAAGGTGAAAGACCGCCTGGCCAATAAGGCGGACAAGCGGGTCTACATCAAGGCTGATGCTCGGGCCAAGTACGGCAACGTGGTGGACGTGGTGGACAACGTGCGGTCGGCCGGGGTCGACGATGTAGGCCTTTTGACCGAGCAGATCCAACAGGGCGCGGCCGGCAAGAAACCGCCGGCGACGGGAGCCCAGTAACGGGAGTAACTTATGTCAATGGCAATGGGAGGGTCCAGCGGACCCTCAGCGGACATAAATGTAACGCCGCTGATTGACGTGTTGCTGGTGCTGCTCATCGTTTTCATGGTGATCACGCCGCTAACGCCGAAAGGTCTGGACGCGCTGGTTCCCCAGCCGCCCAAAGACCAGCAGAAACAGCCGCCTCCGAGCGACCGCACGATTGTTGTGCAGTTGCTGAAAGGCAGCGGCGACAAGGCCGCGTTGAAGATCAACCAGGACGACGTCACGTGGGAGAACCTTGAAGGCCGTTTGAACGACATTTTCAAGACCCGCGCGGAAAAAGTGATGTTTGTAAAGGCGGATCCGGACCTTACGTTCAATGAAGTGGCGCAAGTCATCGATACCGCGCATGCCGCCGGTGTCGATAAAGTGGGCTTGATTACTGCCAAGATCGAAGCTGGCAATTAGGCGTTCCTCGGAAGCAGGAAACACGATTCGGGCATTACTCTTACTCCCTGGACGGGCGGGAACGTCGTGCAGCGACTGTCCCGCCCTCCCCCGGAACCCGAACGATCCTAACGGAGAGTGACATCAAACATGAAAATATGCGGACGGGTATTGACGGTGCTGGCCGTGCTGCTTGTGCTGTTCTCGGCCGTGGGTTGTAGCAAGCTGAGAGCGCGCGACCAGCTTAACAAGGGCGTGCAGGCCTATAAAAACGCAAAATACGAAGACGCAATCGAACATTTCAAGAACGCTGTGGAGATGGATCCCAGTCTTATCAATGCCCGCCTTTATCTGGCCACAGCCTACGCTCAGCAATATATTCCGGGCGCCGATTCGCCGGACAACAATCGCTATGCCGAGCAGGCCATCGATGTCTTCAAGCAGGTGCTGGACCTGCATCCGCCGAAGGAGCAGCAGGTCCATAGTTTGAAGGGCATTGCCTCGTTGTACTTCAACATGAAGAAATTCGATCTGGCCAAGGACTATTACCAGAAGGTTGCGGAGCTGGACCCCAACGATCCGGAAACCTATTACTCCATCGCGGTCATCGATTGGACCCAGGCGTACCAGCGTCGCATGGACGAGCGTGCCAAGCTCGGCCTGAAGCCGACGGACGATCTCAAGGACAAGAAGGACTGCGCGGAGCTGCTCAAAATCATCAAAACCCAGAACCAGCCTGCAGTGCAAGATGGAATCGAGAAGCTGCAAAAGGCGATCGAATTGCGTCCGGATTACGACGACGCAATGGCATACCTGAACCTGCTTTACCGCGAACAGGCCGACCTGCAGTGTGACAATCCGGATGCCCGCAAGACCGACCTCAAGACCGCCGATGACTGGGTAGACAAGACCATGGCCACCAAGAAGGCCAAAGCGGAAAAAGCCGGACCCAGCGGCGTCGTGACCATGCAGTAGCAAGCTGTTGGTAGTGCGAGATGGTGTTTCCTCCGATGCGCCCCTCCGTGAGGAGGGGCGTGTTGCTCACAGACCCGATAGTGCTCTCTAGTTTTTGGGGATAGAATGTAGAGCATGATGGCAACGACAACGGCGATCAGCGTTGAGGAGTACCTCAACAGCAGCTATGAGCCAGACATGGAGTATATCGACGGGAGGCTCGAGGAGAGGAATGTGGGCGAGATCGAGCACTCGGATGTAATTGCGGCCATCATGTATTGGTTCCAACAACACGCCACGGAATGGGAAATTTGGGTTCGGCCCGATGTGCGGATGCAAGTCAGTCCAGCCCGTTTTCGCGTGCCGGATATTGCCCTTTGCGCCCGTTCCAGCAAGGACAAGCGCATTGTACGGGAAGCGCCGTTGGTGGTCATGGAGGTCCTGTCTCCGGAGGACCGTATTAGCCGCTATCACCAGCGTATTGCTGATTACCGCGCCATGGGCGTTCGGGGTATCTGGGTGATCGATCCGGAAAACCGCCGCGGTTGGGACTGCTCAACCGGCAACTGGATCGAGACTACAGATTTCCGGTTGCCGCCGGTCGTTATGAACTTGGCGGAAGTATTGGTGGGATTGCAGGCTTAAGCCATTTTTTGGATTTGCACGACCGGCGGCCCATCTTCCGCCTCTTCACGCCCCTAGAAACGAGGTTGATCTTTCGTCACACAGGCCTGTGACGTAACTCCTCCCCTTTTGTGACCCATGCAGTACAATCCTTCTTTTCGTCGCCCCCTATGTTCAAACGAGTCCTGATTGCCAATCGCGGCGAGATCGCCGTACGCATCATCCGCGCCTGCCGCGAGATGGGTATCGAATCGGTCGCCGTCTTTTCTGACGTGGACCGCAAGGCGCTGCACGTTCGCAAAGCCGACTACGCCTACCATATCGGACCGGCCACCGCG
>Ga0074045_10004841_pt1 | contig 11839 bp, 11 predicted proteins | sample BogForMeECP23OM2_FD_94442 | JGI IMG/M metagenome (GOLD analysis project Ga0074045, IMG submission 94442) | Bog forest soil microbial communities from Calvert Island, British Columbia, Canada - Bog Forest MetaG ECP23OM2 | ecosystem: Environmental > Terrestrial > Soil > Wetlands ...
CTTTCATCGCCCGCTCCATCGCGGCCTTCGAGTAAGAATCCATGCTTCCCAGGGTCTCCTACTCTCACCGCCCGCAAAGCGGACACTTCATGTGCTATCTCAACCGGACATATCATGTGCTACCAACGTCGTGATATGACGATTGATGATGAGCCGGTCTTCTGTGTTAGTATGCGCTGGCTTATGAAAGGAGCCTCCATGAAGCGCATCAACTTGTTGGTTGGGGTCGCATTGGCACTGGGCGTCGCGTTGGGGTTGCTGGGTAGCCGGATGATGAGCGCCCAGGAGAATTTGAAAGCCGGAACCGTGTTGCAACGGACGGTGCTGAAGGGTGCTCCGGGGTGGGAAGCCATTCTGGTGGAGCGTATCCTGCCACCCGGCGCACAGAGCGGCAAGCATACGCAATCGGGCAACGAGATCGTATACATCCAGGAGGGCTCGGTGATCTTCGAGGCTCAGGGCAAGCCCGCCGTGACGTTGAAGGCAGGCGAGGCTTTCAGCACCACGGCCGGCGAAGTGCACAACGTGAAGAATGCCAGCAGCAGCGCCCCTGCAAAGGCACTGGCCTTCTACGTTGCCAAGAAGGGCGCTCGTATGGAGGACCTGTCGGTTCCGGCTAAGTAAGTACCGCACATGCACGGTTTGGTTAGAACGCCGTAGTCGATGTCTCGCCCGTGCCAGATTCTACGATAGGCAACGACCAGCTGCACATTTGCCTCGTATCTTGAAGCCTTAAGTCCCAGGCCGCTGTCTGCGCTGCATCACGATCCCTACTCGACCTATACGGAATCAAATCTGGTCACCGCCGAAATCCACCGAGTCAATGAATGACCTCTTTCGAGTCGCCAGTGTGGTGATCCTCTATCTGAAATTTCAGGAACTGATGAATTGCTGACACGGCTTCAGGATTTGTGGTCGTCATTTGCACCTCCGCTCCCTTGTCTGTGGGCTCGGCCTGATACTTGATCTGATCCTTCAGGCGCTTCATGGTGGACACCCCTGGTGGTGTCTGCGCGTGAATGAACATCGGAATGTCGAAATCGCCCTGGCTGAACAGCGTTGCAATATGGTCGAGATGCTGGCGGATGGCATCCCGGCTTACCTTGTCATTTGGGTCATCGGCTTCGGCTTCGATTCTGCCGCCATCTTTGGTGAGTGTGAAGTGATGCGTGGTCATCTGGTGCGAAAACCCCATGGCTTGATCACCGCGGGTCTCAACACTGTGCTGGTGCTGCATGTCCTGGGCCACGGCAACTGTACTAAGCAAGAGAATTGGCAAGAGCTTGAGCATGAGAGACTCCCCGTGGCGATTGGACGTACTTGGAACGCGAATGTTATAGCAAGTCCGCGCCATGACTCTTTGGAGCGCACGGGAATCAGCTGATTAAAAAAGGTCTATCTGCAAAGGAAATGACAATGTCACTAAACCTGATCCCAAACACGCGAGGAATGGCCTTCCCTTCTTGCAGAGGGACGGAGGTGATGGCGGTCATTAAGCAAGAGGGACCATTCAAACGAAAACACCTTCGAAAGTGCTCTCCAACAGCGCGCCCGTACTGGCCCATCGTCCGGCTGTCGAACGACTATGCCAGGCTCGAGCTTGATTCCGAGTGCATAACTGACCGTCATTTGTGGGCCGGGGCCCATTTTTTGTCACATTGTCGCAGGTGTGTATTCCCCGTTGAATGCAAGTTTCTTGCAAACGAAGAACTCTCATTCGCACGGCGCAACTCAACCGGAACGGTCCCTCAAACCCGTTGCGAAACGGCATCCTCCCAAGCCTGGAAGTAGCTCAACTCCATCACGCCGAGCATTCGCATTCCGACGTCTGATTGCTTCGTATTGCTCCCGCTTCGCGACAATCTAGCCTTCGCAGTGATACCAGTGATACCATTTTTTGAGGGATATGAGCCAATAGGAGAAACTATAGAAGCGCAGGTGTACTACGTATGAATCAAGTAAGTTGCTGTGTTGCAAGTATTTTAGAGCGATCTCGATGATCCACCACAGGTTAGCTGTTTCGGCGGTAATCGAATCCCTCCCTCTCCGCCAGTATTCTTAGTACCTTTGTTTAACTTGGCACCACGTGATACCTACTGTCATACCTAAAGCCGAAGGGTTTTCGGCGGTGAAATCGAACCTCCTCTCTCCGCCATGTTTTTGCCAACACCGACCGTCCGTCGGCCGGTAAGACTTCTGTGACTCATCGCCGATCGGCACCTCTTTCTTTGGCAGCTCTTTTGGGTACACCTTCGATACATCGGAACCAAATGGTCTCCGCTTGTTGCTTCAAAGCCGGATCGTGAAGTTCGCTCTCGTCTGAGCATGAGTCCATCGCGACAGCGGCAGAAAAACCCTCAACGTTAGAGAGGAGAACGTCACCTGCGCGGAGAGGTTATAGTGCGCAAGAGGTTCTCACGCGGCAAGCTCCTGCACTTCACCGCGAACCTGCAGGTTGGATTGATTGGCATGGAAGCCTGCGGAGGAGCCCATTTTTTGGCCGGGCACTGTGCGAACAGGGTCATGAGGTAGGGCTGATGCCGGCGCAGTATGTAAAGCCGTATGTGAAGACCAATAAGAACGACTACATCGCAGCGACTGCATATCCAGCTGCTCTTTGCTCTTGATCGGTACCAAGCGCATGCTCGGACGGGTCGGGTCAAAGCTTCTGCGATCGCCTCTGCATCGCATCGGGCACGGGAGCGCTGGGTGATGCGGCGCACGGCGGTGGTCAACCAGATGGGCAGCTTGCTGCTGGAGCGTGGCACATCAACACAGGCCAATCGAGTCCTCGAATTCGCTGCCGAATCTGGTCGGCTTGGAAGCCAAGCTCGAAACCTCGATCTCAACGCACCTTATATCCGTTCACACGCGTAGCGGTCGAAGGATCGTTCCGATCGTCGCGCCACGTGGGGTGGTTGAAGTGAATGACAAAATCACCGTTATAAGAGACGACACCATTGTTGAAAGTCAGTCTGCCGACGCGATGCCAATTGCTGAAGGTGCGCCATTGCCAGACTGGCGTACCCTGCGTGGATCCTTCATCGGTGACTTCGATATAGAAGGTGAGAGTGCGTTTCGGCGTGGCATCGCCCGGGTCAAAAATCTGTGCCATGATTTCATCCCGAAAATCCAATGCTTTCCCCTCAATCCTGGGTTGTTCCGGCGCGACCAAGAGGCGCATAAACTCAGGACTTCTTGTGGGTTCCGTCTCTGGTTTTCCAAGCTCAGCGATTTGGTATAGTTGGCGGTGCGTAGGCTCCTTATCAACGCGCTGAAAGAGCGCACCCGTAACCAGCAAAATCGGCACCCCACTACCACGACGCCAGGCATGAACATCGGGAGCGTTGCGCAGCTCCGCATCGTTTATGTAGTCAGTATGTTCTCCGGCGATGTCTTGTTGGGTAATGAAGCTGGCGCTACGAAATGGCTGTGGGTGGTTCGCGTCCGTCGTGGGAAACAGCTTGCCCACCAATGCCAACGAACGAGTATGGCCACGCCGTGTCTCTGTGCAGCAAGTGGAGTACCGTCCCACCACCAGCGCTTTGCTTCCCTTACGGAAATAGCCGGAATGTGTTGTTTCCTCCGTGATTTCCCAGACGCCGGTAAGACACACGCCGTTCGGATGAAGCAATCGCCGAAAACCCTTCCCGTCCGGGCCCCAGCGCAAATCAGCATGCGAATCGACGGCTCGTTCAGTGGCCTGACGAAAAAGGTAATGCTTTCGCAACGACAGGATGCCGCGCAGAACGCTGGGCAGAGTAACTTCATAGATCGGCAATGCCGGCTGGCCATCGCGCCCCCACACCTTTTGGTATGGATTGGCGAAGAGAGCATCGCGCACTTCAGGGAAGCGCGATCCAACGTAGGTGAGATCTTCTTCGGTAACCTCTTCGGTTCCAAAGTACTCCTGGGTCATAAGCCCTCCGCAGCAAGTAAGTTAGCAGAAGGGGTCCGTTATGTCAGCGTATCGGGACCAGCAGTGTGACGCGGCACGTTTCCCGTGAATGAGGTTCTTCGGCACCTCAGGACGCGTTTGACTGGCAGTGCCGGGGTTGGACGCCGGCAACATATTCTGCCCTCACATCTTAGCGGCAACCCACGGTTAACAACGCAGGGGCGGTGGAATTAAGCCCGCCCCTGTCGGGGGAGAACCGCAATCGGTTCTTGTGGATTGGTCGAACGACAGCAGCCTTGTGTCAGCCACTGATCATCCTCCCAAGAGGTATGCGCGCAGGTCGTAGAGAACCATATCTCCTCCGGCGGAAGTCTGGAAGACAAGCTGCGTGATGCTCCCCCATGAAGATGGGAAGTTCAGGGCCTGCGTAAGGGTACTCACAACGAAGAACTCCGATCCCACATACGCGCCATGCCTATAGGCGGTCACGGTTATTGCGGTGGGACCGAAGCCTCCGGCCACGGTCGCGCTGACCGCTTGAAAGCTGGTCGGACCTCCGACAGAGCTGATACTGCCGAAGCAGGCTTCCTGCAGCAGGCGGCAAACCTTCCCGCCCACGAAGGCTACGTCTTGTGAAATGGGGCCATCTCTGTAGCCGGGACCGGCGCCGGACCATTCGCTGGGGTCCACATAGAAGATGTTGGTCCAGTTCAGCTGGCCGTAGCCGTTAGGCATCAAGGCCGGCGTGCTCACCAGGGGAAGGTTTGCAAAGTTGAGGTTTTCCTGGGCAGTGGCGCCCATCGCCAATACCAAAATGCAAGCGAGCAATACGAGGGTCTTTTTCATGTTAATCTCCTGTTTTGAGTTTCGTGCCAAATAGGCCGTTATGTAAGTGGACCCGTACCGCCCAAAGTGAACCGCTAACCGATTCATTCCACGACGTTTTGCTCTCCATCGCGGAGTTCGCAACCTCACTAGCTCGGGTTGCGAAGCAGAAAATTAACGGTTTTTCTCGTTGTGTTTCTTTCTGCGTATTGCTAAGATTGCGCGCCAGAATCGCGAAAGATGGCTGCACAGCTCGACCGGGCTGTAGGGTCCTAATTCCGACGGTCATAAGTAAAGGCGTTGGCGTATAAGAAATCCCGCCAACCGCAGCTTAAGAAACTTTCCTAGCAGTTTTTTCCCGGACCCACACATTGCTGGGCAGGCCTTCTTTAACTCCCACGTTCCCAGGAAATTGCGTTCCCCAGGACGGCCGAATCAGAGGACAATATGGCGGGAGAGCCAGGAGAAGTCACAGTACTACTGCACCGGTGGCGGGAAGGCGACAAGGAGGCGGAGTCGCAGCTTTTCCAGATACTCATGCCAGAGCTGCACAAGATCGCAGGGTACTGCTTTCGCAGCGAACGGCCTGGGAATACGATCCAGCCCACCGCTCTGGTGAATGAAGCCTTCTTCCGATTGGCCGCCGCGAAGAACATCGACTGGCAAGACAGAGGACATTTCCTGGCGGTGGCGGCAAGGGTCATGCGCCGCTTGTTGATCGATCAAGCCCGATCGCGGCCCACCGTCAAGTTCACGCCGATGGAGGACCTACCCGAGCGAATTCGCGACAAACATACTCCGCTGGAATTGGCGATCACGCTCGACATCCTACTAGATGAACTGGAGGCGGAGTCGCGCCAAAAACGGACCATCGTGGATCTGAAGAACATCGTTGGTCTTACTGATCTAGAAGTGGCCAAAGTGTTGAATATCAGCCTTCGTACCGTTCAGCGCGAATGGCATGACGCTCGCGTATGGCTATTTAAACGAATGAGTGCCGGAGGATGGAAGGCAGCGTCGAACACGAGCAGGGAATAGCGATTCTCCTTGATGCACTGCAACTGCAACCGGAAGAGCGCAAGGCCTATCTGCGCACCGCATGCAACGACGATCAAGAGCTTCATCGTGAGGTGGTTGAAGCGTTGCAATGGGAGGAGCGGATGGGCAGCTTCCTGCTGGAGCCGCTCATTGACTTCGCACAATTAGCTCGCCCATTTCAAGCTGGCCAGATGGTTTCCGAGCGCTTTGCAATCATCCGCGAAATCGGCGAAGGCGGGATGGGCGTCGTCTACGAAGCCTATGACCAAAAACGCCAGCAGCGAATCGCCATCAAGGCTGCAAAACCCGGATTTCAGCGCCTGCTCTCTCCCGAGCTGGAAGGTGCACTCAAGGTCCGCCACCACAATATCTGTCTGGTAAATGAAATCCACACCGCGCAGACCGAATTTGGAGACCTTGACTTTCTTACCATGGAGTTTCTCGACGGCCAGACTTTGGCTGCTTACCTGGCCGAGCACGGCAAACTCAACCACCCCGAAGCTCTTGCGGTTGCCTGTCAGTTATGTGCCGGGCTGGCAGAGGCCCACCACAGCGGAATCATCCATCGCGATCTGAAAAGCGGAAACGTCATTCTGTGCCAGAACCAGGATGGCAGCCGCCGCGCCGTCATTACCGATTTCGGTTTAGCAGGCGGACAGAGTGTGCCCCCAGGAGAAATGGGAGGCACTCCCGGATACATGGCGCCAGAGTTGTGGCGCGGAGAGCAGGCATCGAAAGCCTCTGACATCTACGCCCTGGGGGTCATTTTGTACCTCATGGTCGCGGGGCGAGGACCCTACGAAAAAAAGCGGCGGAAGGAAGAACCAGCAAGTGACCCACTCGCTCCCACCCTCACAGTGGTTAGTGACCAGCACCCACGGGACGATGAAGTAGTCGATGAGCGGCAGAGCACGTGGATACTTGAGGAACAGCCTGATAAGCAGGACACCCTGTTGCCCCCGCCGCCACCGAGTACCTGGGCCAAGGGTCTCGACCCGCGGTGGGACCGGGTCATCATGAGATGTCTGGCGCCTTCTCCGACAGAGCGCACACAAGACGTGAGCGAGGTGCTGGAGGAGCTGCAGAAGAAGACAATCAGCAAGGGCCCCTTCGTTGCGGCAGGGCTGCTCCTGCTGGTACTGGCAGCTGTGGTCGGGTTAGTACCGCCGGTTCGGAATTGGGCGATGGATCGTATCTGGCCGCCCAATGTGCGCCTGGCGGTGCTGCCCTACAGCGGGCCGATGGATTTAGCTGCGATCGGAGGCGGCGCCTTGCAGGAAGTGGCGGAGCGTGTCCAGCAACTGCCCAGCGAACGGAGGTGGCCATTGAGCAAGCTGAGTCGCAGTGTCGCCGTAATCCCGCCATCGCGAATCGCCTACGCTCATGCGGAAACACCGCAGAAAGCTCGCGAGGTTTTGCACGCCACGCATGCTCTGAAGGTGAGCCTCCAGCCCGAGGGAGACAAGCTCTCGGCCCATGCCTCGGTCATTGACCTGAATTCACAACTGCCTGTGAAGGAGTTGTCTGTGCAGTATACGCAGAGGGATGCCGGAGCAATGTCTGCCGCGCTGACACACTTCGTGGCGCTGGCGTTTAACCTGCGTGAGTCCTCCTCGGAGGACAAGCTTTCTCCGGCGGCGGCGGGACCCTATCTGAAAGGAATCTTTTTCCTCAATCGCGACACTCGCAGCTTTAATGATGCCATTGTCCAATTTCAGGAAGCAGCCCGTCTCGACCCCAGCTCGGCCCTGCCCCCGGCCGGCATGGCGCTGGCGCTGGTGCAGAAGTTCAATGTTGCGAAAGAAAACGTCTATCTGGAGCAGGCGCAAGCGTTCACGCGTACAGCGCAGAGCCGCAATCCCGATTCCGTCAGAGTCTTGCTGGCTTCGGGGCGGGTGAATGAAGCCAACAGCCAGTATCTTACGGCGTTGGAAGACTATCGACGCGTCCAGCAGCTCGAGCCGCGCAACGTAGAGGCACTGCTAGGCATGGCCAGCGCTTATGAGCACCTGAGAGAGACGGAGAAAGCGGTAGCCACCTATCGCAAGGCGCAGGAACTCGATCCCGAATACTACAGGCCTTATCACATGCTGGGCTACTTTTACGACCGCCACGGGCGCTACGTCGAAGCCGTCGAGGAGCTACAGAAAATGATAGCGCGGGCGCCGGGATTGCCTGACTCTTATTCGGCCTTGGCGGCGCCGCTCATGCGGCTCGGGCGCTACGGGGAGGCGGAAGAAGCGGTGCAAAAATCATTGCAGATTCGTGAGACCGCGCGGGGGCTTAACAACCTGGGAGTAATCCGCTACTTTCAGGGGCGATATGGGGAGGCGGCCGCCTACCAGAAACGGGCCCTGACGTACGATCCCAACAACTACATCTGGTTAATCAATGTGGCAGATAACCTCCGCTGGGCCAGGCACCCAGCTGAGGCGCTGCCGTATTACCGTGAAGCCAGGGAACAGGCCAAACTAGAGGTCACCCTAAACCCGCTGTCAGGCCGGGCCCGCGCCTATTTCGCCTATGCATGTGTGCCGCTTGACGATAAGGCGCGCGCAGAAGAAGAAATCCGGCAGGCGGTCAACCTGGCGCCCGGCGACAACGAGATCCTTCAAAACTTCCTGGAAATCAATGAGCTGCTGGGTAAGCGCGAGCTTGCCATTGAGGCGCTTCGCCAACTTACCCCGGAGATGGCGAAAGCGCTCACTCATGTTCCGGATTTGGCGGACTTTTTCCAGGATCCTCGCGTTAAACAAGTAATGATTGAGAAAGGAGGTCGATGATTATGGATTCTGCAGCCACAGGTATAGCCCCGAAGTACAGGAAGCATACCTTCACACTGATGCTCAACAATGACAACCACGTGGAAATCAACGGTGCGGGAGACTTCTGGAGGTGGGTCCACAATGGGGACGATGTCGCTTTTACCACCGATCGTCCTAACGCGAAAGTCAAAGTGGAATTCAAGTCAACCGACGATCATTCTGATGAGCTGCCGTTTGGGAAACAGTGGCAAACGATCGAAGACATGGATTTCCATAAGGTTACCAGCGCCACAGTCAAATTTACCGCGTGGTGCTATCTCACAATCGATGGAAAGGAGTATGGGTACGTAGACCCAGGCGGACAGAACCCGTGTGCCGGTTGCCCCCACAATCCGTAGGCTATAGAAAGAAGTATGGCTACAAGAAAGACGGCCATGGCCCTTGTGCAGGCTGTTGATGAACAATTCGCACACTCCAGTGTGCGACCGGTCGTCGGAGCGCCAATTGGCCACGACTGCTCTGCACATTGTTAGTTAAGTTAGGTAGTCGGGTGGCCATGCTTGCGGCTAGAGACCACCCATGCTGAGGCCGTCTTCGCAGACTCGTTCCGAACAACAGCTTTTGTGTTGCGGGACAAGCCCGTTGCCAGTGGCGGCGGAGGGGGAATCTCTGTCCCTTAGAAGTTCGTCTTGGCGGCCATCAGATTTGAATCAGGAGAAAACTTATGAGTTGAATCGAAGGCACTGCGGTACGCACAGTAAGTCCCGGAGAGCAACCTTCTTGTCCAGTTGGGGCGGACTGAAGCCATCAAGGGAATGACCAGAGTTTTAAGTTAGCCTGCTTGTACTATCGTCCGGTTTCGCGGAGCAGCTTTGGGTCGACCGAGGCACAGCGGACGAGTGCGACCCCGGCCCATTGCGTAGTGCGCAAAGACAAAACCCAGAAGAGTTTCAGGAGAGTCATTTTTCCTTGACTTCTCACGTACTGCTCCTACAATTCCTACAATGCATACGCATCGGATTTCCTTTTCATTTTTGCAGTCATAGGAGGAAGATATGGCTTGCAATGTGCCTGTCCGCGAGGCTCCCTTTCCTTTCCTGCGCGCGGAAATCAGCCACACTATAGACAAACGTGGAACGAGACTACGCGAAGACGAAGAACCACCTCTAAATGTCGACCAGATCCAAGGGAATATCCTGGCTGGATTTAATAAGGACAGCCAGGTTTTGTTATTTCTAAAGATTGACGATCCGCGGCAGTTCAAGAGATGGTTACAAACGGTCGTTCCTTTCATTGCAACTACCGAAGAAGTCCTTCAGTTTAATCGGCTATTCAAAGCGATCCGTAGCCGGCGTGGTGTTGAAGCGCGGACGGTGATGGCGACTTGGTTGAATATTGCATTCTCCTTTGAAGGACTTAAAAAGCTTGACCCGCAACAAACCGAGTTGTTCACAGACGAGGCTTTTCGGCAAGGCCTAGCCAAACGCTCTCTGCTCTTGAATGACCCCCACGACAAGAAAGACGAGGGGTTTCAGAAGAACTGGGTGATCGGTGGAGAAGGAAACGAACCAGACCTGGTTTTTATTGTGGCGAGCGATTCGCCGCATGATCTAGCACTTGCGGTAGTCAATCTCGAGAGCTCAATTAATGCGGGAGCGAATGTAAACGGTGCGCTAATTCGCAGCGGGGCGTCTGTCATTTTCGAGCAATCTGGTGCTACGTTACCCGATCCACTGCGCGGCCATGAGCATTTCGGTTTTCTGGATGGAGTGTCACAACCGGGTATCAAGGGAACGGCTGGGAAAGGCGGCGAGTTGATTACACCAAAGCAGAACCCCACCGACCCCACACAAGGCAAGCCCGGACGGGATCGGCTTTGGCCAGGCGAGTTTGTATTCGGATATCCGGGGCAGGACTCGAAAAACGCGGAAAAAAAAGGCGTGCACGTCAGGGAAGGTCCGTCCTGGTCGCACAATGGGTCGTTTCTCGTATTCCGCCGCCTGCGGCAGGACGTGGGCGCTTTCCACGCTTTTCTAAAGCAACAAGGCGACGGCCTCAGTCTCGGTCCGGAGCTATTCGGAGCCAAGTGCGTTGGCCGCTGGGCCAGCGGCGCTCCGATTGAACGTGCGCCAGACACCGACAACCCCGCCATGTCTCGCGACGACTGCGCCAACAATGCATTCGGTTTCCAGCAGCCTACGAACCCGAAACCTCCCACAAAGCCAGGACAATGCAAGGACAATTTTCCCGGCAGCCTCGCTAAGGCAGATCTCGTCGGCGCAATCTGCCCCTTTGCCGGGCACATCCGCAAGGCTTATCCAAGAGACGATGTTTCGTCGTCCAATTCGAAGCAGCACGTGCCGAATGAAGCGAATACGGAAACCCATCGCCTCCTTCGGCGCGGGGTTCCCTTTGGCACGCCCTTCGATCCCACGGTGATCCCAGACGATGGCAACCGTGGCCTCCTGTTTCTTGCCTATCAAACGTCGATTGTAGATCAGTTTGAATTCGTCATCAGGAACTTTGTCAATAATCCGGATTTCAAAGACCCTGGTTCCGGGCATGATCCTATTCTCGGGCAGTCCAATGAGAACCATCGCCGTGATCGTTTTTTCAAAGTTAGGCTCAAGAATGGAGTCGAGCAGAGCATCCGATTGGAAAAAGATTTTGTCATTCCAACTGGAGGGGGTTACTATTTTGCGCCCTCCATCGACGCCCTTCGGCAACTCAGCGAAGTGATACCACCTTCCCGAAAAGCAAAGTAATCGCACTCGAAAAATCATATTGTGAATCGAATGCTGGTACGAGGGCTCAATGCCCGGTGGAATCCCAATGACGGTTTGCCTCGAACAGGAACCAGATGCGCCGCTCGGTTTGGTCAATCCAGACTTCGATCAGGCTGGCGGTGGCGATGTCGCTGTGTTCTTGGCAGACGCCGTGCGCCTCGCGCAGGCGCGTGGCAAGGGTTTTGTTGTCCTCGCGGAGCTCGGCGAGCATGTCCTCGGGCTCGACGTACTCGGCATCGTTGTCTAGTGCGGGTTGAATGCGGGCGATGTGGCCGACTCCCACGCCAGCATATGTTACGGGCTTTGACTACGAGCTTTGCCTGAACCAGTTCGATCCGGCCTTGGACTTGTATCGCCATCACCACCGTACCTGCCGAAAACCGAGTCCGCAAGGGCAGAGAGGGCCGAGCAGTCCAAGGCTCGGACTTGACTCTCTTGGTCCACGTAAAGCGTGGTACCACCCACCTTGCGGATGCGCTCGGCGATCGGGTCGGTCATCGCATAAAGCTGGTCGGCCTGTTCGTCGA
>Ga0074045_10004842_pt1 | contig 11838 bp, 11 predicted proteins | sample BogForMeECP23OM2_FD_94442 | JGI IMG/M metagenome (GOLD analysis project Ga0074045, IMG submission 94442) | Bog forest soil microbial communities from Calvert Island, British Columbia, Canada - Bog Forest MetaG ECP23OM2 | ecosystem: Environmental > Terrestrial > Soil > Wetlands ...
TCGAGCACCTCCGGCAGGTCTTCGATCGTGACCCAGTGCAGTTGAATGTTCTGCCGCACCGTGATATCGGCGCTGCCGCGCGCATATTTCTCCACCACCTCGGCAATCGTCCGCACCTGGTGCGCCAGCAGGATTCCGTTGGGTATGCGAATGCGCACCATGAAGTAGGGAAGCGCTTTGCCTTCGCCACCGGTGCCCCCGACCGCTCCCACACCATCGCCTTGCGTGTATACGCCCCAGAAGCGGAAATACGTGCCCAGCCACTCCGCAGGAATTGACGCCCGCCCGCTTCGCGCGAACCCGCGAATCTCGTCCAGACACTCCCACGCATTCTTCTCCCGCTTGAGCCGCTCGATTCGTTGCGCCTTCGTTTCTTTGACCGCTTCCGGCATCCGCCACCTCTTTGCACCAAAGGAAAAACCCACGTGTCAGATGGCTCTGACGCGTGGGTTAGGGAAATCCTGCTTAGATAAGAAAGCTAGGTGGTATTTCCACTGGCGTCAGAACGTGTGCACCCGCAACGACAGCAGGTCATGCAACAACAGTTCTGACGGCCACTCAACATGATGGAATGACATTACAGAAGTTGCGCCAGACGGTCAAGTGACGATGTGATGAAAATCGCTCGCTTAGTTGCAAACTATATGCACCGTGTGGCGAAGCGCTGAAGGTTCCGTCTACACAAACTCCTGGGGTTCTTACCGCTACCCCTCCCGCTACTTATCTTTCTACCGGCGACTTGCCGGTGCCGGGCTCGCTTTCTTTCAGGAATGTTCCTTCTTGCAGTTCGGTGAACGCCCGCCGCAGCTGCTCCTGCGTATTCATCACGATTGGCCCATACCAGGCGACTGGCTCTTCGAGCGGCTTTCCCGAAACCAGGAGGAACCGGATTCCGTCGTCACCCGCTTGCACGGTAACTTCATCGCCGCTATCGAAAAGAACAAGCGAACGGTTGTCCGCCTCCACGGGAGGCGCGGTGTCGAGCCATTTCACGGCTTCCGTAGGCACGGCGAGCGGACCCGATGCATTGCAGAATTTTCCGCTGCCTGCAAAGACGTAGGCGAAGGCATGACGGACCGTTTCCACGGGAAGGGTCTTTCTTCTGCCCGGGCCAACCGAAACGTCCAGGTAAATTGGGTCGGCGGCGACGCCCGCCACGGGACCAGTCTTCCCCCAGAAGTTGCCGCAAACCACTCGCACGTGCGTACCATCGTCATCGGTGACGTCTGGTATCTCGGACGCCTTCACTTCCTGATAACGAGGGTCGGTCATTTTGAGCGATGACGGAAGATTGCCCCACAACTGAAAGCCGTGCATGCGTCCGGCATCGTCACCCTTCGGCATCTCCTGGTGAATGATGCCGCTGCCCGCGGTCATCCACTGCACGTCGCCGGCGCCGATCACTCCGCTATTACCCATGCTGTCGCCGTGCGCCACGGTCCCCGCCAGCACGTAGGTGATGGTCTCGATTCCGCGATGAGGGTGCCATGGGAATCCCGCCTGGTAGTCCTCTGGAACGTCATTGCGAAAGTCGTCGAGCAACAGGAAGGGATCAAAGTCTTTTGTGTTTCCGAAGCCAAACGCGCGGCGGAGATGCACGCCTGCGCCTTCGAGAGTTGGTTTGGACTTGATGAGCCGCTTTACAGGTCGAATTGACATGTCAAAACTCCATGCGGAAGAATCTTGCAGCTGTGATGTTTCTCTGGCGAAAAAGTCTACGCCGTAGCGAGATTCTAAGTGATCGACAAGGAAGCCAGCCATCTAAGGCTATTCAGACGATTGCAATTTGCTGGATGCCGTGCCGCATGCGTCCACGTCGGCTGGTGTTTTGGCCGACATTCCGAAGATGTAGTTCAGGTAGTCGATATTGAGCTTGGCAGTGCCGCCAAGACGAACCTTTGTGACGCTGACATTGCGCACAGGCAACCAGAAGTCACCGAATTTTCCGTACTCGTGTTCGATCTGGGTGTGGCTGATCCAGAAAGAAGGATTCTTGGCCGGCTCAGCTGAGATACGTGACACCGCGAAGTCCGTCGCATCAACCCAGATCTTGCCGCGATACAGGAACTTGTTCTTCGATCGGGGAGCCACTTCCAGCACGTACTGCGGACGACCGTCAACCACGTCGACTCCGGCGAACTGGAATTCGTAATTCTCGGGCGTTAGAGCCGTTCTGTTCCGGTTCTGTTCGTCCAGCGCTTCCTGCTCGTTCGCGAGCAGCTCTTTGAGCACCCGGTTAATTAAAATCCGCGAACCATCCTCCCGCACGATTCGAAACTGTTTTTGCGCCGGTGCGTCGAACCTCACGTTAACTACCATTTCCGCCGATTTGCCTGACGGAAAGCCAGTGTAATCGAGCGAGTAACGACGGCAGCCATCAAAATGTTTTAAGAGCGCCGAGCGGCTCCGGGTGTTTCGCACCAGTTGAGCCACAATCTGTGCGGTGTCCCGCGGGCCCAGACGAAGGGCGCTGCCCGACTGCCCCAGCATCAGAGACGGTCCCACGATTACCAGGAACAAGCCCAGCACTCCGAGTCCGCGGAGGAGAAATCGGGCATCAATCCTCGCAGCGCAATCATTGCGATGGTTGGCTTCAGGCGGCAAGTTCCAGTCTCCTCTTTCGTCCGATATTGGCAATGCGAGTGCGGATGTAACGTGGGCCGGCGACGATGAACTTGAGGATGAGGACTGGCATACGCTTTAGATCCTGTGAGAGCGGCTCGCCCTGTTTCCCCACCACTAGAGCGCCCTGGCGCATAACGGAGAAGCAGAAAAGAGACGACAGTACCGATAATAGTCCGGAAAGAGACTCAGCCTCATGTGAAGGCCGGATGCACCGGATTTTCTATGGCATCGAAACCGGCTCTGCAAGGCTGCAGACGGTTATTGACAAGGGCCTGGACCCTCGAGTCGCGGAAGAAGTCATGGAGGCTACGGAGCGGCAGGGTATCCGCTCCACCGTCTTACTGATAACGAGATTTCCGGAGGAAACCTGGGAGGATCTTCGCGACAGCCTGCGCATCTTCAAGCATTCGGCACGACTGCCGAAATCCAGCCCGCAGTTGACCTCCTAGCGCCGCTGGAGGAGACGCCGATTCACGCCCGCTACAAAGACCAGATGGTGCTCGAAGAACTCTGTTCCGATGTTTCCCAGCAGGGTGTCAATCTCGATTTAGAGGACTTCCAGCTAATTCGGAGCTGTCCAGAGATATTTCCAAACTTTTATCTCTTGCCGACACCGTACATGGACCGCGCTGCCTGCTCGAACTTCGTGAGTTTTCGCTGCACGTAGATGGCAGACTAAAGTGCTGCTCGCTGCCATAGAACAGGTTAGCGATGACTTCTTGGACTTGTTCGTGCAATGGAGAGAACACCCGCAGTGCTTGCATCCCGTCTTAAGCGGGTTTCCGCTTCGGGAGTATTACCGCAGCAAGGCGTTTCGTTCCGAATACACTGCATTTCTAGCCATTTCATGCAACGCCCTGTTCTCGCCAATTGATTGTCAACTTCAGGATTGCCCGGGTTCGTCAGATTGTGCATTAAGGCGAAAAGTTATTGGAATGGGGAGCTAATACTCAGTTCTTGCCTTCAGCGACCTGCAGGTCGAGGGCGGAGCGCTCTCCGTTGATCACCACAGTTCCGGAGTCGATCAATTGCTGGCCCGTGCAGTCGTAGCTGGCAAAGCAACGCATTGTGCGGAAGGGGAAGAAGAACTCAACTGACTCGGACTTAGCGTCGCCGCTCTTCAAATGGATGACGGCGCTGAAATCGATGCCGTCGAAATCGTTTTCACCCGGAAAGAAGTCGAGCAGGGGCCGGACCAGATGGGAAATGTGCTCATCGAAGGCCAGTGAAGCCTGTTTGTAACGCGAGGTCTCTGCGGGAGCGTCCAACTGTGTGTTCATGGAAAGCTGCAGGTAAGCGCCCTGGCGAAAGCCGATAAAAGTCGGTGGAGCGTAAGTAACAAAGTGCACCTCTTTGTCGAGACTCTTGGCCATGCGATCGATGGTGTCCTGGTGATTGAACTGCAGCTTGGCCAAGGCTTCGGGGGTGAGGATCCGCATCGACGTAGGCGTCGTCTTCAACAGATTTGGCGAGACGCCGCTGCTCGGCGCCGCCGACTGGTTGGGCATCGGGTCTGAGGCGTCGACCGGCTGTTTGTTCTTGATCGGCGCCCCGTAGCGGTCCTGCCAATCCTCGGGCGGCGCGCCGTCGTGAATCCACAACGCGTAGGGCTGGCCATTGAGGTACACGCCAGCTTCCAGCACGGCGGCTTGCTTCTGATCGTCGGACTTGGCATCAACTAGCTTCTGTGCCGAAGGGACAGGGATAATGACGGTTACGTTCTCGGCATGCTCCTGGTGCACCCCCATTATTTTTTCGCGTACATGGTGTGAAACTTCTATGGCGAACGCGGCGAACTCGGAGTCGTCAGGAAAATGAGGCACCTCGACCTTGAGGATTGGCACAACCACCTGCTCGAAGGTGGTCTTCAGGCGCGACTCCGCGCTCATAGTGTCGGCATTGTATGAGGCGTAGTAGTTGCCGGTGATTTCCAGGACAGTCTCGCTCTTGTAGAAATCGAAACGAATCGAGCGCTGATCCACTTCCTTCATTTTAGCGAGATCGACGTCGAGCACGCGGCTGAGATAGAACGGATAGGGGAATTTATAGCGCTGGATTTCACCGCCAATTTCGACGAGGGTACGAAAGTGACGCTGCTGGAGCCGTTGCAGCTTCGGATCATTCAGTTCGATGGGAGTGACTACCTGGGCAATTGCCGGACCAAGCAACCCAAACGCCATCACGAATAAAGCCGGCACACGAAACTTCATTCTCCGAACATCTCCACCATTCCGACGATCTCTGCGCCTGACTATTTCTGAGCGTACACCAGTCCACCGGCTTCATAAGGCGGATCCGCAACCGCGCGGATGTAGGATACCAATGCGGCTATGTCGCTCTTGGAGATGGTGTATCCCCAAGGCGGCATCTCTGCAGATTTGTTCAACGCTGGCCCTCCGTGGCTGATGATGGCAATCAAGTCCACATCACTCATTTTGTTGAGTGTGTCGCCTTCGGTGAAAGCGTGCGGTTTCACCGAAAGGTTGTCCATGTTCGATACGCGCAGCGACGAAGACTCCGGATCGTGACAACGAAGGCAGTATTGCGCATTGAGTTGCGCTCCCACCGTTTGCTGGTAACCCAGGGCGATTTCTTCAATAGGGAGTTCGATATTTTTCCCGGACGCATCCCCCGTGCTGGCGACGAGTTTGTACCGCCCGGCTTGTTGCCCGAGCGAAACTGTGGTCGTGACCTGTCCGCTGGAGTCGGTGAGCGCCGAAGCTGTAGTAAAGCTCACGCCAGACGATCCACGGAAATAAACCGCCGCTCCGGGGACTGCGGAACCGGAGGCGTCGTTTACTTGCACGACGATGGGTTGATCGAGCGGCATTCCGATGTAGCCAATCTGCTTGCCGCCGCTGGACTCGAGGATCGCGGCTCCGGTCGCCGTGGCCTTAAGCGGAGCAGGCTGCTGGCCCTTATGTGAGCAGCCGCTGACCGACAGAGACAAAGCACAGAGAAAGATGAGTGTGCGCTTCATTTCTTGGCCACCTCCTTCGCGCCGGTTGCCTTGAGCGACATCAGGAATGCGGTCAACGAGCGCGCCTCCTCGTCAGTCATGTGCTGGTTGGGTTCGATGGTTCCCGGCCGCAGTGATTGAGGATCCTTCAGCCAGTAGTAAACCCAGGCTGCGTTGAATCGCTTGCCGGTGCCAGCCAACGCCGGGCCAATGTAGCCCTTGTCCTTTGCGTAGTCAGCGATGTGGCACGATTGGCAGGCAAATTTCGAGTAGAAGAGTTCCCGGCCCTGTTCGACCAGGGCGGGTGTGAGCTCCGATGCAGGCAGTGAATCGCGGTCAAACTCCGGCGTCTGATACACAGTCATGATGTAGTCAGTGAGAGTGTTGATGTCGGCATCACTGAGGTTGAACTTCGGCATGCGGCGGATCAGCGCGGGACGCAAGGTCTCGGGACTCTTCAGGAACTGCGTCAGCCACTCCCGCGTCACCGCTGTTCCCTCCCAGGTGAGGTCGGGGGCCATGTCGCCGCCGTGCCCGTTGATCATGTGGCAAGTGAAGCAGCGCAGGTCATGCATGAGTTGCCCGGCGTGTCCGGCGGGCTCGTACTTCGACTGTTGAACCGACGCGATACGCATCGCCGGAGGCTGGGTTGCTGCGCGGTCCGTCTGTGCCAGCAGCGCGGTGGTGACGGCGTCCACTTGCTGCAGGGTGAGCTTGAACTGCGGCATCTTCAACGCCGGACCGAAGGCCCGCGGATTGCTGACCTTGGCGGCCACATACGAATGCAGATTGTGATCGACGCCCTCGACGAAGAGTAATTGCGAAATGGGTTTGCTGCCGATGCGGCTTAGTTCCGGTGCAAAGTTCTCCGGCTTCTTGATGCCGTTAATCTCATGGCAACTGGCACAGCCGTTCTCCAGCACGAGCCGCTTGCCGTGCTCGATCTGCTGCGGAGTAGCTGCCTCGAGATGCACATTGGCAACAAAATCCGGCTCCGTCTTCGATTCCAGGAACGCGGCCAGCGTGGCTACCTGCGTGGGATCGAAACGGTAATGCGGCATCATCGTTCCGGGATCGTAGTGGTTCGGGTTGGCGACCCAGTCGGCGATCCATTCGGGTTTCGCTTTCGTGCCGATGCCTGTGAGTTCGGGTCCGACATTGCCTCCGACCATCATTCCTGCGGCGTTTTGCATGGCGTGGCATGAGGCGCAGAAGGACTGGCCGTAGAGCGACGTTCCCGCGGCGGGATCGGGATTCGGTTTGCCATTCAGCGGTTGCAGCGGCGGCTCCAGCGACGTGCTTTGCGACATGATGAAGGCTGAGACGTCTCGCGCGTCGTTATCGCTGAAGTGATAGTTCGGCATCGTCGCCGTGCTGGCATAAGCTTGGGGATCTTTGATCCAGGCGTAGACCCAATCGCGGGTCGTTTTGTCGGCAATGTGCTTCAGCGACGGTGGATCGTCTTCGGGCTGAATGTACGTTCCATCACCCTGCTTGATGGTATGGCAGTGCGTGCAGCCGTAGCTGGAAATTAGTTGCCGCCCCTGGTTCAGGAATGGTGTGGCAGCCTGCTTCTCCAGGTGACACTGTCCGCAGCCAGCCTCAATGTACTTCGCCGGCAGCAAAGGCTGCTCCCATTGCTCGGTGGCGTTGTGGGCCTCCTGCACAGTGGTGGCGGCGCCCTGTCCGCGATGACAGGTCGTGCAACCAAACTCCGTCAGTGAGTGTGGAACAACCGGGTGCTTGCGATATGCCACCGCACTCACATCGGTGAGGCTGTTTTCTTTCAGTCCAAGATGGCAGGTGGTACAGCGGTCGGTCACCTGCTGCTCGGGAATCCAAATCTGGCGGATGCCACCTTCGTAATGGCGTTCCAGAGTCACAGCATCGGCGCGGCCACGAATGAGATGTAAGTATTGCTTTTGATAATGGCGCCACTGGCTGAAATGATCTTTGGCCGGAGAGATTGCGAGCAGCACCAGCATGACGAGGCTCATCGAGCCGAAAGCGCGAGCGCTATCTCCGAAGAAAAACCGCCACAGTGACTTGAGTTCGTCATTCATCGTCACTCAGGCCCTCCAGGGCAGGACCCACGACCATCCCGGGCCGCGGAAGAATGTTCCGATGGCGGTCAGCACCACGAGTTCAAATAGAAACCAGGTCATGACCCAGAAAGAGAGTGGCTTTCGCACGAGCCACTTTCGGAAGCCTTGTGCTGTTTGAAAATCGGTTTGTGCAGCCAATAGCATGAATCCCGCGACGATGAGCGTTGGTACCAGCGCAACCCAGACGTCGAAGACAGTGAGGAAAATACAGAACAGCACGACCACGATTCCGAAGATTCGCAAGCGCCTTGCTTTGTCGCGCAGCCACAACCCTTCGGCTTCCACATTGATCTTGAAGTACGGGATGACGATCAGCGCCATCACTACCAGGCCCGGTACGAGTACACCCGCCACCACCGGCGGAAAATAGTGCAGCATTTCCTGCAGACCAAGGAAGTACCACGGGGCCTTCGCCGGATTCGGCGTGTGCATGGGATCGGCCAGGCCTTCGAGCGGTGCGTCCCACAACAGGGCAACGATGACCAGTGCGGCGGTCATCACTTCGATGGCAACGGCGGCACGGAACAAGACCTCCGGATACGTCATGACCCGGTCTTCATCCTTCACGTGCACCTGCGGCGACGTTCGCTTGGTGATAAACGCGATCCGGCGCGGCGTCTTACGCGCGTCGGAATCAACCACGGCGACGAAATCCTTGGAGTCGCTCATTTGCTGCCCACCTTCGAAACCGATTCGACAGCAGCCGATTCGCCGGGATAAATTCCGCCGTCTTTGCGGATCCGCCAGAAGTGCACAGCGATGAAGAGAACCGCAGTCAGCGGCAGAATAACGCAATGCAGAACATAGAACCGCAGCAGCGCGTTAGCGTTCACCGCCGTTCCTCCCAGCATCAGGAAGCGCACCTTGGCGCCGATCACAGGGACCGCCGACGCAATGTTGCTCCCCACTGTCACCGCCCAATAAGCCAATTGGTCCCACGGCAGCAGATAGCCCGTATAGCTCAAGAGCAGCGTTACCAACAGCAGAACGACACCGATGACCCAGTTGAACTCGCGCGGTGTGCGGTAAGCTCCGCGATAGAAGACCTTGAACATGTGCGCAAAGACGAGAAAGACCATGGCATGCGCCGACCAGCGGTGCAGGTTACGCAGAAACACGCCGGACGAAACCACATACTGCAGGTCTTTCATGTCGGCGTAGGCCTGCGGAACAGACGGGTGGTAGTAAAGCATTAGCAGGATGCCGGTGATGACCAGGATGAGAAAAGTCCCGAAGGTGAGCGCGCCCAGGTACCACGTCACACTGAACTCCAGCACCCGTTTGCGCGCCTTGATGGAGAACAGGTGCAGAAACACGTTTTGCTGCACGAAGAGCGCGCGCCGCAAATTGCTGCCCCCGCTACCGCTGCGGAAGATGGAGCGCCAGATGCGGTTTTCGCGCACCTGGTCATCCAGATTGTCGACGCCGTTTGCCATGCCTACACCCTCACCAGTTCCTTAATCGCGATGGCATTGGAGCGATCGACCATGAGGTTGCCGTCATCACTCAACCACATGCGCAGCCATGGCAGCGGCCTCGGAGCCGGACCTTCGATCTTCACTCCATCCTTGTTGAACTTGCTGCCGTGGCAGGGGCAGGCAATGATGCCCAAGTCCGGCTTGTATGCGGTAAGACAACCCAGGTGTGTGCAGATGGCCGAGAGCGCGAAGAAACCCTCCGCAGTGCGGACCACATAGATCGCCGTCTGCGGGTCCATCGTGACCGAGTCGGGCGGGTAGCGTTCGGGCTTCCCGGCATCGACGATCGGCGATGGCTCGTAGAGCACGTTGGGTGAGAGGTATTGGTATGAAAAGCCGGCCGTACCCAGGGCCGCTACTGCTGCCGAGCCCACGCCTACTTTGACGAAGAACTGCCGCCGGCTCATTTCCTCCGAACTATCGGGAGCAGGCGCTCGTTTCGGATCCTCAGCCATAAATCCTCACTCAATGACTACTTGGCCCATGCCGCAGCGACCGGTTTGGGGCCATCAAAACTCTGAATGGTGATAAGTCCCGTGGGTTCCGACGGCACAAGGTGGTAAGCCTCCATAGTGATGGTGTTCGCCGGGCAGCGCAGCGCGCATAATCCGCAGCGGATGCAGCGCCTCTCATCCTTGATCATCGCGGTGCCGGTGATGCTGCCTAATTCCTCCGGTTGGATACCTTCCAGTTCGAAGCTAAACAGCTCTGGGTTGTTCGAAAGCGCGTCAATCGCATTGGGTTCGAAATCGATACGACCCAGCGGCACCAGTTCCAGGCAGTTTTCCGGACACACATCGACGCACGCGCCGCACAGCACGCAATCCGTGCCGTCCCGTTCGCTACCTTCGAGGATGGTGTTGATGTAGCACTTTAGGCAGCGCTGCGCCTCGGCAATGGCCTGTCGCTCGCTATACACGAGTTCCACTTCAGTCATCCCCGTACGGCGCTCCAGTGGAAGCATGGGGATGACCTGGCGCTGGATGTTCATGTAGTCCACCGCCATCTGCCAGCGATCGAGCACCTGCACTTCGATTTGCGGCTCGGGATGCTTGCTTCCGCGAAGATACTCATCAATCCCCACGGCCGCGCGCTTGCCATCGCCAACGCTGTCGATGATGAGGCGTGGACCGAAGGCGCAGTCTCCGCCCGCAAAAACGCCTGGCGCAGACGTCATCAGCGAATCGCGATTGACGTTAATGAGTCCGCGAGGAGACGTCTGCACGCCATCTTCAGGCCGCAGGAAGTCCAGATTGGGCGCCTGTCCGATCGACAGAATGATGGTGTCGCACTCGAACTGGGTGTCGCTATTTTCGTAGAACGCGGGATTGAACCGCCGGTTCTCATCGAAGACGTACTTAGTTTTGAGACACTCCAAGCCCACGACCCTGCCGTCGCGTCCCAGAACACGCTTCGGCCCGAAGCCCGGATGCATGATGATGCCTTCGGTCTCCGCCTCTTCGATTTCTTCCAGCGCGGCCGGCATTTCATCGCGGTTCTCCAGGCAGACGAGACCCACCTCGCGAGCGCCCATGCGCAACGCAGACAGCGAGATGTCCATCATCTCGTGGGCAGCAACCGCTTGCACGTTCTCTTCCGAGGGAGTGATTTCGCCCGGCTCATCATGCTGGCGCAGCACCTCACGCGCCGCGGAACGGGCGACGTCCATGGCGACGTTGCCACCGCCAATCACCAGCACTTTCTTTCCGATAGTGAATTTGTAGCCGAGGTTAACATTCAGCAAGAACTCGATGCCGCGATGCACGCCATCGAGATCAACGCCCGGAATCGACAAATCGCGGCTGCGGTGGGCGCCCACAGCGATCAGCACGGCGTCGAAACCCTGGTGCCGTAGCTCGCCGACTGTGAAATCTCGTCCGGCGGCCGCGTTCAGTTTGAGCGTGATGTCGCCGGTTTCGAGGATCTCGCGCACCTGCGCCTCGACCACGCTTCTTGGCAGGCGATACTCCGGGATCCCGAGGTACAACATTCCGCCAGCCACCGGCGACGCCTCGAAGATGGTGACGGAGTAACCCATCAACGCCAAGTCGTGCGCCGCAGACAGCCCGACGGGACCTCCACCAACCACCGCTATCTTGTAGGGGAGTTTTGCCGATGGCTTGGTCGTTGGAGCCACGGGATGCCGCGACTCCGGACCGTAGTTCTCAGTCAGGAAACGTTTCAGCGCGCGTATCGAGATCGGCCGATCGATTTCGCCGCGCCGGCAGGCAGTCTCGCAGGGGTGTGCGCAAACCCGCCCGCAGATGCTCGCCATCGGATTCGGATCGCGCGCGTGCTTATACGCTTCCTCAAACTTTCCCTCGCCGATCAGCGTGACGTAGCGGCCGGCGTTAGTGTGCGCGGGGCACGCCATCATGCACGGGAAGTTGGTATTCAGCCATTCCCGGTCGACCGTCTTCTTGGTGAAGCGGCTTAGCATAGCCCTCTATCCGACGAGGTGTTTGTGGTCTTACGCCAAGAGTGATGGCGCGCCGGCCAGAGCGCGCCTTCTGTCAACATTATTTGGAGAGGGTGAAGTCGGCTTTACCGGTTCCGGTAACGTCCACCGACTTGGTCTGGGCCTTCATGCCTTCGTGCCAGGCCACGACGTTGTACTTGCCATCAGGAACGTTGTCGATCTTGTAGTTCCCGCTGGCATCGGTCTCAGCGA
>Ga0074045_10004843_pt1 | contig 11835 bp, 12 predicted proteins | sample BogForMeECP23OM2_FD_94442 | JGI IMG/M metagenome (GOLD analysis project Ga0074045, IMG submission 94442) | Bog forest soil microbial communities from Calvert Island, British Columbia, Canada - Bog Forest MetaG ECP23OM2 | ecosystem: Environmental > Terrestrial > Soil > Wetlands ...
CGCTCATCTGGCGTGGTGCCACAACTGCTACGTCGTCTGCGATACCACCCGTAAAACCATCGAAATCTACCGCGACTCGGAACTCTACGAGTTACCCGACGATCTGCGCACACGACTCCGGTCAGCCATCATGAGCAAGTGTTTGGAGCACAAGAAGTCCGGCCCGCCGAGTGGCTGAGCGCCGAGATTGCTCTTTCGTGCCCTTCTTATTTACTCCTTCCGCTCTTCCTGCCGGTGCCTAAATGCCTGCAAGTGCTTGATTCCGGCGCGGCTATGAGGGCGCTTTCTGTGCTATCGGTGGCGCGAACCTTTTCCGCACTCCTCGAATCTAAGTAGTTAGAGCTCGTCTTGCAATTCAGGCGACAGGGATGAGCCAGTGTTGTTGCTTTTATTCTGTGGAGGTCACCCGATGCTTTCAAGGCTGATGGACGCCATGTTTGGTTGCCGGCACGCTCGCTACAGTTTTCCGATCACGGTGCGCGCCGGTTCGCGTCGTACCCCAGCTCCGCGGACGGGCACCTACGTCGTGTGCCTGGACTGTGGCAAGGAATTCGGCTACGACTGGCACGAAATGAAGATCATGGGATCGCAGGCAAGAGAAGCCGCACCCGCCTTGGTTACGAAAGAAGCCGCCTAAGGGTCGCAAGAGCTGTTCCCAGACAGCGCATTCTTTTAGGCGTTTAGCGGCCAAAAGTGAACATTTCTCGCTAACCCCTCCCAGTTCTCGCTCCGAGTTTTCCCGTTTTTGGTCAGCCCCAGCCTCTAAAATTTCACTAACCCCTCACCCTCCGACAGGCGCATAATTGAATCGGCCGACCCTGCGGAGCATGCTTCGGCAGTCCTTCAGAAGCGTTCCCGCTCGCGGTTCGGACGGGAGGTGTCTGTGCCTCTTTCCATGCTTCGGGAGTTCTTGGATCGTAACCGCATTGAATACATGGTGATCTCGCACTCAGTGGCCTACACGGCCCAGGGGATTGCCGCTCTCACCCACACCCCGGGAAAAGAACTTGCGAAAACCGTCATGGTTATGGTGGATGGTCGTCTCGCCATGGCGGTGGTGCCAGCTTCGTTCCGGGTGGATTTGTACCGGCTTAAGAAATATTTGGGGGCAGACTCAGTAGAACTGGCCACCGAGCTCGAATTTCGCGGTCGTTTTGCCGACTGCGAAACCGGGTCCATGCCACCCTTCGGCAATCTCTACGGCATGGATGTTTTCGTGGACCAGACTCTGGCTGAGGACAAGGAAATCGCCTTCAACGCGGGTTCGCACCGTGAACTGGTGCGTATGAGATTCGCCGATTTCCGCGATTTGGTGAAACCGGTAATCATCGCGCTGGCGGCGGGCAAAGCTCATACTCACGCGGCTTGAATGCTGCGGGAGCGGACTCTTTCTCTGCACGAAGCGGTGGCCTTTCATGGCTATGACCGCCGGTGCCCGTAGCAGCCAAGCGAGCGGCTGTGGGGCGAATTGGGTTATCCCTGTTTTTTTCATACACTCTTCACAAATCCCTGTGTTAGATTTGCCGCTCAACTCAAAATTTTCTGGAGGAAACTGAATTGGGCAAGGACATGGTCCCCAAAAAGATATTCTTCACCAAAGGGGTGGGGAAACATCGGGAGCGCCTCACTTCTTTCGAACTCGCGCTGCGCGACGCCGGTATCGCGGCGCAAAACCTGGTGCGTGTCTCTTCCATCTTTCCGCCCAACTGCAAACTGGTCCCACGGTCGCAGGGACTCACGTATCTGCACCCCGGAGAAGTGGTATTCGCGGTGGTTGCCGAAAATTCCACTCACGAGCCGCACCGCCTGCTGGCCTCTTCGATTGGCGTCGCCATCCCGGCCGATCGCAACACTTACGGATATCTGAGCGAGCACCACTCGTTCGGTGAGACCGAAGACGCGGCCGGAGATTACGCGGAAGAACTCGCCGCCGAAATGCTGGCCACAACCCTGAACGTGGAATTTGATTCCGACCGATCGTGGGACGAGAAAAAAGAGATCTATCGCATCTCCAACAAAATCGTCCGCACCGCCAACGTAACGCAGTCGGCGATGGGGGATAAACGCGGGCTGTGGACTACGGTGATCGCGTCGGCCGTGCTCATTTTTGACTGACGGAGTTGTGGTGTAGAGATGCGGCTTGCCGCGTCTCAGGCTGCAGAAAAAGTGGAGTTCCGATGCCCAGCCCCTAAAGGGGCGCCGATTTCGCAGAACTTACGGCATCGCTAAAGCGATGCCCTGATACGGAACCTGAGACGCGGCAAGCCGCGTCTCTACAATGCGATTTGAGCAACTGTCTTTTTCGCAGCCGGTTTCTTTTTCAGTCGCTCCAGCACGGCGGCTACAATCAGCGGCAGGCCTACTGTGGCGTCCACAAAAACTTCCCCAAACTTCCCGCCTTCAGCCGGAGGCACAAACTTGCCCCACGAAACCGCCTCGCTGTAGGGACTGCCCGAAAGGCCGCCCCAGAACACTGGTTCCGGGCAAATGCGCAGTCCGTAGTGATAGCGCTTCAGCGGCAGGTCTTCCCCACCCCGGCGATGGCGCAATTCGATGAATGGCCCAAACTGCTGCGACCAGTTGCGCGGAACACCTCCGCCGATGGTGAAGATTCCCAGCCGCTTCTGACTCAGCAGAGTTGCGGCGAAGTGCTCCAGGTCTTCGAAGGGATCGAAGCGGAATCGCGCCTTCCCTTTCTTATCGCGCTCACGGTTGGTCAACGCGTAATCGAGACCGAGCTCGGAATCGGAGAACGCGGGGACAAATACGGGAACCTTTTTTTCGTAGGCCGACTTCAGAATGCCGCGTTGTCCTTTGGCGTGCTTCGCCAGATGTGCTCCAATCGCGCGGTTCAACTTATACGAGCACATCACTTCGTCCGCGTCCCAGCCGCCGAACACCGCAGCCATCACGCGCTCCACGTCGTCGAGGTTCTGCTCGGGCTCGAGCGTGTCATACACGCGGTTGTATCCGGCCTCGTAGAGTTCCTCATCGCTGAGCTCGGGATTATGCCGGAAATGCGCGCGCCCGGTCGCTTCGACCAGCCCATGCGCCATCAGCGCTCCGGTCGAAACGATCGCGTTCACGATGCTGCGGTCGATCAACTCGGCGATCACCAGGCCCTGCTTGGCCACGGTCATCGCGCCTGCAAGCGTCATGACTACGAAGCACTCTTTGTCGCGCGCCATGGCTTCCAGCACGTCGGCAGCTTCGCCGAGTTGGCGGCCCGTAAACGCTGTCTTCGACATCGCACGCACGAGGTCGTCAATGGAGTGAATCTTGCCGGGATCAAGCGGCTCCAGCGGAATCAGCCGGTCGGCCACCGGATCGTGCAGCTTGCGGTCGATTCCCGCGCCTTCGTGATGATGGCCGTGCTTCGCGCCAGTTTTGTGCTTCAAAGACGAACCTCCAGAGTGAGAAACCGATTTTGACCGAAGAAACAATTTACTAGAAGTAAGGGGAAACGCGGGGACCTGTTTTTTCCGCGGTGTTGCAGCACTCACGTTCGCATCGAGCATTTTGATATCCTAGAGCGCGACCACACATGCGTAGAGACGCGCGGCTTGCCGCGTCTCGCCGACGTTAGATAAACAAGGTTGGAGAAAAAGTGCGAGACAAGTTCACCGTCGCCCTGATCCAGATGTCATGCGGCCCCGAGCCCGCCGACAATCTGGCCAAGGGGCTCGATCGCGTTTCGGAGGCGGCACGAAAGGGCGCCAACGTTGTTTGCCTGCCCGAACTCTTCCAGACGCAGTATTTCTGCCAGCGCGAAGACGCAACCTTGTTCGATCTCGCGGAACCGATCCCCGGCGCGGGCACGGAGAGGCTCGCCGCCGCTGCCCGGAAGAATAAAGTCGTGCTGATCGCGTCGCTCTTTGAGAAGCGCGCGCCGGGCCTCTATCACAACACGGCCGCGGTCTTTGATTCCGGCTGCGATTCCGACGGCGCGCTCGTCGGCATCTATCGCAAGATGCACATTCCCGACGATCCGCTCTACTACGAAAAATTTTATTTCACTCCCGGCGATCTTGGGTTCAAGGCTTTCGATACTTCCGCCGGAAAACTCGGCACGCTTGTCTGCTGGGATCAATGGTATCAGGAAGCAGCGCGCCTCACAGCACTGCAGGAAGCCAGCATTCTGTTTTATCCGACGGCCATCGGATGGCATCCCGGGGAGAAGGCCGAATTCGGCGAAGCGCAACACGATGCCTGGCGTACCATCCAGCGGGCGCACGCCATCGCGAACGGAGTTTATGTCGGCGTGGTGAATCGCGTCGGCTTTGAGACCGGGAACATCCGCGGCAATTCCGCGCCGGGCAAGGGTCTAGAATTCTGGGGAGGGTCGTTCTTCTGCGACCCCTTCGGGCGCGTGCTCGCCGAAGCCTCCCACGACCGCGAAGAGATTCTGCTTGGCGAAGTTGACCTGCATCAACTGGAGGACATTCGCCGCAACTGGCCTTTCCTGCGCGACCGGCGTATCGACAGTTACGCTCCTATCACCAGCCGCATGATTGACGAAAAGTGACCGAAGCTAAGAGGGCAAGTGACTGGACCTAAAATGACCGGACGAAAAATGGCCAGATCGTCCGCCGCGCGCGCCAAACTCCCGCCCGCCGCACAAGGGTACCGGATGCCCGCGGAGTGGGAGCCGCACGCGTCTACCTGGGTCGCCTGGCCGCATTTGCGCGGTGACTGGCCGGGCAAGTTCGAAACGATCCCATGGGTCTACGCCGAGATCGTCCGCACCCTGGCGCGGCATGAGCGGGTGGACCTGATCGTCAATGACGCGAGTTCGGAAAAGCGTGCGCGCGCGGTTCTCGAAAAAGCGGGCGTGCTTTCTGACACACTCGCCGATAATATTTGCTTTCACCGCTGGCGCACCGATCGCGTCTGGACTCGCGACTCCGGCTGCATCTTCCTGACGCCGCCCCCCGATCACGTGGATGACGTGCTGCTTGCCCTGCACTTTCGGTTCAACGCATGGGCGAAATATCCGAATTACAAACTCGACGAAAAAACTGGCGAGCGCATGGCGAAGGCCGCTGGCGCTCGCGTCGTGCAGCCGTTCGTTGTGCATCCGAGCAGTGAAAAGCATCGCGTCGTGCTCGAAGGCGGAGCGATCGACGTAAATGGCTGCGGCACTCTCATCACCAGTGAGGAATGCTTGCTCTCCACCACGCAACAGCGCAACCCGCCCATGGATCGCGCAGCCTATGACCAGATGTTCGCCGACTATTTTGGTGTGCAGTCCGTCATCTGGCTTGATAGCGGCATCGCCGGCGACGACACTCACGGCCACGTCGATGACATCACTCGCTTCGTCGCTCCCAATACCGTGGTGACGATGATCGAACAGAACGAGCAGAACGAGAACTACGCGGCGCTGCACGCGAACGTTGGGCGACTGAAAAACGCTCGCACTGCCGATGGAAAGAAACTTGAGATCGTCGAAATTCCCATGCCGCGTCCGGTCGTGTTCGAAGGCCGCCAGTTGCCCGCCAGCTACGCCAATTTTTATATCGCGAATGGCGCGGTGCTGGTGCCGGTGTTCAACGATCCGAACGATCGCATTGCGCTCAATACGCTCGCGGAACTGTTCCCGACGCGCGAAATCGTGCCGATCTATTCCGGCGATCTGATCTGGGGGTTTGGGGCGCTGCACTGCATGACGCAGCAACAGCCAGTATCCGGTGGTCAGTAGGAGTCGGTCGCCCGAGGCCGCTAGCCTCAGCACAATGCTTTTGTGCTCGCTTTCGTCAAGCTTCACAGTTTGCCCCAGAGACTCATGAACGTGGACAAATTCAGGGTCCCACACCTCGTCGACGTCTTCATCAAGCGTGAACACACGGTACTCGCCCGGATTCAGTCCGTATAGACTGAAGCGCCCTCTATAGTCGGTACTCACCGCTCGATAGAGGTCGTGGCGCTCGCGGTGGCTTGTATCAGGGAAACAAATGACTCGAACATCGGAGGCTGGCTTGTCTTTATCGTCGAGGTGCAACGCCCTCGATGGTCGCACCGTTGGCGCTGACAACGATTTCTAGCGTGTAACTCGTCCCGCCGACGCCAAAGCCTGAGTCAGTAACGTCCTTGCCGCCCAAATTCACAGATTTCACGAAATAATTCTGGAGAGCCTTGCCAGGGAAGATTCGCAGGCGATAAGTATCGGCGGGAATGTCCTTGATTTCGAAGGACCCGTTGGTTTTCACTTCGCCGCGGACGGGCCCTTCGTCCCAGTAGAGCGCCTCGAACTCGTTACCGGATGATGAGAGTGACCCCACTATATCTCGTCGGTGGTCGGAATAAAGCTGCACCTCAATTTGAGACAGGTCAGTCTTCTGGCCATTGTCCATGTGAAGCTGGCCACGAATCTGACCGTTTGGTTGAGCTGAGATCCGCAAGCCCTCAACATCCGCATTCGAAACTTGCACGGTTGGTTCTCCGCGCATCGCTCGAAGATCTTTGTAGCCGCCGGACACGATTAAAGCAGCGTACGAACCCGGAAGCACCCCGCGGACCTCGAACCCGCCATCTTTGTCGAGCGGCCAAGTTCGGATATCAGCCATCGAGTCCTCATCGAGAGGATGCAAGATGATACCGGCCCCGCTCGCCAACCCAGCAGGGAGATTCGTCACTTGTCCGCGCACATGAAAGAAGTGCACCAGTCCCAAGGGGATATTTGCAGGCGTTTCGTTTCCGGCATGGATTTCGAGGGGAACTGCCTGGCTCCTATCCGTTGTTCCGGGATAGTAGGTTGTCCCATAGACCGGCGGGTTCTTCTCGCCCGTTTTCGCAGACTCCACAGCCCTGCCTAGCTGAGAGAGTGGTTGCGCCATCAACAGGTAACGGTTGGAAGGCAAGCTGCCAATGCGGTACTCACCGATTTCATTCGTGCGATCGCCGGAGCCCTTAAAACCTCGTAGGGCAGTGGGATAAAGACTGGCAAAGACTTCGACGTTGGGCACTGGGTCACCATCGACGTCAGTCACTTTACCCATAATTATGGCGCCCGGAGCCATGTGGAAGAGCAAGTTCGTAACATCCTGCCCTGGCTCTAGCGAAAGTAGCATTCCACTTCCATGGCGTCGTTTTTCAACGTCGACGAAACCCTCGTGCTGGAAAAACAGCCGGAGGCGGCCGGGCTTCACGTCCTCGATCTTGAAACGGCCTTCTGCGTCTGTAACGGCGGTGTACTTGATGTCCTCAGACTCCTGGTACTCGCCGACACTGAACAGCTGAACATCCACCTTCTTGATCGGCAACCCACTGGCCTGCTGAACGATCTGACCCTGCACCGTGCAGTTAGCAGGCCTCGACGCCGCTGATTGGGCTCTAACGACGGCTGTGAGCAGCAAGAATGATAGAAGCGTACGCCAAATGTTCATCGCCAGTCCCGATCAGGCCGAGACTATTCTAGCCGATGGGCCATCAGCATCGTTTGTTGATTGCTGGCGAAAGACTGCTGACCGGTGTGCCTCTCATTTACACTCTTACCCGTGAACGCCGAGATCATTGCCGTTGGGTCTGAGTTGCTCACTCCCCATCGCCAGGACAGCAACTCGCTCTACCTCACCGAAAAACTGAATGAGCTGGGCGTGGAAGTGCGCTTCAAGTGCATTGTGGGCGACGACGCCGAAGGATTGACCGCGGCCGCCAAACTTGCCATGCGGCGTTCGGACATCATCATTTTCACGGGCGGCCTCGGCCCCACTGAAGATGACTTGACGCGCGAAGGGGTGGCCGACGCGCTAGGCTTGCAACTGCAACGCGATCCCGAGATCATCGCGAAACTCGAAGAGCGCTTCGCCAAGCGCGGCATGAAGATGTTCGCCAACAATGCCAAGCAGGCCGACATCCTGACCAGCGCCACGGTGTTGCCGAATTCGCTCGGGAGCGCGCCCGGCCAGTGGATCGGCGGTAAGTATGACGGCCAGGAGCGACTTCTGATGCTGCTTCCCGGCCCTCCCTACGAACTCAAGGCGCTGTTCGAAACCGAATGCATCCCGCGGCTACGCGCCCGGATCCCGCCCCAGCACATCGCCACTCGCACGCTCAAGGTGGCAATGATGCCTGAATCGCAAGTGGACGCGCGGGTCGCGCCCATCTACAAAACCTATACCGACGTGCAGACCACCATCCTGGCGGGCGGGGGAGAGATTCAACTCCACCTGCGCTGCCGGAAGGATTCACAAACGGATGCCGAGGCGCGCGTCGAAGAACTCGCCGACAGAATCGAGGACGAACTCGGCGACGCCATCTTCTCTCGCAAGGGTGAAACCATCGAGCAGATCGTCAGCTATCTGCTGCAAATGCGCAGCATGACTTTGGCCGTGGCCGAATCTTGTACCGGCGGCCTGCTGGCCGAGCGCATCACTTCGCTCAGCGGCAGCTCGCGCTATTTTCTGGGCGGCGCGGTCGTCTACTCGAACGAATTGAAAACGCAATTTGCGAACGTTCCCAAAGCGCTGATCGACCAGCACGGAGCCGTGAGCCGCGAAGTGGCCGCGTCTATGGCCGAAGGCATCCGCAAGCGCTGCCTGTCAAGCTATGGAGTTGGAATCACCGGAGTCGCCGGCCCGAGCGGCGGAACCGAACTGAAGCCCGTGGGCCTGGTCTACATCGCACTGGCGGGAGAAGAAGGCACGCAGGTCGTCGAACGTAATTTCCCCGGCGACCGCAGGCGTATCCGCCAGTTCGCGACCCAACAGGCGTTGGAGATGATCCGCCGGGCGCTCTTGTAAGGCCGCTGTAATAAATGATGCGAATATTCATCGGCATCGATCTCGACCCTGAAGTTCGCGCCCGCATCGCGCGCTTTCTCGAAGGCGTGCAGGGTTTCGCGCCCGATGCGCGCTGGACGCGGCCGGAGTCGCTGCACATTACCTTGAAGTTCATCGGAGAACAAACACCGGAGCGGGTCGAGGCCATCAGCGAACGTTTGCGGCGGGTGGAGAGCGGCGCGTTTGACATTCGCTCCGCTGGATACGGATTTTTCCCGACCGCAAAGGCTCCGCGGGTATTCTGGATCGGAATCCACGCCGGACCACAATTGGCCCCGCTGGCCGAGGCGATTGATATGGCTGTAGCCGAACTTGGCATTCCGCGCGAAGAGCGGCCGTTCAGTCCACATCTAACTCTGGCGCGCGCTGGCGGCAGATCGGGCTCGCCGAAATGGCACAAGGGCGACGGCCCCAATACGACGTTCGCGGTGCTCGAGAAGCGGCTCGCCGCGATGGGCGAGCTTGATTTCGGCAGAATGACGGCCCACGAGTTTATTCTTTATCAGAGCCAGCTTTCTCCGGGGGGATCGAAGTACACAAAGCTGCAACGCTTTCCCCTGCGACCGCTCGCCAACACAGCTGATTAGCACAGCTGAATAGATAGATGAGCATGAATCCCTACCTCATCAGCGCCGCTGTGAGCTACTTGCTGGGGTCAATCCCATTTGGCTACCTGCTGGTGCGGATTCTCAAGGGCGAGGATGTACGCACGAGCGGCAGTGGCAACATCGGTGCGACGAACGTGGCCCGCAAATCACCCGCACTCGGGGCCGCGACGTTGTTGCTCGACGCTGCCAAAGGTCTGGCTGCGGTTCTACTGACGCAAGTGCTGTTCAGCGGGCCGCACCAGCAGTTGGTCATGGCCACGGCGGCGTTCTTCGCCGTGCTCGGCCATCTGTTTCCCGTCTGGCTCAAGTTCCGCGGCGGCAAGGGCGTCGCCACCAGTCTCGGAGCTTTTATATTGCTCACCCCGAAATCCATTTTGTGCATGGTAGGCCTGTTTTTGCTCATCGCCGTCGCCTTCCGCTATGTCTCGCTCGGGTCGGTTGCCGTGGCGGCGGCTTTTCCGCTGCTGGCGTGGGCCCTCCACGAATACGTGGACTCGCGGGAACTGGTTCTTATCGCCTTGGTTTCGGCGCTGGTTATCTGGAAGCACCGCCAAAACATCGGCCGTCTCGCCGCCGGAACGGAAACAAAGTTGGGAACAAAGTTAAGAACGAAATCAGGAACCTTAGGAGCAACCCGCAAATGAGCCGCATTGCCATCATCGGCGCAGGCGCCTGGGGCACGGCACTGGCAATGGTCCTCGGACGTAAAGGAACACACCATGCCCCGCACAATGTCCGGCACCATGTCAGGCTCTGGGCTAACGAACTGGAAGTTTCGGAGAGCATCGCAAGAAAACGAATCAACGAGCACTTCCTGCCCGGGTTCATCTTGCCAGAATCGATTGAAGCGACCAGCGATCTCAACACCGCCCTCGATGCCGCGGAGATCGTTGTCAGCGTCATGCCCTCGCAGCATTGTCGAGCGTTATTCGAACGCATGGCGCCGACGCTCCGCCGGGAGATACTTTTCGTCAGTTGCACCAAAGGACTTGAAGACGGAACTCTACTGCGCATGACGGAAGTGATCGCCGATGTCTTGCGAAGCCGCAAGTTCGCCGCTCGCGTGGCAGCACTCAGCGGCCCGTCTTTTGCCAAAGAGGTAGCGCGCGGCGATCCGACGGCTGTGACGGTGGCATCCGTCGACGGTGAAGTCACACGTGCAATCCAGCAGGCGTTCAACGATTCCCGCTTTCGCGTCTATACCAACGACGACGTGATCGGCGTGGAGTTAGGCGGCGCGCTGAAGAACATCATTGCCATCGCCGCCGGCGTCTGCGACGGCCTCGGCCTCGGCCACAACTCGGTAGCGGCGCTGATCACGCGAGGCCTCGCCGAAGTGGCGCGCCTGGTCGTCGCCTGCGGTGGCCGCCTCGACACCATGGCTGGACTCGCCGGACTGGGCGATCTGGTTCTAACCTGCACCGGGGATCTCTCGCGTAACCGCAGCGTCGGCGTTGAACTGGGCAAAGGCCGCAAACTGCCCGACATCATCGCCGACATGCGCGGAGCAGTCGCCGAAGGGGTTTTCACCACCAAAGCCGCGGTTGGCTTAGCCCACAAGAAGAACGTCGAGATGCCGATCACCGAACAGATATTCGCCATCCTCGAAAACGGCAAGTCGCCGCAACAGGCCATCGAAGAACTGATGACACGTGCGGCAAGATCCGAAGCTTAGCAAGTGTAGCCATTCCAGCACCCATGCGGATGCGCTGTGTTTTTCCGGCCACATCACCCCACAATACTCAGAGCAGAATGAAAAACTCCCTCACGTTTTCTGCAATTGTTTTTCCGCAGAGCAGTTGCAGGTGTCTACTTTAGATGAATATCGCCTGACGCTGCTACATGATCAGAATTGACCATTCTTGAGAGCGACTCCGAGACTAGAGTCGGCTTCAGGAGTCGTGTTATATGAAGACCTTTGCGGGTACTGAAGCAGCAACAGGAGGAGCCTATGTCAAAGCATGATTCTGTCACCAAACGCAACCGACGCCCGAAATCGGAGAAGCGTATAGACTACACCGCACGCACAATGGCCGCTATCAAGCAACTCGAACAAGCAGCAAAGCTAAAAGTTAAGGATGCCTAGCTTCGGTTTAGGACTCCCTCGGTACGAATGCAACAAGTCCCAGCGTCGGAAATGGGCAAACGAGCGGGTCCTCCCGCAAAGTTGCTCTGCCGTATCGGTTGTTCGGAGAACTACTGCATAAGTAGTAGTCTGAAGGTTGGGCTAAGCCAGGTGGGTACTTGCAAAGAACTCACAAAAGGTTAACAGTTCCGTAAGCGCCCAGAGCTGACCCTCCCCACAGCATTAGGCGCCAAACAACAGGAGGACCCAAACAAATGAAAAGGCTCGGATTGTTGTTGCTTCCGATACTGGCAATCACCCTGCTGCTGGGGGGAAATGCCTTCGCTCAAAACGTCGGTGACAACAGCGTCTATTTCGTCAC
>Ga0074045_10004844_pt1 | contig 11831 bp, 11 predicted proteins | sample BogForMeECP23OM2_FD_94442 | JGI IMG/M metagenome (GOLD analysis project Ga0074045, IMG submission 94442) | Bog forest soil microbial communities from Calvert Island, British Columbia, Canada - Bog Forest MetaG ECP23OM2 | ecosystem: Environmental > Terrestrial > Soil > Wetlands ...
GTTTTTCTCGTTGGAGTTAGTAAGCACGGCTCGCAGATGCGAGACAAGCAAGAGCTTGCGCCCCTTGCTAACCGAAGTGCTGGCGTCACTAAAATATCAAGAGAATACATATTAACTACTCATTAACACAACCCGGAATGCGACGACACATCCGGCGATACGGATTCGGTTCGGGTTCCGAGGTTACTTGAAACAAAAAACAATCGTTAACTTATGAAAAAGTTTCTTTTAGGATTAAGCGCAGTTGTGGCGCTTTTATTACTGCTCAGCCAGAATGCTCAAGCGCGTTTGCTCTACGTTCGAAAGGTTTATGTGTACCGGCACGTTTACCCGATTCACCGCTGCTGGCATCATGGCTATTGGTATGCCGGGTGGTGGCATCCGGGTTGCTGGTATTAATGGAGCTGAATCCAGACGGCTGGATGGAAGAACGGCGAACGGCACGGTGGGGTTGGCGCCAAACACAAACAAACGGAGTATCGGAGGGAGTGGGATGAGGAAAATACTTAGTATTGACGCGGGGGGTGTTCGTGGAATCATCCCTGCCACTATTCTCGCCGAGATTGAAGCACGGGCCGGGCAGCCAGTCTGCAGTCTCTTCGATTTCCTTGCCGGAACCTCAAGCGGTGGCATGCTTGTTCTTGCCCTAAATTGCCCGGCCACCTCCGGTTGCACGCGACCTTTGTGTTCAGCTAAGGAGGTCACTAGTTTATTCCATGAGTGGGGGAATCGAGCCTTTGGTGATAAATTATCGACAAGAGTCCAGCCACTTGCCGCGCTCAGTTCCGATAATGGCGTAGAAGACATGTTCCGCGAATACTTCGGCGATGCGTTGTTGAGCGACAGTATCAAGCCGACGATAGTCACGGCATTCGATCTGACAACGGCACAACCATTTTTGCTTAACTCCGCGAAAGCTGGCGACGATTTCTTGATGTGGCAAGCGGCCCGTGCAACGACCGCAGTTCCTCCATATTTCTCACCACTCCGACTGTCGATCTCGGATATTCCATTTTGGCGGGCTCGTGAAGCCTGTCTGGTCGATGGTAGTCTCTTTGCTAGCAACCCAGCGATGTGCGCTTTGGCCGAAGCGCGTTCTTTGTTTCCTGGCGAAGATGACTTCCTGTTGATTTCCATTGGTTGCGGAGAGGCTCACCGTGCGTTTTTGCCCGTTGCCTTACGGCAGAACCGGCGCCGCATCTTTGATTTCTCTTCGACGGCACAGTCTGCATGTGTCGACTACCAGATGCGAGCATTTCTGCCGCGGCAACGTTATATTCGCATCCAAGCGGACTTAGTGCCGGGTTTGGACAGTATCGACGACGCTTCCGAGAAAAATCTGCTAGGCTTGCAAAGGGAAGCACGAGAAACGATCGCACGACACGCGGACGTGTTGGATCAACTCGTGGATTTGCTTGCTCCCGAGTCTAGCATGGCCATCGCCTAAAGTGGACAAATTTCGTATGGAGCCGCTTGGATAGCGGTCGTGCCGGATGAATATTTTCCTAACCACATTGACCGAGCAACCAGTGGTGAACCGCATTGAAAGCGAAGACAAAGACGATACCGTCCAAACACGCGGCGCGGTTCCAGCAACAATCCACCAGGTTCTCGATCGCTCCGAGAGGGGCCTCCTTCCTTGCAACACACGCTGCTTACAGCTCCTCTTCGAGGGGGTTCAGTTTTGCGGCTGCGTCTCGAAAACTGCCGGACCTGGTTAACAAGCCCTCTATTTCATGCGCACTTATTCAAAAAGAAACCACATAAGGTACCCATTAAAAGAACAAATGGCCCATAAGTATGTTAGTAAACGCTGAAAAGAAGGACAGTTTGTCGCTAGCGGATTCACCCGCCCCGCACGATCTGGAGAGGGCGCTCGCCGAGGCCGCCGAAGAAATGGACTTCGATTGGCCCGAGTTCCTGCCGGGGGAGCGGATCAAAGCTGGAATCACGGAAATCGTTCTTGGATTCCTGCTGGTGGCCGGCTTCGTGGCCTTCTGCAGCTTCCATTCGTGGTGTCCACTCTAGAACAGTTGAGCGAAGGTTGATCACCGTTCTCTGGTCGGCAATGGTTAAAGACGAAAACGCTGCACTCATCTTCGTTGCTGTCCTGATGACGCTGGTCGTCGTTCTGATCGTTGGCGCTCAACCTTAGCTTTTTATGCGGATTTTCAAACTTCTGATCTTCTTCAATCTCGTTTTTATTCCGGTTCTCGTGTTGAGCTTCTTCGGGGCTGCATACATCGTTCGTGGCCAGTTGCAAGAGAGTGCCGAACAGCAGGTTCTGGAGAACTCGCGCGTCATGATGCAGACCGCCAGAGCTTCCCGCTTGTATACAACCAAACAGATCTCTCCCCTGTTGGACCACGAGCAGTCGAGAGTCGACAAAGCGAATAACAGCGTCTTTCAGATATTAGACATGCAGCTTCCGGCAGGCGTTCAGAAAGCGATCGATAGCATTCCCTACCCTAAGGACAAACTAGTGGTCGAGAGTATTCGCCAGCAAATCCTCGATAACGTTCGTCAATCACCACGCGAATTGCCGGGACTCGAGTTCTTCCCTCAGTCAATCCCCTTTTATGGCTCAACCGAGAACTTCAATTATTTCCGAGGCCAGTATCCAGATTTCTCCTACAAAGAGGCCGCGCTGAATCCAACAAATCCACGGGACCGCACGGTGGACTGGGAGGCTGATGTAGTGAACATTTTCCGAAACGACCCTGCAAGAACCGAGGTCACGGGTCACCGCGACACTCCTGACGGAGCGTCCCTATATTTCTGCGCTCCGATTCGCGTTGACGATGCAAGCTGTTTGACCTGCCACAGCACTCCTGAAACGGCACCGGTAGAAATGGCGAAAATCTATGGAACAGCCAATGGTTTCGGTTGGAAACTTAACGAAGTGGTGGGTGCCCAGATAGTGAGCGTACCGGCTAAACTGGCTGACGCATCCGCCGAAAGGGCTCTCAGAGCGATTCTGCTCTGGTTGGGCGGTATCCTTGGATTTGTGCTTGTTGCGGCGAATATCATCGTGCTTTTATTTTTCGGCCGGGCCGGCGACGCCGGACCGGCGGCGCCCGTCCCCGAGGGCGACGCGGCCGGCGCGGGCCGGGATGCGCCCCCCCACGCCTTGAAGAAGCGCCCCTTCCGGGGCAATCGCGCGCCGTGCCGAGCGCTGGTGCTCGGGCTGGTCGTTTTGGTCGGCCTCGGCGGCTACGCCTTGCACCGGGTGGACCGCCGCCCTCGCCTCCCGGCAACGGGGGCGCAAGCCTCGTGGACACCGGCACAGGGTCCGGCTTCACTGGCCGCGCCGGCCCCAGCGCCTGCTGGGGCTGCAATGGCCGCGTGGGAGACGGTCCTCCCAACGGCCAGCGGTACCCCACAACCGGCGCCCTCGCCGGCGGAGGCGGATTGGGCCGCGGCGGAGCAACCCACGCCCGTAACCGTTCAGGCCCTCCCGCCAGCGGACCCGGGTCCGACGGCACCGGCGCCAAGTGCCGCGTTGGCAACGCTGGATTCGACCGAACCCCCGGCCGCCCCTAGCCCCACCCCTTCGCCAGTGGAAACGCCCGTCTCGGGGGAGGCCAATGACGCGGCGGTGCTGGAGCAGGACGGCAGGGCGGTGACCGCCGACAATGTTCTGGAGGGGGGCGGCGAGCGGTCGCAAGGGGGTCCCGGGGCCGGCCGCGCGCTGGATATCCCGTCCGGCGCCTTCACGCCGACTGCACTCAGGGCCAGGGTGCGATGGAGACACGTTGACAGACCCCGGCCGCCAGCGCGGCCCTCGTTTTGGCAGTCGCTGTTTGGGCAGAAGGAAACCAAGAAAGCCAGGCCCGACAAACCCCGCAATTAACGCCTTACAGAAAGGACGCGCATTGAGCAGCAAGATGCTAACGGGGCGGTGCCAGCTTGCTCTTCAGTTGCTCTCGACCGATTTCCCACAGCTTATGAATTGTGATAATGGAAACCTTCAAGCGATCGGCGATCCGACTCGAACTCCAGCCCTTGATAAGCAATGGGTAGACAACTGTCCGAGTGTATATGTCCAAACTCAAAAGCTCTCTCAATAATTTACAGCTCGGGTGAAGGCCGACATTTTTCCGCAGCTCATTGGTCCACTGCATCGAGATCGGTTCCGATCCAATGAGAACAAGCTCATCCAGCAAAAAAACTTTTGTGCCCTGTCTTTCCGGGCAGATGGGTTGGGGAGTAAAGGTCGTGCGGTAGGGGCCCCACCCATTCCAGTGAACGGTTTCTTAGCCTTATTTTCCTCTTTGCCGTTGTTCATACGGATCGTGTTTGCTGATTGCTTTGTTTATGATGAAAAGGTGATCTTTTCGTCAGCAAGAGCCCAAGATTTCACCATTGCTCCTCGTCAAGCGGTGTTTCTAACTCTAACGAGCAAAACTGTCCTATCCCTCAGCAATAAGTTCGTAAAAGGAGGAAACGCAAGCGATGGCATCCTCAGGATTCTCTTGGGAGAGAGTGCAGGATAGTTCTTTTCCAGAATGAAAAGTTTTCCTGAGGGATCGGACAGTTTTGCTCGTTGGAGTCAATAAGCACGGCTCGCAGATGCGAGAGAAGCAAGAGCATGCGCCCCTTGCTAACCGAAGTGCTGGCGCCACTAAAATTACACCAGAATACACACCAACTACTAATTAATATAACCCGGAATGCGACTCTAAATCCGCGATACGGATTCGGGCAAAGTTCCGAGGTTACTTGAAAAGCAACCGTTAACTTATGAAAAAGTTTCTTTTAGGTTTAAGCGCAGTCGTCGCGTTGTTATTACCCCTTAGCCAGAACGCGCAAGCGAACTGGGTCGTCTACCATAAGGTTTATGTGTACCATCACGTTTACTCGAATCACCGCCAATGGCATCCTGGCCATTGGTATGCCGGGTTCTGGCACCCGGGTTACTGGTTCTAATGGGCCTGAATCGAGTATTCTACTATCGAAAGAAATTATGAAACATCGACAATTTTTGCAGACTCTGGCCGTTATTTCGACGGCCCTATTTTGTTCTACACATCTTGAAGCTCAAGTTCTGAGCGCAGGCAATCACGTCTCGCTTAGGTGTCTTGGGAACATTCCCGGGCCACGATATCTAAATGGACGAACCGCAAATGGCACCGTTGGCTTAGCGCCGCATTTGAGCCCGGAATTCACCGGTACAGAGTGGCGGGTCGTTCGAGCTGGTGACGGGCTGGTCGAATTGAAGTGCCTTGGCGACATCGAAGGTCCCAGATGGCTAGATGGAAGAACGGCGAACGGCACGGTGGGGTTAGCGCCAAACACAAACAGACCTTTTACCGGCACAAGATGGCAGGTTGTTCAGCTCGGCTACGATAATCCCAACATTGTCGCATTAAGATGCCTTGGCGACATCCCGGGTCCCAGATGGCTGGATGGCAGAACGGCAGACGGCACGGTGGGAGTCGCCGCTACGACAGAACCGCCGTTTACAGGTACCAAATGGGAAGTGCGTTTATATCCCTAAAGGTGCATTTTGACCGCTCCGTAATGCCAAAACGTGGTGACCGCACAAGACCTTTTAGCGTGCTAAGAGTTCCGGTTCGTGCGGTCACCTCAAAAGGAAGAAAGTTTGATGAGCCTAACATTATACTGTGTCGGCCTTACGGCGACAGCGCTAATCGCGATTCCTCCGGCATCTATAGCACATGGGATTTGCGCGAATCAACTTTCTGCCGTGGAAACTCACGATTATGATCGTGACCAAAATCGCTACCGCTACTCAGGCATTTACTTTGTTTTTCCGTATAATGCTTACGGTGTTAGCTATTACGATGTGGACTATTGCTATACGCCCACAGCCGAGCAGATAGCCACGGCTCAGGAGCAGGTCCAGAACTCTTTCGCTGGAGGCCGACCGTGGGTTCGTTGGTTACCGGGTCTTCGCAATGCTTGGTATTTTGCCATCCAAGGCAAACTTGGTTTCCTCCCTTGGGTACGGCCAGGCCGCGACAGAGCCAAAGACCGCGCTCGTGATGAAGCCTGCCGAATTCAAAAAGAAAGCAAAATACGCCTGAAGTTATGAAAGTTTTTCTCGGAATGAGCTGTCGAATTCAAAAAGAAACAAAATGTGTCCGAGATTCTGAAAGTTTGCCCACGCGATTGCTTTGTAATCAGTGCAACCCGGAATGCGACGGCAAATCTTCAATACGGATTCGGGCCAAGTTCCAAGGTTACTTCAGACAAAAGACAATCGGTAACTTATGAAAAAGTTTCTTTTAGGTTTAAACCCACTTGTGGCGGTTTTCTTACCGCTTAGCCAGAGCGCTCGAGCGCACTGGGGTCGTCTGTCGTCACATTTATGTGCACCATCACGTTTACTCGACTTACCTAGCCGCACCAGCAGCCCAAGCTAGTATTTAATAGCATGTCGACATACACACAGGCGAACAGACCGCTCACCATCAAGACGCCGCTAGGCCAGGATGTCCTGCTCTCGACTCGGTTTCGCGGGTGCGAGGCCATCTCGCAGCTCTTTAATTTCCAGGTCCATCTCCTCACCGAGGCTGCAAACGAAATCCAGTTCGACCGAATCCTGGGCCAGAATGTGACTGTGGAGCTGCGTCTAAACAACCAGGAGAAACGTTACTTCAACGGGCTGGTTAAGCGATTCAGTCAAGGCGGCCGCGATGAGACTTTTGTGCATTTCAGTGCGGAGATAGTCCCCAAACTCTGGCTGCTGACTAAGAAAGTCCGGAGCCGAATTTTTCAGCATCTGACGGTGCCGGACGTCCTCCGGCAGTTGTTTGCCGGATTCGATGTCAGCTACGAACTATCAGCTACCTACTACCAGCGTGATTATTGCGTTCAGTACCGCGAGACCGACTTCAATTTTGTCAGCCGCCTCATGGAGGAAGAGGGGATTTACTATTTCTTTAAGCACAGCGACGGGGGTCACCAGATGGTCGTGGCTGACGTTGCGACCCGGCATCCCACGGTAGCCGGACAAAGCAGTGTTATTTACGACGAGGTGTCCGGGGGTGGACGGGAAGACCTGCGAATCACGGCCTGGGAAAAAAGCCAGGAACTGCGATCAGGCCAGTACACCCTTTGGGATCATTGCTTTGAACTTCCGGGCAAGAACCTTGAAGCCAAGCAAAAAATCAGCGACAGCGTCACTGTCGGCAAAGTGACCCACAAGCTGAGTGCCGGTGGCAACGATAAACTGGAGATCTACGATTATCCCGGCGGCTATGCTCAGCGCTTCGACGGGATCGATCGCAATGGCTCGCCGCAGCCCCGGGATTTACAGGACATCCTCCCCGATAGCGAGAGAACGGTGAAAGTGCGCATGGAGGAAGAAGCGGCCGCCAGCCTGGAGATCGAAGGCGGGAGCAATTGCGGCCAGTTCGTCGCCGGTCACACATTTATGTTAAAACGGCATTTCGATGGCGATGGGCAATACGCTCTGACTCACGTCGAACACGATGCCCATCTTGACGGCGATTACCGCAGCAGCCAGGCGCCGGCGTTTACCTACGAGAACCGTTTCACCTGCATTCCTGGCGCTTTGCCATACCGTCCGCCGCGGATGGCAAGGAGGCCGCTGATCGCTGGAATCCAGACAGCGACGGTGGTCGGTCCTCAAGGCGAGGAAATCTTCTGCGACAAGTATGGGCGGGTAAAAGTGCAGTTCCATTGGGACCGCGAAGGGAAAAAGGACCCCAACAGCTCGTGCTGGCTACGCGTTGCCCAGGTATGGGCAGGTAAGGGCTGGGGCGCATTTTTCTGGCCCCGGATTGGCCACGAGGTGGTGGTCGTGTTTGAAGAGGGTGATCCGGACCAGCCGTTGATCGTTGGCAGCGTCTATAATGCGGAGAACATGCCGCCGTATCAATTGCCTAAGAAAAAGGTCTTCGCAGGTCTAAAATCGGCAACCCACAAGGGGATACCCTCCAAAGACTTCAATGGAATTATCTTTAACGATCAAACGGGCCATGAACACCTCTCGTTGCACTCCGAGCACAACATGAGCTTCAATTCAGAGTACGACAAAATGATCCATGCAGGACGCCACAAAGGCGAGCGAGTCGCTGGCGCGTCGATCATGACAGTCGGAAATATTCCCCTGGGTGGTGGAAGTGGCGGTGGCCCACTTCCAGGGGTTCCGGCAGGCCCAGGGGCTCCGGCAGCGCCACCTGGAAGTGGCGGTGGCAATGGTGGCGCCACGCCTGCCCCAACCCCTGCCCCAACCCCTGGAAATGGCAGTGGTAGCGACATGAATGCCGGAAACACCATGCCGGTCCCAAGCCCGATTAATGAACTTCCAGGTTTGAACGCTTTGATGGTCTTCGGTGAAAACATACAATCCGCAATCGGACTCAATCACTCGCTCGCAATCGGAAACAACCACCAAATAACCATTAATCCGCTGGGTATGGTCGCACTCGGCGCCCCGGTGCCGCCTTGGTTCACGGGCGCAATGGCAGGTATGGGCGGAGACTTCCAGCTGACCGTAGGTGCGAGTGCGGCCGTTACGGTGGGTCAGGCGTTCGAAATCAACGTTGGCAAGAAAAAGATCACCATCGAAGGGACATATGAAGATCACAAGGTAACTTCGATAGCGTGCGGAGTGCTGGCCGCTGCCGCTACCCTCTATGCGATCGGGTACGGCTTGCAAAATAACAACAACAAATACCTTGAATGCGGTCTTTTTACAGTTGCGTACCAAGCGGTGGTGGATGCGACGCTGATCGTGATAATGACTGCCGAAAATTGGGAGGAGGAGTCACAAGAGGCGGAAGTCTTTGAACTGAACACTTTATTCGGAGTGCAGCCAAACCCAGCGCCGGAATCTGCTGCTACTACTACGACGGGCTGGTTGGCAGGGGCCGCGGCTGGCGCTGCGCTGTTGGCCGCAATTACAACTCCTCTAGTCCTCGCCGAAAAAGACTCGGACGTTGGAGACCAGCAGAGTGCTGCCGATGCTCCGGCCGGAGGCGGCAGTGGCGGTGGCGACGGTGATGGCGACGATGCACATTCGGTCGAAGGGAGATACACCGTCACCGCGAACGGCGTGGAGATAATTAGTCGAACTCCCGGGGCTATTCCCCGCAAGAATGTCATTACTTTGCTGGCTACAGGCGAATCTGTAGCTGGAACAGGCAGCGGTGGATGCGTACAGGTGCGAGGAAATGCCGGCGTTCGCATCACCGCCGGACCACCAGAGCTTCTGCCAACTTCGTCGGACTCTACAAACGGTGTCGACATCATCGTCGGCCTAAAGCAAACCGTCACAATTCTGCGGGGCTTTCCCCCACACTGGCAGAAGATCGAAATGTCCCAAGGCGGTATCGAGATCGACGCTGGCCCTAGCGGAACGTTGACGCTCCAGGCGGGCGCAAGCTCGATCACCCTTAACGCAGAGGGCATAACAATCAAAGGGCCCCTCGTACAAATCAACTAGGCAATTGCTGAGGGATCGTGCAATGAGTGACGGAAAGCCAATCAAAATCAGCGCAGTGACAGCCTCTGAGGTGTGCGCGCATTTTAACCTTGAGAAAAGTGCGCGGCAACCACTCGATGACAGGATGGGGCCAGGTGAGTTTGTGGAAGCTCTGGTCGTTAGTAAGCAATACCTCGCAGGAATCGAGTTCATGGCCCATGCCCTCCCGGCACGCGAGGCGATCTGGTGGGGTTGTCTGTGCTTACAGTACGCGTGCGGCAACGAGTTATCGACGTCGGAGAAAGCGGCCTGCAAAGCCGCCGTGCGATGGGTGCTCCAACCTATCGAAGGAAATCGGGCTGCCGCGAAAGCCCCAGCCGAAGCGGCCGGACCGGCTTCGCCGGCCGGCTCCTTAGCGATGGCCGCGAACCAGACAGGGGGCAGCCTGGCTCCGCCTAACCTCCCGCCACGGCCTTTCGCCCCAGCCCGGGCAGTCGCAAACGCGGTCAAGTTCGCCTCGCTCAAGGGCGACCCGGTTAGAAGGGCCGACAGGCAAAGATTGTTTGTTGAACTTGGGACGGGGGTGGCCGAGGGCCGATTTATTGTGGGGTTGTCTAGATGAGGGAGGACTGAAATATGGGGCAACCTGCCGCTCGCTTGGGAGATATGCATACCTGTCCTATGTCGACGGGACCTGTTCCGCACGTGGGCGGCCCAATTCTCTCGCCCGGGTGCCCGACGGTGCTGATTGGTCGCCAGCCAGCTGCTCGGGTCGGCGATATGGCTTCGTGCACCGGTCCTCCTGACACAATTGCCAAGGGTTCGGCTACGGTGCTTATCAATGGCAAGCCCGCGGCGCGGATGGGTGATATGACCGCGCACGGAGGGATCATCATGGCCGGTTTGCCAACCGTTCTAATCGGCGGATAGAAACGACAAATAACGAGGAATATAGTTTATGAACATTCTAGAGGCCATACCGTACGAGCGACAGTCGGATCCGCGGACTAACCGGGACTGCGGCGCAGCCTGCCTTAGCATGGTCTATCGCTCTTTTGGCAAGGACGTCGCGCGGGCGCAGATATGGCAGGCGGTTGGGAAACAAAACCGGTCCGGCAGTTTCGCGTCGACCACCCACTTGATGGCTCAGGACGCATTGAAGCGCGGCTTCGCTGCCGTGGCCATCCAGACGCGTCATCCCTTGCAGGCGTTGAAGCTTTGCCGGGATTCCGGGATTCGCGCGATCCTGAATCATCGCCTCAAGGACGACTTGCTAACTGGCCATTACTCGGTTCTCGTTGATATCGACGCGAAGGACGTCGTCCTGCACGATCCGCTCTATGGGCCGTCGCGTCGGCTGCCGCACGCCGAGCTGCTCGCCCTTTGGCAGCGACGCTTCTCCAGCTCTGAAATCCGGGGGAACGTTATCATTGGTATCGCGGCGCCACCCCCTGCTGAGTCTGCCTGCCCTCTCTGCCACACCCCGATCCCCCCCAGCGTCAAATGCCCGAGGTGCCACGAACCGGTCTGCTTGCGGCCGGCCGGCCTCTTGGGGTGTATGAGCAGCGCCTGCGCCGAACGGGTCTGGAACTACCTCTGCTGTCCTTCCTGTGACTACACGTGGAACTTCAGCCTGCAGCGGCCACAAGCCAGAGTAGAGCCCCCAGCCTCTGCGGATGGTCGGACTGGGCCTCCGGCCTCTGCGGAATGTCGGATTCCTGCCAGCGTTCCCGGCAGCCCGTCGCCTGAAGCAAAAGCCGCTTCTCAGGAGCGAACACTGAACCTCGACCAGTTGTTTAATGCGCTGGATAAGTTTTGCAATCATTTTTCGCCGGCTGCGGCGAGTCATCCGGAGCTCAAGCAGCAGCTCGATTTCATCGCGGCGAGCAAAGAAAAATTGACGTTGGCGTTAGCCGAGGAACGCGCCCAAGCCCAGGCACGCCGGGAGCAACTAGCCAACGCACTGCAGGGAATCAGGCAGAAAGAGGAAGCCCAGCGCAAACAATTGGAGGAACTCACCCGCTGAAACGCTCTTAAAGGCGTTCTCGGCCTCACCTATGTTCCCAAGGTGCTTCTTTACGAGCTCCCCGATTCTGTCAGGGGCTATCTTCTTGACGGGGATTTGCTTTTTTACCGTTTGTATCTTGGCCTGAGGTTTTTTGGCGGGAGGACGCTTGTTCATGAATTCCGTTAAACTATAGTGAAAGCACGGACGTCTTTCGAGGCGAAAATGGAGAGCGGTGGCGAACTCCTTCAAAAGTCCGGTTGAGGCAGAGCATTCCGCTGCCGATAGGAAACTCACGATGACTGCCAGGCTTCGGCGCGGCACTTGATAGGAAGCAGAGCACGAATCGCCAGGTCATCCCATCAAAAGCAGGATTTTCGAGCGTTGCGAAAACGACCGCTTCCCCTA
>Ga0074045_10004846_pt1 | contig 11828 bp, 10 predicted proteins | sample BogForMeECP23OM2_FD_94442 | JGI IMG/M metagenome (GOLD analysis project Ga0074045, IMG submission 94442) | Bog forest soil microbial communities from Calvert Island, British Columbia, Canada - Bog Forest MetaG ECP23OM2 | ecosystem: Environmental > Terrestrial > Soil > Wetlands ...
TTCAGCGCACGAAGATCCCAGCCGAGCTGGCCTCGACGCTGAAAAACCTAGGCGTATCAGCGCCTAAGCAACTCCTTGCCGTCGAAGAGCCACCGCAGGCGGCCGCCACGGCATAGACACACGTCCGGAATCCGTCCGTCACAAGCCATTGAAAGATGGCCGATATTTCGGCCGTCTGCCTAGCGACCGCGAACCCAGGTCCGTCATCGCGAGCGAAGCGTGGCGATCCAGGGCCACGTGACAAACGACTGCCGGGCGGCCCTGGATCGCCACGGCGCTGCGCGCCTCGCGATGACGGGGTAAAGCCGGGCAAAACCCTACAGCCAAGCTGTTGCCGGCGAGACTTTATCCGAGCCTCGCGTTGTTCCGCGACACAGCGGGAGAACGCTCAGATGAAAAGCAACTGGATCGGCGGCGTCGCGGCAGCGGCGCTGCTCGTCGCTGGCGCTGCGTCGGCACAGACGATGGGCAACGGCCCAGCCACGACCAGCACGCCCGGCAATCCAAACGCCACCACCAGCAGCCCGGACACCCCCGGCAACACCGGAACCGTGCCCATCGGCAATGGCAGCATGGGCACCGGCAGCACGGCCGCGGGCACGACCACGGCCCCGATGCCTGGCACGGCCGACAACGGCCCGGCCACCACGTCCGGCAACGGATCGATGGTGAACGGCGGCGTCGGCAACTCGAACGGCGCGGTGAACACGACCTCACAGAACCAGTCGCAGCCCGCCCGCGGCGCCAACAGCTTCACCCAGGGCGAGGCGAGATCCCGTTTGCAAGCGCGCGGCTATCAGAACGCGAGCAACCTGCACGAGGACGCCAACGGCGTCTGGCGCGGGCAGGCCACTCACGAGGGCCAGCAAGTGTCGGTCTGGCTCGACTACAAGGGCAATGTCGGCCAGGGCGGCCCCGGGCAAGTTACCGGCCAGCAGGCCAATCAGTACCTTCTGACACAACAGCGACAACAGGAGCCGAACATGGCCACACGCACGATCGCGCGGCTGTACGCGACCTATAACGACGCGGCAGCCGTGGTGGACGACCTGCAATCGTCCGGCATTCCGCAGACCGACATCAGCATCGTCAGGCAAGGCGCTCATACCGTCGACACGACGACGGCGACCGGCGAGTCCGGCGCGGGCGTGGGTGCCACCGTCGGCACGCTGCTCGGCGGCGGCGCGGGCCTGCTCGCCGGCCTCGGCACCATCGCCATCCCCGGCGTCGGGCCGATCGTGGCCGCCGGCTGGCTGATCGCGATGCTCACCGGCGCGGGCGTGGGTGCCGCGGCGGGCGGCATCCTCGGCGCGCTGACCGGCGCGGGCGTCGATCGCGAGGAGGCGGTCGCCTATGACGAAGGCGTGCGCCGCGGCGGCACGCTGGTGTCGGTGCGCGCGTCCGATGCCGACCTGCCGCGCGTGGAGGCGATCATCGCCCGCCGCTCGCCGGTGGACTGGCGCGGCTACAGCGCCGGGACCTTCCCGGCGGCCTTCGGCGACACCCGCCCCGTCGAGCCCGTCGGCGTGGTGGACGAAAACCGCCGCCGGATCGGCTGACGCGAGGAAGCCGGCGGACTACTTGGCCGCCGGCAGCTCCTCCAGCGTGGTCTGACGCTGCGCGCCCTGCGACATCAGCACCATGGCCTCACGCAACCGCATGATCCCCGCGCGGGTGCTGCCCTCGTCGCACAGGCGCGTGCCCTCGTGCGACAGCTGCGCGACATCCGGCGGGAGCGGCGCCTGACGCCGGCTCGCCAGATCCGTCAGCGTCCTTTGCAGGTGCTGGCAGAAGGCCGGCGCGTCGCTGAGCACGACCTCCGGCGCCTGCTGGGCCTGCAGAGCCACGAATGACGGCATCGCCAGCATCGCCGGCAGGCAAGCGAGCGGCACGGCAAACCAGGGGCGGAACGTCATGGCGTGACGCTACCGTGTCAGGCGTATTCAGTCAGTGAGCGGCGGATGACACTATGGTCACCGCAGGTCGTTGTGTCCCTCCGGCAACACAACCCTGGCTTGCGCCGGGGCTGGCTGAGCCGCCGAGGCGCCCTCTCCGTCGCGCGGCAGCCGCAGCGTGGCCATGAGCCCGGGAGCCGCGTCCGACAGCACGAGCTCGCCCCCGTGCAGCGTCGCCACGGCCTGCACCAGCGCCAGACCCAGGCCGGCGCCGGGCGTGTTGCGCGAGGTCTCCCCCCGGTAGAAGCGCTCCACGGCGCGATTCCGCTCGGCCTCCGGGATGCCTGGCCCGGCATCGGTCACCGAAATTTCCGCCCAGGCTCCCGCCACGCCGGCCTGCACCCGTACCGCGCTGCCGGACGGCGAGAACTTCATCGCGTTGTCCAGCAGGTTGGCCACCGCCTGCTGGATCATGTCCCGGTCGCCGTACAGCGGAAGCCGCGGCGGCGCGTCGGCCGTCAGGCGCAGGCCCTTCTCCTCGGCCGCCGCGCCGTACAAGTCGATCAGGTCGGCCAGCACCGGGGCGACGTCGAACGAGCAGAACGCCGACCGCCGGCTGCCCGCCTCGATCTCGGCGATCCGCAGCAGCGCGTGGAACACCGCGACGATGCCGTCCAGGTCGGCGGTCGCGCGCTCGATCGCCGCATGCAGCTCGGCCTCACTGTCCGCGTGAAGCGCCGCGTCCTCGAGCCGGGCGCGCGCGCGGGTGATCGGCGTGCGCAGGTCGTGCGCGATCGCGTTGCTCACCTGGCGCACGCCGTCCATCAGCTTCTCGATCCGGTCGAGCATGACGTTGATCGTCTCGGCCATCAGGTCGAACTCGTCGCCCCGCCCGACGAGCGGCACGCGGCGCGAGAAGTCGCCCGCCGCGATCGCCGCCGAGGTCTCCGACACATGCGCCAGCGTTCGGCGGAACATGCTGCGCACCACCGCCGCCCCGGCGATCCCCATCACCGTCACCACGACCAGCGCCCACAGCAGCGCGTCGGTCAGCATCGAGCGCAGCTGTGCGCGCACCCGCACGTCGCGTCCCACCAGCAGGTGGAAGCCGCCGGGCAGATCGAACGCCTCCACCCGCGCGACGGACTTCCCGCCCGCGCGCAGCAGCTCGAGCGGATAGGGCGTATCCGGCTGCGTCACGGTGGCCGGCCAAAACGGCAGGTTGCCGGCGAGCTTGTGGTAGTGGTCGTCGGTGACGAGGTAGATCGCGTCGTCGTCGACGTTCTCGTTCAGCCGCTCGTCGATCGTCATGATCAGTGACGGCAGGAAGCCCTCGGTCCAGCGCTCGTAGAGCCCCTGCGCGTCGGCGCGGATGGCCGCCTCGGTCTGCCGGTCGAGCAAGCCAGCCGTCGCCCACCACAGGAATGACGCCAAGGCGGCGGTGCTCAGCGCCAGCAGCAGCGCATAGACGATGGCGAAGCGCACGCCCGCCGAGCGCAGCACGGCGGCGCTGCCGCGCGGGCCGCGCCGCGCCGCCGGGGCGGCCGCCGGTTTGGCGTCGTCGAGCCGCTCGGCATCGGGACCCGGGCCAAGCGCGACGCCCAGCGCCTCGACGTGCGCGGCCTCACCGTCATGGTCCGGCCCGGCCGGCCCAGGACGAGTGACGATATTCAAGCAGCCTCGGCCTTCAGCATGTATCCGGCATTGCGGACGGTGTGGATCAGTTGCGACGGAAACGGCTTGTCCACCTTCTGCCGCAGCCGCGACACATGCACGTCGATGACGTTGGTCTGCGGGTCGAAGTGGTAGTCCCACACGCCTTCGAGCAGCATGGTCCGAGTCACCACCTGCCCGGCGTGGCGCATCAGGTATTCGAGCAGCCGGAACTCGCGCGGCTGCAGGTCGATCTTCTGCCCCGCGCGCTTGACCTGCCGGCTCAGCAAATCGAGTTCCAGGTCACCCACCTGCAGGCGGGTGATCGGCCCGTCGCCCTTGCCGCGCCGCGCCAGCGCCTCGACGCGCGCCAACAGCTCGCTGAACGCGAACGGCTTGGTCAGGTAGTCGTCGCCGCCCGCGCGCAGTCCCTTCACGCGGTCGTCCACCTCGGCCAGCGCCGAGAGGAACAGGACCGGCACCGCGTTCTTCTGCGCCCGCAACGTCTCCAGCAGCCGCAGACCGTCGACGCCGCCCGGCAGCATGCGGTCCAGGATCACCGCATCGAAGCTCTCGCTCGCCGCCATGAACAGCCCGTCGCGGCCGTTGCCGGCATGCTCCACCACGTGGCCGGCTTCGCGCAAGCCGCGCACCACGAAGCCGGCCACGTCCTTGTCATCCTCGACGACCAGGATTCGCATCTTCTTCCCGCCTCTCCCCAGCCCTAACCGTTGTCCGACGCCGGGCGGCGTCCGACGGTCACGGAGATCTCCGTCTCGTGCCCCGACCGCTGCACCGTCAGGCGCACGTCGTTGCCGGGCGGCGTCGCCGCCACCGCGCGGATCAGGCCGCGCGCGCTGTCGGTCCGCTCGCCGTTGATCGCCGTGACCACATCGCCCGCGCGCAGCCCGGCCTTCGCCGCGGGCCCCGACTTGTCGACGGCGGCGATGGCCACGCCATGCGTGCCGCTCGCCGATTCCGAAACCGACACGCCGAGCCAGCCGCGGTCGATATGCCCCTTGTTCTGAAGCTGCGCGACGATGGGCGAGACGATCTCGCTCGGGATCGCGAAGCCGATGCCGACCGATCCGCCGGTGGGCGAGACGATCGCCGTGTTCACCCCGATCACCTCGCCGGCGAGGTTGAACGTCGGGCCGCCCGAGTTGCCCGGATTGATCGGCGCGTCGAGCTGCAGGAAGTCGTCGAACGGCCCGCTGCCGATGTCGCGCCCACGCGCGGAGACGATACCGACGGTCACCGAGCCGCCGAGCCCGAACGGGTTGCCCGCGGCCATGATCCAGTCGCCCACCTGCACCTGCCGGCTGTCGCCCCAGGCGACGGCGGGCAGCGGATGCGTGGCTTCCACCTTGATCAGTGCCACGTCGGTCAGATCGTCCGAGCCGATCACCTTGGCCGGCAGCTCGGTGCCGTCGGTCAGCGAGACGACGATCTTCGCCGCATGGCCGACGACGTGGTTGTTGGTCACGATCAGGCCGGACGAATCGATGATGAAGCCTGATCCGGCGCCCAGGATCTGTTCGCGCCGGTTGCGGAAGCGATCGCGGAACTGCCGCTCGAACGGCGTGCCCTTCAGCTCGGGCGGCAGCTCGGACAGCACGTCGGAGCCCTCGACGACCTCGGTCACCGCGATGTTCACCACCGACGGCAGCACCTGCTTGACCAGCGGCGCGAAGCTGTCCGGCGCGACGCGCGCGTGCGCCGTCTCAAGCTGCGTGGCGGCGCACGCGGTGAGGCTGAGGGCGAGCAGGACGGCGCCGACTGAACGACGGATGGCGGCGGCGGTCATCGATTCTCCCGAACGAACGAATCCACTGAATGAAGCACATGGCTTGCGGGCGAGGTGGCAGCAAGATTACGGCGCGGCCACGGACCTATCGCGGCGGGCGCGCCGGATGTTGCGCATGTTCCGGATTCTCCGGCCAGTCGTGCTTCGGATATCGCCCGCGCGCCTCGCGCCGCGCGTCGGCCCAGGCGCCGCGCCAGAAGCCGGGAAGGTCGGCCGTCACCGCGATCGGCCGCCCGGCAGGCGACAGCAGCGACAGGCGCAGCGGGATCCGCCCGCCCGCCAGCAGCGGCGTCCGGTCAAGTCCGTAGAAGGCCTGCGCGCGCGCCGACGCGACCGGCACCGGCTGCGTGTAGTCCACCGGGGCGCGCCCGTGCGGCAGAGCCAGGGCGACCGGCAGCTCCCGCTCCAGCCTCGCCGCCTGCTCATGCGTCAACTGCGCCCGCAGCATGGCCGCGACATCGAGCGCGGCGGCATCGGCCAGCCGGCCGACGCCATGCAGCCACGGCGTGAGCCAAACGGGGGCCCCGGCGGTCAGCGCGGCATCGGAAAGGTCCGGCCACGCCTCGGGTTCCAGTCCCCGCATCAGCGCGACACGGGCCTGGAACTGACGGGTGGCGTCCGTCCAGTTCAGCGTGCGCAATCCGTCGCGAGCGATGGCGGACGTCAGCGCCGCAGCGGCTTCGTCGGCTGACGCGGGTTCGGTGCGGTCGCGCAGCACCAGCGCGCCGAGCCGCCGGCGGCGGCGCGACAGCACGCTGCCGTTCGCGGGGTCGACGCCGCACTCCACCGTCTCCATCACCCGGCGCGAAACGGCTTGCGGCAGGGCGTCCGGATCGAGGGGTGCCGCCAGCGTGATCTGCGGCGCGGCACGGGCCTCCAGCGCGGCGACCGCAAGCAGCTTCGCCCCGGAGAGGAGATCGGTGCGCGGCAGCTTCGCCCCGCCGCCGCCGGAGAGGCGGAACGACCCCGGCTCGCCACGCAACTGCGCGATGCGGTCCGGATAGGCGGCGGCGACCAGCGGTCCGGGCTCGCCCGCCGCGCGGGTGCCGGCGGCCAGCCCAAGCCGGCGGCGATATTGCTGCGCGGCTTGGCGCACGCGCGCCAGCACGCCGCGATTGGCATTCGGATCGCCGTGCGCCAGCGCGTCGAGCCTAAGCGCGATATCGGCCGGCGGGCGTTCCGGCCCGCGTCCCCGCAGCGGATCGCGCTCCTCCAGCAGCGCGGCGATGTCGCACGCGAGCGCCGCCGCTTGCGGCGTCTCGGCCGCTAGCATCATCGCCGCGAGCCGCGGATGCGCGCCGATCCGCGCCATCCGCCGACCCGCCTCGGTGATCCGCCCGTCCGCGTCCAGCGCCCCCAGATCGGCCAACAGTGACGCAGCCGAGGCGAGCGCGCCGGCCGGCGGCGGATCGAGGAACGGCAGGTCGCCCGGAGCCGCGCCCCAGGCCGCGCAGTCCAGCAGCAGCGACGACAACTCGGCCTCGAGGATTTCCGGCCGGTCATGCGCGGGCAGGCCACGATGAAGCGCCTCGGTCCACAGCCGGATCGCCACCCCGGGCCCTTCCCGACCCGCGCGGCCCGCGCGCTGCTCGGCGGCGGCGCGGCTGATGCGCAGCGTCGCCAGCCGCGTCAGCCCGCTCGACGGGTCGAGCCTCGGCGCGCGCCGGAATCCGCCGTCGACGACCACGCGGACGTCCGGCACGGTCAAGGAGGTCTCGGCGATCGAGGTCGCCAGCACCACCCGCCTTGTCTCCGCCGGACGCAGCGCGCGGTCCTGGTCGGCGGGCGGCAGGTCGCCGTGCAGCGGCAGCACCGGCGCGCCGCAGCCTTCGAGGAGCGCCGCGGTGCGGCGGATTTCGGCCATGCCGGGCAAGAAGCACAGCAAGTCGCCGTCCTCCTCGGCCAGCGCGGCGCGGATCGCGCGGGCCATCGCCTCGGGCAGGTCGCGCTTGTGGCTGAGTTCGCGCGCGGCATGGCGGATGCGGACAGGGTGCGCGACGCCCGCGCTCTCGATGAGCGTCGCGTCCATCAGCGGGCACAGGCGGGCCGCATCGGCGGTGGCCGACATCGCCAGCAGCCGCAGCTCGGGCCGTAGTTCGCGCTGCAGGTCGAGGCAGAAGGCCATCGCGAGGTCGCTGTCCAGCGCCCGTTCGTGCACCTCGTCGAAGATCACGCACGCCACGCCGTCCAGCCCGGGATCGGACTGCAGCCGGCGCACCAGCAGGCCCTCGGTGACGACCTCGACGCGTGTGTCGGCGGACGCCGCGCTGTCCAGCCGCGTGCGGTAGCCGACCGTTCGGCCGACCGCCTCGCCGAGCAGGCTCGCCATGCGCGAAGCCGCCGCCCGCGTAGCCAGCCGGCGCGGCTCCAGCATGAGGATCCGCCCATCCCCGCGCCACGGCGCCGGCAGCAACGCCAGCGGCGCCAGCGTGGTCTTGCCTGCGCCAGGGGGTGCGACCAGCACCGCGTTGCCGCCGGCATCGAGCCGCGCGCGCACCGCCGGCAGCACGCCGGCGACCGGCAGAGCGGGATCGTTCATGGGCTCGGGGGTCATGCGAGCCTCGGTTCTCGCACGGTTCGTGCTGCCGCGCAGGCCGGCGCGGGAGCGGCCGCCCTGCATCGTGCCGCTTCAGCCGATCATCCGTGTCGCCTAGACGGTCCGAACATCAGCCCCAAGGCGACCCCATGCGCGCGCACTTCGTCCTCGCCCATCCCGAGCCGCAGTCCTTCAACGCCCATCTCGTCCGTTCGGGATCGTCCGCGCTCCGGGACGCAGGCTGGAGCGTGTCCGTGTCCGACCTCTACGCGATGGGATTCGATCCGTGCGAGCGCCCCGAGCACTTCGCACACCGGCAGAACCCGGCCCGCCTCGACGTGCAGGCGGAGCAGCGCCATGCGACCGACACCGGCACCTTGCCCCGGGTCGTGACCGACGAACTCGCCCTGCTCGACGAGGCGGACCTGCTGGTCCTGCAATACCCGATGTGGTGGCACCTGCCGCCGGCGATGCTGAAAGGCTGGTTCGACCGGGTGCTGGCCTACGGCGCCGCCTATACGAGCAGCATGCGGTTCGAGGACGGCCGCTTCGTCGGCAAGCGGGCCATGCTGTCGGTGACCGTCGGCACCAGCCCCGCGACCTACGCGCATGACGGCCGCAGCGGCGACATCGACCTGATGCTGTGGCCGGTGAACTTCACGCTCGCCTATGTCGGCTACACGGTGGTCGCGCCCTTCGTGTCGTATGGCGTCGAAGCCGGGCTGCGCTACACGCGCGGCTACGAGCGATCACCGACGAGTTTCGCACCGTCCTGCCCGGGATCGACACGCGCGCGACCATTCCGTTCAACCGCAAGGCCGAATGGGGCGAGGACGGCCGCATCGTGCCGGGCGCGCCGGTCTACTCGCCGTTCATCCGCCGCAAGCAGCACCTCGATCTGGAGTGACCGGATAACGACCGACGCCGCGTCAGCCGGCGAACAGCATGCGTATCGAAATGAATATCGCGGCCCCGGCCGCCAGCAACGGGATCGGGCTGATCCGAGTCGTCATCAGCACCCCGGTCGAGACAAACGCGATGCTGCGTGCGAGCCAGCCGCCGTCGAGCGAGCGCAGCAGCACGAACACCGCCGCGAGGATCATCCCTGCGGCCACTGGGCGCAGCCCACCCTCGATCGCCCCCAGCCACTGCGCGCCGCGGTAGCGCTTCCACAGATGCGCGACCCCGTAGATGAGGAAGGCCGTCGGACCGAAGATGGCCACCGTGGCGACGACGGCGCCTGCGATCCCGGCCACCTGCCATCCGATCAGCGTCACCAGCAACGTGCCCGGCCCGGGTGCCAGGCGGGAGATCGCGAAGTCGCTCACGAACGCCGCCTCGGTCATCCAATGATGCACGTCGACGACCTGGCGCTGGATGTCGGCGATCACCGCCTGTCCGCCGCCGATCGTGACCAGCGAGAGCGGCGCGAACACGGCGACCAACGCCAGCAGCTTGCCGCTCATGCCGGCCTCCGCCGCCGCAGATGCGCGAATTCGGCGGCGACGCTGATCGGTCCGGCCGCCAGCACGACCCAGGGCAGCGGCCAGTGCAGCAGGCCGATCGTCGCGAACGTAACCAACAGCACTACCCACGGTATGATCCGGCGGGGCACCCGTCGGGCCGTGGTGATGCCCAGGGACAGCGACAGGCCGATCGCCGCGGCGGCCGCGCCATCGAGCGCCAGCCGGGTGATCGGGTACCGCGCCAGGAAGGAGAACAGCATCCCCAGCAGCACGATGACGAACGCGGGCGGCACCACGATGCCCGTGAACCCGGCCAACGCGCCCACGGGACCGCGCAGCCGGTAGCCGATCCAGATCGCCAGGTTCGTCACGTTGACGCCGGGCAGCGCCTGCGACACGGCCAAGCCGTTGAGGAACTCCTCCTCCGACAGCCACTGCCGGTCCTGCACGAACTCGCGCAGGAACCAGCCGCTGAGGCCGCCGCCGAAGCTGGTCAGCCCGATGCGGCTGAAGACGAGGAACAGCCGCCAGTGCGACGGCACCGGTTTCGAGCCACGCGGTTCGCCCTGCACGTCGTTCACCTCGCACACGATCTTGACATCAGGGTGAGAGCGGTGGCCTGCCGGGTGAAGCGCAGTTCCGGCACACGGCATGCGCAGAGTTTGCACGCCAACGCTACTTGCCGACGTCGCGAGCCGGCATCGTGCCGGCGAGCGTCCGAGGCAGGACACTGGACGGCCCAGGCCATGACGGTGGTAGAACGTCCCGAAGACAGCCGGGCCGCTTCGGCCCGGCACGTGCGGGGATGATGGCGCGCCAATCGATCATGCTACGGCTGGTGTTCGCGGCGCTGCTCGCGTTGCTCCTCGCCTCGCCGGCGGCGGCACGCAACCGCATCGCGCTGGTCATCGGCAACGCGGCCTATCAGCACGCGCCTCGGCTGGCGAACCCGGGCAACGACGCGAGGCTGATGGCGACGACGCTGGCGAGCCTCGGCTCCAAGCTGGTGGGCGGCGGCGCGCAGATCGACCTCGACAAGGCCGCCTTCGACCGCGTGGTCCGGCAGTTCGGACGCGAGGCCGCGGGTGCGGAGGTCGTGCTGTTCTACTACTCCGGCCACGGCTTGCAGGTCGACGGCACCAACTGGCTGGTACCGGTGGACGCCGATCCGGTGGAGCGGAAGGACCTCGATTTCAGCCTGGTCAGCGCCAGCGTGGTGCTGGATCAGATGAACGACCCGGTGAGCCGGCTCAACGTGATGATCCTGGACGCGTGCCGCACCAACCCGTTCGGCGGCCGCGGACTGCGCGGAGCGTCGCGCGGGCTCGCCGCCATGGACGCGCCCGTCGGGACCGTCATCGCCTACGCGACCCAGCCCGGCGCCGCCGCCGCCGACGGGGACGGGCCGGACAGTCCCTACACGACGGCGCTGGCGGGCGCGTTGAAGCAGCCGGGGATGGACATCTTCCACCTGTTCAACGCGGTCGGGCTGGAAGTGATGCGGGTGACCGGCAACAACCAGCAGCCGTGGGAATCCCGGTCGCCGATCGCCGGCAACTTCGTGTTCGGGAGCGTCAATGAGGCAGGCGCGAGCGCGCCGACTCAAGCCGCACCCGCCACGGTCGCTGTGCCGCAGCACGGATCGACGCAAGGTACTGCTCTCGACGGGGCGCAGGCGGCCCGCCGTGGCAAAGAAGCCTTCGACCGAGGCGATTACGCCGAGGCCGCCCGTCTCTATCGGCTGGCGGCCGATCAGGGCAACGCCCAAGGCCAAAGCGGTCTCGGGTGGTTCTACGAGCACGGCCGGGGTGGGGCCGCGAAGGATGACCACGAGGCCGCCCGCCTCTACCGACTCGCGGCCGATCAAGGCGACGCGCAAGGGCAAAATAGCCTAGCAGCCTGTCGGAGTTAAGCACAAACCACGAACAAATCGGAGATTTCTTTCGATACTTCGCGGTTCTGCACAACAAGAGAATCCGCCGATGGCCGTTGGCGACATATTCATCCGCAAAACTGCTAACTCCGACAGGCTGCTAGGCAGCTTCTACGAGGACGGCCGGGGCGGACTGCCGAAAGACGACCACGAGGCCGCCCGTCTCCATCGCCTAGCAGCCGATCAAGGCAACGCCCAAGGGCAAAACGATCTTGGCGCCTTCTATGCGGACGGCCGGGGCGGGCTGCCGAAAGACGACCGTGAGGCCGTCCGCCTTTTCAGACTGGCGGCCGACCAAGGCAACGCCGACGGCCAGTACGATCTTGGCGTCTTCTACCAGGATGGCCGCGGCGGGCTGCCGAAAGACGACCGCGAGGCCGCCCGCCTTTACCGACTGGCGGCCGATCAAGGCAACGCCCTAGCAGCCTGTCGGAGTTAAGCACAAACCACGAACAAATCGGAGATTTCTTTCGATACTTCGCGGTTCTGCACAACAAGAGAATCCGCCGGTGGCCGTTGGCGACATATTCATCCGCAA
>Ga0074045_10004847_pt1 | contig 11825 bp, 19 predicted proteins | sample BogForMeECP23OM2_FD_94442 | JGI IMG/M metagenome (GOLD analysis project Ga0074045, IMG submission 94442) | Bog forest soil microbial communities from Calvert Island, British Columbia, Canada - Bog Forest MetaG ECP23OM2 | ecosystem: Environmental > Terrestrial > Soil > Wetlands ...
GAGATTTCTCGCCTCTTCCAACATGCTTGGGAGAATGCTCCCGACAGTAGAAGCATTCACTCCATTCCTTCTTGGAACATTTTATGCAACCTATGTTCGGAGTCGTATGTTCTATACGAAGATCCCGATGATGACAATTGAAGAAGAGATTAAGCATTTTGAAGATTTCTTATCACATCCCTGTGGATTTGAAGTGAGCCTCTTCTCTATTCTAGAAATTAGACCAGTTAATGAGAGTAGCCCACCAACTGAATGGGAAGTTTCTTGGATTGAATTAAAGGATGATATTGAGATAACTTCATATAAAGAGTTCCATTCTTTACATGATGCTTGCCAATATTTCGTAGAGAGAAGGCATTATCTTTGTTTGGGAGCTGACTTTGAAAAAATAATGATGGGCGAAAATCACTCATCTGTGGAGATAGTTTAATGAAAGCACCAGTTAAACCCGTTAAACCAGTCAAGCCGTATGCACCTAATAAAGAACAGAAGGTACATAAACATTCGACCGACATAACTGAATTTTTCATCAAAAATATTTATTATGACGATGATGGTAATGAAATTACTGAAGCCCAATGGGAGGCAGGCAATGAAGATGGTAATAGCTATGCTTACGATTGTGAAACTAAAGAGCTGACTCCTTCTATCAAAGACTTATTGAAAGTATTGGCGGCTCCACCCGGCACCAATACAGATGATATCTACATCGACCTGTCATTAGGATACGATAGTAGTCGCAATTATGATTGCAGACCATTTCAAAGTGCCAGCATATTTTATACTACACCATTTGATTACAAAGAAGAATTGGTTAAATATAACTTAAAATTAGCTCAATATGATCTTGATGCAGTTGATTATAACAAAAAAATAATTCAGTATAAGATAGAGTTTGCCAAATACCAGGAATATAAAGAGAAGCTTAGGTTGGAAAAGAAAAAGGCTAATTTGAAAGCTCAACTGGCGGCTTTAGACAAGAAAGCGAAAGATGAGTAACTCCCCATTTTTTAATTTGAAATCAATAATTATGACGGGAGGAATTGTTCCTGTCCAAGATAGTTTTCTCTGGTGCTCAGCGAGCCATTATGCTTTGCTTAAAGCTCGTCAAGAAAAAAGATATTTTTTATTAGATGCCGAAAACTCAGAAGAGGTGGTCGGCCCAATGTTAAGACAAACGTCTGAGGGAATAAAATATGAGTAACGTGTTATTAGGTGGTGCCATCGGCGATGCCCTTGGAGTTTTTGCGGAGAGTAAACCGGCTGATTATGAACCTTTGCTCGTTTGGAATGGGACAGATTTTCTTGGAAGCGAACATCATGGCTTGTTGCCTGGACAATTCTCGGATGACACACAGATGAGCCAAATGGTGGCTCAGTCTCTTGTAGATAATGATGGATTTAATCCCGAAGACCTTTCTGTCCGCTATGTTGATTGGATTGTTTCAGGAAGAGCCAGAGGTTATGGCAAGACAACCTTGGCTGCTATCGGCAATTTATTTTCCGGGATTCATTGGAGCGAAAGCGGAATTGAAGGATCATATGGAAATGGAACCGCCATGCGAGCGGCTCCGATTGGAATTTATTTCCGCAACGACTTGACACAATTGATCGAAGTGGCTACTTTGGACGCTAAGATCACTCACAATTCCGATGAAGCCATTGCTGGCTCCATTGCTATTGCTATGACTGCTGCCTTGGCTTGCCAGAACGATACAGAAGACCTTTTAACAAGACTCTGTGAGGTTCTGCCAGATACTAAGGTCAAGACTATGATTCATAGCTTGAGTGCCCTGATTGATTCTCCACATATCAAAGCTGCCCAAGCTTTGCGAGTCATTGGAACCCGAGCCGATGTTAGGATGACCGTTCCGGCTGCCTTATACTGTTTCCTGAAGTTCAATAACTATCATGTAGCCATTGAGAGTGCCATTCGTGGTGGTTTCGATACAGATACAACCGCAGCTATTGTTGGCGCCTTATCTGGAGCTAAGTTGGGGATGAAGGCTATGCCAACCTATTTGGTGCAAGGCGTAGAGGAAAGCCAAGAACTTATTGTCTTAGACAGCCAGCTATACAACCGCTCCAACAAAAGCTTTTTCAACTAAAATGAACATCAAACATTATATAGATCAAAAAGTATGTTTCGTATGTCACGAACCTCTCAATAAGAGTGATTTTATGGGCAGCTATGATCACTACCATTGTAAACATCATCATATAAAGACGATGTATGATAAGGGCGGAGAATTTTGTTTTATCAGAATTAATGACCCGTCCCTCTCATTCAGATTAGAGTATTCTGCAAAAGGTAAGTTCATCAATATTAATGATAGAAAATCTCGCTCAGAGATAGTGATTCCCAGATTTGATATTACACAATATTCTTATTCAGATTTAGAAGCAAAGATAAAGACATATATACTTTTCAGCTGAAAGAAGATTAAATGCCCAAGAAAACAAGTAAGTTTCCTCCGAAGAAGCCAGTAACTGACGCTTCCTTTTTAGTCAAGCCGCGTCTAAAATTGGATTGGTCTATCTATCAGAAGGGTATATTCAAAAATATCGCCACAGATGATGGACATCTTATCGTGGAAGCTTATGCGGGCGCCTCCAAGACAACCTCTATTATCGAGAGTTTCCGATATGTTCCTAAGGGGAAGAAGTCAATTGCTCTCGCTTTCAACAAGAAAATCCAAGAGGAATTACAAGCACGCGCTCCTTCCTATATCGAAACTATGACCTTCCATAGCCTTGGCTTCCGAGCTATAAAGCAAAGGTTTGGTCAAGTTATGTTGGATGACTATAAGGTTTCCAACTTGGTCAAAGATGAATTGGGCAAAGGTGTCGATTACGATTTAGTCAATGCCATCGCTGATACGGTCGCTTTCTGCAAATATGGGCTCTTAGATACGCCGAGCCAAATTGGAGACCTCATCGACCGTTTTACTATTGATCTTTGTGAAATGGATAGGAAAGTCTTCATTAGCCTCGTTGTTAAAATCTTGGCGCACGATAAGGCACAAACAGCCACCATTGACTTCAATGATATGTGTTGGTTCCCTTTTGTCTATAATCTGCCTCTTGGACAATATGATTACGTCTATATTGATGAAAGACAAGACCTAAATAAATCTCAGTTAGTTATGGCTAAGAAGGTTTGCAAACCTGTTGGGGGAAGAATAATTGCGGTTGGCGATGAGAATCAGGCTCTTTATTCTTGGAGACTTGCGGATACCTCTATTATCGAAGAAATTAAGCAGCAACCTAAGACTAAGACTCTTCCGCTACCAATTTCATATCGTTGCCCTAAGAAGGTCATTGAGCTAGCTCAGAAGTGGGTTCCCGATATTACTTGCCCTGATACTGCCATTGACGGGGAAATCAAAGACATTTCGTTAAACGAACTTTATAAATCGGTTAAGCCGGGATGCTTCATCCTCTCAAGGACGAACGCGCCCATGATTAAAATTTGTATGACGCTTATTAGAAATAACATTAAGGCCAATATCCGGGGAAGGGATGTTGGAAAACAGCTGATCCACCTAATCAAGAAGTCCAAGAAAAAACAAATCGTCGGATTTCTCCAATGGTTAGATGCCTGGAGGAACGAGGAAGTCGCTCGTTTGCAAGAGAAGAATATCAATACTGACAACGTTATGGATCGGCATGAATGTCTTGTCACCCTCTGTGGAGAATGTAAGTCATTGGATGAAGTTTCCAATAAAATAGATGAACTCTTTAATGATACGGATGAGAATAACATTGTTATCTTGAGCACGGTTCATCGGGCCAAAGGTCTTGAAAGAGATGATGTCTATCTTCTAAAATGGACATTTAGAATGTGGTTTGATAATATGGATTTGTTTGATAAACCCAATGAAGAAGGCAATATTGCTTATGTTGCAGCTACAAGATGTAAGAAGAGATTATTCATTGTCCATAAGTCAGTTGTTTAATATATTAATATTTTTGTATGCTTGACATGAAATTAGTCAAACAATTGCATAAGACTGGTTGTGCTATCGCCTCTGTAGCTATGATGGCCAATATTGATTATAAAGACGCTATTAAAAAGGTTCTTCCCCGTAAAAAGAAGAATGCGGATTATGGAGCGAGTGTCCAAAACATAATCAAAGGTTTCGTGAGATTGGGATATACTCCTACTTTTTATTTTAAAGCTAAGAATAAAATTAGCAAATTGAAAAGAAACTCTCTTCTTCTTCTCAAAGAAGAAGCTAATAATTGGCATGCTGTAGTTTGGGATGCCAAGAAGAAAGTTATTTTAGATCCTGAGTTTGATAAGCCGTTGCCAATAAAGGGAACCAGATTTGAGAAGCCTGATGGCGGAACGGTCACGGTCAATAAGTATTTTCAAGATAAGTTTTTCGCATATATTACAATTAAGAAACTGCGTTAAATTTTCAAAATAGCGCGGGCTTGACTTCTCTTCCCGCCGTGATTATAGTTTTATTATGAAAGATCCTCGTGTTGCACAAAACTTCGGGCCAGCAGAGCCTCTCGAAGAAGACCCTATTGTCATGTACTTGATAGTCCATACCACGCTAAACATGAGTGTTGGTAAATTGGCTGCTCAAGTTGGACATGCTGCCAGTTTAGTTACATTTGATTATTCCGATCTTAAAGATGACTCTCGTCGATTACAAGGTATGTTATCAGCAAAGGCAACTAAGCCATCGGCCGGAGAACTTGGGACTCAACAAAGATCGGAATCCTATAGTTTCGTCCTTGAGGGAGAGGAGAGAGACCTTGCTTCTGCAAAATATGCAGACATGTCTCGCAAACTTTCCATTATTGGTGAATGGAGAGGCTCAGGTTATCGTAAAGTAACATTAGCGGCTGATGATAAAGAGTGGGAAAAAGTTAAACGAGATTATCCTAATGATGTCATGGTTGTGGATGCTGGTTTAACAGAAATTCCGACAGGTTCAGAAACTGTTATAGGGTTATGGCCTATGAGAAAATCTCAAGCAACTAAAACCATCAAACGTTTAAAGGTATTGAAATGAAAGAAGTTGGCCCTAAAATTTCTATCAAAGAAGGTTCTGAGTTTTGGAAATCTATGCAGGAAGCTGCAAATCTGGATGCTGAAAAGGCAGCGACAAGAGCTGCCGAACAAGCCAGAAAAGAAACATTAGCCAGAGCCGCACAAAGAACTGCCGAGAAAAAGGCTTATTTAGATTCTCTTGTCAATTATGATGAGCTGAAGAGCGATCATGAGTCGTTGAAGCTTGCCATTAAAGAATGCGCCATCCAAAATAAAAAGCTTTATGAGAAGATAAGCGAAAATTCAAAATCACAAAAAACGTATCAAGATACCTTGCAATGTAAATGTTACCATTCAATGGTCATTGAAAGAAAAACATCTTATCGTGATGAATATGATTCTTGGCACGATGGCCCCAGAGAACGTAAATGTGTTGAATGTTTCTTGACGGAACAAGAAGAGCGTCATGTAGAAAAGCCATACGATGATCTCAATGATTCCCGAGTCGTTCTCTTAAGGAGAACCATTGATGGCAAAGAATACGAATTAGAGTTTGACGATTTAAAATGGGATATGTAAGATGACTGACTTTAAAGTAAATGATTTGGTTAAGGTTGTTAGACAATCTAAGACGATAAATAGCCACATTCATAGTGTGGGCCTCTCTGGCTACATTGAAGAGATTGTTGGGGAATACGCCCAATTTGTCGAGCTAAGAGAAGATGGTCTTGGCGGTCAGGGCGGAGTCCCAATGGATTGTTTGGAGTTAGCTAATAACGATACAAGATTACAGAGTCTCAAAAAAGCTAAAGATGCTGCTGCCGAAAAGCGCTTTCAAGAAAGCATGGAGAGATCGAATAGATATCTCAAAGAGCGTAAAGAGGTTATCTCTCATGCTATGGATGCAACTGGCGCTTCCGCAGAAGCCATTGAAAGAATTATTGAAATTTATGGTGAGTTTGAGAGTGATTGGCAATATAAATGAAAGTTTCTTATAAAGTCAAAGAGGTTAAAAGGCGCGTCTTTCTTCTTGAATTTCAAGATCATTATGATATGTGCATGACTTTCCTAAGATATCAAGAGTTTTACGAAAGCCCCAACCCAAAGTTTCGAGGCAAACCATTTAAGATTCTCGATTTCATGAAATGGTATTCCTCTACTTTTGGAGACGGCCTCTTCACCTACCCTAAAGATTGGGATGGTTTCAATTTTCCCGGCTATATCGTGCCAACCCTGAGAGAGCAACTTAAAGATAAAGAGTCTCCCGATTTTAACGAGTATGACGACATTATGTATAAAGCTTGGCATAAATGCGCCAGCAAGAGCGATAATAAGCCGTTTTATATTATTGGAACACTAAAAGATAATGATGATGCTAAGGAGCATGAGATCGCTCATGCTTTTTTCTATTTGTATCCTGAATATAAAAAGCAAATGACTCAGCTGGTTAAAGAGCTAAAGCCAGATATTAAAGAAAAGATAAATGCTGAGCTTAAAAGATTGGGATATACATCACATGTTTATACAGATGAAACGCAGGCTTATTTATCGACAGCGTTGAATCCCTCTTTCGATTCTTACGAAAAGGAAAGGAAACCACTTGAAGAGTTCTTCAAGACATTTTCGGAGAAGACAAAATGAATGCATATGAAAAAAGACTTGCCATCATTATGAAAAAAGGTGATGCTATCTTGGCTGATCTAACTTCTTCTTTAAAGAAAATGAAGTCTATAAAAGACAAAGCCTTCCCCGAGAAGAAAACGCTCACCAAAGAAGATATTGAAAACTGTCCGCCTCTAAAAAGAGAAAATGCTCGCTATCAGAAGAAATTTGATGAGTTTGCTAATAATACAAGCGACCTGATCAATTTATCCAAAGAATTAAACAACGAAGAATAATTATGTATAATAAGATTTTAGAGAGTTTCAATTTCCCAGATAAAGATATTGTAGCTGTCTATCCTTATGGCAGCAGAATATATGGTACCGCTACCGAGTCTTCTGACTACGATTTTGTTGTGGTTCTGAAAGATTTGAAGGCGGAAAGCGATCAGCTGGATGCTGCCGACTATCCTATTACTATCAACCTCTATTCCCAGGAATCCTTTCAGGATCGTCTTGCTAAACACAGAATATCTACCCTTGAATGTATCTTCTTGCCTTCCGATCAAATTCTCAAAGAGGCCAAGTTCCCTTTCAAGTTAGATAAAGCAAAGCTAAGGGAGAGTATTAGCGAGAAAGCTTCCAAAGACTTTAATCAATGTAAGAAGAGGTTAAGCGACTCTCAAGGATGGAATCCGGTCATTAACGAGCCTTATGTTAGAAAAGTTTATGAGGCCAAGAAGTCTCTCTTCCATTGTTTCCGAATAATTGATTTCGGATTGCAAATTGCCAAGAATGGAAAAATTGTTAATTACGCCTCTTGCAATCAATTATGGCAAGAAATCCTAAATAATCCTTCCGAAAATTGGGAAGATTATAAATCCAAATATCAAGAAACCTATAATAATAAGATGACAGAGTTCAGAAAGGTAGCTCCTAAATGAGCAAGGCGGCAGAAGAAAAGTTAGATGAGATTTTGAAACTCTTCAGTGATGAAGAGATTTTAAGTGAGTTTTCTAAAAGACGCTCTAAAGTAATTAATTCATATCTTCGGTGTATTGAAATGAATGAGTACGATATGAAAGATTATATAGATAGAGGCTGCCCTATAGATAGAGAAGGTAAACAAGAGCTTCGTGATGAGAATAAGTTTTATAAAGAATTAATCAAGAGAAACGAAAAAATCAATAAGCTTATAGAGCAAGTTTTTCGCTCTCTTGATGAAGCTGATGAGTTGCCGGAGTAAAATGAGTGAAATTTTTCAGTTCTTATGCTTTGTTAAAGACGGTGCAAATTGGAATAAATATGGCATTTCGATGGGGAATGAGGGTAATGGCCCATCACATAAACCAACACTATATAAGTTAACCATAAATCCATTTCCCCGTGATGGCACTGACACTCTTAGATATGATCAGATAGTCAAAGCATTTGGAACCAACCGGTGGATAGTTAAAGCAAATTGGATAAGTGGCGCTCTTCTTTGGAAGAAATTATCCGATTTATTACAAATATGTAAACGAGTTAATAACATGAAAGCGTTTTTATAATGAGTACCAAAGATAGTTTAGGCGATAGAATGAAAGCATATGAGGATTCTTATAGGATTAGCCTCCCTGTCAGAATGCCTGTTATCATCCGTGTTGATGGTAAAGCCTTCCACACTTATACCAAGGGATGTAAGCGCCCGGTAGATGCTGGATTAGTAGAGTGTATGAACGATACTGCCAAAGCTCTTTGCAAGACTGTACAAGGCTGTCAATTAGCCTACGTGCAATCAGATGAGATCTCTTTGCTGGTAACCAATTTCTCTACTTTAGATACGCAATCCTGGTATGATAACAATCTTCAGAAGATGGTAAGCGTCTCGGCAGCTATGGCATCTGTTACTTTTAGCATGAACTCTCATAAGATTTGGGGAGAAGATGTATATGGTGAGGGTCAAGAAAGTGAAACCAGCTATCCCATTCAGAAACCGGCCTACTTTGATAGTCGCGCTTTCATCATCCCTAAAGAAGATGTTACCAACTATTTTTTGTGGAGGCAACAAGATGCCACGAGAAACTCTGTCCAAATGTTGGCGAGAACTCTCTATTCCCACAAGCAATGCACCGATAAGAACAACTCGGAATTGCAAGAGATGTGTTTCCAAAAGGGAATCAACTGGAATGATTGTCCAATTCCTCAGAAGAGAGGTCGCTGTATTGTCAAGCAGAAGACCAGCAAACCGGCCACCAACCTTAAAACTGGCGAGACAGTTATCGCTATGCGTTCAGAATGGATCGTTGATAATGGAATCCCTATCTTCTCTCAAGACAGAAACTACATTAACCGATTGTTATTATCAACATTACAAGTTGAGGAAGAGAAACCGCAAGAAGCAACGGCGAACCAATAATCTTTTAAAGAAAAGATTGTTTGGGCATCTCCCTTCTTCTCCTTGTTGCTACTGTCAGGTTTCATTTGAAATGAAAGAACTAACTATAGAACATATCAAGCCCTTGTGTTTGGGTGGAACCAATGATCAAAGCAATATCACATTGGCTTGCGCCCCATGCAATCAAACCAAGGGAAGAGAAGTTTGGATTAAAATTAAAAAAGAGAACAGAGAAAATTGGAGAATGAAAAATGGGAGTTGATTTTTATACCTGTGAAAATTGTGGATATAATTTTCCAGATTGCGGGCCTTATTTTTCTTGTTATAGTTGCGAATCTAGATTTTGTTCTACCAAATGTGGTGGAAGAAAATTAGAATGTGAGCAGGAAGAAAAAAGAAAAGATGGCTCCTCTTGGTTTCTCGAAGTAACGAGCTGTGTTCTCTGTCGAAAAGAAGAAGTAACAGACCGTAGCCTTATGCTCTTTCTTTTAAAGAGATGCAGTTTAAGTTATGATGAAGCGGTAGAGCTATATAAGAAGGAAGATTAATCATGGGAATTAGCTATGCTAAATGTGAGGTAGGCGAAGAAGAAATAGAAAATCTCTTAGAAGAAGAGCCGAATGAAAAAGAATCTATGGAATGTTTTAAGGATTGTTATTCTGGCGAGGAAGATACTTGGGGACACATCTGGGAAGTTGGTTGGGAAGATTCAGAGAAACCTCACCCTGGATTTGGTGGGTCTCAAAACATTTATGGCGGATATGTCATGCAATGTGAGAAGTGCGGAATGTTTGGTCACGAATTTACCGGATCATTAAATGAAGAGGGTATATACGTTAGGACACCCTGCGGAGAAAAGATAAGATAATGAATTTGTGTAGTATTTGTAATAGACCAAGTTGTCTTGGCATAGGTCGTCCGGGGCTTCGTGAAGGGGAACGATGTTCTGGCACCATAGATACGGAACTGGATGGATATCCAATAAGTGAAGAGCGGCTGGATGAAATAGTTGAATATCAACTTGAATGTTTTTATCATAGCAGAGCGGGGCTTCCATTTAATGGGCGCTTGCTTTTATCTCTCATTAAAGAGCTTAGGGAATTACGTCATGGAAAATAAGCACACGTTTCAAGCTCGAATACAACCTTGCCTCTCCCCTTCCGATCAATTGGATGTTAAGCTGGCCTATTGTCTTGCCAAGTTTGGACATCGAGCGCAGGTGAGAAAAGAACTGGTAGAAGGAAAACCAACCAGATATTTCGAGCATGTAAGACGTGTAGCCCTGGTTCTTATGGATGAGATAAAGATTATTGACCGTGATATGATTATTACGTGTCTTCTTCACGATTCTATTGAGGACACAGCAGATTTATCTCCCGAATTGTTGGAACATTGTTTTGGAAACGATGTTGTCACCATGATTAAAGTTTTAAGCAAGACGCCCAAGGAAGGTTATATTGAAAGGTTGAACAACTGTCACAACTGGAAAATTTTAACTATTAAAATGTGCGACAGATTAGACAATCTTCGTTCATTAATGATTCCTGGAACTACCTTAGAGTTTCAAGAGAGGCAGATATTAGAAACAAAAGAAAAATACTTTCCCATTTTTGATCGTTTGGTTAATGATTTATGTCCACCTAACCACCTGGCTGCTGCCATGACCATTAGAGATGAAATTAAGATTCTTATTGAAAGATACACAGTGATTATTGGATACCAAAAGAATGCTCTGAGCGGGCATTCTTTCTAACCTAAAGAAAAGAGAATAGACTATGACATGTATAGTTGGACTTGTAGACAATGGAAACGTATATATTGGTGGTGATAGTGCTGGCATAGCTGGATTATCTATCTCTATTAGGAACGACTCTAAAGTATTTGGTAATGGACCCTTCGTTATAGGCGGTACTTCTTCTTTTAGAATGCTTCAACTCCTCAGATTTAAGTTCTCCCCACCCGCGCAAACCATTCATCAAGAAGATTATGAGTATATGGTGACCAGCTTTATTGATGCGGTTCGTCAATGCTTCGCTTCAAATGGTTTCGGTGATGCCGCGGCTACAACTGGTGGTAGCTTCTTAGTAGGATACAAGGGTAAATTGTATGCCGTACAAGGTGACCATCAGGTAGGCTTACCAGCGGCACCATTCGAGGCTGTAGGTTGTGGAGCTGATTTGGCGTTAGGTGCCATGTTTGCTACCGAAGGTATGAAGCCAGAAGACCGAATTAACATGGCCTTGTCTGCTGCTTCTGCTTTCAGCGCCGGAGTAAGTCCCCCTTTCAATATTTTGAAGTTAGAAAGCGAACTGCCTAAGCCCAAGGTTAAGTCAAAAGCTAAGAAGATCGCCAAGAAACCGGCAAAGTAATAAATTGCCGACCCTTGACATGCCGCGCCCCAGCCTTATGTTGTAGGCGGGGCACCGGGAATCGTGTGTCCGGCGTTAAAAGTTTTAACTGTACTGCACTTACCGAGCGAGTAAAATGAACAAAGATCGTGTTAAAGAGCTGGAAAACAAGATTTTCAAGGCCCGTAATGACTATTATAATGGATTGCCTACCACTTCTGATAAGGTTTATGATGCCTGGGTAGATGAATTAAGACTTCTTGATCCAACTAATAAGGCCGTTACCGCTATTGGAGCTCCCGTAGCCCCTTCGGAATGGAAGAAAGCTAAGCATCAAATCCCTATGGGCTCTTTGGATAAGGTTAATCATCCAAATGAACTATCAAAATGGGTAGATGATATGGCCCCAAAAGAGAAGCTCTTCGTTACTGAGAAGTTAGATGGGCTTTCCATTGAAGTGATCTATGAAGATGGCAGTCTTCAACAAGCTA
>Ga0074045_10004848_pt1 | contig 11824 bp, 9 predicted proteins | sample BogForMeECP23OM2_FD_94442 | JGI IMG/M metagenome (GOLD analysis project Ga0074045, IMG submission 94442) | Bog forest soil microbial communities from Calvert Island, British Columbia, Canada - Bog Forest MetaG ECP23OM2 | ecosystem: Environmental > Terrestrial > Soil > Wetlands ...
AGAAAGAAGGATCGAAGGGCTCTCTGCGCGGAAAGATCAAGCACGCCGGCTGGAACGACGCATTTCTCTCCAAACTGCTAGCGCAATTTTGAAATGCGATTGCCCTGGCTCCTCGGGCGCCTCTGGCAGCTCATCCGGCAGTTCGACCGGTTCCTCCAGTAGTTCCGCTAGCGCCTCCAGCAGTTCGAGCGGTTCTTCCGGCAGTTCGGGGAGCTCCTCCAGCGCTTCGAGCGGTTCCTCCAGCAGTTCGGGTAGCTCCTCCAGCGCTTCGAGCGGTTCCTCCGGCAGTTCGGGTAGCTCCTCCAGCGCTTCGAGCGGTTCCTCCAGCAGTTCGGGGAGCTCCTCCAGCGGTTCGAGCGGTTCCTCCGGCAGTTCGGGGAGCTCCTCCAGCGCTTCGAGCGGTTCCTCCGGCAGTTCGGGTAGCTCCTCCAGCGGTTCGAGCGGTCCCTCCAGCAGCTCCCCCTCTGCCCCTGGTCACCCCCCCCGGTGTCACTTCGCCGTTGGGCGGGAACACCCCTTCGCCGAACGAACTCAGCCTCCCCCGTGGGCGGCACGGGTAGCTCCGCCGGCGCTTCTTACGGCCCCACCGGCTCAAGAAGCACCGGCGAGATCCATCAACGCCGCAGGTCGAAATAAGCAATTATAGTGTAAGAGAACTGTGCGAATCGGCGAATCCGATTTGGATTTGTTGAGTAGGTCGCGTGCGTGTATGACTTATCGGAAAGTCCTAATTAGGCTGCGTTGCCGATTTCCCGTCCCGTACGCCCCCCTTCCCCCCCCGAAATCCAAATAAATCCAAACATCCAAAGCCCGAGGATTTGAGGAGCCGGAGCGTCGCCCTGCGGACGATCGAGGAAATCCAAATGAGTTGCGCCGCTAGCCGCCCTCCGCCTTCACCATGCAGACGAGAGCCAGGCCTGCGGCGCTCCGGTCACGATGGCCGTCCGTTGCTCCGTTCGATCCATAGACAGACTCCGTTGACGCCCGACAGCCACGGAGCCTTGATATGGGCGCTCAGGCAAAGATCACCACCTGCCGAACCCCGATCCCCTCGCGCAGGCGGTCGAACCCTTCGTTGATCTCGGTGAGCTTCAGCCGGTGCGTCAGCAGCGCGTCGACCGCGAGCTTGCCGGCCTTGAAGAGGGCGATGAGGCGCGGCACATCGCGCAACGGCGCGGCCGATCCGATGTACGAGCCTTTCAGCGTCCGCTCCTCGGCGACCAGCGTCACGGGCGCGAGCGCCATGCGCTTGTCCGGATGCGGCAGCCCCGCGGTCACGGTCGTCCCGCCGCGCGCGGTGACGACATAGGCGAGCTCCAGCGCCGGCACGGCGCCCGCCATGTCGAAGGCGACCTCGACGCCGCCGCCGGACAAAGCGCGCACCGTGTGAGCGGCGTCCGGCGACGCCGCGTTGACGGTGTCGGTTGCCCCCAGCGCGAGGGCGAAGGCGAGCTTTTCGTCCGACAGGTCGACGGCGACGATCTGGCGCGCCCCGGCGAGCTTCGCCCCGAGAACCGCGCTGAGGCCCACGCCGCCGAGGCCGACGACCGCGACCGACGCGCCCGGCTTGACTCTCGCCGTGTTGATCACGGTGCCGACCCCGGTCAGCACGGCGCAGCCGAAAAGGGCGGCGAGTTCGAGCGGCAGCTCCTTATCAATCCTGATACAGGATTCGTGCGCGACGACAGCGTGATCGGCGAAGGCCGAGACGCCGAGGTGATGGTTGACCGGCTCGGCTTTGAACGTGAGCCGCCGCTCGCCCGATAGCAACGTCCCGGCGCCGTTGGCCTTTGCGCCCGGCTCGCACAGCGCCGGCCGCCCGGAGGCGCAGGGGGCGCAGCGGCCGCAACTCGGCACGAACACCAGCACGACATGATCGCCAACGGCGAGGTCAGTCACGCCCTCGCCGAGCGCCTCGACGACGCCGGCCGCCTCATGCCCGAGCGCCATCGGCACGGGCCGCGGCCGCGAGCCGTCGATGACCGAAAGGTCGGAGTGGCACAAGCCCGCCGCCGCGATCCGCACCAAAACCTCGCCGCGCCCCGGCGGGGCGAGGTCGAGCTCCATAATGTCGAGCGGCCGCGACTGCGTGTAAGGCGGGGGAAGGCCAATTGTCCTCAGGACGGCGGCTCGGATGCGCATGGGGTTTCCTCGACGGTCTCTTCCGGGCCAATCTAGCAACGCTGCGGCGCGCCTGTCATCGGGGCGCGGATTGGAGGGCGCGGTCCAAAGGGCGTCCGGCAACGGGCTATGGACCGTGCAGCGGCGGGGCCGCCGACCCCGCCCTCCAGCCGGCGCCGCCCGCCCTTGCGCGCCGCCGCGGCGCGCGCCACATAGCGTTCGCGCCGCCGCCCGCAAGTCGTCGCCGGCGAGAATCCGGAGCCGCTCATGCCGCAGACAAACAGCCGTTTCTTCGACGACCTCTCCCGCCTGATGACCGACGCCGCAGGGCTTGCCGACGGCGCGCGGCGGGAGGCGCAGACCTTCGCCAAAAGCCAGCTCGAGCGCATGATGGCCGGCATGGACCTCGTCAGCCGAGAGGAGTTCGAGGCGGTGCGGGAGATGGCGGCCAGGGCTCGCGACGAGAACGAAAAGCTTGCCGAACGCATCGCCGCGCTCGAGGCGAGATTGAACGAGCCAAAGCCCTGATAGGATTCGAGTTCTTTCGCAGAGTCTTGATTCGTTTCGCAGATTCTGTGGACGGCTGAGTCGGGCGGGTTTACGATTCGCAGCGAATCATCGAGGTTGCCGTGGGTCCGCTTCGGCGACGGAGCGGGCGGCGAGAGGCGGTGGCGCTTCGTCGGAGCGCGCCGACTTCAGCCTCGTCATGTCGCGTTCCGTTTCCCGCGCCGAAAGAGTGCCGATGAGCCCGATCGAGACTTCCGCCGACGATCGACCCGAACATCCCGTCGACGTCGTGGAGCGGCTGGCCGCCATCAACGAATGGGCCTTCGACCGCGCCGAGGAGGACGAGATTTCGATCGTCGTCTCCGGCGCCTGGGCGAATTACGATCTCGCCTTCACCTGGATTCCGGATCTGGAGTCTCTGCATGTGGCGTGCTCGTTCGATCTCAAGGCGCCGCAGCGCAAGCGCGCGGCTGTCGGCGAGCTGATCCAGCTGATCAACGAGCAGCTCTGGCTCGGCCATTTCGACCTTTGGCGGGAGCAGGACCTGGTGATGTTCCGCCATTCGCTGTGCCTCGCCGGCGGGGCCAGCGCGAGCGACGCCCAATGCGCGGCGGTGGTGAAAGCGGCGGTCGCCGCCTGCGAGACGTACTATCAAGCGTTCCAGTTCGTGCTCTGGGCCGATCGCGCCCCGCGCGAGGCGATCGCCTTCGCCGCCTTCGAGACGCGCGGCGCGGCCTGAGGGGCGCAGGCGCCGCGCCTTTCCAATGTCGCGCGAAGGGGCTGGCGTTTTCGGGCGTTTGCATGTAAGAGCCCGCCTTCCCGTTTTCCCGCGCGTGAGGACACGCTTCCGCGCGCTCCGATTGGAGTCGTATCAATGGCCGTTCCGAGACGTAAAACGTCGCCCTCCCGCCGAGGCATGCGCCGCTCCGCCGACGCGCTCAAGGCGCCCGCGTACGTCGAGGACAAGGACTCGGGCGAGTTGCGGCGTCCGCACCACATCGACTTGAAGAGCGGCATGTATCGCGGCCGTCAGGTCCTGAAGCCGAAGAGCACGACCGCGGAAGCGTGACCGCGCCGCGCATGAGCGAAGCCGGCCTTCGGGCCGGCTTTTTGTCGTCGGCGCGCCGCCGCGCCCCACATGTCGGTCCACGGAAAAGCGGGCGGCGCGCCGGGCAGACGCCGCCATCGCGAAGCTTATCCACATCGAACGGCCGCTAAAAATGCCGAGCATCGCCGGTCAGCCCCGGTGCGAAGCGACGACCGCTCCGCCGACGATGAGCGCGCAAGCGAGCGCGAGCGCTCCGTTCGCGGGGGCGACGCCGGCCGCGACCAGAATCAGCGTCGACAGGACCGGGGCGGCGTAAGACGCGACGCCAAGCAGGCGGATGTCGCCGTGCTTGACCCCGTAGTCCCAGACGTAGAAGGCAAGGCCGACGGGTCCGAGGCCGAGGCCGAGGATCGCGAGCCACTGGCCCACGTTTTCGGGAACGACCGTCGTTTCAAACGCCGCGTGGCAGGCGGCCGCGAGCGCCGCGGTCGCGAGGCAGAACCCGGCAACCGCTTCGGTTGGCGCGCCCTTGAGCTTGCGGGAAAGCACCGAATAGCCGGACCAGACGAAGGCGCAGCAAAGAGCGAGGCCGTAGCCCGTGAGCGCCGCGCCGCCCGCGACGGCGAAGCTTGCGCCTTTGGAAAGAAAGAGAGTCGCCGCTCCGGCGAAGCCGAGCGCCGCGCCGATCACATGGCGGGCCCTGAGCCGCTCGCCCGGGAGCGCGGCCGAAAAGAGCACGATCAGCAGCGGCCAGAGATAGGCGATCAGGCTCGCGTCGGCGGGCGGGGCGCGGCGGAGGGCGGCGAAATAGAGCGCGTGGTAGGCGAACAGGCCGCCAATCCCGACAGCCCACACGCGCGACGGCTGGACGAGGGCCGACAGGCGTCCGCGCGCTGCGGCGTAGATGATTCCGCAGAGGCCCCCGACCGAGAAAGTCAGCGCCGCCAGTTCGAACGGCGGCGCGGCGCCGGAGAGCGCCGTCAGGAGCGCGAGCGAAGACCACAGCATGATTGCGCCGAAGCCGATCAACGTGGCGGAAAGGGTTGTGCGAAGGGCGACAGCCGGTTCGGTCATGGACTGCGCTGCTATCAGCCGCCCTGGGCCTTGGGAAGCGCGACCGGCGCTCGAGAACCAGCAAGAAAGGCTCCGACCCTAGAACGTCAACATTACGAAGCTTTCATATTCAGGCCATGCTGAGGTTAGGGGGCGGAGACAATGATTGAAGCGAAGGGACGCGGATTCCTCGTGCGCCCATCTTGGCGGATTCAACGATGCGCTCCATCGGTCGATCCTTGTCTCCACGCCGGGTGCTGCTCGGCGCTGTCGCCTGCGCGGCCTTCGGCGGCGCGGCGATGGAGAAGGCGTTCGATCCTGCGCATGCTGTCGCTGCGACGGCGATGAACGGCGCCGCCGCGGCGCAGCCGCCCGCTGGCCCGGGATCGTTCGCGGACATCGTCGATCGGGTCGAACCGGCGGTCGTTTCCGTCAAGGTCAAGATCGTCGACGGCGAGCAGAGCGACGACGAGGACTCGAATAGCATTCCGGACTTCCCGCCCGGGAGCCCGTTCTATCGCTTCTTCCGGCGCTTCGGTCTGCCCGGCGACGGGGATACGGCGCCGCGTCGCCACCTGACCATGGCGCAGGGGTCGGGCTTCTTCATCTCGTCCGACGGCTACATCGTCACCAACAATCACGTCGTGGATCACGCCAGCGAAGTGACCATCACTTTGTCAGGCGGCAAGGTCATGCCGGCCAAGGTGATCGGAGTCGACAAGAAAACCGATCTCGCCTTGTTGAAGGCGGAGGGCGGCAATTACCCCTGTGTGACCTTCGCGGCCAGGCCGCCCCGGGTCGGAGACTGGGTGATCGCGGTCGGCAATCCGTTCGGGCTCGGCGGCACCGTCACGGCGGGCATCGTGTCGGCGCGCGGCCGCGACATCGGTTCCGGACCGTACGACGACTTCCTGCAGATCGACGCGCCGGTGAATCACGGCAACTCGGGCGGTCCGACCTTCAACGCCGAGGGCGAGGTGGTCGGCGTCAACACCGCGATTTTCTCGCCGTCGGGCGGAAGCGTCGGCATCGGCTTCGCCATCGCCAGCGACGTGGTCAAGAATGTCGTCGATCAGCTCAAGGCGAACGGCGTCGTGACGCGAGGCTGGATCGGGGTTCAGATCCAGGCCGTGTCGCAGGATATCGCCGACAGCCTTGGACTGAAGAGCGCCAGCGGCGCGCTGGTCGCGGACGTGGAGAAGAATTCTCCGGCCGAGTCCTCGGGCGTGAAAAGCGGCGACGTCATCACCGCGGTCAACGGGGAGACCGTTGGCGATCCTCACGATCTCGCGCGCCGGATCGCGGCGACCGGCGCCAACAAGACGGTTTCCATCGCCCTGATCCGTAATGGCGCGCCGATGACGTTCGACGTGGCGGTCGCGACGATGCCGGCCGACAAGACGGCAAAGGCGGCGCCCGACGCGGAACCGGACGCCCGCGGCGGCGACGCGACGGAATTGGCCAAGCTCGGCCTGACGCTGCGCGCCAATCGCGGCGACGACGGGGTCGTCGTGGCCGACGTCGATCCCGACAGTCCCGCGGCGGACGAAGGCCTGAGGCGCGGTGACGTGATCCTCGAGGTGGGCGGCAAGGCGGTCAGCAGGCCGTCGCAGGTCGCCGACGAGATCGACGCCGCCAAGAGCGACGGAAAGAGGAGCGTATTGTTTCGCGTGAAGTCGGACGACGGCGAGCGATTCCTCGCCTTGCCGACCCGCGCGTCATGAGGATCCGGCGCGCCGCCCCCGACCGGGCGGCGTTTCGGCAACAAATGGACGGAGGGGTATCCATGGGCTCGTCCCCGGCCCAGCGCATTTGCGCTCCCCTCCGCCCAGTCGGCGGTCGCACAATCCCCGCCCGCGCGACGCCGGCAAGGCGGCGGTGGGTCCCATTCAGCCCCCCAGGGACCTGCCGCCGCTCCCATTTTTGGCCAAGCGGCGCAGTCTTGTTATATGTCGCTCCATGCGAATCCTCATCATCGAAGACGACCGCGACGCCGCCGCCTATCTGATCAAGGCCTTTCGTGAGGCGGGTCACGTGGCCGACGCCGCCCATGACGGCGTGACCGGCTACGACATGGCCCTTGAAGGCGGCTATGACGTCGCCATCGTCGACCGGATGCTGCCGAAGATGGACGGGCTGACGCTGATCGGCGCGTTGCGCGGCCAGAAGAGCGAGACTCCGGTGTTGATTCTCTCTGCGCTCGGGCAGGTCGACGACCGGGTCAAGGGCCTCAGGGCCGGCGGCGACGACTATCTCGCCAAGCCTTACGCATTCTCCGAATTGCTCGCCCGGGTCGAGACCCTGGCGCGCCGCCGCCCCGCCGGGGCGCCCGAAGAGACAGTGTACCGGGTCGGCGACCTCACGCTCGACCGCCTCTCCCACAAGGTGACCCGCCGCGGCGAGGAGATCGTGCTGCAGCCGCGCGAGTTCCGCCTGCTGGAATACCTGATGCAGAACGCCGGCAAGGTCGTCACCCGGACCATGCTGCTCGAACATGTCTGGGACTACCATTTCGATCCGCAGACCAACGTCATCGACGTCCACGTGTCGCGGCTCAGGGCCAAGATCGACCGGGACTTCGACGCGCCGCTGCTCAGCACCGTGCGCGGAGCCGGATACATGATTCGTGACGGCTCTCGCTAAGCTCTTCCGCGCCACCGCCTTCCGTCTGGCGCTGGCGATTCTGGCCGTCAGCGCCGTCGGCGCGGGGGTCGTTCTCGCCATCATCGCCTGGCAGGTCGTCGCGGTCGTCGACGAGGAAATCGCCCGCACCATCGACGCCGAAGCGAAAGGCCTGACCGACGCCTACAATCACGAAGGACTTGTCGGCCTCTATTCGTCGATCGAGGCGCGCAAGCGCCAGCCGGGCGCTTCTCTTTACCTGCTGACGGACCCGGCCGGAGAATCGCTTGCCGGCAATGTCGAGCAGATTCCGCTCGAGGTCCTCGAGCGGCGGGGATTTATCGTCGTCAACTATCGCACCAACGGCCCGGGCGACCGAGTCCGCCAGGCGCTGGTGCGCATCTACAAGCTGCCGCCCGGATTCCTGCTTCTGGTCGGCCACGATCTCGGCGACCGCGCCCGGATCGAAGGCGTGATGGTCCGCGCGCTCGCGATCTCGCTGGTCTTCTTCGCCGCGCTCGCCGCCGTCGGGGCGCTGTTCGTCGCCCGCAACGTGCTCAAACGCATCGACGACATCAACACGTCGGCCCACGGCATCATGGCGGGAGACGTGACCGGCCGGTTGCCGGTCTCCGGCTCCGGCGACGAACTCGACCGGCTCGCCGAGAGCCTCAACGGCATGTTGAGCCGGATCAACGTGCTGATGCAGGGCTTGCGCGAGGTCAGCGACAACATCGCCCACGATCTGCGGACGCCGCTCACCCGCCTGCGCAACCATGCCGAGGCGGCGCTGGCCTTCGGCGGCGACGCCGCCGCCTATCGCGTCGCGCTCGAGAAAACGATTGAAGAATCCGACGCCCTGATCAAGATCTTCAACGCGCTGCTGCTCATCGCGCGCGCCGAGGCCGGCGGCGAAGTCGATGGGCAAACGTCGTTCGATGTTTGCGAGGCGGCTCGCGCCGTGGTGGAACTCTATGAACCGATCGCCGAGGAAGACGGCGTGGACCTTGCTGTCGACATCGAAGCCCCGCTCTATGTTTGCGGAAATCGCGAGCTGATCGGACAGACGATCGCCAATCTGATCGACAACGCGCTGAAATACGGCGCGCTGAGCGATTGCGGCGGCGAGGGCGTCAAGCCCCGGATCGTCGTCGCCGCGCGCCGCTCGCGCGAATCGGTCGAGTTGACCGTCGCCGACCGCGGTCCCGGGATCGCGTCGGCGGACCGGGAGCGGGTGCTCGGACGCTTCGTGCGGCTCGAAGGCTCGCGCTCCCGCCCCGGCTCGGGGCTCGGGCTCTCGCTCGCCGCCGCGGTCGCGCGCCTGCACGGGGGTAGGGTCGAGCTCGAGGACAACGAGCCGGGCCTGCGCGTGCGCATGATCCTGCCCGCCGATCCGGCGCCGCCCGCTTTGCCTGCGCCGGCGCTGGGGGGCGTCGATGAACCCATCGCTGGCTGAACGCGTCGTCGCCTTCCCGCGGCTCTCTGCCTCCGCCGCCGCCCGCCGTGCGCTGGAGGCTTTGACCGCCGCGCCCGAAGCCCAAGGCCTGACGCCACTGCTCGCGGCGGGGAAGACGCGCGATCTCCTTCTCGGCCTGGCCGATCATTCGCCGTACCTGTGGACGCTCGCGACCGAAGAGCCGGCGCGGGTGGCCCGCCTCCTCGCCCGGCCGGCGAAGTCGTCGCTGGACGCCCTCATCGCCGCGCTCGCCGCCCGCCGCGACGACGACGAGGCGGCGCTGATGCGCGCCCTCCGGCTCGCTAAGCGCGAGTCGGCGCTGCTCATCGCGCTCGCCGACATCGGCGGCGTGTGGGATGTGGTCGAGGCGACCGAGGCGCTGACCCGCTTCGCCGACGCGGCGGTCGGCGCCGCGCTCGCCTTCCTTCTGCGTCAGAATGCGCTCGCCGGCCGGCTCGCGCTCGATCCCGACGCGTCGGACCCTGCGGCCGGCTGCGGCCTCGTGGTGCTCGCGCTCGGCAAGCACGGGGCGCGCGAGCTCAACTATTCGAGCGACATCGACCTGATCGTGCTCTTCGACGCCTCGGCCGCCTCGATCCCCACGGGCGCGGAGCCGGCGCCCCTGTTCGTGCGCGTCACCAAGGCGCTCGCCCGACTGCTGCAGGAGCGCACGCCCGACGGCTACGTGCTGCGGGTCGACCTGAGGCTCAGGCCCGATCCCGCCTCGACCCCGGTGGCGCTCTCGACCACTAGCGCCTACGCCTATTACGAGACGCTCGGGCAGAACTGGGAGCGCGCCGCGATGATCAAGGCGCGGCCGGCGGCGGGCGACCTCGAGCTCGGCCGGCGGTTCCTCGCCGATCTCGCCCCGTTCATCTGGCGAAAGTATTTCGACTACGCCGCCATCGCCGACATCCACGCGATGAAGCGCCAGATCCACGCGGTGCGCGGCCACGAGCGCGTGGTCGTGCCGGGGCACGACGTCAAGCTCGGGCGCGGCGGCATCCGCGAGGTCGAGTTCTTCGTCCAGACGCAGCAGCTCATTTTCGGCGGCCGGCGGCCGAAGATGCGCGGCTCGCGAACCCTCGACATGCTCGAAGAGCTCTGCGCCGAGGCCTGGGTGACGCCCGAGGCGCTGAAGGACCTCGGCGCCGCCTATCGCTTCCTCCGCACGGTCGAGCACCGGCTGCAGATGATCGCCGACGAGCAGACCCAGCGCCTGCCGTTCGAGCGCGCCGAGCTTGCCCGCTTCGCCCGGTTCTGCGGCTACGCGAGGCTCGAGTCCTTCGCCAGGGACCTGACCTTCCATCTTACCCAGGTCGAGAAGCACTACGCGCGTCTGTTCGAGAACGCCCCCACGCTGAGCGCCGCCGCCGGCAACCTCGTCTTCACCGGCGTGACCGACGATCCCGCGACGCTCGAGACTCTCCGCGCGCTCGGCTTCCAGCATCCCGAGGCGGCGGCCGAGACGATCCGCGGCTGGCATTTCGGCCGACGCGCCGCGGTGCGCAGCGCCCGCGCCCGCGAGGTGCTGACGGAGCTCACCCCGGCGCTGCTCGACGCCTTTTCCGGCTCGGGCGACGCCGACGCCGCGCTCGCCGCTTTCGACGAGGCGATGGGACGGATGAGCGCATCGGTCGAGCTCCTGTCGATCCTGCGCTCCAACGACGACGTGCGCGAACTGTTCGGCGACGTACTGGGTGCCGCGCCGCGGCTCGCCCAGGTGATCGCGACCCGCCCCCACGTGCTCGACGCGGCGATCGATCCCGACCGGACGACCGATTTCGAGGACAGTTTCAACGAGGAGGCGACGCGGCTGCGCGCCGAAACCTATGTCGAGCAGGCGCGCAGCTACGAGGACGCGCTCGACCGGGCGCGCGACTTCGCCGCCGAGGAAATGTTCCTGATCGGGCTCCATCTCCTGTCGGGCCGGCTCGATCCGGACCGCGCCGGGCAGGCCTACAGCGCGCTGGCGCAGGCGTTGGTCGGGGCGATGCTGAAGCAGGTCGAGGCGGCCTTCGCCGTCGACCACGGAAAGGTGCGCGGCGGCCGCGTCGCGGTGCTGGCGATGGGCAAGCTCGGCTCGCGCGAGATGACGGCGGCCTCCGACCTCGACCTCATCCTGATCTACGACTTTCCCGCCGACGCGGGCGAATCGGACGGGGGGAGGCCGCTCGGCGCCTCCCTCTATTATTCGCGCTTCACCCAGCGCCTGCTCGCCGCGTTGACCGCCCCGACCCGCAGGGGAACCCTGTACGAGGTCGACATGCGGCTGAGGCCCTCAGGCCGCCAGGGCCCGCTCGCCACCCAGTTCTCCGCCTTCGCCCTCTACCAGCGCGACGAAGCCGAGCCCTGGGAGCACATGGCGCTCACACGCGCCCGCGTCGTCGCCGGGGACGCGACTCTCGCAGCCGACGTGGCGAGCGCGATCCGCGACACCCTGACGCGCAAGCGCGATCCGGCGACCATCGCGCGCGAGGTGACGAAAATGCGCGCGCTGATCGCCCATGAGAAGGGCGACCGCGACCTCTGGGACCTGAAGCTCGTCCGGGGCGGCTTGATGGACATCGAGTTCGTCGCCCAGTACCTCAGCCTCGCCTTCGCCTTCGCGAGGCCGGAGATCCTCGACGTCTCGACCCGCCGGGCGATCGACAAGGCGGGCCGGGCGGGGCTGGTCGAGGCGCGTCACGTCGAGACTTTGGTCGAGGCGCACCGGCTCTACACCGACGCGACCCAGTTCATGCGGCTCGCCATCGCCGACCCCTTCGACCCGAAGACCGCCGCCTCGGGCGTCAAGCGCCGCATCGCCGCCGCCTCCGGCTACCCCGATTTCGAGGCCTTCGTCGCGGCGCTCGACGAAGCGCGCAAGCGCGTGCGGGAGGCGTTCGAGGCGATCGTGAAGGGGTGAATAATCCGAGAGCGCGTAGGCGCCGCGCGATGAGAGCGCATCAACTGTTGCCCAGCCCGTCGATTAGCGCCTTCAGCGTCGCGACCGTCGAAGCGTCCGCCTCGCCGTC
>Ga0074045_10004849_pt1 | contig 11824 bp, 8 predicted proteins | sample BogForMeECP23OM2_FD_94442 | JGI IMG/M metagenome (GOLD analysis project Ga0074045, IMG submission 94442) | Bog forest soil microbial communities from Calvert Island, British Columbia, Canada - Bog Forest MetaG ECP23OM2 | ecosystem: Environmental > Terrestrial > Soil > Wetlands ...
AATGGCTTGAATTATGATGTAAAGGTTTGAGTAGAAAAAGTAGTACACAAACAGTTCATGAAGCTTCATTTCGTTGAACCCGATCTTCCTCGACAAACCGTAGAATGTGGTGGCTGTCAAAGCGAATCCCGATAACATAATAATCCCGACCTTCAGCAAGCTTGCTGTCGCGAGGGAAACAAGGAAGATCGGCAACATAATGTTGAATTTCACTGATAGAAACAACGAGAAGACCAAAAGGGAATTGTACATCCAAGCGCTTGGCATCAGAGCACTTACTAGGAAGATAGCGAGGGTTGGGTACAAAAAGAATAAGCTGGGAAGGAAAACCTGAGGTTTCTTGACGAATTTTTTTATCAACTCGCGGTACCAGTCAACTGTCCATAGGCCTTGACCGATTGCCCATCTTCGACGTTGCTTGAACCACTTGCCCCAATCGCTGTAAACAACGTTTTTGACTTCTACGTCGGTTGTGTAGGCAAAGCGGCCATCTTGCAGGAAAACTCGGATTGCAAGATCGATGTCTTCAGCCACGACTTTGTGGAAGCCGCCCACTTTCTCGAATGTTTCCCTTTTGATTGCGAAGGCTGCGCCGTTTACGCATGGGCACTTGTTCATGAATCTTGAGCTTAGCCAGGCGCTGACGTTAAATGTGAAGTACTCATAGTAAGCCATTCTTGACAAGAAGGATTTGTCCTTTGCCACTTCTTTTTTGATGTCAAGAACGTCTGTCATCTGCATTTCCATGATGACTTTCTTCAAAAAGTCAGGGTCACTGGTGACTTGAACGTCAGAGTCTAAGAATAGAAACACTTTTCCCGAAGCCAACTTCACAGCTTCGTTCAACGCGTTTGCTTTTCCCGTTCGTTCCTTGTTAACGAAGAATCTGATTTGTTCATCTTGGACGCTGCTTATTTCTTGAGAAAACTCTTGTGTTGGTTCATCCACGGTTACAAAGATTTCTTTGCTAACGTTTTGAGACAGAAGTTCCTTCAACACGCCCAATACTTGGTTTGATTCTCTGTAAACCGGGATGAAGACGCTGATGTCCAAAGCCAGTCCTCGATTGTTTGACATAAGTATAGATCTTTTATTTACATTTGGGTTTTTAAATTATTCTGAAGAATCTGGAAGCTCAGCATCAAACTAAATAACAGTTTTGCAGACTTCTTAAATTATGTGAAGTGACTTTGAATGAGCGTTTAATTGCTTCTACTAACCAGCCAGATTCTTTTTGAGCCATTACTAAGACAAATCCGCAAAAAAGTCTGGGTTTAATCATTCGCAGCACAGTTTTGTCCTTTTGAGAAAGACATTTCTGTGAAAGACTTCTTGTTCTAGGTCGACAATTGTATGATAGACACGGCGTACTGCAAAAGTGAGTTACTCAAACAACAAATTTTCAAGTTTTGTTCCTTTTTTGCTCTATTGCTTTCTTCGCTAAAACTACCGCGTCTTCTCTTGTTTGCCCAAACAGAGCGCCGATTTTTTCTGCATCTTCTTTAGTAACTGCTGCGCCCCCTATGATTACAGTTTTTCCTTTTAGGCCCTCAAGTTCCATTGCAGAAATCAGCTTTGGAAGATTCTCTTTAGCAGCTGTGAGCAAAACAGACACTACAATTATATCGGCATTTACCTCTTTTGCCTTTGAAGCAAAAGTTGCGGGAGAAACTCCTTTCCCGACATCGATAGTTTTGAACTGCGCGAGTTTGAGAGATTTTCTTACCATGTCCTTAGCAGTGTCCATTACTTCTGGGTAAAGAGTGCCAATCACAACGGTTCCAATTGGATTGACAGGTTCCGGAGGTTCTTTCTCTCTCATAGCTTTTAGCCAAGACATTTCAAAACTAACTCCCATTTCCTTACTGATTGATATTCAGAGACTCTCTTAATGTTACTGTTAATTTGTGCGCAATCTGTCACAAAAAATAATGGTTGATAACAGCCTGTCACTTGATTGCTCATACAACAACTCCATTGACATAATCGAGAATTGTTTTTAGGTCCTCGTCGGGGGTTTTTAGAGGCTTTATTTTTAACCTTTCAAGTATTTTTGGGGTCATGAATACGGGAAGACTTGGTCCTAAGCGAATGTTTACGCCTAAATAGAAAAGAGACAACAGAATGGCTACAGCCTTTTGTTCGTACCACGAAAGTATAAAGAACAATGGCAATTCGCTCATCGGCACCTTGAATATTTCTTCAAAAGCTTGGGCTACTTTAACAGCTGAGTAGGCATCGTTGCATTGTCCAATATCTAGCAATCTAGGGATACCGTCGACCTGGCCGATGTCTTTGTCGAAAAACCGGAATTTTCCGCAGGCCAAAGTCAGTACCAAGGAGTCCTTAGGGGTCTTTTCAACAAACTCAGTGTAGTAGTTGCGTCCGGGTTTGGCACCGTCGCAACCAGCAACGAGGAAGAAAGAGTTAATGTGCCCTTTCATAACTGATTCAGTGATATTTTCCACCAATGAAAGAAAAGATTTTCTGGCGAAACCAACAGTCACTGTTTTTTCCTCCTTGTCTTGTGTGAACCCTGGCATTTCTAATGCTTTTTCTATAACAGGAGAAAAGTCGACGCACTTCAAGTCAGAACTCTCTAAGTGAGTTACCCCTGGCCAGCCTACTGGACCGGAAGTAAATAGGTTTCCTTTGTAGTTTTCCATGGGTTTTTGAAGGCAGTTGGTGGTCATCAGAATTGCTCCAGGAAAATTCGCGAATTCTTTTTGTTGATTTTGCCATGCTGTCCCGTAGTGGCCGAAAAAGTGAGAATACTTCTTTAACTTGGGATAGGCATGTGCTGGAAGCATCTCTCCGTGTGAGTAAACATAGATACTTTGGTCCTGGCTTTGTTCTAGAATCTCATCTAAATCTTTTAGATCGTGACCTGACACCAGAATCGCTTTGCCTTTCTTATGGCCCAGCGGAACATGAGTAGGAACTGGATGACCGTAGGTTTCTGTGTTTCCAGCGTCCAAGAGTTCCATGGCTCTTACGTTGATTTCACCACATTTCAAAGAGAGATCAAAAAAGTCATTGACACCTAACGACTTATCCAGAGTTGCCGCAAGACCTTGGTGAATGAACTCAAAGATTTTGTCATCCTTTTTTCCAAGACGATAAGCATGATAAGCGTAAGCTGCTACTCCTTTTATCCCATAAATGAGTAGCCAATGAAGCCCCCGCAAGTCAGGGTCACTTGAGGAATCGGCGGAAATTCCGACATCTTTTCCTTGTCTAATCAGGCCTTCTTCAGTCTTTTCTAAAAGCATATCAACTGGACCATGGAATTCAACATATCCTCCAGCTGTACGCACCTTTTCACGGAAGGCGTCACGAAACTTCGCTGATTTGTCAATGTATTCAATAAGTGTTTTTGGGTCGAAGTTCACATTAGTTAATGTGGCGAAAGCTGACTCGCAAATGAACAGGTTTAACTGCTCATCTTTGACAGCGACTTTTTTTCCTTCTAATGCTAACTGCGACAATCCTCTCAGCATGTATATCAATAAATCTTGAAGCGCACTCGCGTCAGGATTTTTACCGCAAACACCGAAAGTTGTGCATGCTTTCCCTTCAGCAGTTTGCTCACATTGGTAACAAAACATTTGATTTTTGTTCACCACATTACACCCACTATTCAACTAATTGCCCAACGTAAATATCTGTTTGTCCTTATCAGTAAGGGTTCCAATGCTTTGAAGCTGGTCCTTCTCGGCAGAACTAAAACGAGCGCACGCGATGCGGTTTAATGCATTTTCAGCTTATTGTCCCCGTCGCCATTTTGACCGACTTCGCCAGCAAATGTAACGAGCGCCCAAAGCATGCGGCATAAACATCTATCTCTTAGTCGATTATTATTTGGTCTTTAAAATCAAAAATCGTTTACCACTAGCTCTAAATTTAGGTTCACATTAAGTGGTTTTGTTAGACTTGTCCCTGAGATGAATTTTAGATGGAGCAAAACAAAAAAGTTGTTGAAAAGGCGCAAAATATGAAGATGATTAGTTTGGCTGAATATCAAGAAGGCTCTATTGTGAGTCGTACGTTGATTGACAAAAAAGCTGGCACCGTGACTTTCTTTGCTTTTGCTGAGGGACAGGGACTTAGCGAACATGTTGCTCCCTATGACGCTTTGGTCGGCGTTCTCGATGGTGAAGCAGAAGTTGCAATATCAGAAAAAATCCATCGCATTAAAAAAGGAGAAATGATAATTTTGCCTGCCAACAAACCACATGCACTCAAAGCAATTAGAAAATTCAAAATGATGCTAATCATGATAAAAGCATAAAGGTGCGTTGAAAAGAGAAACATTGCAAAAGGGTCAAAAAGAAGTTGTTTCTTAAAAATAGCCAACTTTAAAGTGTGCAAAGACACAGAGATCAAAATGGTGAGCCTGCTTGGGAACCCAACCCCGCACATTAAGTCAGTAACTGTGCTTCGGATAAGTTTTAGGCGTTCAATAACTTTATCATGTGATGAAACTAATTCAGTATTTACTAACGCCTTAAGCCGACAAACCTAGTTAGGGCTGCGTCGTTACATCAATGAACCAACAAAAAAACTTAGAACCAACAAAAACCGAAGGGCAGCTTTTCCAGCGCCGCAGCGGTCTAATCAAGTTCACAAGAAAAGTTATCGGTGTACCCACAGAAATAACATTTAAAAACCGTGATGAAACCTACGTTAGTGGTGGGAGACATGGATAGCTACCGAAAAGTAAAGTCAAACGAACAAACTCTTATTCGAACAATAGTCACTTTAGCCTGCAACACTACTTGGCGATGTGGCAAAATTGAAAAATCAATCGTGAACCATCTCTACAAACGCTACAAAAATTTCGGAAAACCAGAAATCTCAGCTAAAGACATAATGCTTAACCTCAACATAACCGGCGACAAAAAAGAGCAATGCTTAGATGCACTGCGACGGCTTGAAAAAAGAAACATAGTAAAAATAAAAATAACTCCTCTTTAGCTCGAATTCCGTAACGATATTTTTCAAGCTCTCGGGTTTCCAAAAACAATCTATTTTCAGTTACATCGTCAACTTTTTGCTGAACCAATTTCGAAGGAGAGAATTACATATTATTGCTGAAGATTAGAATGTAAAGAGTATGTTGTCATGGGCTTAACTTTGGCTGCTCATCTGCTTTCTGAGCCAATTCGTTCAGGATATTCCAAATTGCTTTTTTGTGTGACCATCGATCGGCATGTCCAGCAGGTTGAGGCTGAGGAAAAATTGTTGTGTAGTTCGTGGCTACAACCGCTTTGACATTTACAGCAAAATTCAGCGTTTTTGCGGCTTTAGGAATGCGCCTTTTGTTTATTCTTTATTACTCATATGTACAACAGTTGTTCTCAGTATCATTTGAAAAGGTTAAGCTGGAGTTTGATATATACTGATTAGGTGACGAATATTGACCGCAAATACATTTGAAAGCAACGTTTTGTGCGGAAAAAAAGCCGCTAAAGCACTGGTCAAATACATCCACAGACTTGAGAAGCGAAAAGTTGAAGGTCTAACAGAAAAACAATCACGCAGCTTGATCAAAACAGCCACAGTAATACGCTCAGCAATTATCCAGTCAAAAAGTAAATAAGAAATTCGAAAAGCCAACCAAAACTTCGTTTATGGTCTAGAAGAGAAATTTCTTTCATCGCTTTAAGAGACATGGGAATTTTTCAGTCTTTTAGGAGATAATCCAAAGACGTTTGTAACGGCTCCTAAATGTCTGTTGAAATAACACAGCTGTTACTTTTTGTTCCTTTCTGATTTTACTCAGCAAATCCATGAGCAGAGTTGAGTTTTCCTCATCAAGGCTTGAAGTCGGCTAACAATTAAGACTTTTCATTGACCAAACGCTTCTATGCGCGTAGAAATATGCCTTCAAATCAACATTCAGAAAATAATTAGCTCAAAAGAATTCACTCAGCTCCGAATTTCCTGTTGCAGCCAACGTTAAATTATTATTTTACGTTGATGAATGTTATTGACAAATGACTGCAAAGGTTAAGGCTTTAGGTTTACTTTCAGGCGGCTTGGACAGTATTCTCGCAGTGGAACTTATTCACAGACAAGGCATCGAAGTGACAGCTTTCAACGTCAAAACTCCTTTTTGTGTTCCGAAAAAAGATGGGTCAAGCGAAGCGCAGCAAGCCGCAGACCAACTAAAGGTTCCTCTAAAAGTGCTCTGCGTCGACAAGGATTATTTGCGGATGCTACGCAATCCAAAATACGGTTACGGCAAAAACATGAACCCTTGCATCGACTGCAAAATATTCATGATTAGAAAAGCAAAGAAGTACGCGAGGGAAATTGGGGCAGGCTTCATCTTCACGGGGGAAGTTTTAGGTGAAAGACCAAAATCCCAGCATTACCCAGCGCTACGTATCATCGAAGTGGACTCTGAGTTGAAAGGCAAGCTTTTGCGTCCCCTGTCTGCTAAGTTGCTGCCTGAAACTGTGGCTGAAAAAAAGGGTTTGGTTAACCGAGACAAATTGTTAAGCATCCAGGGCAGGTCGCGGAAGCCTCAGTTTCAGCTAGCAAAAGAATACGGGATTACTTGTTACCCGTCTCCTGCCGGCGGATGCCTCTTGACATGTGAAGAATACTCAAAGAAGCTAAGAGACCTTTTAACCAACAAGAAACGCGTTTCAATAGGCGATATCGAGCTGCTTAGAGTTGGCAGACATTTTCGGCTTGGCAAAAACAAGATTATCGTTGGAAGAAACGAAGCAGAGAATAAGTTTTTGACGAAGCATAAGTCGCCGAGCGACTTCTGTTTTGAATTGCCTGACGTTGTGGGTCCAGTTACGCTTTTGCAGGGATCAAAATCCAAAAAAGCAGTTAAGTGGGCAGCTAAGCTTACCGCGTACTATTCTGACGCTGAAACCAAAGAGGCCAAGGTAACCTTCGGCAGAGAAACTCTGGACAAAACCCTGACAGTAGCTGTCCCAGACCAAGCTGACGTGGAAAAAACACGAGTAGGCTACGCAAAGTAACGGATCATTCTGTTTGCAACAGCTACACGGGCAGTTTTCGTTTGGGGGCGGAGGGTTTCTTTTTCGGCACAAGCAGGTACACTGACGCCAAAACAATGATGACTGAGGCCGAGATTCCTACTATCGTAAGGGTAGGGAAAGGCGCTATATTGAAGTAAACGGTTTTTGAATTTGCAATGCCGTATGCGCCGATGACGTATACAGTTACATGGTGGGAACCGTTTTGTAGGGCAGCTAAGGTTACGTTTCCAACTATTGTTATGTTTGCTTGTCCATCTAGACTGTAGGCTATGTGTGTGGCATTCTGATTAAGGCTGAAGGTGAGCAGGACATCTGTGGAGCTGTAAGACTGGTTGAGCGGCATTAGCATCGTTATAGAGGGGGGGAGAGAATCGATGCTGAAGACGACTTTGTTTGAGGCGCCCATGTTGCCCGCGCTGTCGTTCGCGTAGAGGATGATGCTATGTTCCCCCTGTGTAAGGTTGAAAAGTTCAATTCCTCCTTTCAAGGTAACGTTTGCCATGTTGTCCACGCTGTAGCCGACCCATGCTGTATCCCTGTTAACCGTGTAGCTCAGGCTTACAGCAGCGTAGGTTTCATTGCCGGGCGAGTTTATTTGAATTATCGGTGGAGCACTTCCATATCCCATGGGGGTATATTGTTCAACAGTGTTTAGCCAGTTTGTGCCATCGAACCCACCGATTGCGTATAAAATGTCATTTACAGCGACGACGCCCAAGTATGCCCGGGCTGCAGGCATTAAAGCACCGTTTACCCATGAGTTATTAGTTGCATTGTAAACTTGTACCATGTTGCTGAAAGAGTTGGCGTTGAATCCACCAATTAAGTACATCAGTGGAGGCGCCATAAAGCCAGAGGTTACCGCGCTGGCTGAGAAGGTGGCGTCAGAAGGCAAGTCTGCGCCTAAACCCCAACTGTTGGTTTGAGGATCAAAAACTTGGTTCGAGTTAATGTATCCGCCTGCTCCTCCAGTTCCGGGGTTTTCCGAGCCTCCAACAACATAGATTTTACCGTTGATTGTTGCTGAAGCGTAGCCGTAAACAGCTGATGGCATGGCTGCCGCTGTGCTCCAACTGTTAGTGGAGGGATCATAAATCTCGGTGAGGTTAGCTTCAACGTAAAATGGGCTTTGGCTTGAATACTGCATTCCGCCGATCAAATAGATTTTGCCGTTCACCACGTTTGCTGTCAAGTCAGCTCGAGGAGTGGGCATGGACGCTTCTGTTTGCCACGTATCCGTGGAGGGGTCGTATACTTCGTTGTTTCCAACGTACCCGTTGTTGTCCCCGATTGGTCCGACTGTCCCGCCTACGCAGTAAATCTTGCCATCGTAAACTGCAACTGCGAAGCCGCTTCTCGCTGTAGGCATAGGCGCCATAGCTGTCCATGCGTTTAGTGCCGGAGTGAATTCTTCGTTGACGCTAAGAGCTGTGTTGCCGTTGAAGCCTCCGATCGCGTAGATTTTTCCGTTGACTGCTGCTACGCCTAATCCGCCTCTGGCAGTGGGCATGACCGCGAGGGAACTCCATGAATTTTGGGTTTGTCCTGCCTGAGCTTTTGCATGGGGCAAATTGAACCCAGGCAAAATCATCAGTGCAATAATAAGCATGACTATTGGAATTCGATTATGCTTATTTATTGGTACCCCACCGTAGCTGTTTACGTATTAATTAGCACTTTATGCTTATAATGTTTAAAGAAATCAACAAAGGACAACCTGCCCCTTCGCATCAAGCAGAAACAGACTGAAGAGGACACATTCTCACAGCAGCGAAAAATTTAATGCCTGTTTCGAGACTGGTTTTTTGTGGGTTTTCTTTGTTGATTAAGAACCGACGTTGGACAAGGCGGGAAAGGCAAGATGAGGGAACGTTTCCTCGTCAGCATCAGCCAAAAATGGCTCATTCTGCGCCCTGTACAGTGATAATAGTTAAATAAACAGAATTTGCCTGGAATACGCGGGAGCAGACTTTCTTTACAGGGATTAAGATTTCGTTATCTTTCGGTTCTTTGTAGATGTGTATCTTCTGTTGAACAGAGCACAATATTGCGTATTGAGTCGTAATATTTAAAAGCATAAACTAGTGAACTTACTAAATAACCCTCCTTGGGAGTTGAAAAAACAAAATGAACTTTAGAAAATTTAGGAAAAGCGCAAAAGCACTAAGCCCCGTAATCGCAACAATCATACTCATCGCCGTCACAGTCGCAGTCAGCGTCGTCGTAGCAGCATGGATGGGAGCATTAACCATAGGATTCATGGGAAACTCTGAACAGGCAAAAATAACAAACGTCGTACTAACTAACACTTACAATCCACTCACCAGTTCACTCACTACCGGAACGACAACTGCAGCTGTGGTCACCATTCAAAATACAGGTTCTGCTGCAGTGACCATATCATCGGCAACTATAGATGGAAACCCCGCAACACTAGTCCATGGATATCCCAGTGGCACTATCACCGGCGATCTTCTGAACACCAAAGGACAGATTCCAATTGCCAAAGGAACTTCAGTAGACGTTGCCATTTCTATAACCACAGAGACCTTCAGTAACAGCGCCCAATACACAATAACATTGATGACTGCAAAAGGCAACACATTGACAAGCTCCGCCGCATACAACGGATCATAAGCACTCAAAATTTAGTTTGAAATTCAGGGGTAAGGTGAAATTGCATCACCCTTTTTTCCTTTCTCTTTTGTTTCCTCTTTTAGAAGTAACAAAACATGCATACTTTTTTAATGTAATTGCATAGCGTTTTTGAGCTTACTTGATAACCCGGCGGTCATTGATTTCTGCCTTAAAGATTTTTTCGTCTCACCGGGTAAGCTAATAAACTGCCGGGTTTTCAACAGGTTTCTTACTTTTTCAGCAAAAGCTTTATCCTGAGCAGAACTAATTAAAATTGTTCTTTTTAGAATTGAAAAGAAGGTATGTCAATTATGAATCAAAAAGTGGGTGTTCAGCTACGATTACAGTAATTGGTGCCGGCAAAGTGGGAAGCACAGCGGCATTTGAGATTTTGCGGTACAAGATCAGCGATGTAGTTCTCATAGATTCGGTTGAGAATCAGGCGAAGGGGGAAGCTTTGGATATGATGATGGCCGCGCCTGCAATCGAGTTCGACGGTAAAATCACAGGAACCGGCGATTACGCTGCTATGAAGGGATCCGAACTTGTGATAATTACAGCGGGGCTGGGCAGAAGACCCGATATGACGCGCATCGATTTAATGAAGACTAACGCGGGGATAATGCGCTCCATCGTGAAGGAGGTCGTAAAATATGCGCCCGACTGCAAACTTATGATTGTAACAAACCCCGTTGACATAATGACCTACGTAGCATTTCAAGAATCATGTTTCCCGCGCAGCCGCCTCTTCGGCATGGGTAACATCCTTGACACAATGCGCTTCAGAACATACATCGCCGATGAAATGCACGTTTCCAGGGAAGACACCAGCGCCCTAGTAATTGGTGAACATGGCGACTCGATGGTTCCACTAGTCGAGTACGCCGCCGTTTCAGGCATCCCCATAACAAATTTTCTGTCTCAAACTCAGATTGAAAAAATCCTCCACCTAACTGTATCTTCTGGTGCAGATGTAATCAAGCTTAAGGGCTCAACAATTTACGCTCCAGGCGCAGTTATAGCCACAACAGCTGACGCGATTTTGACGGGTAGAGATAGGGTAATGAGTGTTTCAACTTGCCTTAACGGGGAATACGGGTTCTCAGATGTTTCAATCGGCGCTCCAGTGGTCCTGGGCAAAGAAGGAGTGGAAAAGATAATCGAGCTTGAATTGTCCAGTCAATCAAGGGAGCGTTTCGCAAAGTCTGTTGCAGTAGTCAAAGAAGCATTAGCCATGTTGAAAAGCTAACACTGCTTAACCTGCATTTTATATTTTGCCCGAAAAACCAACAACAAGTGTTCTCAAAAAAGGAAAATTTGAGGTTTTAGCTGTGGATTTGATTTGCTCTTGCGCAGTAAAAGTTGCCGTTAATTTTCGTGAAGGCTGGACACTTTCCGCCATTGCAATGGTCAAGCCACTGGCAAGGTGACCTTACATCGTACACTCTTGGCATGTATCCTTGGGAAATAGAAAATTCTTTGGGTTTTTCTCGTTTGTTCATTTTTTCGAAGATTGATTCCATAAAAAACGCCTTTGAATTTTGCTTTTTAGCTTGATTAAGTAGTGCTAACTTGTCACTATTAAAATTGTGTTGCAGTCAGTTGGTTACAACAAAAACATATAAGCTCTAACTTGGAAAAGAAAAGTTGGCGGTAGCCATTTTTTCATTATGAAATATCTTTGTTTTGCATCCTTGCTTTCCATGAAGCATATTTTTATTCTTGCGGAAATTCACTGGCTACAACTTAGAAAAATCCAGCTAAATGCGACTGCCTACCTGCTTTTTTTGCCTTTGCCTTTTTCTGTTTCTCTGTTATTAATCCCAGCTTCTCTATAAGTTGAAGGCAGTTTTCAGGTGCATAGCCATGATAGTGGTTGTTGAAGTAGCCGTAGACTTTTTTGGTGTTCTTCGCAGTCTCCAAAACTTTCGGAACCCAAATATTCAGCTCCTCGTTGGTGTATCGGTAGTCAAACCAGATTTTTTCTCCTTTTCCGTGCCACCTGAAATACGCAAAATCAGCTGTCAAATGGATTTCTGGGGGGAGAAGGGGCTCATCCACGATAGTATACGCTACTCCGTAAGCTTCTAGCAGCTTCCATGTTTCATCTCTAAGCCATGATGGGTTGCGGAACTCCACTGCGTATTTGAATGTGAGATCTA
>Ga0074045_10004850_pt1 | contig 11824 bp, 10 predicted proteins | sample BogForMeECP23OM2_FD_94442 | JGI IMG/M metagenome (GOLD analysis project Ga0074045, IMG submission 94442) | Bog forest soil microbial communities from Calvert Island, British Columbia, Canada - Bog Forest MetaG ECP23OM2 | ecosystem: Environmental > Terrestrial > Soil > Wetlands ...
AGCATGATGGCCACGTTGAAGGCCAGCGCGCCGCCGTCGATCGTCCCCCGCGCAATCGCGCCGACGAAGTTCTCGTTGGCGTGCTCCTCGGAGGGCGGCATGTGGACCGTGCCCTGGGTGGCGGGGACCTCGGTCTCCGGCACCAGCATCTTGGCGACGAGGATCGTTCCCGGCGCGGTCATAATCACCGCCGATAGAAGGTCCTTCGCATTAATGCCAAACGAAATATACGCCGCCATGATGCCGCCGGAGACGTGCGCCATGCCCGCGGTCATGATGGTCATCAGCTCGGAGTTGGTGGCGCCGGAGAGGAACGGGCGAATGGTGAGCGGGGCCTCGGTCTGGCCCATGAAGATGCTGGCGGCCACGTTGGTGCTCTCCGCGCCGCTGGTGCCCATGGTGCTCTGCATGATCCACGCCACCACCTTGATGACGCGCTGCATCACTCCGATGTGGTAGAGCACGGCGAAGAACGCGCTGACAAAGATAATCGTCGGCAGCACGGCGAAGGCGAAGACGTGGAGCACGCTGTGGGGATCGCCCAGCGGCCCGAAGACCATCGTGGAGCCATCGGCGGCGTGGCCCAGCATCGAGGTTACCCCGTTGCTGGCCACCTGCAGGATGCGCTGTCCGTAGGCCCACTTGATGACCAGGAAGGCGAAGACGATCTGCAGGCCGAGTCCCCAGGCGACGGTGCGCCACTTGATGGCGCGGCGATTGGTGGAGAGCGCGTAGGCGAGGCCGAGAAACGCGATGAGTCCGAGAAGTCCGGTGAATCGTGCCACGATGCGCTCCCTTGGGCGGTTTGTGTGTATTGCTACGGCTTGGTCGAGCGTGTGTTGAGTGTAACCAATGAGGAGTACGCGCGGCGATGGAATTCCTCGATGGAAAGAAGCGCGGGCTGAATCCGCGTGGAGCGGCGCGGGCCGGTATGATCGAAGGATGAGGATTGCGTGCGCGGTTTTCGCGGTCGTCTGTTCGATTGCGATGGGCAATGCCGACGGCCAGGCGACACCATCAGCGACGCTGCCGGACGCTCCCGTGGCGCAGAGTTCTGTGGCACAAAGCCCTGCTCCGCAGAGCACAAAGACGCTGCCGCAAGCCCCGGAGCCGATTGCAGGCGACTCCTGGTACGCGCCGATTGCGGCGGGCAGAGGGCCGCAGAGTCTGAAGCTCAAGACCGAGACATACATGGTGGCGACCTTCGGGCCGCGCGCGATGGTGGCCCCGGCCTTCTCGGCGGCGATGAGGATGGCGCGACCGCCCGTCGGCTACCCGAGCGACTGGCTCGACGGAGGCCCGGCCTTCGGCAGAAACTACGGCGCAGCGTTGGGAAGTCGCTTCGCGTTCGAGACGGGACGCTACGCCACCGGCGCGCTGCTGCATGAGGACTTTCGCTATCGGCCGTCCGGAAAACAGGGCGTGGCGCGGCTCTTCTATGCCATCGGCTATACGTTTGTGGATCGCTCCGACTCGGGCCACAGGCGGTTGGCCGTGGCAAACTTCGCCGGGGCTGCAGCGGGCGGGTTCGCCGGCAACCTGTATCTACCGGATGGATTCAACACGCCGGGCGACGGTGCAAGAAACTTTGAGGGTAGATTTGTCGGATTCGCGACGAACAACATCACGCGCGAGTTCGCACCGGAGATCTTCAGAGTGACGCACAGGCTGCGCGTTCCCTTCCCGCGGATTCCGTTGCCGGAGTGGTGGACCAAGAAGCCGAGTGTTGCTCGCCCATAGCTTCATAGTGAAACCCGCGCCGAAGGCCTGATGCGTCGTTACACAAGCTGGTCCTTGGCGATGATCTCACGGACGAGGGGGATTGGTGTGGGTGGAGTGGGGGCGATTTGCAGCGTTTCGCGGAGCATCTCTTCGGGCTCGTCGAGCAGCGCGGGGTCCTCGGTGAAGAGCGTGGCGAGGGGCTGGCCGACGGCGATGCGGTCGCCGAGTTTGGCGTGCATCTCAATGCCCGCGTGGGCGCTGACCGGCGCGCCGGGGTGGGTGCGGCCGGCTCCCAGGCGCTGCACGGCCCAGCCGATCTGCTTGCAGTCCATTGCGGAGAGGAAGCCCGCGCGGTTGGCGGTGAGGGTGCGGGTTGCGGTCGGCTTGTGGAAGGCGGCGGGGTTGGCGAAGGCGGCGAGATAGGGGGCTTCGTGGCTCTTATCCCACTCATCGCGGTGAGACTGCGATGAATGGGGCACCCGGCTCTCGTGGCTGGCGGAAGAAATGCGGGGGTCCCTCGACTGCGCGCTGCGCGCTCCGCTCGGGATGACGGAATTTATCGCAGGGTCGGTGGTTTGCAGGGCGACCATCTGCAGAAAGTGCTTGTAGGCGGAGCCGTCGGCAAGGAGCTGCGCGGAGAGGATTGCGCCGGCTTCGGGAGTTGCGGCCTTTCCGCCGAGATGGAGCATGTGGCCCGCGAGCGCGTGGGTCTGCGCGAGCAGGTCGGCGGAGAGACGCAGCTTTTCGGGCGTAAGGGTGAAGGCGCAGCCGGGCGAGAAGTGCTGGAAGAGTTCGAGGCACTCCTGGACTTCGACCCAGTTGCCACTGAAGCGGCCCAGCGGCTGGTCCATCGAGGTGAGGAGGGCGACGGTACGCGTGCCGGCCCGCTCGCCGGTTTCAACCATGAGGCGGGCGAGGAGTTGGGCGTCGGCGTACTTCGACATGAAGGCGCCGGAGCCGGTTTTGACGTCGAGGACCAGCGCGTTGAGGCCGGCGGCAAGCTTCTTGCTCATAATGCTGGCGGTGATGAGATAGGGCGACTCGACCGTGCCGGTGTGGTCGCGCAGGGCGTAGAGGATGCGGTCGGCGGGGACCAGCGTGGGCGTCTGGCCGGCCATGGCAAAGCCAGCTTGGCGCAGGATGGAGAGGAACTCCGGCAGCGGGAGCTGCGTGCGGAAGCCGGGGATGGACTCGATCTTGTCCAGCGTGCCGCCAGTGTGGCCGAGCGAGCGGCCGGAGATCATGGGGTCGCAGAGACCGGCGGCGGCGACGATGGGCGCGATCAGCATAGAGTTCTTGTCTCCAACGCCGCCGGTGGAGTGCTTGTCGACGGTGAATGCGTTGAGAGAGCTAGTGTCGAGCGTCTCGCCCGAGAATCGCATCGCCTGGGTCAGTGCGGCCAACTCCTGCGGGTTGAGGCCGCGCAGGAAGATCGCCATCAGCAGCGCGGCGGCCTGGCTTTCTGTGGGGGCGTCGGGGGGCGAGTCGGCGGCAGAGCCGGCCGCAGACTCTCGCTCGACCAGCGCGCGGATGAAGCCCTGGATCTCGGCGTCGGAGAGGACAAGGCCGTCGCGCTTGTGCTGGATGACGTCAATCGGGTGAATGGTCACGACTTCGATTGTATGCGGCGGAGGGCTACTCGGGTGTGAGCGAGAAGGCGGCGGGGAGCAGCGCGGCGAGCGTGGTGGAGACGGTGTCGCCGGTGGCTGAGGGGTAGAAGACGGCGGTCTCCGGCGTGGCGAACTCGAGGAGGGTCTGGCGGCAGGCGCCGCATGGCATGCAGGCTGCTCCGTTCAAATTGACGATAGCGATGGCGCGGATGCGGACCGCGGGGCCGTATAGGGAGACGGCAGAGGCGATGGCGGCCTGCTCGGCGCAGCAGGTGAGACGGTAGGAGGCATTCTCCACGTTAGTTCCGGCGACGATGGCCCCGTCCTGCCTCTGGTCTGCCTCGAGCAGGAGGGCCGCGCCGACGCGGAAGCGACTATAGGGCGAGTAGGAGTTGCGGGCGGCCTCGGTGGCGCGCTGATGCAGGGCGGCGACTTCGGCTTCGGTAGGTGGCATAGATCAATGAGGGTAAAGGGTGTGGGCGGCGAAGGCAAGCGATGAGGGATACGCGGCCCTGTCGGCTTGAGGCCTGGGGCTCAAGGTTGTGGGGCATGAGCCCGATAAGGGAGAGGTGGAAGACTTAACCAAAGAGTTTCTCGCGGAGAGCCAGGAAGGGCTGGAGCGGATGGAGTTGTGCCTGACCGAGCTTGAGAAGCGGCCGGACGATGGCGAACTGGTGGCGGAGATCTTCCGCGCGGTGCATACGATCAAGGGGACGACGGGCTTTCTGGGGCTTGGCCGGCTGGAGAAGCTGGCGCACGCAGGCGAGAGCCTGCTGGGAGCGCTGCGCGATCAGAAGCTGGCGGTGAGCACGGAGCTGGTCAGCGGGCTGCTGGAGCTGATGGATGGGCTGCGCAGGATCCTGCAGACGATTGAGGCGACGGGGACCGAAGGGGAGCGGTTGACCGACAACGACGACGCGCTGATTGCGCATCTGGCAGAGCTGAAGGCTGGGAGTGGGGAGTTGAGGCTGAACAGAGAAGCCACCTCTCAGAACCGGGATGCGGGGCAGCCGGCCCTGCCGGCGGCCGTGGCTGGGGTGGCTGCGGTGGCTGGCCCGTCGATGCAGGACAAGACGTTGCGCATCGACGTGGAGGTGCTGAACCGGATGATGAACCTGGTGGGCGAGCTGGTGTTGACTCGCAACCAGATTCTTCGCTGCTCGCCCGGCGCGGAGAACTTTCCCGAGCTGGCGCGCAGGCTGGACAGCGTGACGGCGGAGCTGCGCGAGAATGTGATGCAGGCCCGGATGCAGCCGGTGGGGTATCTGTTCCGGAAGTTCCCCCGCATGGTGCGCGACCTGGCGGCAATGTGCGGGCGGCAGGTCCGGATTGAGTTCGAGGGGCAGGAGACGGGACTGGACAAGAGCCTGCTGGAGGCGGTCCGCGACCCGCTGACCCATGCGGTGCGGAACGCGGTGGACCACGGGATCGAGCCGCCGGAGGAGCGGGTCAAGGCGGGCAAGCCGGCGGAGGGCGTGGTGCGTATGCGCGCGTACCACCAGAGCGGGTCGGTGGTGATCGAGGTGAGCGACGACGGGGCGGGAATCTCAACCGAGCGCGTGCTGGCCAAGGCCATGGAGCGCGGGTTGGTGACGCCGGAGCAGGCGGGTTCGATGCCCCAGCATGAGGCGCTGCAGTTGATCTTTCTGTCGGGCTTTTCCACGGCAAAGCAGGTGACCAGCGTCTCCGGGCGCGGCATGGGGATGGATGTGGTGCGGACGAATGTGGAGAAGGTGGGCGGAAGCGTGGAGCTGGAGTCGCAACCTGGGTCGGGAACGACGGTGCGAATGCGCGTCCCGCTGACCCTGGCGATCGTTCCGGCGCTGGTGCTTCAGAGCGGAGGACAGAGTTTCGCACTCCCGCAGAACGCGCTGGTTGAGCTGGTGTATGTGCCGCAGCGCGAGGCGGAGCAGACCGTGGAACGGATGGGCACGACGGAGCTTTACCGGTTGCGCGAGGGCTTGCTTCCGCTGGTGTGGCTGGACCGCCTGCTCGGACTGGAGCAGAGCGCGGACACTGAGGGAGATGGCTTCTATATTGCGGTGGTGGAGTCGGAGAGGTGCCGGTTCGGGCTGGTGGTGGACGATCTGAAGGCGCCGGAAGAGATTGTGGTGAAGCCGCTGTCGTCGGAGCTGCGCGAGATCGGCGTCTTCTCGGGCGCGACGGTGCTGGGCAACGGGACTCTGGCGCTGATTCTGGACGTGGCGGCGACGGGAGCGCGGGCCGGGGTCCGTCCCACGGCGGAAGATGCGTGCGTTGCGGGCGCGGAGCGGGCACAGGCGGAGACGGCGCAGCGTGAGACGGCGCAGCGCGAGCTGGCGCAGATCCAGATGGAGAGCGCGATGGTGATCTATGAGACAGGGGAAAGCGGGAGCGCGGAGGACGAAGAGGCTGGCCGGATGGCGATGCCGTTGAGCGCGGTGGAGCGGATTGAGACCGTGCCAATCCGCGAGATCGAGTATGCGGGAGGAAGAGCGGTGCTGCAGTACCGCGGAGAGCTGATCCCGCTGGAGGACGATGGCAATGTGTTGCGCGCGTTGGCGAAGGCTGAGGCAACGGCATCCGCCGGCGGTGCAGCAAAGGAAGGCGCGACGGCGACCGTGCTGATCTGTCTGCGGCCCGAGGCGCACGGGGCGAGGCGGGTGGGGATGGTTGTGCAGCGCGTGCTGGATGTCTCTGCGGGCAGGCTGCTGGCCGCGAATGCGGCGGCGTGCGAGCAGCAGTTGGCCATGGTGAAGGACCGCGTGACCACGGTGCATCGCGAATTCGCGCCGCAGCCTGGCAAGCCACAGACGGCGATCTTGAAGGAGGTCGCATGAAGATCGCTGAGGTGACAGCGGCGAATGCGGGCGACACACTGTCGATCTGCTCGCTGCGCGTGGGGACCGGGTTGTTTGGCATCGACACGCGGCAGATTCGCGAGGTCCTGGGATCGACGGTGCCGCGGCGCGTGCCGCTTGCTCCACCGTACATCGCCGGAGTGCTGCCCTATCGCGGAGAGGTGCTGACAACGGTGTGCTTCCGGGCGCTGCTTGGGTTGGAGAAAGATAGCAAGACAAACTGCGTTCTGGTCTTCGGCGACGAACAGAGCGAGGAACGCTTCGGGCTGATGGTGGATGGTATCGGCGGAGTGATCGCGGTCGAACCCAGTACGCTGGAGGCAAACCCCAGCGGGCTCGACGCGCGCAGCCAGGAGCTGTTCGACGGAGCGTACAAACTGCCGTCCGGGCTGATGGTGCGTCTGGACCCGCAGCGGCTGCGGCCATCGCGGCTGGCCGAGAGCGGGCTGTTCGGCGGTGAGAGTGGCCCGATTGAGAGATTGAAGCAGGAGAGGCAGGGAGAACAGTGATGAGGGCGTTGATTGTGGACGATTCAAGATTCATTCGCCAGTACCTGCGTCAACTGCTGGAGGGCATGGGCCTGAGCTGCGAGGAGGCGATGGATGGGGACCAGGCGCTCGAGATGCTGCGCGGCGCGTCGCTGTTCGACTTCATGCTGCTGGATGTGAACATGCCGAAGATGAGCGGCCTGGAGTGTGTGAAGCAACTGCGCGAGGCAGGCTTGCAGCCGCCGATGAAGGTGATGATGGTGACGACCGAAGCGGACAACTCGTACATCTGCCAGGCGCTGGACTATGGCGCGGACGAGTTCCTGATGAAGCCGTTCACGCCGGAGAGCCTGCGCGAGAAGTTGGCGATGATTGGTCTGGCGGCGTGAGAAGAAGTGGCAATTGCAGGACACAGGGGAAGGGACAGTAACCATGCATACGGGAACGACGAGACCGATACGAGTGTTGGCGGTGGACGACTCCGCGGTAATGCGCGGCGTGCTGCGGACGCTCTTCCAGACGCACGGACAGAAGCACTCGAGCGATCTGCCGGCGATGGAGCTGTGCGGCGTGGTGGAGGACGGCGTGGAGTGCCTGGCGGCGGTGCTCCGGCTGCGCCCCGACGTGGTGGTGCTGGACCTGGAGATGCCGCGCATGCATGGGCTGGATGTGCTGGAGCGGCTGCGCCTGGAGGAGCCTGGGCTTCCCGTGATCATGTGCAGCGCGTATACCCAGCGGGGCGCGCGCTCCACCCTGGACGCGCTTGCCATGGGCGCGGCGGACTATGTGATGAAGCCCAGCGAGCAGAGCGACCCGGCAACCGCGATGAAGACGCTGGCCGGCCAGTTGCTGCCCAAGATCGCCGCGCTTGCGGGAGCTGGGTTCGAGGTGCTGTCGGGAGTTCGCGGAAAGACGACGCGGCAGGAGATCGCGGAGTCGAAGCTCGCTCCGAGTCTTGCGGCTGCGGGGCCTTCGACGGCTGGCGGGACTGGCAGCGCAAAGGTAGAGATTGTGGTGATCGGCGTGTCGACCGGCGGGCCAACAGCTCTGGAGGCAGTGCTGCCCAAGCTGGCAGAGGACTTCCCCGTGGCGGTGATGATTGTGCAGCACATGCCGAAGCTGTTTACCGGCGAACTGGCGGAGCGGCTGGACCGTCGCTGCGCGCTGCGTGTCCGCGAGGCCCACGATGGAGCGGAGGTGAGGCCGGGCACCATCTGGCTGGCTCCGGGAGACGCGCACATGGAGGTCGCGGAGGCAATCAACGGAGCCGCGGCGGCTGACGGCAGAGGAGTAGTTCGCAGGACCAGGGTCCATCTCCATCAGCAGCAATCGTTGAACCATTGCAAGCCTTCGGCGGATTACCTGTTCAACTCTGCGGCGAAGCTCTACGGCGCCGGGACGCTGGCGCTGGTGATGACCGGGATGGGTTCGGACGGGCTGGCGGGAGCGCGATATGTGCATGAGGCGGGCGGCGTGGTTCTGACCCAGGATGCGGCCACCTCCGCGGTGTGGGGAATGCCGGGGCGCGTCTTCGAGGCGGGGCTCTCGCGCGAACCGCTGCCGCTGACCGCGCTGGCGGGCGAGTTGACGCGGCGAGTGAACGCGGGACGAGGTGGGCGCGCGGGCCGCGGCCCTGCTGCAATGACAACTTTGTCGCTGCGGCAGAATGGAAACGACGCTTCCGCGCCGCAGCCAGAGGTGGTGCATGGGTTGCTCTGATTCCGATTACGCGTACCTTCGCCAACTGGTGCTTGCCGAGTCGGCGAACCTGATCGACCCTTCGCGCAACGCCCTGTTCGAGACGCGGCTTACGCCGATCGCGCGCATGGCCGGGGCGTCCTCGCTGGAAGACTTCGTGAGTCTTCTGCGCGTCGACCGGACGCCGCAGTTGCACCGCGCCGTGGCCGAGGCCATGACCATCAACGAAACCAGCTTCTTTCGCGATGGCAAGCCGTTCGATGTGCTGCGGGACACAATCCTGCCGAATCTGATCGAGAAAAACGCGGCAGAACGAAGGCTGCGGATCTGGAGCGCTGCGAGTTCGACCGGGCAGGAGGCCTACAGCATGGCGATGCTGATCTGCGAACACTTCGCGGAGTTGGCGAGCTGGGACGTGAAGATCCTCGGCACCGACCTCTCGCGCCAAGTGATCGAGTACGCCCAGCGGGGCCGGTACCGCCGGATGGAGGTCAATCGCGGCCTGCCGGCGCGGATGCTTGTGAAGTACCTGGTGCGCGACGCAGACGAGTGGGAGGTGACGCCGGAGCTGCGGGCAATGTGCAGCTTCCAGTATGCGAACCTGTGCGCTCCCCTGCCCAAGCTGCCCGTCTTCGACCTGGTAATGCTGCGCAATGTGCTGCTGTACTTTCCCCAGCAGGACCGCAGTTGCGTCTTCAGCGACGTCTATCGCCAGATGGCGCCGGGCGGTTATCTGATGCTGGGGGCCGCGGAGCAGGCGGAGGACTCGACCAACCTGTTCCAGGCGGAGTTTGCCCGGGACTGCTACTTCTACCGCCCCACGCCCGGCTCGTGAGGCCGTTCTCCAGTTCGCGGCATGGACAAATGACGAGTGTGAGGTGACCGTTCGCCCTGGCCCAGACCGGGACATTGCCAGGACCGCTGTGCGGGGACGTGCGTTGCAACGAGTTGGCGGGCTATGTAGGCTCGCTCGACAGCTTCTGTGCGCTCATACTAGGATTGATGGCTGCGTCGATCAACTTAACCGTGACACGCGCAGCCGACTCCTTCGACACGCTTACCCGTTGAGCGGTCGCCGTATCAGAGGTCTCTTGCATGAATCCACAAACGCGCCGAATATTTCTCGCTGACGCCACCCTCGCTGTCGCCGCAACCAGCGCTTCTTTCGCTTGGCCGAACCTCGCCTACGCCCAGGCGAACTCCCCATTCAAACTCAGTGTCATCACCGACGAGATCTCTCCTGACTTCGACCACGCGTGCTCCGTCGCATCGAAGGACTTCGGCCTCCAGTGGGTGGAGATTCGCGCCCTCTGGGGAAAAAACATTGCCGACCTCAACTCCGACGATATCTCGCGCGCGCAGACCATCCTGGCCAAATACAGCCTGCGCGTGAGCGACATCGCCAGCCCACTCTTCAAGGTCGACTGGCCAGGTGCGCCGCGCTCCAGGTTCAGCTCCAGCAACCAGAACTTCGCCACCGCGGACTTTCAGAAGCAGGATGATGTCCTCGCCGCCTGCATCTCTCTCACAAAGCAATTCAAAACCGACAAGATCCGCTGTTTCGACTTCTGGCGCCTGGATGACGTCTCGCCGTACCGAGTCGCCATGGACGACAAGCTCCGCACCGCGGCCGAAACCACGCAGAAACAAGGCATCTCGCTGATCCTCGAGAACGAGCAGGATTGCAACACATCGACCGCCCCCGAAGCTGCTCGGCTGCTTGCCGCCGTGCCCGCGCTGGGGCTGAACTGGGACCCCGCCAACGCCGTCATGCACGGTGAACTCGATGCCTTCCCCGCCGGCTGGGCGCTCCTTCCCAAGGACCGCATCCTTCATTGCCACTGCAAGAACGCCGTGCGCAACGCAGACGGCAAAGTGGAGTGGTCGCCCGTGGACATCGGATTGGTCGACTGGACCGCGCAGTTCCGCGCGCTCAAATCCATCGGCTATCGCAACGCCGTCTCGCTGGAAACCCACTGGCGCGGCGGCGGTACACCCGAGGCGTCGAGCCGCATCAGCTGGGCCGGGATGAAGCGCGCGCTTGAAGCCTCCGGCACACTTTAGCCGCCGGCGCGTTCATCGACAGTGTTTTAATGGTACCGTGGTTTTTTCTGAAGGTAGCGGCGTCAAATTGTTGATAGAATCTGCAAATTTGAAAGGCGGGATACAGGCAATGCCCACAAAGAGAGTTCTGGTTGCAGGTGCAGGCGGCTTTATTGGTGGCCACCTGGTGAGGCGGCTCAAGTCCGAGGGCTTCTGGGTCCGGGGCGCGGACATCAAGAAGCATGAGTTTGCCCGGAGTGCGGCAGATGAGTTCCTGCTCGGAGACCTGACGGACGTGAATAACACGCGCGCCGCTGTCGCCGGCATCGATGAGGTCTACCAGCTTGCGGCCGATATGGGCGGGGCCGGCTACATCTTTACCGGCGAGCACGACTCCTCCGTGATGCACGACTCGGCGATGATCAACCTCAACATGCTGGAGGAGGGCCGCAAGGCCGGGGTGAAGAAGTTCTTCTACTCCTCGTCTGCGTGCATCTATCCGGAGTACAACCAGATGGACCCCGACAATCCGAAGTGCTCGGAGGGGTCGGCATATCCGGCCGCGCCAGACAGCGAGTACGGCTGGGAGAAGCTATTCAGCGAGCGGCTCTATTTCAGCTACCACCGCAACTTCGGCGTGCAGGTGCGAGTGGCGCGCTTCCACAATATTTTTGGCCCACAGGGTACGTGGTGCGGCGGCAGGGAGAAGTCGCCCGCTGCTCTCTGCCGTAAGATCGCCGAAACACCGGGGGGCGGCGAGATCGAACTCTGGGGCGACGGCAAGCAGACGCGCTCCTTTCTGATCGTGGATGAATGCGTCGAGGGCATCCGGCGGCTGGTGGAGTCTGATTTTTCCGGCCCGGTGAATATCGGCTCAGAGGAGATGGTCACTATCAACCAGCTCGCCGAGATCATCATGAACGTTGCCGGAAAGCGAGTACGGATCAAGCACGTTCCAGGACCACTGGGCGTACGCGGGCGCAACTCTGACAACCATCTCATCCGCGAGAAGCTGGGTTGGGAGCCAAAGTTGCCGCTACGTGCCGGTCTGGCAACGACCTATGCGTGGATTGCGCAGCAAGTCGCTCAGTCCACCGTCTTTTCTCCGGTTCGGCCGTGATCCGGAAATCGATTTTCACCTGAATTGTTGGCCGGTTCCAAGCACAGCGATGGCGAAATAAAGTACGTTTACTAAGCCAGGTTTTCTACCCTGATTTTGTGCCGATAGCATAGCAATTCGCCGCAAGTCATCGTATCGGCCATCCCGATCCGGTCAATATGCGCGCACACCTTCATCGTCATTCCCTGCGTGATTGCCTTTTCGGCGGTTGTGCGTCCCTGCGTCTGACACCCTGCGGAGCAGCAGCAACAAATCGTTTATCATCAAACCAGTTGCCACGGCTGCAAACTGGTAATCTCTACG
>Ga0074045_10004851_pt1 | contig 11822 bp, 10 predicted proteins | sample BogForMeECP23OM2_FD_94442 | JGI IMG/M metagenome (GOLD analysis project Ga0074045, IMG submission 94442) | Bog forest soil microbial communities from Calvert Island, British Columbia, Canada - Bog Forest MetaG ECP23OM2 | ecosystem: Environmental > Terrestrial > Soil > Wetlands ...
GAAACAAGTGCCACCTTAATCCTCTTTATTGTAGGTCCAAATCACAGGAAAGAAAAGATTTGCGGCAATTAGACAAGGCAGCCCTAGCGCCGCGAAGCTTCGTCTTATTTAGACGCAATATCCTGCGTTTTGGTCATCCCGATTTGAAAGGGCTACCCAGCGGGGAGGCGGGCGGCTGACGTTAGATGCGAAGCAAACTCGGGTGCCCCGTATCTTCTGCAATGTACGATGGCGATGGACGCCGTGTCGCCAAGGCTAACGCCTCGCAAGTCCCCTACAAACTCTACTTGTACGGTTCTGGTGGTGAAATCCTTGCCGAAACCGACGGCGCGGGTAACAATCCCAACGAATACATCTTCTTCGGTGGCAAACGCATCGCCATGCTCCCCACAGGCAGCACCGTGCAGTTTTATGTCGAGGATTCTCTCGGATCCTCCCGTATCGTCACGAGCAGCACGGGCGTCCTCTGTTACGATGCGGACTTTTACCCTTACGGTGGAGAGCGCCCCGTCACCGATACCTGCACGCAAAATAATTACAAATTCGAGGGCAAGGAGCGCGACACGGAAACCGGCAACGACGACTTCGGCGCGCGCTACTATTCCAACCGCTTCGGCCGCTGGCTCAGCGCCGATTGGTCCAACGTCCCCGTTCCCGTCCCCTACGCCAACCTCACCAACCCGCAAACCCTCAACCTCTACTCCATGGTCGCCGACGACCCCGAAACCTCTGCCGACCTTGACGGGCATGACCTGAGTGTTGCGCCCGGGCTCCAGGCTGATGTGGATCAAATGCGAAGGGAGTCCACTGATTTCGATAATGAACTAAAGGCTCACGAAGGACCAGGCAGTCCAAATCTCACCATCAAAATTGGGGATACGCCGAACGATCCTGATGGCAGCCCAACCGTGGGGAGTACGAGCGCTTCGGCGACAGCCGAGCTTACGGAACACAACTGCAGCACCGCGACTGATTGTACCGATATCAATCACCCTGCAAATTACAAAGGAGCTACCATTACGATTAACAGCTCGGTGATGAGTGATGAGGACGCAAGACAGGACGTCCTGGAGCACGAAACCGGTCACGTTCATGACGCCCGAACAAAAACTAAACAGTATCTAAAGGACTCACAATATACTTTACAGACAAACGGCAAAACAAATCACGACAGACGGCCTGAGGAGAGACGTGCAAATGACTTCAAAAAGCAGGTTAAGAAGCAAAGAAAGGCGTGGAGAAAGAAACACTGCCATGGAATTCTTCACATCACATGTGGTGGCTAAGCTGGGAATATTTTGTTACTTCCTACTAGCTTGCCTCGCGTCGGGAACGGCCTTGGGGGCTCAAGATTGCGCAAACCCAAAACTCGATCTCACTGTTCAAGACATAGAAGCAAAGTTGTCAGTTGAGCAACATCCCGTAAGACTGCATCGACGTGAAGATTTGGAAGACTGGCTCTTCCCGTTCCTCCCGCGAAATGTCCTGAATCTTACATCCACAATTCGATTTTTTGAGGTCGTTGATCGGCGATTCTACGTCAAGGACGGAGAGGTCCTCCAGCAGTTCACAAATGACGGTAGCCGGGGCCACATAGTCGCGATCTCGCAGGACGGAACACGGGTGTATCGCCTTTTCGGATTCCCAGGCGCGGAGTCTGCCTACAACCAGTTGGCTCATGACTTTCACATTGTCATTCAGGATGAGGAAAAGGCCGAACAATATGGAAGGCTCTGTGCTGAGGTCGTTTATGGAGTCCTTCCTCCTTTGTGGATCCAGGGCAGTGGTGATGCAGAGCTAGCAGCTGCGAATTACTTTGGGGTCCAGAAAGCGGTTCGTTGGTGGTCCAAGTACCGCTCCAAATACTCAGAGGCGAATCTTAAGAGTTCAGCTCGTATAATGAGCAAGGACGTATTCCAGTTTCGCCTGCCAATTCTACACGGCAGTCCTTCTCCGCTCCATCAGGAGGAACCAAAAATTGAAGACTTTCTGTTGCAAATTCACAAAGACGGGCGGGTGTCGCAGCCTTAGCCACCGAAGACAACTTCGGGTGGCTTACGCGGGGAAACCGGGGACAGACGGGACATTTTCTGACATCTTCTCTGAGTGTACGGGTTTTGCGGTCCGTTTCTTCTCCTCCCTCGTACCAGTTTCGAAACTAGTACCCACTAAATAATAGTAGACAACTGATAAATATTGTGCTATCCTGTCCAGGTCATGCTGAGAGTCCAGCAACATCATCCGGGACACAAACGAAGTGGACGATGCGCCTGTGCCATTTCGGAACGCCCCACCACTTCGCCCTTCGTCTCCCCTTCGCTCTTCCACCCTCTAACTCCTTTGTTTCCCCTTCATGCAAGCCATTCTCCCGTAACCCCTTTGTTTCCCCTTGACACGCGAAATAGGGGGGTACACCCCCCCCTCTAACATGACCAACCGTTCCATTTCGGGAAGTTTGCCCTCTGGATCTTCCTCCAACATTCTCCCTGGTATCGGACATTGCAACCGGCAAAAGGAGAAGTCTCGGACTGTAAACCGGCAACTGATAACTGTGAACGATGAAACCGGGGAGTTGCCTCTCGAGCTGCGCTTGAATCACGCGAGCGGCGAGCCCAAGGCCTTTTCCCGATCGGGTTTCTCCCACAAGCTCGCAATTTCTTCCAGCGACCGCCCACGCGTTTCCGGCAACAGGAAAACGAAGCCGCACAGGACCGCGCACATCAGTGCGTAGAAGAGGAAAGCGCCGGATGGAGTGAGCAGCCGCACCGCGGTGAGAAACGTGTTGGTGACTAGGATGCATGCGCCCCACAGCGCCGCGGTCGCCACGGACATCGCTCTGCCGCGAAGCGAAGTGGGGAAAAGCTCCGAGATGTAAACCCAAACGCCCGGCCCGACGCCCGTAGCAAACGCCGCCACGTAGACCAGGATGGAGCCAATCACAAGAGGGAACGGCGCGGGAACCATGCGAAATCCGAGGCACAACACAATCAGCGAAAGAGCCATGATGCCCGCCGAAGTGGCAAGCAGCGTGTGCCGCCTGACGCGATCAACAATCGCCATCGCCACCAGCGTGAAAATAAAGTTGACGGCCCCGATCAACACGTTGGCGCCAACCGCGCTCTGGCTGCTGACCCCCGTATGCTCCTTGAACAACAGTGCGCCGTAATATAGAACCGTATTGATTCCGCTGATTTGTTGCAGCACGGCAAGGCAGATGGCCAGAATCATTGGCTTGCGAATCCGGCGTAGCAGATCGCTCCAGCCCAGCTTTTCCGCCCCGGCAGATTCGGAAATTTCGCGAATCTCTTTTTCGGCAACGGCTGCGCCATGCAGTTCCCGCAGGATGGTCCTCGCTTCGGGCTCACGCCCCTTCTCGAACAACCAGCGGGGGCTTTCTGGAATCGTGAGGGCCGCGAGCGAAAAAAGAGCCGCCGGCAACGCTGCGGAGCCGAACATCCAACGCCAACTTGACTCCCCGAGAAACGAAAACGCCCAGCTTGCCAGATAGGCCACGAGGATGCCGGAGACAATCGCGAGTTGATTCACCGTAACCACGCGTCCCCGCTTCTCGGAGGGCGAGAGCTCGGCCAGATAGACCGGTGCAAGCGTCGATGCCATCCCGATGCCAAGCCCGCCCGCTCCACGCGCCATAAGGAAAAATCCAAAGGTGCGCGGCAGAGCGGCGCCCAGCGCCGAAAGGAAGAAAAGGATCCCACTAAGGAGCAGCAACTTCTTACGTCCGTAACGATCGCCAAGCGGGCCGGCAAGCAAAGCTCCTGCCAGGCATCCCCACAACAAGCTGCTGGCGGCAAATTCAGTCTGACCCTCGGAAAGCTGGAAAGCGGCCCGCAGAAATACAAGCGCGCCATTAATGACCGCGGTGTCGTAGCCAAAGAGGAGACCAGCAGCTCCAGCAACCGCGACAATGAGATAGATCGAACGGGAAGAGGCTTCGTGGTCGGAGGCGTTCAAGGAGAATCAGTCCTTCCAGAAAAGCAAAGATGTGCGGCAAACACACACTCTCTCATAAATGAAGATGCGTATGTTCGTTTATTGCGAGAACGGCCAGGTTTTGTTGCGATTCTTCCCCCTGTCCGCTACTCTGGTCGCATCATGGGAGCAACACAGGATCCGCAATCCGAGCGCGAGCTGTTCACAACCCGCGTGGATTGGGAGACTGGCATACTGAGTGGCGGCGGAATCGAGCAGTCCGTCAAGCTTCTCGGTCAACTGGACGGAGTTTTCCAGGATGCTATGAGCTGGGAAAAGATGGACCCAGCCACTCCAGTTTACCGGGTGCAATACTGGAAGCCGGTGCCAGATGGTACTTCTGGCGGACTATTCTGGGGAAATTCGGAAGTTCTTCCGGGCAAAGTCGGCAACGAATACTTCATGACCAAGGGTCACCTCCATGCACAGATCGATCGTGCCGAGTATTACGCGACTGTCTGCGGTGAAGGCTTTCTGCTGCTGATGGATCTGCAACGGAAAACCACTTGCCTCGAGATGCGACCGGGAAGGGTGCACTACATTCCCGGCGCAACCGTGCATCGCGTCGTGAATACGGGAAAAGCGCCGCTTCGCTTCCTTGCCTGCTGGTGCAGCGACGCAGGCTACAACTACAAACCCGTCGAGGAGCACGGGTTCAGCGTTCGCATTCTCGAAGTGGACGGCAAGCCGGCCATCGTTCCCCAGTTATGAGCGCGCTTGCCATCGCGGCAGACTTGGGTGGATCTCACATTACGTGTGCCCTGCTTCGCGAGCGCGAAATTCTTTCCTGCCGCTCGATCGAAATCACCAACGAGCCTTTCAGCGGCGTACTGAAACACCTGGAAGCTGAAATTCAAACACTGCTCGTGTCTGCTCAAGTTACTTCAGGGAACTGTCTAGGACTGGCAATTGGTTTTTGCGGGATCGTCGATCCGGACAACGATACCGTGATTGCGACCAATGGAAAATTCACCGGTGCCGAGGGGTTTGACTTTCGCGGGTGGGCGCGTCGCGCTCTCGGCCTCCGATTACGCATGGAGAACGATGTGCGGCTGGCGCTGCTTGGTGAACATTCCCATGGCGCGGCCCGGAATTACAGCGATGTCGTGATGATTACACTTGGCACCGGAATCGGCGGCGTGGCCATGCTCAATGGCAAGCTGCTGCACAGCGGTAATGGGCGGGCCGGCGTGATCGGCGGGCATCTTCCGGTCGTCATGAATGGGCGGCGTTGCACTTGCGGCAATTTGGGATGCGCGGAGGCCGAGGCATCTACATGGTCTCTGCCGGCGATTTGCCAGGAATGGCCTGGTTTTGCGGAGAGCTCACTTGCACGCGTAACCCCGTTGGATTTTCAAAACCTGTTTGTAACCGCGGATTCCGGTGATCTGGTTGCCAGGCAGGTGTTGGATCATTGCCTGCAAGTATGGTCCACGCTCACCGTGGCGCTAATCCACGCTTACGGTCCGCAGGTGGTCGTATTTGGCGGCCAAGTGCTTCAACGCGCCCCCGAGATCCTGCCACATATTCGGGAGCATGTGGAAAGATACGCGTGGATTCCGAAAGGGTCGGTGACTATTGTCGAAGCTGAGCTTTCGTCAAACGCGGCGCTGTACGGGGCGCTCCCCCTGTTGAGTGAACCTGGGGAAAAATGAAAGCAAATTACGACAAATTTCCGGTCGTGCCGATCTCGGGCCGGGACGACGACTGCGCGATCGGGTGGGCGGAGATTGTTGCGAAACTTCAGCCGGTTCTGCAGGCACGCGCCCGCTGCGTGCTCGTCATCGAGTGCTATCCGGGAGTGCATGTTGAAGAAATCCGAAGAGAACTGGTTGCTCCCTTAAGACCGCGAAGGTGCATTCTTGCGGAGGATGCGTTCAAAGATCCCGCCGAGTTGGACCGCCAGTTTGCCGGCTGCCTAGGTCACGACCCCGTCTTCGGCAAAATGCAGCCATGGAGCATCACAGACTTCCTTTTGCCCGGGCGGATGCGTTCAGAGCCGCCTTCTCTACAGGAAGGACTGACCGTGGTTCTAGGGGCGGGAGCAAGCGCGATCGCAAAACATTGGGACGTGCTTGTATATGCGGACCTGGCACGCTGGGAGATTCAGAGGAGGCAAAGAGGGCACCAGGTGGGGAACCTCGGCGCACAGAATTCCTCCGCTCCCGCCAGCCAGCTTTACAAACGTTCTTATTTCATTGACTGGCGAGTTGCCGATGCCATCCGCCGCGATGTCTTCGAAAAGATTGACTTTCTTCTAGACACAAACATTCCGAATGATCCGCGCATGATCAGCGGTGACTCGTATCGTTCGGCGCTCGAAAAAGTTTGCCGGCAACCCTTCCGTGTTGTGCCGTTCTTTGATCCGGGTCCGTGGGGAGGAGAGTGGATGCGCACTCACTTCGACCTGCCCGAGGAGCCGCCCAACTTTGCATGGTGCTTCGACTGCGTGCCGGAAGAGAATAGTCTGCGGCTGGGCTTCGGTGCTCGCGCGGTTGAGGTACCCGCGCTCACCCTGGTGCATCAGCATCCACACGAGTTACTTGGTGAGTCGATCTACCGCAGATTTGGCGCCGAGTTTCCCATCCGGTTCGACCTTCTCGATACAATTGGTGGCGGCAATCTATCGTTGCAGGTGCACCCGCAGCTTGCGTACATTCGAGAACAGTTTGGCATGCCCTATACGCAGGACGAAAGCTACTACCTTCTGGACGCCGAACCGGACGCAACCGTCTACCTAGGATTCCTGGCGGGTGTAGATCGGAAAGAGTTCGAGCGGGAGCTTCGACGCGCGCAGGACGGCGGCGCGCCTTTCCCGGCAGAGCGCTACGTCAACAAGTGGCCGGTCCAAAAACACGCTCATCTCTCGATTCCATCCGGTACGATTCATTGTTCGGGCCGGAATTCCCTGGTTCTCGAGATCAGCGCAACGCCGTACATCTTCACCTTCAAGCTTTGGGATTGGGACCGCCTGGATCTTTCAGGCAAGCCACGCCCGATTCATCTGGAACACGGGTTGGCCAACCTGCAGTGGAATCGAACAACGGACTGGGTGCGCGAAAATCTGCTTGATCTTAAGGTACCTGTAGCAAATGGCCCGGGATGGAGCGAAGAGTCAACCGGCCTCCACGCCCTCGAATTCATTGAGACGCGGCGGCATTGGTTTACGGCGCCGGTCGAGCATGACACGCGTGGAACGCTCCATGTGTTGAATCTGGTGGAAGGAAAGGAAGCAATTGTGGAGAGTCCCACCGGAGCCTTCTATCCTTTTCACGTGCATTACGCCGAAACTTTCATCGTTCCGGCGGCTGTTGGCGCCTACCGCATTCGTCCGGCCGGCGATGCTGTTTCGCCCCTGGCCACGATCAAAGCCTATGTGCGGGAGGAACGCCATGGAGTTTGATTCAGGATTTGCTTTGAGGGCGAGAGAGGACAGTCTCGGCTTTGAATATGGCGAAGGAGTCTTTGGCCCCACGCCGGAGTTTCGTTCGCTCGATGCGATACGTCCGAGCCTCAAGGATCCATGTTGTGAAGGGCCCGATCCGGTCTATGGAATCGTGATGGACGTTGGCGAAGACGTGGACCGCCCGGACTTGGAGCGCCGTATGATGCTCTTTGGCGCAGTTGCCTACGCCGCGGGGAGGCTGGGAACTGAACCCGTGCGCAGCCAGGGGCACGTGCACCATGTATCTCCTCACTGTGGGTGGTCAACTCCTGAATTGTTCGAGATATGGGACGGCCGGGCCATAATCTACATGCAGGAATCTACGGCGGATGATCCTGGTCGCTCCATCGCAATCTCTGCCGGGAGAGGCGATGTGGTTGTCGTGCCCCCGGGTTGGGCTCATGCCGTGATCAATGCCGACCCGGCAAAACGCATGGTTTTTGGTGCGTGGTGCGATAGACAGTACGGTTTCGTCTATGACGGGGTCCGAGCACATCACGGCCTCGCTTACTTCCCCGTACTCGGGAAAAACGACGAATTAACCTGGGAAGCGAATCCGCGTTACAGCAATAGCGAACTGCACCTACGCTCCGCGCGCTCCTATCCAGAGTTTGGAGTCATTCGGGGAGTGCCCATCTATCGCCAGTACAAAAACAACCCGGAGCCATTGAACTGGGTCAGCGATCCGGGCCGCCTCGCGGGGTTATGGAAAAATTTTGAACCGTAGTTGATCGCGCGTCCTTGCGGGATCAGAAAGGAACCACAATGTTCCTTCGTTTAGCAGGTACCTTCGCTCAGGCGTTTCCAGCACGGCATTTCATGCGCGCGTTAATCGTTGTGGCCCTGGCGTGGCCCTGTGCGGCCCAGGCTCAGCGTGTAACGCTTCCGCTCAACGGTTTGTGGGAGATTGCAGACAGCGTCTCGCCCGATACGCAACCCACGGCTTACACGCACCACGTACCCGTGCCCGGCCTGGCGCACTCCGCAACTCCGGCGTTCAAGGATGTGGACGAATTTCAGAGCCGGGAACTCCTCTCGAACCTGATGGAGCAAGGCCGTTACAGCAAATCCGATTACGAGAAGTTGGGAAATGCTCCAGGCATCTCTCATCAGGAGCGCAATTACTTCTTGTATCACCTCACTTTTCACGCGCCGGCAAACCATTCCGTCGCACTGCTAAAGATCAGCAAGGCGCAATTTGGAATTGCGGTCTATCTGAACGGGCAAGAGTTGGGAGGGCACTTGCCCTGTTTCACGGCCGCCTATTTCGACGCCAGCAAGGCGATTCACTGGGACGGCGAAAACGAGCTCACGATTCGCGTTGGAGCTCACCCGGGCGTATTGCCGGCGAACGTCTCTTCTGGAACGGACTTCGAGAAGAACCGCTGGACACCGGGAATCTACGACGAAGTCTCCCTGATGGCATTCAACGGCGCGGGCATTACGAATGTGCAAGCCGCGCCAAGAATTGAAGCTTCTGAAGTCCTGGTGCAAACGGAGGTGCGCAACTTCAGCGCGGAACCCGAGAGTACGGTTCTCCAACAAAATGTGACTGAGGGGAAAACGGGGCGTGCAGTTGGATCTTCGCCGGCAATTACGGTCACGCTCGCCCCGGGCGAAACCAGGCTGTTCCAGCAAACCATCACCATCCCTGGCCAACACCTTTGGACACCGGAGGATCCGTTCCTTTACCGTGTGGAGACTCATACCTCCGGCGACTCCGCGACAACTCGATTTGGCATGCGCGACTTTCATTTCGATACCGTGACACAGCGGGCCTATCTGAACGGCAAACCCTATTTCCTTCGCGGCTCGAACATCACCCTGCACCGGTTTTTTGAGGATCCTGACTCCGGAACCCTTCCCTGGGATGAAGTCTGGTTGCACAAACTCCTGGTCGAGATTCCCAAGCAGATGCACTGGAATACTTTCCGCTTCTGTATCGGTCCCGTGCCGGACCGCTGGTTGCAAATTGCGGATGAAACAGGCTTGCTGATTCAGAACGAATATATGGTTTGGATCGGTCACCCGGATTGGGCGGGCATTTATCGCGAAAAGTTAAACCCCGACGAACTGATCGCCGAGTTCAAAGACTGGATGCGCGACAATTGGAATCACCCCAGCGTGGCGATCTGGGACGCCAATAATGAATCCTGGGCGCCAGAGTTCGGCGAGCGGATCATCCCCGCCGTACGCGACCTCGATCTGTCTCACCGCCCCTGGGAGAACAGTTACAATCCACCGGCGGGCAGCAACGATCCCGTCGAGGACCATCCGTATCTCTTCTACGAAACTGCGACGACGGGAAAATGGCAGTTTCGCATGACCGACCTGGAAAGCATGCAGGGAATGCCCAAAGATTCCTATGCCACAATGACGGCTCATGCCTTGATCCTCAACGAGTACGGATGGCTCTGGCTGAATCGCGATGGCTCTCCAACGTTGCTTACAGAAAAGCTCTATCCCCTGCTCGTCGGAAAAGACGGCACGGCCGAACAGCGCTTTGCCATGCAGGCCTACCTCCTTGCGGGCGAAACGGAATTCTGGCGCGCGCACCGGCGTTACGCGGGCGTCCTTCATTTTGTTTATCTCACGACGAGCGCGCCAAATGCCTTTACCTCCGATCATTTCACCGATGTGAAGACGCTCACGCTGGAGCCTCATTTCGCGGATTACATGACCCAGGCCTTCAAGCCGCTGGGTGTCTACATCAATTTCTGGCGCGAAGAGTTGGCCCCCAATGAGGCCGAAACTCTCACGGTTATGATGGTGAACGATCTGGCCTACCCGCGAGCGGGAATCTTGCGCCTCCATTTTTTGGATGACCATGGCAAATCCGCCAGCAGCATCCAGGTCCCTTTCCATCTGGAAGCGCTTGGAGCAGACTCCTACAACGTCACCGTGCGCACGCCGTCCGAGACGGGCAAATACACTTTGACGGCGACAGCGATCCCTTCCGATACCGAGTCCGATCCCACCGTCAGCCGGCGCTGGATTGCCATCAAACCGACCCCAACAACGGACCGTGGCGCTATTCCACAATGAGTGCCGATGTTTCCCAGAAGCTTGTTGCTCCTATCTCTTGACCGCCGCGCATACCCAGGCCTTTGCTCTGCTTGAACGATGGTATCTTGCTAGAGCCGTCAGCCGAGTCTTGCTGGGAACTTTCTCCCTGTCTCTCTGGAATTACAATGGTAAGGGCAGGGTCCATTCCCCCGGCCCCGGCGCGGCTGTGTTAGGTAACTATCATGCCCGGCCCTGCGTCTTTATTAATGAACAGTTCTACCAAGGAAAGAAGCCTTATGTATAAAAAGCACGTCTGTATCTCGAGCTTCCTGTTTTTGATCCTCGCAACCTCGATTTGGGCTCAGACCCCGGATGCGGCTCCTCAGGGTCAAGAACAAGGTGTACCCCCCGGTGGTGGCCGCGGCCAGGGGAGGGGCGGTCCCATGGAAGGTCACGGCGTCGCGGGAAAGATCACCGCCATTGCCAACGGTTCAATGCAGCTGACCCGGCCTGACGGAACCTCCGTGACCGTGAAACTTACCGATGCAACCGAATTCCGCAAGGATCGCCAGCCCGCTAAAATTGCCGACTTCAAAGTCGGCGATCTTGTCTTTGTGCGTGGCGAGGAGAATGCCGACCACTCGTACACCGCTCAAATGATTGGAGCGCGCTCCGGTAACGGCCCCGGGGGCGGCGGTAACGGCTTCGGCGGAGGAGGAGGTGGCCTTGGCGAAATGGGCAAGGACTTCGTTGCCGGCGAAGTGAAATCCATTGACGCGCCGAGCATGACCGTGTTGCGCACGGATAATGTCGCGCAGACGCTCGAACTCAACGAAGACACTTCCCTTCGCAAGGGACGCGACAGCATCACCATGGCCGACATTCATCCCGGCGACCACGTGGTCATCCGCGGCGCTTCACAAAATAATGTCTTTGTCCCCAAGAATGTAATGGTTCTTTCCCCAGAACAGTGGGAACGCATGCAGCAGATGGTGAGCGGCAAAGGTGCGCCTTCCGGTGGTGCGCCCGCCAATGCTCCTGCGAACAATCCACCGAAACAGTAGCTCGAAGAGGGAGTGCAGTTTGAAGGCAATTCTTCGCGGTATACCTATCTTTGCCCTGGTCGCGCTTCTCCTCGCCTTGCCCTTGCAGGCGCAAGAGCCGGCGCCGGCCGCGCCGCCTTCGAGCCCCGTAAACCCAGCTCCACCCAGTGCCGCTACTCCCACTTATGAAATCACCGGAACCGCGCGCACGGGCAAAACTCCGCTGCCGGGCGCGACCGTCTCCGCCGCCAACACCCTCACCGGCAAAAAGTATGCCGCCGTCACCAACACCGACGGGAAGTTCTCATTCACTGGTATCGTTCGAGGCCGCTACGTCC
>Ga0074045_10004855_pt1 | contig 11819 bp, 12 predicted proteins | sample BogForMeECP23OM2_FD_94442 | JGI IMG/M metagenome (GOLD analysis project Ga0074045, IMG submission 94442) | Bog forest soil microbial communities from Calvert Island, British Columbia, Canada - Bog Forest MetaG ECP23OM2 | ecosystem: Environmental > Terrestrial > Soil > Wetlands ...
GACGCGCTGGTCAAATCGCCGAACATCGGCCACACGGGCATGGAGCAGATAGAGCTCGCTGATTTAATACTTCTGAACAAGAGAGATTTGGTTCCTGAAATAAACGATATAGAGATAGGCCTGATAAAGCTGAATCCGGATGCGGAGATAATCCCGGTCGAGTATTGCGAGATTGAAATAGAGAAGATATTCAGCATAAAACGCGAGAGGGGGATCCCTCAGTCGTCGCACGATCCGCACAATCCGGGGTATTTCGATTTCGAATGCGGGAGCGTGGACTATGAGAAATTCATGGCACTGCTCGATGCGCTCCCGAGCGGCATAGTCAGGGCGAAGGGCTTCGTGAAAACGGATAAGGGGGAGTTCCTCATGGATTACGTCTCCGGAAGGCACTCGATGGAGCCGTTCGGATGCGCGAAGACCGAGCTTGTGTTCATAGGGGATGAGAAGCACGAGAAAGAGATCAGGCGTGCGCTCGAGGCATTGAGAACCATTTAATGATTTCATGCGGAACTGATTCTGTATGCCCTACAAATCCGTCGAAGGCTTCGCGATGGCGGATGTCGCCTTCGAAGCATCTGGAAAGACGCTCGAGGAGCTCTTCGCCAGCTGCGCAGAGGCGCTGACAAGCACCATGATCAAGGACCCGAAAGAGCTGGGCGTGAAAGAGGGTAAGAGATTCACGCTCGAAGCCAAGGACGCGGAGTTCCTGCTGCACGATTTCCTCCAGGAGCTGCTGTTCCTCAAGGATGCGGAGCTCCTGCTTTTCAGGGAATACAAGCTGAAGATAGAGAAGGCGGAGAAGGGCATGAAACTCACGGCGACCATGCTCGGGGACCACCTGGACCCGACGAAGCAGACCCTCCTCGTTGATGCGAAAGCCGTGAGCTGGCACATGTTCAAGGTAGAAAAGAGCAGGGTCTGGAAGGCGTTCTTCATCGTCGATTTGTGATTGTTGTGCCTGCCTTGCCTTTGAGCGCGGCCCGGACGTTGTCGATGGAGCAGATGATCGCCTTCTTGCCGCCTTTCTCCAGGAACCGGATCGCGGATTCGACTTTGGGGCCCATGCTCCCTTCCGCGAAACGCATGCGCTCATCGGCATGCATCTTCCGTATCGCCTTCTGCGATTCCTTGCCGAAATCCGAGTAGACCTCGTCCACGGACGTTATGAAGATGAGGAGATCCGCTCGGACAGAGGATGCCAAGAGAGAAGAGAACCGGTCCTTGTCTATCACCGCTTCCACGCCTTTCCCGGTTTTGGAGACCGGGATGCCACCCCCACCCCCGCAGATGACGACGAAGCCGGAGCGCATGAGCGAGAGGATCGCGTCTTTCTCCAGTATTTCGAGCGGCTCGGGCGATGGAACAACCAGCCTGTAGCCCCTTCCCGAATCCATGCGCATGCCGGGTTTTTTCTCCTTATAGAAAGGGCCGATAGGTTTGGTAGGATTCTTGAATGCCGGGTCGCTCTCGGAGACGAGCGCGCGGGTGAGCAGCACGGCGGATTTCCTGCGCATCGAGCTCTGGATGAAATAGCCTATCTCGCCCTGGGTCATGGCATCGAGCACGTCGAGCGGCATCTCCGGGACTTTCCTCGTCGCGTGCTGCTGCAGGAGAAGCGAACCGACCTGCGGGCCGTTGCCGTGCGTGAGCGCGACCTCATGCGAATCGAGCACCGAAGCGAGATTGCCGAGGGCGGTCCTGGCGGATGAGAGCTGCTCCTTCGCAGTGGCGCCCTTCTTGAGAAGAGCGTTGCCTCCGAGTGCCACGACTATGCGCATACCTGCGATTCCACCCTAATATGATATAAATCTAATCGAAGAAATGCAGTCATGGCTAGAAAGGTCTTGATACTCGGAGCGGCGGGACGTGATTAGCTGCAGTGGCAGCCCACGAATTCCACAATTTCAATGTTTTTTTCCGAAATAACGCCGCATTCGAAGTAGTCGCATTCACAGCGACCCAGATACCGAACATCGCGGACAGGAGATATCCATCCGAGCTCGCCGGCAAGCTTTACCCCAAAGGCATCCCGATATACAATGAGAATGATATGGAAACACTTATAGAAAAGCACAAGATAGACGAGGTCTATTTCTCCTATTCGGATGTCTCGCACGATTATGTCATGCATCTGGCTTCCAGGGTCCAGGCCAAAGGCGCGAGTTTCATCCTGCTGGGCCCCAACGAGACCATGCTGAAAAGCTCGAAGAAGGTCATAGCCGTGACCGCGGTCAGGACCGGCGCGGGAAAAAGCGCGCTCTCGCTCGCCCTGAGCGACATCCTCAAAAAGAAGAAGGCCAGGTTCGTGGTCATCCGGCACCCGATGCCGTACGGAGACCTCGTCAAGCAGAGGGTGCAGCGCTTCGCCACCATGGATGATCTGGACAAGGCCAAATGCACCATAGAGGAGAGAGAGGAATACGAGTGGCACGTGAACAACGGCGTCGTGGTGTTCGCAGGGGTGGACTATGCCGCCATACTCAAGGAAGCGGAGAAGGAAGCCGACATAATCATATGGGACGGCGGGAACAACGACATGCCGTTCATCAAGCCGGACGTGTATTTCACCGTGACCGACGCGCTGAGGCCCGGGCATGAGATGATGTATTATCCGGGCGAGACGAATTTCAGGGCGGCTGATGTCATCGTGATCAACAAGACGAGCGAGAACCCCATGGATGCCATGAGGATACGCAAGAACATCGAGAGGTTCAACCCGAAGGCCATGGTGATCGAGGCGGACATGGACCTCACACCGGCCAGGGAGATGAACATCTACGGGAAGAGGGTCATAGTGATAGAGGACGGCCCCACTACGACGCACGGCGGCATGAGCTTCGGGGCCGGATTCGAGTACGCGGCCCGCAACGGCGCGGACGTGATAGACCCGAGGCCTTTCGCTGTCGGAAGCATCAAGGACATCTACGCCAAGTACGACCAGATCGGATCGATCATACCTGCCCTGGGGTATTACGGCAAGCAGCTCGACGAGCTGGCGGAGACGATAAACCGGAGCAAGGCCGAGGTGGTCGTCTCTGGGACCCCCGTGGACATAACCCGCGTCCTCAAGCTCAAGATACCGATTTTGCATATCCGCTACGCGATGACGACCAGGGACGGGGAACTGGAGAGGGCGATAGCGAAAGTGCTGAAGTGAAAGGGCATCGAGATGAAAAAAATCCTGATAATAGTTTTATTCGGCATACTGTTGTTCGGATGCCTCGACCAGAGCAGCGCGGGCGGCTCATCGGTGCTCGCCACGGTCACTGTCGGAAATCATCCGTCATCCGCAGCCTACGATCCCGCTAATGGATATATGTATATTACGAATGATGGTTCGGATACGGTCTCTGTGGTCAATGGTTCTGCCGTGATAGCAACTATCCCGGTTGGAACAGCCCCAAGCTCTGCAACTTACGATCCCGGCAACGGATACATGTATGTCACGAATGGAGGATACGGCAGGGCGAATGGCGACACGGTCTCTATTATCAATGGCACATCTGTGATAGCGACGGTGCCGGTCGGGCACGTACCGGCTTTTTCAACCTATGATCCTGCCAATGGATATGTGTATGTTTTGGACAAACTCAACGATAGCGTCTCTGTAATCTCCGGCAGCTCCGTCATATCCAATGTCACGGTCGGATGGCTCCCGTCTTATGCGGTCTGCGATCCAAGCAACGGGTACGTGTATGTTGTGAACGCGGTCGACAACACGGTTTCCGTGATCAACGGCACCACCATGATAGCAACCGTCCCGGTCGGATCGTCCACGCAGTTCGCAGCCTACGATCCCGGCGATGGGTACGTGTATGCTGTGAACAGCGTCGACGGCACGGTTTCCGTGATCAACGGCACCCATGTAATAGCAACCGTCCCAGTTGGAGTCAACCCAACCTCTGCTGTCTATGATCCCGGCAACGGATACATGTATGTCACGAATGGGCAGACAGTCTCCGCCATCTCCGGCAGCTCCGTGATAACCGAGATAAAGGTAGGAAACTTCCCGATTTATGCGACCTACGATTCCGGCAACGGATACGTATACGTTGTGAACGGCGCCGACAACACTATCTCTGTGATCAACGGTACCTCGACGATAGATATCGTCCCGGTCGGGGGCACCCCCGAGTCTGCAACCTACAATCCCAGCAATGGGCATATATATGTTGTGAATTTTGACAGCGGCACGGTCTCTGTCCTAAGTTAGTGGAACATGGGGGCCGGCTTTCGAGGCGATTGTTATGAAATACAAGAAGAGCCTTTCAGAATGCGCTGAATTCATCTCAGGGGACAAGGTGATCCTGAGGGAGATACTGCATCCGGACAAAGAGGAACTGAAGCTCGGATATTCGCTGGCCTGGTTCAAGGTGCTGCCGAAGCACAAGAGCGCCAGGCACTCGTTGAAGAGCAGCGAGATCTATTTCCTTATCTCCGGCAATGGATGCATGCATATCGATGACGAGACGATCGAACTGGGCCCTAATGACACCGTGTACATCCCGCCGAATGCTGTCCAGTGGATCGACAACCTTTCCGAGACCGAGAGCATAATCGCGCTTTGCATAGTCGACCCTGCCTGGAAGAAAGAGGATGAGAAAATCTATAGCTGAGCGAGCCGCAGCATTCGCATAATCTTTTATTTTACGCTGGCTAATCGAAACCTTTATAAGTATAACCTCTATTATACTTACCATGATTATACAAAGACCTTCGCAAACCAAAAAACTCCGTGAGATCAACAAATGGATTATGTTGTACGGCAGGCGAAAAACCGGCAAATCCTTCCTTGTAGAGAACTTTAGCGATTATGATGATTATTTCTTTGTCAAACGCGACAGAAGCGTGATTTCGAAAAAAGACGATTCGCTCCTGAGTTACGATACTTTCATGGAAGTATTCAAAAGAGCCATCGCGGATCGCAAAACAGTAGTCGTGGATGAATTCCATCGCCTGGGCAATGATTTTTTCGATCTTCTGCATTACTCGAAAAAACAGGGGAAAGTCATTCTGATCTCATCGACATTATTCTTATCGAAAAAACTGATCTCGAACCGATCCCCCATCCTTGGTCTTTTTGCAGAGATTCCTATCGGTTTGATAGACATGAAAGACTCTGCGGCAGAGCTTGCGAAGCATGAGTTGGATAAAAAGTCCCTCACCGAACTAGCGATTCTGCTGAAAGAGCCCCTTGCGATAGATTATTTTGATGAGAAAAAACCGCCCAGGCATATTCTAGCAACGATTATCTCTGCGTCTTCCAATACAGTGCCCGCATTGATCGGGGAGATTTTTGTTGAAGAGGAGCGAAGTGTATCTGCCGCATATGAAGCCATACTCAGGGCTATCGCGAATGGCAATGTAGTATCGAGCGAAATCTCCAGCTACTTGTTCTCAAGGAAACTGATACAGAAGGATGACCCCAGCATCGTCCAGCAGTATCTCAATAACCTTGTGGAATTCGGAGTCATCAAAAAATTGCAGATTTACGGGAAAAACCGGTTCGTCTACAAGCACATATCGCCTCTTGCACGGCTATTCTATTATGCCGATGAGAAATATAACATTTCGGAAAGAATTCCAACCAACCAGGAGGCTAGAAGGATCATAGATGAATTGATGCCCAAGATGGTCGAGGACCATATACGGGAATTTCTTGCGGATGACCTTGGCCTTGGAGAAACCATACTGGAAGCGCAGGATTATGACATAGACGGATGCCTTACGAAGTTCAATAAATGCGAGGTTGCGTTGGAAGTGAAATGGAAGGGGAGGATAGGGAAGGATGACATCAAGAGAGCGGAGGAAGTCCTTTACAAGATAGATGCAAAAAGGCGGCTTTTGTTTGTTCCTGACAAGAAAAAAGTGGAGTCTGAATCTGAAAAGATAGAGATAGTGGACATACTTGATTTCATCCGATAGAACGTTTCGGGCCTCCTTTTTTGAAGATATGTGGTTTTCAAACCGAGGTAAGATTTGCTGTTTGCAATTCCTCTAATCGCGGTTCGCAAGGTCGATATCTCGGCACCAGGCGCATAATCTTTTATTTTAAGCTGGCTAATCGGACATTATGAAAGCTCTCGCCCTTCTGGGTCTGGCCTTGATATTGCTATTAGGCTGCACAACGACCGTGCCTTGCGTCAACGTGACATGCAACGGAGTTACCACCTGCCGCGCTCCGAACGACATCCCTCCTTGCGTGCCACCGGTACCGAATAGCACAAATACAACGTGCCCTGTCGGCTATGTCTGCGGTATACAAGCCGACGGATGCGCGGTGCCTGGCGCGATATATAATTGCCCCATGGAGCCGGCCAATATCACGATCGCTGTGAACCTGACGCAGGAACTGAATAATTCCGCAGAGGCCGGATTCGCCGTGGATGAGGGCATGTTCCAAGCTAATTCCTCTTCCGAATGCACGAAGGAGCTGATAAGCGCCTGCGACAACAACATGCCGGGCCAGTTCATCTGCGTGAACCAACGATACGCTGGGAACGTCTCTTCGCAATACGATGGCAGGTTCGCACACAGCATATGCCCGGACTTCTTCCTAGCAGGGACAGTCTACTGCGGGCTAGATGGCGATGATTGCGTTGTCCTCTACCAAGGACCGGACTGATCATTTCTTATCGCAGATGCACTCGATCTTCAGGCACTCCGGGCAGATGGACGAGACGATATCGCGCTCATCCTCGCGATGCTCTTCCACGCTGTCGTCATCGTAGACGACTATCACCTTGTTCCCTTTCCTGTACTGGTAAACCGGCTGCTTCATCTGTTCTCCCCCTTGTACTTGCCTTCGTAGAGCGAGCTCGCCGCGTCCAACAACCTGATGAAGACCATCTGGCCGATCTTCGCGTTCCGCTTGAGCGTGACGCCGTGCTCGTTCCGCACTATGAGCAATGCCTCGCTCCGGCCTTCATAGCCGGGGTCCCATACAGCGCATTCGAGGCTCACTCCGCAGCGGAGAAGCGAGGAGCGCGGGAAGCAGAACGCCGCCGCGTCCTTCGGGATGCGGACGTATTCGTTGAACATGACCTTGTAGGCGCCAGGCTGGAGATGGATGTCATCGGACTGGAACGGGACCGGCTCCACGTCGCTTATTTTCCGCTCCTTGTTGTCGAAATCTATCTTGCCCGCTGATTTGAAATGGTACGCCTCTTTCAGCGTGACGTCTATGCCGCAGGGCTGGAACTGGCTGGCTTGCACGTTGTCCATGAGATTCGCTGATACGAGATGCTGCTTCGGAAGGATCATGTATAGAGAAGGCCGCCAAAGATTTATAATGATTGGAGAGGTTTACGCATCGAATAGCCGCTCCTTATTCTCGATCTGCAATCCAGTCGCTTTCTCGAGTTCACCCACCAGATCGCGGCCGTTGTTGGTACCCCATGGGATGAAATCCAGTTTGCCCTTCGAATGGTAGATGAAAAGATGCGCTGGACTTCGTCCGTACCGGCGCGTGCTGTATCCGGCGTAGGCCGCCATTTTCGATACTTGGATGGCATCTTTGCTAAAAAGATGGATGACGGTTATCTGATTGCCATTGATATCTATGCCGCGTAGATCCCCACACGCGATTCGATAGTCCAGCAATAGGGTGACGATCGCGCAGATTCCGAAAAAGATCAACTCCCAGATGCCTCCGAACGGGAACAAGGCCCACAATAAGAGTGCCACGACAACGCAGCCCAATGTTGCGAAGATAAGCACAAACACTAAATTCGAGATCGGTTGTTCATAGATCATACGAGTCCCAGAACCGTTCCAGATGTATATTATAAAAATATTCACTTTTGATAGATAGTCCACTGGCCTGAAGATGGAGGGTATCGAAAACCTCCCCGCCAAGGGCATCTGAGCATACTTTTCCTCATCGATAGAGTCGATTCCGACTCATCCGCCAAAGATTTATAATGATTGGAGGGTTGATGAAGCTGCCGGGGAATCCCGGGAGGAATCGTCATGTTCATCGGGAAGCAGAAGATGCATATCAACGGGAAATGGATCGGCAAAACCAAAAATTTCGATGATCACGATCCTGCGACTGGGAAGGTGATAGCCAGGTTCCCGGTCGGGGACGAGGACGACGTTGACGAGGCCGTCTTCGCAGCCCACAAGGCCCTCGACGCATGGTCCAAGACGCCTCCGCCTACGCGGGCGCACATGATCCTGAAAGTGTCCATGATGCTCAAAGCCGACAAGGAAAGGCTCGGCAGGCTGGTATCGGCCGAGATGGGGAAAGTGCTCCCCGAGGCCCTGGGAGACGTCCAGGAAGCAATAGACATGCTCGAATATTTCTCGGGGGAAGGCAGACGCCTTCTCGGCAACACGACCACGAGCGAGCTGAGAAGCAAGTTCTGCATGACGGTGAGACGGCCGGTCGGGGTGATGGGGCTCATCACGCCGTGGAATTTCCCTTTCGCCATCCCAGCCTGGAAGCTCGGGGCTGCGCTCGTGTGCGGGAACACGGTGGTCCTCAAGCCTAGCTCGGATACCCCGCTGTGCGCGTACGAGATGGTGAGGCTCTTCGAGAAGGCCGGATTGCCTCCGGGCGTGCTCAATCTCGTGACCGGGCCGGCATCGTCGGTCGGCGAAGCGATGGTGAAACATCCGGAGATCGACGGGATATCGTTCACAGGATCCAAGGCGACAGGCGAATGGATAACCAAGAACGCGGGCCTTAAGAAGCTCGGGCTGGAGCTGGGAGGGAAGAACGCGATAATCGTCATGGACGACGCCGATTTGGAGCTCGCCGTGGACGGCATAATCTGGGGGGCGTTCGGCACGACCGGCCAGAGGTGCACTTCAGCGAGCCGGGTTATAGCCGACAGCTGCATAAAGGAGAAACTTGTGAAAGAAATCGTGGCGCGCGCTACGAAGCTGCGCCTGGGCAGCGGATTGCTGAAAACCACGGACGTCGGACCGCTCATCAACAAGGCTGCGCTGGAGAAGACCGAGAAATACGTGAGAATCGGCCAGGACGAGGGAGCGAAACTCCTCTGCGGAGGCAAGCGCGGCCCGGGCAAGGGGTTCTTCTTCCAGCCGACGGTTTTCGATTCCGTCCAGAAAGAGATGAGGATAGCGCGGGAGGAGATATTCGGCCCGGTTCTTTCCGTCCTCGAGTTCGACGAGCTTGACGAGGCGATAGACATCGCGAACTCCGTGGAGTACGGACTCAGCTCCTCTATATATACTAAGGACGTCAACAACGCGTTCCGGGCGATCGAGGGCATAGAGAGCGGAATTACGTACGTGAATTCCAGCACCATCGGGGCAGAGGTCCATCTCCCGTTCGGGGGAGTCAAAGGCACAGGCCACACGAGGGAAGCCGGCATCCTGGGCATAGACGAGTTCTCGCACGTGAAGAGCGTCTACGTGGATTATTCCGGGAAGCTGCAGAGGGCGCAGATCGATGACTATTCGAAGTGATAGCCGAATTTCAAGAGGAGGAATGCGGCTTCGAAACGTTCTTCCAGACGCATCCCATTATTTTTCATTATCCTCCTTAAGGATGCGATGAGCTGAGGCGGATATGACGGATATGGCAAGGTGCCATCGAACCCTTTCGCGATCGAAATCGAATGCCAATCCATCGCATAAAGAGGATACAGCACAGGCAGGAATTCAGGGACCAACCCGTGGGCTACGATCCTTTCCTTATAGCCTTCGCGCAGGATGTGCCGGACGGCATCGCCCAAGACGGACATGGACAACTCCTTATCTCCGGCCTCAAAGAAGAGCCTTGCGAAGATTATCTTTGCACGGATTGGCGCCGAGCTTTGCTTGCTGCGAAGCATAGCCAGCTGATCCTTGGTCAAGTCCGAACCGGTAAGATACCCCAATGATATGTCCATAAGCGTGTCGGGGTAGAGGCCCGGGTGCATGAATGCATCCCACATCTGGGCCTTGTCGTTGCAACCGATGATGAGCTGGTTCGCGAGGATGCGCCGATCGGAATCTTTCGTCTTCTCCAGGGCGTCGCATGCTTTTTCATGATTAGAGAGTATAAGGCCGGCTGCAGCCTTCCGCTTTATATCCGGATTTGTGGAAGACAACTCTTTCAGGAAGAAATCATAGTTCTCCGGCAGCTCTAGATCCCCGATCCCGTATCGTAATAGGTTTGGATCCTTGGTCTCGCGGTAAGCTTTTATCAAATCCCCATTGAGGGCGGCGCAGAAATCAAATTGGAAGTAATTCGGTATCTCCACCAGATTCCTCGAGGATAGCGCCGCCTTGTATCTGGCGCAGACATTCTTTTGGGAGTATGGAGTGTCCTCACGAGGGGAGGGGGAGAGCTCTGCCAGCCTGGACAGGGAAAATCCCGTTATCTTGTTCATGGAAAAATAACTCCTGACATGCTGAGGCCAGGACGCCATGTCGTGCGACATCTTATCCCAGTATCTGCTTTGATCGAAGATCATCTTCCAGTCCACCCCTTCCGGAACCGGGATTATAGCCGCGTCCACGCGCTCATCTTTCAGATCGATTCCGAACTCTTCTTCATCCAGATTTGACATGCGATACGCTGCGAAGAAAACCCGGGCCATTTTCTGTATGTCGCGCAGAGTTGGCGGATTGCCCGGGCGCCCGCTGGGCACCGGATATGACGGGACCGACAGACCGGATTTGGGGAGGTCATCGAAAAGCGCCGCCCCGAGGCTCCCGAGCGATACGCGCTCTCCCGGATGGACGTCCTTTCCACGCTCCCCGCAACCTGCCGGCCATTCCTTCGGTCGACTTGAGCGCAGCAGGCTTCTTGGGATTTCTTTCACATCAACGCCATGCGAAATCAGGTAGTCGGCAATCAGCGCATGCCCTTCCGCGACACGGCCGCAACCGGCATACTTCGTAACGGCGTCTTTCCAATAATCAGCTGTGTTTTCTATCCCTTTTCCATCGAGATATGTTTTCACATGCTCGGAGAACAGAATGAGTTTTGGCCCGACGCCCAGCACATCCTCAAGAAGCGAGGTGAAGAATTCGGTGGCGGACATGCAATTGAATGATTTGCTCGTCTGCACATCAATTATGCTGTCTCTAGGCCAGTAATAAGCTTTGTAATATTCGTCATGGGCGAAATCGAAGAGGGCCTCGACCGTGTCCTTCTTCCCTTTCACGTGATCCTTGGCGAGCGACACGAAGCGATTGTACCTGTCTTTCAATTCGCTTGCCGACACAGTCTCACCGCCTTCCTTCACCGCCCGGATGTTCCAGTCCAGCGCTTCGCCTTCGAAGAGGAAATCCGAGAGCCGTATGCGCTCCCCCTTGACCAACGATAGCAGTGTCTTGCGGATGAACCGCTCGCGCTCGACCATCAGATCCGTCGGCTCCTTGCTCTCCTTTTTAGGCTGCTCGGGGATCCGTTCCGCTGCAGGGCACTTGTTGCTGAAAACCTGCGTCGGAGGAGACATCGGTGCGAGGCGCTCTTGGAACGCTTTCGGGCCTAGAATCACCGCGGCATGGATGGCAGTGGAGATAGCGAAAACGGCCACTAACCGTTTGTGCTCCCCACCCATAGATATCTGTCGTTAAATATGGATAAATAAGAATAAAAACCCAGCATGAGCGGCTATTTTGCCTTGCCTTAAAAAGATTCTATGGGATAGAGACGGTCATGAAGGAAATCTCCAAGAAACTATTCATCATGCAGATACAATACGCCGGCATACCTGAGGATGTATACCATTTCCTCCCGGAGAACGAGAAGAGCATGCTCATCGAGAAGAAAAGCAGGTTCTACCTGAACGACGAGGGAAGGAAGAGGATACGCGTCGTGCTCACGGGTGGTGTGTTCGACATCCTGCACA
>Ga0074045_10004857_pt1 | contig 11819 bp, 14 predicted proteins | sample BogForMeECP23OM2_FD_94442 | JGI IMG/M metagenome (GOLD analysis project Ga0074045, IMG submission 94442) | Bog forest soil microbial communities from Calvert Island, British Columbia, Canada - Bog Forest MetaG ECP23OM2 | ecosystem: Environmental > Terrestrial > Soil > Wetlands ...
CCTCTACACCAACAACTTCCGCTGCATGTTCGTGCCCAAGAACATGTCGCCGCAGGAAGTCGAAGAAGGCGTGTGGCGATGCACCAAGGAGTTCTACTCGCTCAAGTCGATGTTCAAGCGCCTGCTGATGCCGCCGGGAAAGTTCACCTGGCAGGGACTGACTGAGAACATGCTTTTCTACTGGGGCGCGAAGCGCCAGATCGACCCGGTCGATTATTATTAGGCCGACCGGGCTTTGATTCTTAAGACTCTCGCGATCCTGATTCTCGCCGCAGCACTGGAAGTCGGCGGCGACGCGCTCGTCCGGATAGGACTGCGCGGCCCGGCCTACTGGATGGCAGCGGGCGCGCTCGTTCTTTTCGCCTACGGAATCCTGGTCAACCAAAGCGGCGTAGATTTCAATCGCCTGATGGGAATCTACATCGCGGTCTTCTTCGTAGTGTCGCAGGTGATTTCGCTTATTCTCTTCAAGCAGCTTCCTGACGACCGAATCATCCTGGGCGGTGGATTCATCGTAACCGGCGGCCTGCTGATCCTGCTGATGACCTGACTTCGCTCGGGATGACCCAAAAAACGGACGCGCGGGCTCTTTCTTGATCAACCCCTTCTAACAGGGCGAAGCCCGCATCTTCTCTTCTCTTTTTTCACTGGGTGCAGGGGTCACCCCTGCCAGCGCGTAGTCGCGAAAAGATGCGCTGCGCAGATTTTCGCGTCTTCTCACTGCGGGTGCAGGGGCCGCAGCCCCTGCCGCCCACCGCGCAGGTGATTCTTCCTTCATGCCGCCGCCAACAGCGGGCGCGCTTACGGTCGGAGCACTACATTATCGATCAGCCGCGTCTTGCCGACGCGGGCCGCTATCGCTACTAGAATCGGACGATCGAGCGAGGGGTCGCGCGCGAGCGTCTCGGCATCCACTGCTTCGACGTATTCGATCGCAATTCCTCTCATCCGGTTGAGCACTCGAGTCGCCGCGAACTCGATTTCCTCGGCGCAGCATGCGCCCGCGCGATGCTTCTCGCGGGCTGCCCGGAGCGCGAGGCTCAGCGCGAGTGCGTCTTCGCGCTCGGCGGGCGACAGGTAGGCGTTGCGCGAACTCATCGCGAGGCCGTCCTTTTCGCGCACGATCGGCACCGGGACGATTTCGACGTCGAAATTCAGGTCACGGACCATCCGCTGGATCGCGCGCAACTGCTGAAAATCCTTCTCGCCGAAAACCGCCAGATGCGGTTTGACGATGTTGAACAGCTTGGCGACCACCGTCGTCACGCCGCGGAAATGGCCGGGGCGATGCGCCCCGCAGAGCCCACTGGTAATCTCGCCGGCTTCGACCCAGGCCGTCGCGTCGGGCGAGTACATCGCCGCAGGCTCCGGCGCGAACACCACGTCCACCGGCACCGCCTCGAGCATCGCGCAGTCGCGCTCGAAGTTGCGCGGATAGCGCGCGAAGTCCTCGCCGGGTCCGAACTGGGTGGGATTGACGAAGATCGACGCGACCAGAACCGAGCACCGGCGCCGGCCCTCGCGCATCAGCGTCAGATGCCCGTCGTGCAGACAACCCATCGTGGGAACTAGCCCGATTCGTTCACCACGTTGGAGCGCGCCACTGGAATAGCGGGTCATCTCGTCGGGCGAGGTAATGACCATCATCGCGGGGCACTCCTCGATTCGGCGTAACAATGTTCCGGCGCCGGAAACGCGCGTTCCTTCACTTCGCGCACGTAGCTGCTTGCCGCGGCCGCGGCCTCGTTCCACAGATGCGCGAACGGCTTGGCGAAGCGCGGCGCGCACGACTCGCCCAGCCCAAGCATGTCGTGCATCACGAGCACCTGGCCGTCGCAATCGGGTCCGGCGCCGATGCCGATAGTCGGGACAGCGACGTGGGCGGTTATCTCGCGCGCCAACGACGGCGGCACGCCCTCGACCACGATCGCAAATGCGCCCGCGGCTTCCAGTGCGGCGGCGTCTTCAAGCAGCCGTTCGCGGCATCCGGGAGCGCGGCCGGGTTTGCGGCCTTGCACGCGATGCCCGCCCATCCGATGAACCGACTGCGGCGTCAGTCCGACGTGGCCCATCACGGGAATATCGACCGCCGTGATTCTCGCCACCGCTTCGGCTATCGCGACACCGCCTTCAAGCTTCACCGCCTCGGCGCCGCCTTCCTTGACCAGACGGCCGGCGTTGCGCAACGCGTCTTCGGGACTTACCTGATACGACAGGAACGGCATGTCGGCGACGATCAGCGCACGGCGCCGCGCGCGCGCAACTGAACGAGTGTGGTAGATGACCTCGTCGATAGTGACAGCCAGGGTGTTGGCCTCGCCGCGCACCACCATGGCGAGACTATCGCCGACCAGGATCAGATCGACGCCGCAGTTGTCGAAGATTCTGGCGAATGGAAAGTCGTACGCAGTCAGCATCGTGATCGGCTGCCGCGCGGCCTTCATGCGCGCGAGATCGGGCACGCGAACTTTTTCTTGCGTCATATACTCTCCCAAACGATCTTGTCGCTCCAAGCAAATCGGGGCTGCCGCGTACCCGGCAACCCCGCATCGGAGCAAGCTCGAATGAACGAGCGCTCGAATCACTCGGAGTCCCGGTCCAAACTTTGGATCCAGGCGCGAGCAGACGCCAAATGTCATCGCCTCCGCACCGGAGGCACTCAACTCAACCCCGTCTCGCCGGAAAAATCTTCCTCGACGGACGGACTTAACAATATAGGGAAAGTCGGCTGGTGCGTAAAGCTCGGGAGGCACGATCAGTTGGTGGCTTGCAAAACGTTGGCCGGCACCGGCATCGTCACCTGGAGGCGTTTGCCGTCGCGCACGACGCTTAAGTAGATCACCTCGCCCGGCTGAAGGTCGCGCATCCGGTCCTGAAAGTCGAGAAAGTTGGTCACCCGCGAGCCGTCGACGCCGATGATCAGGTCGTAGCTTTCGCCGACCTGCATGTAGTCCAACGCGGGAATGACCACCACCGCCAATCCACCGGAGAAAACCGCTCCCACCATCGCAGCCGCGGCAAGCGCGTCATGGACGTTGTGCTTGTAGGCGTGCAAGCCCGCTGCCGCGGCCGGGCTGCCTTGCTCGACGGCCGTAATCAGCAAGCCGTCAGCCTCCTCGCCGGATTTGAGCGTGCGCCGCGCTTCACGCAATTGCATTCCGAATGGAGTCGAAAGCTCGCCCGCGCTGTCGAACTGCTGCCAGCGCCTGAGCTGCTCGGGCGGCAACCCGCTCTGCTCCTCCTCATAACGCGCGACTTCACTGCTCTCATTGGATGACTGCGAATCCGCAGCGCTCGACTGCTGCTGTTGCTGCGACGCGTCGGCAGAATTGGCCGGCGGAATCTCCGCGATGCCGGACTGCGCGTTGTCCAGGTCGGGCGGCGTCGCAACCATGTTCGATGGACCAGTGGCGGTCGCGGAATCTGCCGATGGCGCGATGGCAGTGCGCGCAGCCAACGGCGCAGCGGCTTTCGCGATCGGGGCGCCATCGCCGGATCCCGCGGTGGGCGCCGACGCGGCGGCCGATGCGGCCGCCGTCTTCCACGTCTCGGAGGCTGCCGTTTCGGCGCCCGACTGCGCCGCTGCGAGCGCGCTGGCGAACACCACGAGCAGCATCGCGCCGATCGATGCGCCAAAAGCGTGATGCGTCCGCGCTTTGCTAGTTAACACTCCAGCGCTTTTCATGCTCCACCACGCGGCCCTCTCGCTCGAGCTTTCGCAGATGAGAGCGGACCGAGCTTGCCGCGGCAAGATGCAGATACTCGGGAACGTCCACGTAGATCTTCTTCACGATCGCCATCGCCTCGAGCGGTCCCGCACCGTGCGCGAGCGCCTCGAGCACCTGGCGTTCGCGCAATTCGCGATGCGCGATGTAGTCGCCGATCTTCTCTTTCGGATTGCGGATCACCGGGCCGTGCGCCGGATAAATCGTCTCGAGCTCGAGCGCGAGCAAGCGCCTGAGCGAATCCATGTACTCGCCGAGGTCGCCAGTATCGTCGGGAATGACTGTGGTACCTGCGCCCAGCACGACGTCCCCCGTGAACAATGCGCGCTCTTCCTCCAGATAGTAGCACAAGTGATCGGGCGAGTGCCCGGGAGTAAATACCGCGCGCAGGGTGGCGCCTTCGGTGTGAATTACGGCGTCGTCGCCGATCGCGGAAATCGCGCCCGCGGCAGCGTCGTGGCCCTCCCACGGCATCTTCAATACTTCCAGCTCGCCGAATCTTTCGATCACCTGGCGCACGCCTCCCAGATGATCGACGTGTGCATGAGTCAGGACGATCCGTTCGAGTTCGATGCTGCCGGAGAGTTCCTTGAGCGCCGCTTCGAGCAGGTCGGCGTATATCGCCACGCCCTGCCCCGTGTCGAGCAGCAGCGGCCGCTTCGAGCTGCCCACGATGTACGTGTTCGTGCCGGGTCCCGTAAATGGACTCGGATTGTGGCCGAGCACGGTCGCAACGCGCGGTGTGATCCGCGAGTAATCCGGCATCTTGAGACCGATCATCGAATCGGTCACGACGCGCCGGGGATTGCTCATCAAACGTCCCTCGATAGCTAGCGCCGGTTGCGCTCGAAGATCAGCCTGAGTCCCTTTAACGTCAGAAACTCGTCCACTTCTTCAATCGTCTCGCTCTCGGGCGCAATCAGCGGGGCCAGACCGCCGGTCGCGATGACCCGCGCCTTTTCGCCGCGCTCTTTCAGGATCCGCCCGACCAGCCCGTCCACCAGCGCGGTGTAGCCGAAGATCAGCCCCGACTGAATCGAGCCGACCGTGGTGCGCCCGACAACCTCGCGCGGGCGAACCAGCTCGACGCGATAGAGCTTCGCCGCGTGCTCGATCAACGCGTTCATCGAGACGCCCAGGCCCGGAGCGATCGCACCGCCGGCGTACTCGCCCTTGCCGGTAACGTAGTCGAACGTGGTCGCGGTGCCAAAATCGACGACGATGGACGCGCATCCGTACCGCTCGTAGGCGGCCACCGCGTTGACGATTCGGTCTGCGCCCACTTCCTTGGGATTCTCGTAGAGGATCGGCATGCCGGTTTTGATTCCAGGCCCCACCATCAGCGGAGCGCAATGGAAATAGCGCTCGGCGACTTGCTCCATCACCTGGTTGAGGGGCGGGACCACGCACGCGATCGCAACCCCTTCAGGCTTGAGGACGCCCTCCAGCCCCGCCGCCGCCAAAAGAGTGCTGAGCAGCGCGCCATGCTCATCGGTGGTGCGGTCGGGAACGGTCGAGATGCGCCAGTGATTGCGCAAGCGCTCGCCTTCGTAAATTCCAATCACGGTATCGGTGTTGCCGACGTCCACCGTTATCAGCATGACAAATCTCCGTCCGACCACCGCCGTCGATAGCGGCGCGATCGGGCCAAGATAATAGCGCGTGAACTCAGCGTAAACGAAGCGGCTGGCGCGGCGCCGTTAACGATGGAATCTGAACGACCGGCGCGACATCGTCATCCCGATCATCGGATTGCCCGCCGGGTGGCTGAACGGGGACATCGAAGGAGAAAGCATCCACGGGCCGGGATTCAGCGGCGGGCGCGCGGCCTGAGTCAGCGGGCTGCTCATCGGCACGTAGGGCGACGCGGGAAACGGCGACGGTCTGTTCATCGTTCCCACCGCGCCAGTCATCGGGGAAGCATACCCCGCGTATGGGACCCCATAAGCTGGCTCGTTCTGGTAATCGGCGGGCGTGCCCCAATCCTGATTCGGCGATCGAGCGTCGGCGGTCTCGTCATCGACGGTTGGCGGCGCGCCCGGCGACGATGCGTTGATAGTCTCGCCACCGGCGTCGGCGTCCTCATCGCTGCCGTCGGTGCAGGGGACTGATACGCCGTCGTCGGCACACGCCACCTGGGGAATCTCCAGGACTTTATCTGCCGTTTCCACATCCCCATCCAGGGCAGGCCCGGTGGGTTCCAAATCGGCATCTGCCACCGCAGCGGAATCCTCGGCATCCTGCGAAAACGCGGAGCGCGCGCTAACCAGGACGGTCATCGCGAGCGCTGCGAATATTGCAACGATCAATCGCGCCGGCCGCGTGCCCATAATTCGACCCTACCACTCGATCCGCCGAGTGCCAAGAATCTGCGATGCGCTTGCGCGGAGGTTTGCACGCTCGCCGCCAGCGGCTAAGATTCCGCGCTATGGCGCAAGCAAAAGTCGCATTGGTAACCGGCGCAGGCCGCGGCATCGGCCGCGACATCGCGCTTCGCATGGCAAAAGAAGGCTACGCGGTCGGGCTGATCGCCCGCACCAAGTCGCAGCTCGACGAAACCGCCGAATTAATTCGCGCCCAGGGCGGCAAGGCAGTCGTGACGCCCACCGACGTCTCGCGCCGCGATCAGGTCGTCGCCGCGGTCGAGACCGTCGAACGCGAGCTCGGACCGATCTCCGTGTTGATCAACAACGCGGGCGCCTATCTGCGCAAGCGCTTCACCGAAATTACCGAGGAGGATTTCGACTTCCAGCTCAAGGTGAACGCCTACGGACCGTTCTTCTGCACCCAAGCCGTCATCGGCAAGATGGCCGAGCGCAAGGCCGGCACCGTGATTTTCGTGCTGGGATCGGAATCGCGCAGCGGACCGGCGCAATACTCCGCCTACAACGCGTCGAAGCTGGCGCAGCGCGCGATCGCCGAGTCGGTCGCCTACGAGTTCATGCATCTCGGCGTGCATGCTGCCGCGCTCGACGTGGACGGCGCGGTGGACAGTGCGCGAGTGCGGGAGTCGATGCCCGAGGTGGATCCGTCGCACTTCGTTCCGCCCGCGGCGATATGCGACGAGATCGTGCACCTGATCGATCAGTCGAAAAGCGCCTGGACGTTTCAGGTCGATCTGCGATCGTTCGTGCAATGGCGTCCGCGCGTCGCGCCGAAGAAAAAATCCTGATCCGGCGGGTGTGACGTAACGCACGGGAGAATCTTGAAACTGAAAAAGCGCGCGCGGGTGTGGTCTTGCCGGCAGCGAATATATAATGTTCGTCGCGTCGGGGTGTGGCGCAGACTGGTAGCGCACTCGCTTGGGGTGCGAGTGGTCGCCGGTTCAAATCCGGCCACCCCGACCAAATCAAATTCTCCGTGGTCTCACTTGTCGCAAATTCGATGCAGTAGCGATCAACTGCCGCGAGAACTCGGATAAGATTGCCCTGATCGCCGCTACCAGACATTCGACATTCGCTGAAATAAATTGGCGCTTTCTTGCATATGGGTACGGTCAGGTCTAATACTGCCTCAGCGTCTTAAAACTCAACTCCCGGTTGACTTGATGAGTTTCAACTAACCCGATGCGAATTATTTTCTCACTGGTTGCGATTGCATTGATGATGACTGTTACGGCTTTGCGGGCTTCTGCGGGTGTTTCGTGCAAATCGACTGACGGCGTACAGCAGGACAAGCACAGTTTTACACGCGGCCAATGCGAGGCGTATTCTGACGGCAGCGGCGCGAAGGGTATCGCGCATGGCAATGGCCCGGGTTCCAATGCGTACGCAAGCGCTGAAACCCTTGGCGTCGCAAATGCCACTGCCGGCGGGCACTCGGCTGCAACCGCATACGCATCAGACAGTGGTATTGGAAAGGCAATTTCTGATTCGAAAAGCCTTTCCACCGCGACCGCAGATGGCGGTCACGCCAAAGCTGTTTCATCCTCAAGCGGCAACGCCCAAGCGCTAGCCTCCCCCGGCTGTGTTGGGTATGCGTCTGCAAGGCACGCCGGGTATTCATCGGCCACTGCGACCGGGAGTGGCAGTGCAATTGCGACCGCAATTTCGGACCGTGCCGGGGGCGCCACAGCTAACACATTCGCCGAATGCAGCGCCACAGCGACTGCAGACACGAACGGGGAAGCCACCGCGGAGTGTGGAGGCAACGGCAGCAATGTGAGCGCTGAAGCAACGGGCGGTGCAACGGCACAAGGCAGCGACATTATGCCGCCGGTGTGCGATACCAGCGGCGGCGGCACCGCCGAGGTTACCAGCCCCATGGGAAATTGCACTAGCCCATAGGCGCGGCAACCGTTTTTCCAGCGCACTCGCTTGGGGTGCGACTGGTCGCCGATTCAAATCCTGCCCCCCCGACCAACTAAACCCCTGGCAGCTCGGAAATCATGCGTCTGGCGCGGAGCGACGCCGAGGAATTCGATCACTGCCTTCTCCGATCGGCGGGCACCGTCCCCCGCGCGCACCTGACTCCCGCCAGCGATTTCCGGACTCATAAACCGAGCCGCGCGGCGTCGCGCGTTTTTTGACAATCTCGCAAGCTTGATCGTATAGTCGGATTGGGCTGGGGGTGTGCGTTACGCACTGAGATCCTGCGGGAACCCCTCGAACCTGATCCGGGTAATGCCGGCGTAGGGAAGCCGACAGCGCAACCTTCACGGATGCGCCCGGGCCGCTTCCCAATACGAGGGAAGCGGCTCAAAAATGTCGGACTCCATCGCAACCTCAATCATACTCAACGGCGACCCGTACCCGCTCCACGCCGACACTCCCCTGACCGCGCTGCTGGAACGCCTGAACGTGCGCCGGATGCGCGTGGCCGTCGAGCTCAACCACCAGATCGTGCCCAAAGCCAGGTACGATGAGACTATTGTAAGGGCGGGCGACAGCGTCGAGATAATCAACTTCGTCGGCGGCGGTTAGCCGCCGCCCGCAAGGCGGTAAAAAATAAAATATGCAGGACACTCCATTTGAATTGGGCGGGATAAAATTCCACTCGCGTCTGATCGTCGGCACCGGCAAGTATCGCGACTTCGCCGAGACCAAGGCTGCCGTCGAAGCAAGCGGCGCTGAAATCGTGACGGTCGCAGTGCGCCGCGTGAACATCACCGATCGCGGCAAGGAAAATCTGCTCGACTATCTCGATCCCAAGCGCTACCAGATTCTTCCCAACACCGCCGGATGTTTCACCGCCGACGAGGCGATTCGCACCTGCCGCCTCGCGCGCGAAGTCGGCGTGGGCGAGCTGGTGAAGCTCGAGGTGATCGGCGACAACCGGACACTGTTTCCCGATGTCGCCGCGACGATCGAAGCGGCCCGGGTGCTCGTCAAGGAGGGATTCAAGGTGATGCCGTATGTCACCGACGATCCGGTGACTTGCCTCAGGCTCCAGGAGATCGGATGCGTGGCGGTGATGCCGCTGGCGGCGCCGATTGGCTCAGGCCTGGGAATCCGCAATCCGTTCAACCTCGCGATCATCATCGAACAGGCGAAGGTCCCGGTGATCGTCGATGCGGGCGTGGGGACCGCGTCCGATGCTGCCGAGGCGATGGAACTCGGATGCGACGGCGTGCTGATGAACACCGCGATCGCGGGCGCGAAGGACCCGCTTGCGATGGCGCGTGCGATGAAGCTTGCGGTCGAGGCCGGGCGCCTCGCGTATCGCGCCGGCCGAATCGAGCGCAAGCTGTACGCGACCGCGTCCAGCCCGCTGACCGGCCTGATAGGGTAGGCCGCCTTGTCATCGCGGCCGCGCGTCAGCTTTCGACTCTACCTGATCACCGATCGCCGCGTCGTAAAGAGCGGCGATCTCATCTCCGCGTGCGAAGCCGCGCTGACGGTCGCGCGGGAAGCCGCGCCGCCCGGAACTGTCGCATTGCAACTGCGCGAAAAAGATTTACCCGCGCGCGCTCTCTACGAACTGGCGCTGCGCCTTCGCGCAATTTGCACGCGCGCCGGTGCGCCGCTGATAGTGAACGATCGCGTCGATGTAGCAATCGCCGCCGATGCCGACGGTGTTCATCTTCCCTTCGATTCCATCGGCGTCAGCATGGCGCGCAAGCTGCTCGGGCCCCATCGACTCATCGGAGTGTCAACTCACTCGCCCCCCGATGTAGCCGGCGCCGCGCGCGACGGCGCCGACTTCGCGGCTTTCGGTCCCGTCTTCGATCCGCTATCCAAGCCGGCCACCGGCTCCGCGTGGGGTCCGAGCGGCCTTCGGGCGGCATGCGGCGCCGGCGCGATCCCGATCTTCGCACTCGGCGGCATCACGCCCGATCGCACGCGCGAATTGTTCGCATCTCCCGATCCGGCCGCGCGGCCGGCAGGAGTCGCGTCGATCGGAGCGATATTTGCCGCCGACTCGCCGGCCCTGGCTACTGCGGCGATGCTGTCGGCGCTCGACCCGTCGTGGACTCGCCGGCAATGACTGACTTTGCCGCGTCGAGCAGCGTATCCGGCCGCGGCAGTTCACGATAATAGGGCGACGTAAAAATCCATCGCACGACACCGTTTCGATCGACGATAAAAAACGCCGGTATCGCGTTGTCCGGCTCGGCGTTGCGATGATGTTGCACGAGGCCGAGCGGTGCGAGGATCGATTCGAGGTTATCGCTCAGCAGCGGGATCTTCGTGCGGAGAAATCCCGCGAGCATCTTCGATCTTTCGATCGGATCGGCGCTGATGGCAACCGTATCGATGCCGGCGCGGCCAAAATCGCCGGCACGTGCGGTCAGTTCAGCGAGCTCGAACCGCGCGAACGGGCAATAGTCTCCGCGATAGACGTAAACTAAAGTTGCGCGCGCATCGGAAGCCACCGGTCCACGGCGGATCGAGTCGTTCTGATCGGCAAGCGCGAAGCTTGGGAATCGTTGTCCGACCGCGAGCTTCAGCGTGAAGGGCGGATTCAGCGTCCCGCGCATCGCATAGCTGACGAATCGGCCGCCGCCCGCTCCAACGACGATGCATGCCAGGAATGCGAGCAGACCAAATCCGAGTTTGGCGTGCGGCGAATCGAGTCCCAGCGCGAGCCGCAATCCTGCAATCGAGAGCACAATCGCAGCCGCCGCGAGCGCGAACGCGGGCCACGGAATTCGTTCATGAATGCCCAGCCACGGCACCGACCAGAACGACACCAGCACATATTCATAGAGCGCGAAGCCGCACGCGATCAGGATGACCGCGCCGATCGCCCGGATTGGCTGAAAGGGCGGAATAACCCAGGGCTCGTCGTACAACTCCGGCGCGCCCGCGTCGTCCACGCCCGGATCGCGCGGTTCCGAGATGGCCATTAGTTGAGCATTTGCAGCATCATCGGGTTGAATCAAAAATGTTCCGGCTCGTGTTCGCGGCGATTGTCGCGTTCAAGCTGCAAGGTTAGATGGTGGATGTCGAACTTGGTCTGCAGCAGGTGGCACATCTCGGCGAGCACTCGATCGCGATCCGCATCCGCCGCGACCACCGCGTGCGCCGAAAGCGCGATCTGCCGGGTTGTCAGACACCAGACGTGAAGGTCGTGAACTTCTTCGGTGCCGCTGACGGCCAGCAGGTCGTTGCGCATTTCGTCCAGGTCAATATGCGACGGCACCGATTCCATCAGGATGTCCACGCCTTCGCGCACCAGACCCCATGAACCGTACAGCACCAGGCATCCGATCAATATGCTCACGGCGGGATCGGCCTGCATCCATCCGGTGAAATAGTTGAGCGCGCCGGACGCGAGCACGCCCACCGAGCCAACGAGATCGGAGATGACATGCACGAACACCGCGCGCATCGCCATCCCACGCCTTGGGCCGCCGTGCTTGTCGGTCGAAGTCATCCACGCGGAGAAGGTATTCACGCCGATTCCGACGATCGCGACAGCCATCACGCCCAGCCCCGAAACCGGGCGCGGGTTTCGCAGCCGGCCGACCGCTTCGATCCAGATGAAGGCCACCAGCAGCCAGAGAAAAAGCCCGTTGAGCAACGCGCCGAGGATTTCCGCGCGAAGATAGCCGTAGGTTTTCGCCGACGATGCGGGCCGCGTCGATATCCACAGCGTCAGCAGGCCCAGGCACAACGCTGCGATGTCGGTGAGCATGTGGACCGCGTCGGA